>JADDYB010000147.1_pt1 | contig 20950 bp, 23 predicted proteins | sample 8641941 | NCBI WGS metagenome assembly JADDYB01 (sample SAMN16275377, study PRJNA637457) | freshwater sediment metagenome | isolation source: Lake Kineret sediment | place: Israel: Lake Kineret | collected 2013
AGCCATAGACGTTGTGCGAATTTTGCCGGCAATCTCTAGCCGCATTAGTAATTCGTTGAAATCCTTGTAACCTAAGCCTTCGGATTCTTCAGTTAAGGCTTCGAAAAGGTCGGTTTCAGGCATTGAATCCTTCTTTTTCAAGATTTCCAGCAGGATAGAGTATGCGGGAAGAGGTTTCCAAATTTTAGCAGACATTGATCATGCCCCTACGCGACTGGTGTTGCTGGCTTCTGCACTTGCCGAATCTGCTGCATGAAGCTCTTGTACCACTTTTCCATGTCAGCTGATACTGAAGGCCCAATTCTTTTGGTTGCTTCTTGGAAATCTTTCATCGAAACCTCTTTCGTGTTCACATCTTTTCTCAAAGCGTACATCGCAGCTTCTCTGCATAGAGCGTCTATATCAGCGCCTGAATAGTTTTTCGTGATCTCAGACAGCGTCTTCAAGTCCACGTCCTTGGTTGTCGGCATGTTCTTCGTGTAGATTTTGAATATTTGAAGACGGCTTTTCTCGTCTGGTTCAGGCACGTATATCAGCCTGTCAAACCTTCCTGGGCGAAGAACTGCAGGATCAACGATGTCAGGTCTGTTTGTAGCAGCTATGACAACGACGTCTTCCAGCGTGATTATCCCGTCCAACTCGGTTAAGAGCTGGCTAATCACACGTTCTGTTACGCCGCTGTCTGCAAAACCTAAGCCTCGACGAGGCGAGAGCGAGTCAATCTCATCAAAGAATATGACTGCAGGCGCCGCCATTCTAGCTTTCCTAAACACTTCTCTAATCGCCTTCTCAGACTCACCGACCCATTTTGAGAAAATCTCAGGACCCTTGATTGTTATGAAGTTAGCTTCGCTTTCAGTTGCCACAGCTCTTGCCAACAATGTTTTACCACAGCCAGGAGGACCGTACAATAGTATTCCTTTCGGCGGTTTTATGCCCAGTCTCGAAAACATCTCCGGAGTCTTCATAGGCCACTCCACAGCTTCTTTAAGATCCTGCTTGACCTCTTCCAATCCGCCAATGTCATTCCAGTGGATTGTGGGCACCTCAATATACACTTCGCGCATGGCTGTCGGAGTTATTTCTTTGTAAGCATCAATAAAGTCTGCCATTGTCACTTCCATTTTTTCCAATACGCTTGGCGGTATGCGTTCTTCTTCAAGATTTATTTGCGGCAAATATCTGCGTAGCGCTTTCATGGCTGTTTCTCTGCTTAAAGCAGACATGTCTGCACCTGTGTATCCATGAGTCATTTCAGACAGTTTCTTAATGTCAAAATCCTCAGCAAGCGGCATTCCACGAGTGTGAATTTGAAGAATCTCGTATCTTCCCTTCTTGTCCGGGACGCCAATCTCGATTTCTCGGTCAAACCTGCCAGGCCTGCGGAGGGCGGGATCCAGAGCGCTGGGTCTGTTTGTAGCACCTATGACTATGACGTTTCCTCTGCCGGACAAGCCATCCATAAGAGCCAGAAGCTGTGCAACTACTCGTCTTTCAACCTCACCTGTTACTTCTTCTCTCTTAGGCGCAATCGCGTCCAACTCGTCAATGAATATTATGCTTGGAGCATTTTGCTGAGCCTGCGTAAAGATCTCTCTCAATCTGGCTTCTGATTCTCCGTAGAATTTGCTCATGATTTCAGGTCCGTTTATTGAGAAGAAATTGGCTTCAGACTCGTTAGCAACTGCTCTTGCCAACAATGTTTTACCACAGCCAGGAGGACCGTGAAGCAGTACTCCTTTTGGAGGATCGATGCCTAGTCTTTGGAAAAGCTCAGGGTGTCTTAGTGGTAGTTCAACCATTTCTCTTACTCTTTGAATTTCCTCATGTAGTCCTCCGACATCTTCGTATGTTGTCCGCGGCAAGCCTTTTCCTTCGGGAGCTGGCTCATTGAGAATTGTAAGTCTTGTTTCAGTAGCTACTTTCACTATGCCGTGTGGACGGGTTTTTGTAACAGTGAAGGGTATAGCATGTCCAAGCATCATGACTAGGGTCGTGTCGCCTTCGACAAGTGTTCTCTCCATCAGCCGATTTCTCACAAAATTCGTGAAATCCTCATCAACGTTCAGCCTCATATCCACTGGCGCCAAAGTGAGGCTTAAGGCATTCTTGACCTTAGCTGGTTTAACAAGGACATATTCGTTTATGGCTACGCCGGCGTTCTTGCGTGTGAAGCCGTCTATGCGAAGAATCTCTCGGTTCTGATCTTCGCTGTAGGCTGGCCAAGCTATGGCAGAAGTTGTTCTTTTGCCGACTATTTCTATCACGTCGCCCGCTGATATTCCCAGTTTCTGCATTGCTCTCTGATCTATGCGGGCAATTCCTCTTCCAACGTCTCGTTGTCTTGCGTCACCAACTTGTAATTGCGCTTCACTCAACTGTAATCCACCTCATAATTATTGCGTAATACATTTCGAAACAAAAGTTTCGTTCCTATATAAATGTTTAAGACATTGGTTTAAAGCTATCTGCTTGTTCTGCGCACCATCAAAGTTTGCACTTGGCTTACGCCTTCCATGGATTCCAGCTTCTTTTCAAATTCTTCAAGTATACCAGTTTTGTCTTCTGGAAACTTTATTTGAACCAGCAGAGCCTTCAAGCCGTAAGCAACAAGTTCTTCTCCGTAGCCACTTATGGATGCAAACTCTGGAAGAGTGCCTTCGATTTTCTTTTTCATGCCGTCAAAGTTGGATATTATGTCTGTTGGAAATACTTTGTAAGTAACTACAACAAAACCCATCTGATGTTTCCTCCTCTATTTTATGGACCTATAAAACCGCATTTAGGACATTTGTATTGTCTTCCGAACTTTCGGCATTTTCCGCAACGTCTTATTTGAATTTCGCCGCAGTTTGGGCAGAGTAACTTCGTGTATTCCGAAGAAGGCGGGATTGGCTTACCACAGCTTGTGCAAGTAGCGAATGACAACGTTGCCGTCTTTTCAGCCATCATTATTCCCCATTGTTGGTTCAGTAATTGTAAGACCCCTTTATATCTTCTATGTTTCGCCCGCGCAAATTTATTATCGTAGTTCATTTCTATAATTCACGGTGCTGTTTTGGGCGTAAATCTCCGAGACCTTGTTCCAAAAACAATTGTCAGACTCGAGGATATTGGTGGAAAATCGATCGCCATAGATGCTTACAACGCGTTGTACCAGTTTCTGGCGATAATCCGCCAGCCAGATGGAACACCACTGAAAGATGCGACTGGAAGAGTCACAAGCCACCTAAGCGGTTTGTTATACAGGACAAGTAACCTTGTGGAGATGGGCATAAAGCCAATATACGTTTTCGACGGAAAACCGCCAACTCTCAAAGCAGTAGAGATTAAGAGACGCATGAAAGTGAAGGAAGAGGCGTTTGTAAGATATGAACGTGCTTTGAAAGAGGGAAAAACTGAAGAGGCACGCGTGTATGCCCAGGCAACATCACATCTGAAAGATTACATGGCGGAAGACAGCAAGAAACTTCTTGATTTGATGGGAATTCCATGGGTTCAAGCGCCAAGTGAAGGAGAGGCTCAGGCTGCTCATCTGACAAAAAAAGGAAATTCAGATTACTGCGCAAGCCAAGACTATGACAGCTTGCTCTTTGGTGCTCCAAAACTCATAAGAAACGTGACGATATCTGGTAGGCGGAAGCTTCCGAGCAAGAACCTTTACGTTGAAGTCGTGCCAGAAATGGTCGAATTGGAGCGAACTCTAAAGGAATGCAAGATAACCTATGAACAGTTTGTTGACGTAGGCATACTGACTGGAACAGACTTCAACCCTGACGGCATCAAGGGATTAGGACCTAAAACTGCCTTAAAAATGATAAAAGAGCACGGAAACATAGAAAACGCCCTACCATATTTGAAAAACGCGGAGTTTCCAGCTGAACCTCAGAGAATCAGAGATATTTTCCTAAAACCGGCAGTAACAGACAATTACAGAGTGGAGTGGAAGGAGCCAGACATTGAAGAAGTCATAAACTTCATTTGCAGAGAAAGAGACTTTTCAGAAGAACGCGTCAGAAAGACGCTGGAAAAGATGCAGAAAGGCAGAGATAAATCGAAAAGTAAGACAACGCTGGAGCAATGGTTTAGATAATTTAGAAAAACGCATTGTACAAGTTGCAACACAAATCTTTAATTCAGAGTAGACAATAGTATTCGCTCTTTAGAATGGTGACCATTATGGAGAAGGATCAAATCACCCTCCCAATAGACGAGTTCCCGAAACAATGGTACAACATCATGCCAGACCTGCCTGAACCTCTTCCTCCACCAAAAGAACCTGAAAATGGACACTCAAGAATGGAATACTTGTCCAGAACAATGATAAAAGAATGCCTAGGACAAGAAATGTCAAACCAAAGCTGGATCACTATACCGGAAGAGATACGTGAATTGTACATTCACATGGGAAGACCGAGGCCACTCTACCGAGCAAAACGTTTAGAAAAACATCTAAAATTGAAAAAGGTCAGACTTTACTATAAGCGTGAGGATTTGTCGCCCACTGGCTCACACAAAACCAACACGGCAATTGCACAAGCCTACTACGCGATGAAAGAGGGAAAAACAACTTTAAGCACGGAAACAGGGGCAGGACAATGGGGAACAGCACTTGCATACGCTGCCAAGCTTTTAGGTCTTGAGTGTGTGGTTTTCTGGGTTAAATCTGTTTACGACTGGAAAATTGACCGAATGACGTTGATGAAGCTCCTAGGAGCAAAGGTTTACTCTTCACCGAGTAAAGAAACCAAGTTCGGCAAGGAAGTTCTTTCTAAAAAACCAAACAGTCCAGGCTCGCTTGGCATCGCAATATCAGAGGGATTAGAATATACGGAAACACACAAGAACAGCGTGTACTGTCTGGGTTCAGTTTTAAACCACGTTATGATGCAACAGTCAGTGATAGGATTAGAAACCATTAAACAATTCGACTCAATCAACGAAAAACCAAACCTGATCGTGGGCTGCTTAGGCGGAGGCTCCAACTTCGGCGGAATCGCTCTTCCCATCATCGGCGAAGTCTTGAAAGGCAAACGGAAATGCGAATTTCTGGCGGCACAATCGCAAGCAGCACCCAACCTCGTGAAAGGAGAGTACAGATATGACTTCGGCGACGTTGCACAACACACACCGCTTCTTAAAATGTACACTCTTGGCCACCAAACTGAGATGACCCCAATCAGAGCAGACGGGCTGAGATATCACGCAGCAGGACCAATCATAAGCCTATTGAGAAAACACAACATCGTCAAAGCCATTGCTTACCCAGCTGACGAAAGAGCAATCTTCGAGGCTGCAAGAACATTCCTGCAAACTGAAGGGTGGCTACCTGCACCTGAATCAAGCTATGCACTCCGCGCAGGAATCGACGAGGCATTGAAAGCTGAAAAGACGGGTCTAGAAAAAGTGATCTGCATGAACATAAGCGGGCATGGATGGCTAGACATATCATCATACAGAGAAAAGCTAGGAATCGAATAAAACAGCAGTAAATTCAAAATCTGTGACCATAACGCCCAGTCAACGGGACGAAAGATACTCCGCCAAGATTTTCTTCCTTGATTTTTCCGTCACTTTCTCTTGTGACTTTCAATAGATTCTGGAATAGATGCATGCTGCCAACTGGAATAACGAGAATTCCGTTGGGTTTTAGCTGCTCAATAAGCGGCTTAGGAACTTCTGGTGCTGCTGCAGTCACAAGAATCCTATCGTATGGAGATTTTTCCCTGTAGCCCACTGAACCATCTTCACAAATGACTGTCACACGGTCGCTGTAGCCAGCTTTCATAATGTTTCTTCTTGCGATTTCAGCTAAACCTTGAACTATCTCAAGGGCATAGACGTGCCCCCATTCACCTCTAGACAAGTTGCTAGGCGCAATTACCTCGGCTATTGTAGCGGCGTGCCACCCGCAGCCAGCTCCAACCTCCAACACCTTGTGACCGATTTCCAACTGTAGGACTTCATTCATTATTGAAACCATGTTTCGCCTAGCCTGGCAGCTAAGCCAAGGTTATGTGGCGCTGAAATGGTTTGTCCAAAGCCAATTGGAAGCGGCGTGTCCACAGCGCTGTAGGAGCGCATGTTCTCAGGAAGGAATTTCGAGCGTGGCACGGAGCGCATACCGCTAATGATCTTCGGCGAGTGGAGAATGTTTTCCTTGATTAGATGTTCAACGAGTTTTTCCCAGTCATTGCTCTCCAAATCGAATCCCATGCAGATAGTTGGTGAACAGACTTTTAACGTATTTGCATTCTGCAGATGCTGAATAGGAAGTTGACTATTTTACGGTGACAGATTTTGCCAGATTTCTAGGAGTGTCAGGGCTGCATCCTCTTTCAATAGCCATGTAATAAGCAAGAAGCTGCAGCGGAATGACGAATGGCACTGGCGAAATTACGTCAGGAATTCCCTTTGGGACCTCAATGTAGTCATCAGCCAAACTTTTGATCTCTTCATCGCCTTCCTCAATTACTGCGATTATCGAAGCGCCTCGTGCCTTCATTTCCATTATGTTTCCAATCAAAGTCTTGCGGGTATCATCATTTGGACAAATGAACACTACTGGAAAACCTGGCTCTATGAGGCTTATCGGTCCATGCTTGCTTTCTCCCGCAGGGAAGGCTATGGCTGGTATGTATGCTATTTCCATGAGTTTGAGTCTGCCCTCATACGCCACGGCAGTGCTTATTCCTCGCCCCAAGAAGAAGAAGACCTTGGCTTCCTTGTATTTTTTCGCAATCTGCTTTACTCTATCTTCTTGTGTTCGGATTATGGTTGCAACTGTGTCCGGAATCTTCTCCAGACTGTCAGCCAAAAAATCCATTTCGTCCTGAGAAATCTTGCCCCTTTTCTTCGCCAGCCTCAAAGCCAGTCCAGCCAACACTGAAAGCTGAGATGTGAATGTCTTAGTTGCTGCCACTCCTATCTCAGGACCAGATTGCTGACCAATATAGACCCGTGAAACTCTAGTCAAGGTTGATCCGATAACGTTCGTGAGACCAAGAACTGTTGCTGCTCTTTGGCGGGCGGCGTTCACGGCGGCTAACGTGTCTGCTGTTTCCCCTGACTGACTGATGGTCAAGATTGTGCTGTCGATGTTAACGGATTTGCCATGTTGTTCGACGAATTCTGAGGCCACAACGGGGTAGGTTGCAAGAAACGCAAGTTTTGAGAACATGTAAGATGAAGCTAAGGAAGCATGATAGGACGTCCCACAAGCAACAACGAAGACTTCACGGGCGCGGTCAAGAAAAGTCGCCATCAAATCAAGATAGTGTTCCTGCAGCCTAAGCGTGTTTCGCAACGTAGCGGGCTGTTCATGAATTTCCTTAAGCATGTAATGAGGATACCCTTGTTTGACGGCCATTTCAGGTGTCCAATCAATGAGTTTCGGTTTTCTCACAACAACCGTGGAGTCGGCGATTTTCTTGATTTCGTAACCCTGCGAGGAAAGGACAACAAGTTCTCCATCTTCAATTATGACTGCCTTGTTGGTCATTGGGAGAAAAGCGGGAATATCTGAGGCACAATAGATTGCCTTTTCATTTATCCCCATCACCAGCGGGCTTTCGTTTCTGGCGCACACTATCTTGTCAGGCTCTTTTGCGGAGACCACGGCAATTGAATATGAGCCTCCAAGTCTTCTCACGCTTTCAAGAACAGCGTCAGCAAGACTCAGGGAAGAGTTGCCTTTCAAAGTCTCCTCGATTAGATGAGGAATCACTTCCGTGTCAGTTTTTGATCTAAAAACGTGACCGCGACTTTCCAGCTCCTGTTTCAACTCAACGAAATTCTCGATGATGCCGTTATGAACGACGGCTATCTGGCCTGTGCAATCAACATGTGGGTGTGCATTAATCATCAAAGGCGCGCCATGTGTCGCCCACCGCGTATGACCGATGCCTATGCGCCCGGGCAAAGCATCCAAGTTGTGGACAGCGTGGACTTCATCTATTTTGCCTTGGTCTTTTTTCAAACAAAGTTTGCCTTCGTAGATGGTTACTTCGCCAACAGAGTCGTAACCTCGATATTCAAGTCTTTTCAAAGCTTGATGTATTACGGGAGCCGCATCTCCATCTTGCAAGATGCAGCCAAATATTCCACACATGTCTAGACCTCACATGTCAGCCTCGTGTTTCTGTGAGCCTTAATCAAGTCTCTTTGACCGTAATAAGCATTTTTAGGAGAAAAATCCTAGTTCTAAAAAATTTTTCAGAGTGCTTTTTGAAATTACGCCATAATTTGGCTTAGATACTGTTCTGATTTTTGGATGGTTTTAATAAAAATTTTATAAGGGATGTGAACCTCATAAATATGAAAAACCTTGAACAAAAAACTGTTGCTCTACGAAGAAGAAAAAACCCAGAAGATAAAAGAAATCGCAATATTCAATGATCCGCAAAAACTGAAAATGATCTCAAACCGACTGAGCTGGAAAATCCTAACGATGCTTTCTGAAAAAGAAATGTACCCGCTGGAAATAGCCAGAAAACTGGAAATCCATGAACAAAAAGTGTATTACCACATAAGAAAACTGGCAAAAGCAGGAGCCATAACTGTATGCAGAGAAGAAGAAAAAAAAGGGGCAATAGCAAAATACTACCAGCCAGTTTCACAGGCTTTTGGAATAGAACTTCCCCATGGATATAGAACGATAGAAAAAGTCATGCTTCGCACAATGGGTGAACCACTTCAGAAACTCTTCAGAGGACTAATCAAAGACGGCAGATTCATAGGAAAAATCGTAGTGGGCAGCCCAACACCCCACGGACCATTCAAAACAAGCGCAAGAGACGGACACTACGCATCACACCTAACATTTTTCTTGGGGCAGTTCACCCAGATGCCTGAAGAATTCGCCATAAAGCTTGACGTTGACGTCAAAGCTGAGAAGGAAGAAAAAAACAACCTCGTCCTAGTGGGCGGGCCCGGAACGAACCTCATAACGCAGGAAGTCAACGAATATTTGCCGATAAGATTCAACATGCAACCTTCAGAGCAAGGGTTCTTGTTCGGAGGTTTAGTGTCAAAGACAACTGCGCACGTTTACACTGCAGACACTGTTGGACTTTTGGCAAGAATCGTGAACCCGTGGGATAAGACAAAACACGTAATAGTCTTGGCGGGAAACAAGGCTGTGGGCACAAAAGCCTGCGTTCTGGCCCTAACTGACTTTTGGAAGAAAACCTTGAGGGACTATAAAGGTGAAGATGCGTTTGCAAGAGTGATACAAGGATTTGACTTGGATGGAGATGGAAAGGTCGACTCAATAGAGGTTCTAGAATAGCTTGCATGCCAAGAAGATGACAGAAACCATTTTTGCCCGTGGACACAGAAACGTCTTAGCCACGCACAAAACCACGTTGGAAATAACGAAGAATCCTTGGCTGTCAAGAAATGGAGATTGTGTCATTGCAGTGTCAGCGGACAAAACACTGGATGATTTGAGCTTTGAATTCAAAGAAAGACTCAAGAAAAACGCTAAACTCAGCATCCTAATTCAAGCTGGAGAAGCTGTTGAGAGGATAAATGCTTCTGGAAGCCCACGGCTGATTTTGACCCATCCAACAGACATTGTTGTAAGAAAGAGCGAATACATCTGCAGTCGAACTTTGGCAAATCAAGCAGACAAGGCCGCATGCGACCTGTCAAGAAACCTCGTGGAGAAACTCAAAAACCACGAACAAGAAGTGAAAATCGTATTAAATATTGAAAACACTTTGAGAAAATCAAACAGAAAAACAGGTTCAACATGACTTGTAACAGAATCGTGATCATTGCCAAGGCAGATGTTGTTTGAAGGTCTATGCCTAGCGAATTTGGGCATCCAAGACCACTTGCCACTCATACGGGGCTGTTGCACGAACATACCGCGAAATCAATATTCTTTCCACTTTTCTTCCAGAGTTCGCGACAGCATCTCTAAACTGAAGACTAACAGCCTCCATGGGACTTTGAACGTTTGCGAAAGCATAGAAATGCGCGATACCGCCTGTCTTTTTTATTGCTGCGCAGGCAACATCCACGAACTGTAAAGCTGTTTCTGGCAGATTCATGACCACGCGATCTGCAACTCCTGAAAGTCTGTCCTTAACAGTTTGTCTTGCGTCTCCCAAGATGGAATGAACTTTTTCATCTACCCTGTTGGATCTGATGTTTTTCTTTAGAAACTCGATTGCGTAAGGGTTCACGTCTACAGCATAAACGTCAACGTTTTTGTGAGTTTTCGCAATTTGAATAGCAAAAGGTCCAACGCCCGCAAACAAGTCGACGATGATCTCATTTTCTTTGGCGAGACTTGCAACTCTGCTGTGTTCGAATGAGAGTCGGGGAGAAAAGTATGCTTTGGCAACGTCAATATGGTACTGACATCCGTATTCTCTGTGAAGGGTTTCGGTTTTAAGCTCTCCGGCAATGACGGTGAATTCTCTTAGACGATAGGTTCCGCTGATGACGCCTGCTTTTGCGAGCACTGTTCGCACGTTCGGGTTTGCTTCCAGGATTGTTTCGCCTATGACATTTTGGTATTTGCCGAGTTCAGATGAGATTTCGATTATGGCGATGTCGCCGACAAAATCTATGGCATGTGGCACATTAGCCAACAGATTCTGTGGTATTTTGGCTTTAAGTAATTCAATTATGGATGTTTCTCTCTTCTTCCTCTCCGAGAAAACATGATGAGAAACGCTGTAGTTTGCCAAGCGTTGCTCAAATATTTCCAGCTCTTCCGCTGACAGCGGTCGGGCGAGCGGAACATAGATGGATTCTTCATCTCTGTGAATTTCAAGCTCACTATTGACAACATTTAGATTTCTAGCCAAAATCAGAGCCTTTTCACCAGATTTTTTTGAAATCTTGAGGCACACAGATTCTATCTGCATATAATCACAAGAATTCAGTGTTCAAGCTGCGCCGTGACTACTGTGTAAAACAGAGTTAATTCGTTATCGGTCAGAGCATACTGGTTCTTCGCAGTCGCGTCTGCTCCACATACACACCTGCAGAGTGTTTCAGGCGTCACGTCAAAATAGTCTCCCTTATCCTCCATTAACGAATGATAAGATTTCTTGTAAGCAACAGTTTTCATTCTTAAGATGCGGAATCCGCAAGTTTCCAGCAGTTTTCTCACTTCTGAAGGCTTGTAGTATTTTGGATGCGTTTTAGTAAGTGTTCTCTCCAACAATTCGAAAAAGCCTTGGTCGTCAAGTTCGTGAAGCGTCAAATCGCCATACACAAAAAAGCCCTTGCCCTTCAGCATCTTTGAGAATCTGGGCAAGATTTTCTCTTGAGACTCGAAATAGTGCATTGCGCTCATGCAGATTAACGCGTCGAAAACGTTGTCTGTGAAGGGCAAATGTTCAGCGTCGCCCAAGACAAGATCGAACTTATGTTTGAAAGAAGACAGTTTCGTCCTTGCAAGTCGCAGCATTTCCCGCGACAAATCTAATCCTACAAACCGCAGCTTGAGTCTTCCAAGAAGAGGGAGAGCGGTTCTGCCGGTTCCAACACCGACTTCCAGCAAGAATCCGTTCTCAAAAAACGCTGAGGCATAAGCTACTTCGTTGGTTATTTCATCAGCAAATCCTTGAGAAGAAGTCCATGTTCGCCTCTTCTGCCGATCATAATCATTTGCTCTTCGCGAATAGTATTCTTGGATAATTTTCTTACGAGCAATACTGTTCATTTACTCTTATCACGGCTGCTGGAAGATCAATGATGCTCACTTTGACAACACGAGCTTATAATTCTCACTCTCAACGGCAGCTCCAGCAGTCATGGAGCTTGCCTATTTTACAGGAGCAATGTTGTTAGGAAAAGTAATTGCCAATTAGAGGAACCATCCGTCAGCAAACCTTCTCGATCTTGTAGAGCCCACCCAGTTTTTCAACGTTAAACTTCACGTTTGAGATTTCTTCAGCAAGCCAAATGTTCGTTTGCAGATGTTCAGTAAGGGTTCTGGTCAGATACGTGGATTTGCCTTGAGCTAAAGCGACGTATGGAATGAGCAAGTCTGCTAGATGCACGTCGACTGTGGGTTTAGCGACGATTTCTGTGCAGAGTTTTTCAGCGGCTTCTCTCCCGACAACTTCACTGGTTTTGCCAAGTTCGCCAATTGCGTCAGCTCCCAAAAGCACATGAGAAAATGTTTCAGCCCACAGAACAATAGAACTGCCCTTTTGCATCGGGTTTGACCTGTCGTTTACTATCTGAATGCTCGCTTTATGACCTCTCTCGGAAAGATAATTGTCTGCTGCTTTTGCCTGTCGTTCAGCCACATGTCGGTCAGCAAGAAACGTGCACACAGAGACACCTTTTATGCCGCTTACTTTGTCGAAGTCTTCTAAGCGTAAAGGTCTGAGGGATCTGCATGGCTCTACGTTGACTGTTACCTCTCCCATCCCCTTCGGGTAATAGCCATACGCGTCCACTGTCAGGGTTACAGCCAACCCCATACGCCGAAGCACAGGCATAAGCACACAACGAATGTAGTTGATGGTTGGTGAATGCAGAACGTCTGTTCCACCTCTTGAAACATGCAACCGCACAGTTTTCTCAGCATAAAGGCAGATGGGCAACACCGTCATCAGAAGCATCGGAATACTTCCAGCCGTGCCGATTTCAGCCTCAACAATGCCGCCTTTGATCTTTTTAGGCTTAAACCACAGCTCACGCGAGTTAAGAGTTGCACCTGTCAGTTCGGCATCGCAAAGTTTTGCGGCTGTCAAAACCGCCTCTAGATGTTGAGGTTTCAAACCAGACTGAGGGCGGTTCTGCCGTATATTGTATATGTGAAGTGGTTGTTCCGACACGGCGGACAAAGCAACGGACAATCTGAGTATTGTGCCGCTTCCGCTTTTCTTGCTTCCGTCAACCTCAATCACAAGTTGCCACCCTGATCCTTGTTCGCATTCAAGGATACGTCATGCTCATGTCTACTAGAGCTACAAACAATTAATAAATGCGTCAAACATAGAATAGGAATGGGGGAAGGCGAATGACTGAAGAAAAGGAAAAGATTGAAAATCTCACAAGAAGAGTTGACGAACTTGTCGTAATTTTGCATGGAATTATGGAAGACCTGCGGCAAGTTTCAGCATCACTGAAATCCTTGACAGTTTCACAGTTCACCCCGCCAATAGTTGCTCCTCCACCTGTGCCGCTCCAAGTTCACGAAAAATCAAAAGCAATAGAAGACATTAAGACTATGTTCCCAGATGATTTAGAAAACCTATTGAATTTCGAGGAAAAGGAAGATTACGTTGTAATAAAGCCACGCCAATTCTTAGGGTCGGACAACTTTTCAAAAATAGCTTCCACTGTACGCGGAATAGGGGGAGAATACATAAGCGCTGGGAAAGGGTCACATTTCAGAGTGCCGAAAAAAAGAGCCTGATAGAAAAAACTTGTTCATATTCTCCAAATCGAGTTAACGCTTAACTGTAAAGCTTCTGAATTCATCAGCATAATGTTCCCAGACAACTTTTACACTTTCCACCACTGCCGCCGGCGGTCCTTGCGCGCAGATATCAACAAGTTTGGTTATACTCTCTTGTTCACCTTCAAAAACGGCTTCCACCCTTCCATTAGGCAAGTTACGCACCCAACCGTTGACCCCAAGTTTTCTAGCTTGATACGCAATTTCTGATCTGAAAAAGACACCTTGCACCTTGCCACTTACAAAGACATGCGCTCTGACCTTCATTTGACTCACTGTTTTAGATGAGTTTTCTTTTTGATGTTTAAGAATTTTTCACTTTAACCTATCTCTCTCCAAGCCGCTGGAAGGTCGCTTCGACGGTTAACTTAAGAAGTGTTTAGACAGCGTTCGTTATTGGTTGGTTGGTGATGCTAGCAAACTCTAACGGTAAGCTGTTGATTTATGCTTCAAGTTTTGCCTCACGCCGAGAACGGTTAGAAGTTGTGAACGTGGCGGCTGAAAGGACGGCTGAATTGTTCAAGTTAAGTGTTGAAGTTGTGACTTCTAGGAAACCGTTCAATCCGATATATGTTTATTATGCGAACGGAGACGAGGAACCCATACCAATCTACTGCAATAAAAGCGGAGAGTCAGACATCAAAGAAGTCTGCACAGTTCTTAGGAACATGATGTTCGTTCTGTCCTTTCACCCGAAACATTCAGCTTTAAAGCAGATGAGAAAGGAAGTCATGCAGTTTTCCTGAGTTTGATTGCGCCGCTTTCAAGTGCAATCTCGTAAATCTGGTTAACATCGAACGTTATGCCCAGACTTTCGCATTCCTGCTCGGTTAGAAACAGAATTATTTTCGGAACCGCAACTTCGCCTTTCATTGGAAACATCGGCATCTGCGTCTGCAGGGCTTGAATAACGTCTTGAACGACTTTTGCCTCTTCTGTTTGCGGTCTAACAACAAAATGTGGAATCTGCCTGTCCTCAATCAGTTCTATGCGCTTTCCAAGGTTACCATCTAAATCGCGAATAGCTTCAATCTTATGCACTCTAACACGAAACATGGCTCATCAGAATGTAAGAACTGGAAAGGGTCTTTATACCTTTCCTTACAAGATCATTCCATTTCGATTGTTGCTGGCGGCTTCGGAGTAATGTCGTAGTATACTGTTGAAACATTTCGACATTGTTCAATTATCTCTTCCGCGATTTTATCCAACGTGAACCACGGTATTTCCGAGACCGTTGCTGTTAGAAAATCTTTTGTCTGCACCGAGCGAATGCCCACAACATAGGGTCTCTTCTCAGGCAAATCCTTAACGGCATAGAAAACTCGGGTGACTGTCGGGTTCTCCGTAACAATTCTTGTCTGAACGAAAACCAAATTTTGAATCTTCGCCTCATGCAGTTTCCCATTCATCGTCTGAACCTTAATCCCCACTATTTCGCCGTAACGCCTCTTTCCACCTTCAACTCCAGTTGCCTTATCCCTGAACATTTTTGCCTGAACGTTTCTCGAAGGAACATTAAGAAAGCGAGCAACAGTCTCCTGAATTCGGATAGTTCTAGATTCCTGCAGAGCTTCGTTATCAACGACTACAGCAAAATACTGGCTTGGTTTATGGTGAGCAAGCTCCCACTCCGCGATTGCCGTGGCTTTCTTTAATGTTTCCAACTTATCAGGCTGAATCACGCCAATCGCGCGAACAGATAAGCCTGGTCCTGGAAAAGGTTGCCGCTCAGAAAACTCGGCAGGCACCCCAAGATACCTCGCTACCATTCTGACCTGCTCCTTGAAAAGGGATGCAAGAGGTTCAACAACTTTGAAACCGAAACGCACCATTGGGTTTATACCCATCTGTTCCAGAACGTTGTGTTGTGTCTTCACACCACTCATGGTTTCCATGATGTCTGCGCGTATCGTGCCTTGAACAAGAATTTTGCAGTTTTCACTTCTGGCAGTTTCGCCTAGGACTTGATAGAAGGCTTCGCGGAACATTTTGCGTTTTTCTTCGGCATCATGCAAACCTTTCATAGCTTCAAGGAAACGTTCACGAACATTTACAATTTTTATTGGCACATTTAAAGGAGGGCTTGACAAAACTTCAGCCACACGTTCTGGTTCACCTTCGCGCATGAAAGCATCATCAAGTATCACGCAGACCAGGTTTTCGCCCACGGCTCTGTGTGTCAACACGGCGCATGTCGTGCTATCAACACCGCCTGAAACAGCGACTAAAGTCTTTTCGTTTTCAATGCTTTTCTTTGTTTTCTCAATTTCATTCTTGACAAACTTTTCAGCGTCAAATATCTCCAACTTGGGCATACTCCTTTCTATAGAGTCTTAGCAGTATGCAGTTTTATGATTTACGTCTGCGGCGTGGACAGCACAAGAAAAAGCCGCAGCAACGAAACAACAGATTCGCAAAAAACTGGTTCATGCAAACGAAAAGAATGTTTAACCAAATCAGCTACGAATAATTTGGACTTCATGCTACTACATCATTTTCACTAATTGACAATAAAAAACGCTCATGTTAAGACAGCAAATTTCAATTTATTTTTAAACAAAGCGTAGAGTTTCTTGACGGTTTTGGCTTCAACATGGGAAATTTGAGGAACTAAAGCTTTTCTGTTTGGAATTTACATTAGGGGAGATTGAGTGCTGCTCAGATGAGAAGTGACGAAGCAAAGACCATGGCTGACGCTTTAAACGAGTTAAGTGAAGACTATGCAGATCTGATCCAAACAATTAAGGGAACGACTGGACAAGTCAAAGAGACAAAACGGTTGTGGCGAACTGGAAACAAGTCATGGCTAATAAAAGCTGGATTAGCGTTGATAGCTTTTCCCGACCCCACGATAAGCGACGTAGTGGGTTCTGCCATGGTTGCTGCCGGCGTAGTTCAGGAGGGCATCAAACGACGCACTCTGTACGTAGATGACGCTTACAAGACTTTTCAGAAAGCCATGAAAGAGATACGAAGCGTGAAAGACACGCTCTAAGCTAATTGAATTGAGTTAAATCTTATATTTGTGGCGTATGTATAAGCATAACATGTTTAGGAGGAACAATTTACGAAACTTGTAACAGTGCTGCTGCCTGAAGCTTATTTGGAAGGATTGGACGAACTTGTGAGGGCAAACATGTATCCAAGTAGGAGCTCAGCAATACGTTCTTCAGTCAGAGACTTGTTGAAGAAAGAGCTCTGGGAAAGACGTGGAAGATAATACTCCAATGCTGTCTTCACAAGTCTAGACTGGCGAGTTCTCGGATTTTTCTTGCCGATTCCGCAGGATTTTCTGCCTGTGTTATGCTTCTGCCCACTATGAGGTAACTTGCACCAGCTTTCAGAGCAGATTCCATTTCTCCGCCCTGTGTACCGATTCCAGGAGAATAAATGGGAGTTTTCGCGCCAAGTATTTCATGGATTTCCCTTATTTTTTCAGGGTATGTCGCGCCTACGACAGCGCCGTCTGCTTCCAGTTTCAGAGCTTGTCTTGCAAATTCGACGTACTGAGGTATTTTTTCGCCGGTTTCTGAGCTGATGACTGTTTGCCCGTAACCTTCGCGTGCTCCTTTGTGACTCATGTAAACTAGAAGAATTACGCCGCGCTGAAGCCTTCGCGCAACGTCAAAGATTGGCTTTAGTCCTTCTTCCCATCCTATGAAGGGGTTGGCTATTAAAGCGTCAAAGCCTGCCTCGTAATAGTATTCAGCGATTACTTGATTTGTTGAGCCTATGTCGTTTGCTTTGCAGTCCATTATGGCCATTAAGCCTCTGTCGTGTGCCTTCTTGACAAGTTTTTGAACGCCGTCAAACGTGCCTAGAGGAAGAACAAGGTGATGGTTGAATTTGACCGCGCAAATGTATGGATGGGTTGCTTCCAACACTTGTTCAGCTTTCATAAACAGGTTTTGATGATTTTCTGGTTTTTCAAAAGGAAAGTCAAGAGCTAAGACAACGTTGGATTTCTTTTGCTTTGCAGTCTGCTCAATTTTAGTTCGGAAAGGCAAATTTGAACCCTCTCTCTATTTGCGCGTTGAGTTAAAAACCTTTACCGTTCCAATCTGCGCACCCGTAACCTGCTGGATGTATGACAAAGCAGTGTCCACAGCGTCTCTTAGCTGATGCTCAGTTATTGCTGGAGCGCCATATCCAACCACCAAGGCGCTTCGCGTTTGCATGGTGATTTTTGCATGGTCAGAGTCGCGATATGGATAAATACACAAAATTCGATCTGCATCAGTCAGCAGGAGTGTTTTGTCAGTTAGAAGCATAGGCTTGCTCATGCCAATTCCACTGAAGGCTTCATTAGGCTTTGCAAATCGTACTTGAAACGGCAGAGTCAAGCGATCCCTGTCAAAACCGCTCATTGGAACCACAGTCTTCATGGAAGCCAAGTTGTAGGCGTCCACAACCGTTGAGATTGATGGAAGTTCATTTCCACGCAAAACTCTTCTCAGTAAAGCTTCGCCTGAGGGCCTTGTTTTCGTCGGGTCAATCCCAAGTTTCCAGTAGAAATCTCGGTACGCTCTTACCGTCAGATCATCTTTCAGTTTTTCAACATCGTACTTGGCGCTGACTTCTTCATAAACCGTCTTTTTGAGACTGATCAGGTTCTCATTTTCTTTTTCTACATTAACATCGCTCAGTATTCCAATGCAGACAGCCAATTCTGGGAATTTTGCGGAAACTTCTGAACACCAATCAACATCTCCTTGCATTGTTTCACACACATTTCAAGTCTCTATTTGAGCGTTAGTTATTTAACATCTTCAAACAAAATCTTCAGGTTAAGTGGCATAAAAATGATTGGAGAACTCGCGGCTCTTGGCGCTGCTGTCAGCTGGACAATCTCAGCATTACTGTATAGAAAAGCGCTTTCAGAAGCAAAGCCAGTTTCATCAAATATCGTGCGTCTTACACTAACCAGCTTGATTTTGCTTTTGTTCCTAGTTGCTGTTGGCAAAGTTCAGGTTTTAGCTAGTTTGCCTGCAGACGCTGCTATTCTTGCAGGCATCAGCGGCGTAATTGGCTTAGGCTTGGGCGACACACTTTACCTGATAAGCCTAAAAAGAATAGGCGTTGCGCGCGCTGTTCCAATAACATGCACATACCCACTATTCAACCTCCTGTGGGCAATCTTCTTAGAAGGAGAACCAGTCACCTTTTCAGTTGTCGCTGGCGCGTCGGTCATAGTCCTCGGAATATGGTTTCTGAGCCAGGAAGAAGAAACAAAAAAAGCCGGCATCGAAAGAAGAGTTCTGATCAAAAGCATGGTTGTGGCTCTGACGACTGCACTACTGTGGTCGATTAGCATAACGATGATTAACATGGCGGCAAGATCGGCGCCAGGGGTAGAGCAAGCTCTGGCAATAAACACGCTCAGGGTAACAATAATCGGAGCCATTCTGTTAGTGTCCTCTTTTGTGATCGACAGAAACCTAGGCTTTCTTAAGATGCAAAGAAGAACCGTAATTACATTGATTGCGGGAGGAATCGTGGCGCTTGGGTTAGGATGGTTCCTCTTGGCTTTCAGCTTCACAGACACTCTAGAATCTCGCGCTGTTCCAATATCCTCAACTACTCCTCTCTTTTCAACAATGGCAGGCATTGTCTTGCTTCATGAAAAGGTCACTGTGAAAAACATTTTGGGTTCGATGCTAATTGTAGGTGGAATTTGCCTGATTTTTCTGCTCAAATAATGTTCGTAATGCTGAAGCGTATAGGTTTTTATACCGCAGTCTTTGTTTAAGGAAGACTTGCAAGGAAGTCCTGACATGTCTGTGTCTCCAAGCACTCGTGAAGTTCTGGCAAGACGGATTGCGGGCGAAATAATTTTCTCAGGCAAACCAGGGGGAACAATGCGTAAGTGGCGAGAGCTTTTTGCAGTCTCACAGACAAGTCTTTCAGAAAAGATGGTGGTCTCGTCATCATCAATAATCAGCGACTACGAAAGCGGAAGGCGAAAGAACCCGGGAACAAGGTTTGTGAGAAGGTTTGTGTGGGCGCTTCTGAAAATTGATGAAGAACGGGGAAGCCGCTTTATTCGCGAGTTCGCCAAACTGACAAGCTCACCAAGCATGGCTATTTTGGATTTGCGTGAATTTCCGATTCCTGTTCGCGTTGAATATCTCTCCAGAGCAATCAAAGGAGAAGTTGTGTCTTCAAAGACGTTTGTCAAGGAAGTGTTGGGATACACTGTTGTTGACAGCAAGAAGGCAGTTGAGACTCTTTCGGGACTTGAGTATTCTCAGCTTTTCGGAGCCACAACCGAACGAGCCTTGATTTTCACTAATGTGAAGAATGGGGGCTTGCCAATGATGCTTGTCCGCGTGAGCAGCCTGAAACCGAGAGTAGTAATATTCCACGGTGCAAGACCAGATGAGCAAGCAATAAGGTTGGCAGAATATGACCAAGTGCCGCTATATTATTCGTCACTGCCCAGTGTTGAACAGTTGGTGAAGTCTCTGAGAAAGTTGTATCGTGTCGCACTTCGCATAAAACTTGGTAGACGCGTCAAACCGCCGCCCAAAATAAGCGCATAGGAGAAGACTTTAATCTAGCCAAACCAAAACCAGCATTGCGGAGAGCTTGTCTCACACTATTTGACTCTTCCAACTGGAGCCAGATATAAGGCTATTTCATCTTCCCCGTCAACGCCGACAAAACTATCCAACAGTTTCTGATTATAGGCGACTACCGCACATGTGCCTACTCCGATTGATTCACAAGCAAGGTATAAGTTCTGGCAAATGTGCCCAACACTGATCAAAATATCTTTGAGTGAATCTTCCCCATATCGGTATTCAGTCCGATAAGGTCTCACGGTCCATATGAAAACGACCGCACTTTCCCCAACGAAGTTCTGGCCATTGGATGCTTCAATAATCCTCGAAGGCAGGTCAGCCCCTTCAGAGCACAGTCTGAGCAGTTTGTGATCTAATGCCAAATATCGGTATAGGCCAGGCTTTACTCCGTTCACGTTGTTGATGAGCAAGTATGTTTCAAAAGGGTGCATGGCGCCTCCAGAAGGAACAGTGCGAATTGTGACCAATCCGTTGTGTATGAGCTTCTCTACACCTTGAGTGCACCACAGTAGAAATGAGAGTTCTTCAAGAGTTAGTGATTCCTGTGTGAAGTTTCGGCGACTTCGCCTGTTTCTAATTGCCTCTATTAGAGGCATGTTACCAAGGCTGAACTGCTCTGGACTGACCAGGTCGACGAGTTCTGCATCTTTCGAATATGGCTTCTGAATTGGAGGGAGAGGCAATCCTTTCATCTGGTCAGTTTCAGTTTCAGCCATACCAGGTAACTCTTGATTCTTCAGATACTTTCTGTAAGCAGGTGCCATTCAAATCAACTTGACACTGTCCTCTCTGCAAGAAGGGACATTTGAACTTGCCGCCTCCTATTTCCCGACTTGGACAACAGCAAATCGAGGAGATTTCAGTTAGGAAGCTTGTATGGTTTGGAGAAAACTTTGCCAGACACACACACAACGAACTTATCGAA
>JADDYB010000148.1_pt1 | contig 20863 bp, 17 predicted proteins | sample 8641941 | NCBI WGS metagenome assembly JADDYB01 (sample SAMN16275377, study PRJNA637457) | freshwater sediment metagenome | isolation source: Lake Kineret sediment | place: Israel: Lake Kineret | collected 2013
CCAAAGGAAGGGAAACCCTCCTTAAGTTTGAGGCTAAAATAAGCATCCCCGCCGGGATGGCGTAAAGCAGGTATCTGTCGAAAAAGATGGACGAAAACTTTTGGGAAATGATAAAAGCCGCCAGGATAGGAACCAAAAACCAGGAAAGAAGAAAGAGGGATTTTTCGATATCCTTACCCCACCTTCGCAAAATAACGATCCCCAGGGCAAGAAACAAAGAAGGCCTGGCAAGACCATGGGGAATGCCCGCGGCCAGATATTTAGCCGTAAGGCCGCCTAAATCGCTTAACGAAGGCTTCCCCAGCCAAAACCCCCCGCCAACCATTTTTGTTTGGTTATATAGAGGCAGAAGCCAAGGAAGGTAGAGAATTCCGACAATAAGGAAAGACTTCAGGATTGCCAAGGCAACCTTCTTTTTTCCGAAGAAATATTCCTTGAGAAACCAGACTCCCTGGACAAAAACGGCAAAAATCGCAAAATGGTGGGTGTAAAGAGCCGCCGCCGTAATTAGAACATAGGCTTTCCAGTTTCTTTTAAGGAAAAAATACATCGAGGCGGTGGTTGTTGCCGCTAGAAGCGAGTACATCCGTCCTTCGAAGGCGTAGTTAAAAAAGAATGGATTGAGGAAACTAAAGGCTGCGGCCAAAAGCCCCGTTTTTTTATTCCAAAAGTACTCCCCGATTTTAAAAACAAAAAAGACGGCTATTAAAAAATAAAGAAAGGAAAGGGCCCGAATTGCAACCTCAGATGAACCAAAGAGCCTAAACCAGAGATGCTCGGTTAAGTTGTATAAAGGCGGAGAAGTATCTCGGGCAATGGTCGAGATTATCCCAGGGATGGATTTTTGGGAGAGAATGGCGCTAAAAGCCTCGTCTCCCCAGAGGCTGGCAGTAAACTGGTTCACAATTAACTATACCTTTTCCGTAACCCTGTATTCCAGATATTTTCCGAGCATGAGCCTGGTGTGGGCATCCAGCCCGGGAAGGGCCGAGAAGAAAAATCCGGCGATAGGCATCAGGACAAATTCGAAAGGTACCAGAAGTGCTCTCCAGAGAGGAAACTCCTTGGGCCGCTTGGGTTTGTAGATATTGTCGATGACGATCATGACCGAAAGAAACAGCAGGGCCACGGTCAGGACGAATGAGGAAAGTCGGGGTACGGTATAGCCCAAGGCCGTTCGTGCAAAGCTGGGGTTAAGAAGGGAAGGAAGGGTTAGTCCCAGGGTGATGATAAACCAGTTAACCGGCCACATAAAGTGGGCCCAGATGGCAAACATCAATCTCATTGTCTTGTCCAAAAAAGGCACCCCGGGGGTTAAAAGGTAGTTTTTGATAATCCAGGGGTCATCCGAGACTCCCCATGCCCAGCGTTTATATTGTTCGTATTGATTTTTGAGCGTCTTGAAAAAGGAAGTCGATTGAGGGGCATCCGCATGCAGGGGCAGATAAATGGGCTCAACTTCCACCTGGCCCCGCTTTTTGTAGTAGGCCTTAAAAAATATTCCCCAGTCCTCGGGAATTTTATCCGGATCCCAATAATCGACCTCATCCAAAAGCTTAAAAGAAAGGGAATAGTTTTGGGCGTTGATGAGTCTGTCTTTTCTCGGCAGAAGGGAAAGATTCCAGATGGATGAAAGAGTGTTGGGAACACGGGTAATGGCGGGAAGCTCCCAAATGTTGTTGTAAAACATTACCGCCGGTTGCCAGAAATAATTGTAGCGCTTGGGGTTATCCAAAAATTTGAAAGTTAAGCAGGCAAAATGCTGGGGGTGGTATTTATGGTCCGCATCGCAGCTGGTGACCGTTAGGTAGTTAGTGTCGACCCGGGTTTTTCCGAGCCTTCTCTTTACCCAAATGGCGGCGTGTCTTTCGTTGGAAGCTTTACCAACCACCTCACCAGGGGCAAGCTCGTGAACCGTGACAAAAAAGTTGGCAAAAACCCCCTTGAATTTCGCCTTTAAGGCCTTGACCTTGGGAGCCCTGTCCTCTTTGGGCTCTTTCTTCTCCATGGCCAAAACCACGATGATTTGCTTTTTAGAAAGAGTTTGCTCGGCCAGAGAGGTTAAGGTTCTTTCCAGGATGTAAATAGGTTCTTTATAGGTGGGGATAATCACCAGGTGGCGCACTTTCTTCCAATCGGGGAAGCTTTTCAAATCCCCCAACCAATCGTAAGCAATCGAGGCCTGGATCCTTAAATGGGAAATAATGGCCGTCACGGCAATCTGCAGGGATTGATAGAACCAGTAGATGTTAAAAATCAGGACAAAATAGGCAACCGTGGTGGGAATGATAAAAATTCCCCAATAGGGAAAAAGAATGATATTCCAAGAGACAAATCCCGGGAGAATTTCCAAAAGTCGGTGTATCACCTTGTCGTGCCTAATAATAAATTCACGCATTTTATTTGATGCGGGGGAATAATGGTGCTTCGGATTTAATCTTGGGACCTTTGAATTGTTTTTCTATTTTCTCGGCAGTTTCGGGGAGGAAAGGTTTAAGTTGCGTACTCAAATACCTAAGCGCATCAACCGCAACGCTGACGACCCTTGTCAGTTTTTCACCAGTTAGTTTCCATGGTTGCCATTCATTTATATATTGGTCGACAATTTTTACATCTTGCCAGAGGAGTTTTAACACCTCATCAAACTCATACTTTTCTATTGCTTGCGTATATGGGGTCAGTGTTTTTTTGGGCAATGTCGGTATTTCGTGTGCTATCTTATCTACGGTGGGGTTATCCGAAATTGTTAAATTTTCGGCCAGTTTTGCGACACGGGCGACTAGATTCCCAAGTCCATTTGCAAGGTCTGCATTGTAGGCATCTTCGAATTTTTCTATTGTAAAATCACCGTCTTCAAATGGATGAATCTTGGACAGAAGGAAATATCTTACAGGGTCGGTTCCGTATTTTTTTACCAGTTCGATAGGATTAACAACATTCCCCAAACTTTTGCTAATCTTCTGGCCGTTAACAGTAATGAACCCATGAATAAATATTTGTTTGGAAGGAGGCAGCCCCGCAGACATAAGCATTGCTTGCCATATGGCCGATTGTTGTCTTAAGTTGTCTTTACCTGCAAACTGTGTAACAGGCCACCATTTATTAAATTTCTCTATATCGTCAGGCCAACCTATCGCTGAAACATAATTTACTAAAGCATCAAACCAGACGAACAACACGTGTTTGGGGTCATCCGGCACCTCTATTCCCCACGGCATCTTGCTTTTAAGCCTCGAGACACTAAAGTCTTGTAAACCTCCTTTTACAAAAGTTTTTATTTCGTTTAGCCTGAATGAAGGCACAATAAAATCTGGATGTTGTTCATAGAATTTAAGGAGAAGGTCTTTATATTTAGAGAACCTAAAGAAGTAGTTTTCTTCATTAATTACCTCGAGCTCTAAATTCGGGTGAATTGGACAGCGACCATTTTCCAGTTCAGATTCGGTTTTTTCCAGTTCACAACCTACACAATATTTGACAGCGTATTTATCCTTATAGATGTCTTCATTTTCTAAACATTTTTTCCAAAACGCCTGCGCGGCTTTAATGTGGTATTTATCGGTTGTTCTGATGAAATTGTTGTAGGTTAAATTCAGAGCCTTTTTGAGGCGATTAAACTTAGCCGCATACTCATTCACATATTCTTGAGGATCTTTTCCTTGCTCAAGCGCCTTGCGATAGATTTTAAGTCCGTGTTCATCCGTACCAAAATTAAAAAAAACATTGTAACCTCGCAGTCTTTTATATCTGGCGATTGCATCTGCCTGGACTATTTCAAGCGCAAACCCCAGATGGGGCTCAGCGTTGACGTAGGGCAAGGTGGTGGTTAAATAAAAATTTTTCTTGTCCATGGCCAAAGTTTAGCATCTCCATGCCTAGATAGCCATATTTGGCATTCCGCATATTTATATTTTGAATTACTCTATCTGCATCCTGGATTTTATCTTTGTGTTTAAGAAAAGGTTTAATTATTTGTATAAATTTGTAAATCTCTGCCTTTCTATAAATAGTTAGGATCCAATAATCCTGTCGATGTACGTATCCATCTTTTCCTCGATATCCCTTTCTGACACCCAGGGACAACCTTGGGGTGAAATTCAGTTTTTCTAACTTACCCTTTATTTGTTTGAGAAGCATCTTGTTATAGTTACCTAAAGAAAAACCCGAGCTTTTCTTGTCTTTAGTTACATAGAAACTTCCTTCTGCATCTGTAAAACCAGCAAGGATGGAGAAAAATAAGATTCGGTTCTTCAATGCCCAAATGGGGAATTTATGATATCTCTTTAAAAGAAAAAGGAAGGATTTGTCGAGGCTGCATTCTATTTGTACTTTTCCGGATTTTGAGGGCTTGCCAACCCAAACCCTACCATATTTAGAAAAAAGAGTTTTTATTAAAGAGATCTGTCTGAACTTTGTTGACCCGCAATCTACGAGAATCGTCTCACTGTTTTTATACATCTTTCTTGCTCGCAGATCGCCAATTCTAAATCCTATCAAATAAGCTTTCTCTCTCAAGTTTCCACAGAAAGAAATTCTTGGAGTGATGATGTGTGCAGCCGCAAGGGTTTTAATTGGGAAGCCAAATTTCCTTATTTTTCTATCTATTGTTGAATAGGCACACTTGTATATTTTGGCAATTTTTCGACTTGAAAGCCCTTTGTTTATATAAAGCTTTTTGAGGTCTCCCTTTTTGATTTCAGGTCCAGGGGCTCCGGGCAATCTGAGCGGTATTTTACATTCCCGCATACGTATATTGACTGTTCTTGCCGAGAAACCGATAGACTTACCAGTTTCTTTTAAGTTAAGTTTTTGTTTCCAATAAAGATTTACGAGGAGCCTTTTCTTAATGAGGTTTCTTTTAAGGGGCATTAGCTAATTATTACCCAAAGAATACCCGAAATCAATGGCTGTTTTGGGTTCTGGTGCCACCTTAAAGAAGGGGGAAGAATCTACTGTCGGATAAACTTCTTGATTTTTTCAGACCAAACGTTGGCCCATTCTTCCGCTTCCATCTGCTTTAAAGCGAGGATCATTCCGGCTGATTTTGAGATGCCCTGGATGACGGCAATTGTGGCGCTTGAGACCTTAAGGTTATCTTTAATATTTGTGTAGCTTCGTCCCTTTTTGAGCCAATAGGAAATCGCCAATCGCTTTGCAAAAGTTTCAAGCTCGCTTTCGTTGAAGAAATCATTCAGGAAGGTTTCTACGTCTTTGGGGTCTTTGATGTCGGCCAGGGTTTGGGCCAAGGTTCTGATTATCTGGGTCTTAAGGATGGGATTTATCTTCTGGTTTGAGATTCTCATTGTTTGATAGATTGAAGCAGGCGCGAGAGCAGTATATCAAGAAGGATGACCGAGTCAAGTCTCAAGAGCCCCTTTTGTAATAAAAGACCTCAAGGGTAATGACTATTCCGGCGATAAGCAGAAGGTTGATGATGTTTCCCACCCCCAAATATCTCAGAAGAAGAAAAACGGTTACGGCGGAGGAAAGGATGAGTCCCCTTCTGGAGTTTGCCAGGGCAGTAGAAAAAGTAAAGAGAAATGCCAGAAAGATAAGGATAAAAAAGGCGGGGACGGCAAAGGGACTTCCGGGTTCGACAAAATAGATAAGTAAAAAAATAGTTAGCCAAAGCAGGACGGTAATCGCCAGGGTGGGAAAAAAGTTTTTTCTGTTTTTGAGAAGTTTTTGTCTGAGAGCCTTCTTCATGCCTTTCTTCATTTTAGCCTAATCGGGTGGTAGAATGGCAATGTTATGGACCCGACAGTCACACTGGTAATCGTTATCTCGGCTTTGGTTATTATCGCCATTTTTATCAACCGGCGCCTGACGGAATTGAAGGGGGCGCAAAAGCCTTCGGAAGAGCTTTTGCAGATAATCAAGATGCTTCAGTCGGGGTCCAAGGATGACCGAAGAGCCCTTTTGGATTCCCTCCAGAAAAATACCCAGTCTCTTAACGAAAGACTGGATAATGCGGCCAGGGTCATGTCTCAGGTCCAAAGGAATTTGGGAGAAATGAGCGAGGTGGGAAAAGGGATAAGAACTCTTCAGGAGTTTCTCCAATCCCCCAAATTAAGAGGAGGCTTGGGGGAGGAAGTCTTAAAGGAAATGATTGGCCAAACTTTTCCCAAAAACGCTTTTCATCTGCAATACCCTTTCAAGTCAGGGTTTAAAGTAGATGCGGTTTTAAAAACAGAAGCGGGACTTTTATGCATTGACTCAAAATTTCCCATGGAAAACTTTAACCTGATGCTTAAAGGAGAAACTGAAGCCCAAAGGGCCGTGGGCAAGAAACAATTTACCCAAGACGTTAAAAAGCACATCGAAGATATTTCCCGAAAATACATTTTACCGGAGGAAGGAACAATGGATTTCGCCCTGATGTACATCCCTTCGGAAACGGTTTATTACGAAGTGGTCAATATCCAGGAGCTTATCAATTTCTCGAGGAGGCTAAGGGTTTACCCGGTATCCCCGAACACTTTATATGCCCATCTGCAAGTTTTGCTTTTATCCTTTGAAGGAAAAGATTTGGAAGCAAAATCGCGTGAGGTGTTTAGGATTCTTCGGGCCGCCCAAAAGGATTACGCAAAAGTCGGAGACAATTTGGGAGTACTGCAGAAACACTTAAACAATGCCTACAACATTATGAGTGCGGTTGTTACTTCATTCACCCAACTGGGACAAAAAATATCTTCAACCCAGAGTTTGGGGGGCGAAGAGAGAAAAGAACTCAAATAACGTGGCTCATGATTGCTTTTCTTTCTGATACAATTGCCTCGTGATTAAAAGTAGTGCCCAAGTTCGGCTTAATAAAGAACAACTTACCGCTGTCAAATATGGCCGGGGACCCCTGCTTATCATTGCCGGGGCGGGGACAGGCAAAACCGCGGTTATTACCGAAAGAATAAAGTATCTTATCCTTTCCAAACAGGCAAAGCCGGATGAAATCCTGGCCCTTACCTTTACGGAAAAAGCCGCCAGGGAAATGGAGGCCAGAGTCGACGTGGCCATGCCCTACGGCTATACTCAAATGTGGATTTCCACTTTCCACTCTTTCTGCGATAGGGTTTTAAGAAGAGAAGCCCTCCATATCGGTCTTGACCCTTCTTATAAGCTGGTATCCGAGGCGGAGATTACCCAGCTTATCCGCAACAATCTTTTTAAGTTTGACCTTAATTATTTTCGACCCTTGGGCAACCCCACCAAATTCATCGGGGGAATGCTGCAGCACTTTTCCAGACTCCAGGATGAAGATGTCACACCCCGACAATATCTTGAGTGGGTCAAAAAACACCGGAAGACTTTAGAGAAGGAAGAGTACGCAAAATATCGGGAATTGGCCAAGGCTTACCAAAAATATGATGAGCTCAAGGTTAAAGAAGGCCTGATGGACTTCGGAGACTTAATTGTAAAGGCCCTGCAGCTTTTCCGACAAAGGAAAACCGTATTGGGACATTATCAGAAACAATTCAAATATGTTTTGGTTGATGAATTTCAGGACACCAACTATGCCCAGAATGAATTGGCAATTGCCCTGGCGGGCAAAAGTCGAAACCTGACCGTTTGCGGGGACGACGACCAGTCTATCTACAGATTTCGTGGTGCGGCTGTATCAAATATTGTTCAGTTCAGAAAGAATTTCAAAAGGTCAAAAGTTATCGTCCTGACCAAAAACTACCGGAGCACGCAGGAAATCTTGGACAGGGCCTACAACCTAATCCAGAACAATAATCCGGACAGACTCGAAGCCGTTGAGAAGATAGATAAGCGCCTCATCTCCCAGGTTGCCAAAGACGGAGAGGAGATAGAATTTATCCATGCGGACAGGGTCGAAAATGAAGCGGATTTGGTTGCCAAAAAAATAGAAGAAGTCAAAGCCCAAGGAGGCTACGACTGGAAAGATTTTGCAATTCTTGTCAGGGCCAATGCCCACTCGGAGCCGTTTAGCCGCGCCCTTTCCCGACACGGAATTCCCTCCCAATTTTTAGGTCCGGGCAGACTTTTCCGGCAACCCGAAATAGTCGACCTCATTTCCTACCTGAAGGTTATCTATAATTTCGAAGACTCGGTTTCTTTTTACAGACTTTTGTCTTTGGAGTATTTTGATATCGCCCCCAGGGATTTGGCGGCGATAGGCAATTACGCAAAACGTTATAACCTGTCTTTTTTCGAGGCCTGCGAAAAACTGGACGATATTTATGTTGCGAGGGAAACCAAAGAAAAAATAAAAAAGATTCTGGAGGTGATATTAAAACACCTCAAGCTTGCCAGGCGCGAAACCGCGGGACAGCTTCTTTATTATTTTTTGGAGGATACCGGGCTTTTGCAAAAACTTTTAAGTCCGGAAACACCCGAGGCGGAAAAACGGGCGGCTAACATTTCCAAATTCTTCGATAAGCTAAAAACTTATGAGGTTGACCATCGGGATGCAACCGTTCCTGCGGTTGTTGACTGGCTGGAGCTTTCCAGCGAGTTGGGGGAGTCCCCCCTGGCGGCCGATACCGATTGGGTGGGGATAAACGCGGTGAATATTCTGACCCTGCATTCGGCCAAGGGACTGGAATTCCCGGTTGTGTTCTTAATTAATTTGGTTGCCCAGAGATTTCCGACTGTAGAAAGAAGGGAGCAAATTCCAATTCCCGATGCTCTGATTAAAGAAGTGTTGCCGGTTGGCGATTACCATCTGGAAGAAGAAAGAAGACTATTCTACGTGGGGATGACCAGGGCTTGCGAGAGATTATTTTTTACGGCCGCTGATTACTACGGCGAGGGAAAAAGAGAGAAACGCCTTTCCCCTTTTATTTTTGAAGCCCTGGGGGACGCCGCCGTTTCCGCCGAAGCCCCGGAGGAAAAAGGCGAGCAATTGACGTTTTTGGACTATGCCGCTCCCCCCAAACCCGATGGTAAAGAGCAAAAACCCAAATTTCATATCGATTATCTTTCCTATTCCCAGATAGAAACATTCCTTGTCTGCCCCCTTCACTACAAATTGAAATACATCCTTAAGGTCCCGACATTCCCGAGTGCCTCCCAGAGTTTCGGGATAAGTCTCCATGGAGCCTTAAGGAAATTTTACGAAGGAGTTTCTTCGGGAGAGAAGCCATCCTTAAGATTTATTTACAAATGCCTAGATGATGTTTGGGTTAAAGAGGGATTTACCAGTAAAAATCACGAGAAGAAATTTTATGAAAAAGGAAAATTATATCTCGCGGGTTTTCTGAAACAGGGTTTTGACAGAAAGATTGCTCCAACCGTGATGGAGCAGCAATTTACGGTTCCTTTGGGAGAGCTAAGGATTGGAGGAAGGCTCGACAGGGTTGATGTCTTAGCCGATGGGACAATCGAAATAATAGACTATAAAACAGGGGCAACAATCCCTTCCCAAAAAGAAGTTGATAATAATTTACAGCTTTCCTTTTACGCCCTGGCGGCAACCAGCATTCCCCAAGCGCCTTTCGGCAAAGCCCCGGAAAAGGTAAAGCTTTCTTTGTACTTTCTCGATACTCAAGAAAAATTTTCTACCACCAGAACGAAAGAGGATTTGGAGAGTGCCAGAAAGGAAATCTTGGAAGTTAAGGGAGAGATGGAAATCTCAGACTTTATTTGCTCGGGAAACCCCCTTTGCGAAAGATGCGAGTATTCTCTTTTTTGCAGGACTAACTGATAAATTAAATATCCCCAGACTTCCCTTAACCGCCATCGGAGGGACAATCGGCCGGGTATTTCTCAAAAACCAACTGTAAGCCCCCGGATAGACTTTAATGCAAGCTTTTTTCTCATGCTTTTTCTTCATCGGTTCAATCTGATAAAGCTCAACAATGCAAAGTGCATATCCGGCCGGGTAGATGTCCGGTTTTTTAGAAGAACAAATAACAAGATCTCCCCGGTAGGGCGTTTTCCACTTTCTGGTTTCGATTGTTTTCTTTCCGGAGGCTACCAAATTTGCCCACGGTTGTTTAAGGGAGATTGCTTTAAGTGTCATAAGAACCATTTAACATATGTTCCCGGATAGGAAACTTCGGGTCCCCCAAAAGATTTCTTAAAATGGGTAAAACCTTGCCAGCTTTTATTCGGAAACCTTTCGTCGTAAATCCCTTCAAAATCAAAAATCTTAGCCCGTTTCTTTCTGGCCCAGAGAATTCCCTCCCAGACGATTTTATATTGGGAGAGTTCCTTTCTCCCTTGCTTATTGGTAAAGGCCTGCCAATAATATGCAATCACATCCCCAATTAAGAAAATCGCTCCGGCAGAGGAGTCGTCGGTTGTTAAAAACAAACATCTGTTTTTAAAGGAACTTTTAAGGGCAAGAAGGTGGGCAAGAGGTGGAACATAGCGTTTTACCCCGACGGAGTCTTTCCAACTCTGCCTGAATTTTTCCATGTTTTTTACTTCTTTTGTTTTCAAATTCTTTGTTTTTTTAATGGCATAGCGGGCGTCCTTCTTCAGGCCCTTCACAATTTCCCTTTCGGACTGGGCCAGATCCAAAAGAAGTGTTTTTGTCGGCAGATAAGGGGATTTACTTTGTTTAAACCCAAGCGACACAAGATATTTCGCGTCTAATTCTTTGTCTGGCTCGACGATGATTTGGAAAGCCCGATGTTTCTTGGCGATTTCTCTGATTTTTTCCATTCTGATATCTTCCGGTCTTTGTATCTTCAGGATAGAGCCAACCAAAGGAATTTTTTTGATGAAGTAATTTATCTCGGCGGACCTTTCAACTTTCCAGCCGATTTTTGCCAAATAGCGGGCGTATTGACTGGTTTGCCTGATGTCGACCATCAGAATTTTGGCTTTACAAGCTTGCTCTTTGCCCGAAGAATACTCCAGCGAAGTGCTTCGGAGACACGGTAGACCCAATAAAGGGGATTGGTAACCATGTCCCAGGTTCCCAGAAATTCCACCACCCGAGGATTATATCCTTCCTTAAATCTGGTAAAGCCTTTTCCTTCTTCTCTTCCCCATAAGTCAAAAGAGCTCAGCCCCAGGGATTTTCCGAAGCGAATCGCCTCCCACATCATCAGGTTATTGGCCATGACGTTTTTGTATTTTTCGGTTGAGGCCCCGTAAGGATAGTAAAGAAAATCGTGCCAGACAAAGACAATCCAGGCGGTGATGATTTCTCCTTTATATCTTGCAGTTAAAAGGTGGGCAATCCCGGCCGGGAAAAGTACTGCCCACATCAGCTCATGATAGCGCCGGCTGTGGGCATAAAATCCCTGACGCTCCACGGTTTCTTTTGTCAGGGCAAGATATTTTTTAAAAGCCGTCTCGGAGTTGTCTTCAACCACGCTCACCCCGTTTTTTAGTGCATAGCGGATGTTATAGCGGGTTTTTGAAGAAAAACCCTTGAGGAGCTCCTCCTCGCTCTGGGTTAAATCAATCCAGAAAGTAGAAGGGGTAAACAGGGTTTTACCCCTGACGGCTCCGGACTTCTCGAGTAGCTTGATAAATTTTTCATCTTTCACCACGTTCGGCTCGAGTTTGATAAAGATCAGATTTTCTTTTTTGGCCAGAGCCTTGAGCTCATCAATCATTTTCTTTGTCGGGTCCGGACCCTTAATAAACATCCCGATCTTGTAGGGAGTCAGAGGAATTTTATGAAGAGTGATTAGGCCGAAGGGGAGCCTCACAACTTCATTTCCCCATTTTTCCCTAAATTCTCCCCATTCCCAAGACTGTAGGGGGTGGGGAGCGGCCTGGTTAAACTCTTCTTTATCCATTTTGTTCGAGGTATTTTTCGATAATATCGTCGAAAGTTCCCTTAACCGAAAAATCGCTACTACCAATAGTTTCTAATAGATTTTCGGGAATGTCTATGATAAAGCGGCTGGGAGGGTTTGAGACTTTTTCTCCAAAGTAAAGTCGGCGGGAGGCGTAGGAAAGATAAAGAAGGTGTTTGGCTCTGGTCATGCCCACGTAGGCCAAACGTCTTTCCTCCTCAAGCCCGGCCCCGTCCCAAAGGGAACGGGCATGGGGGAAAAGCCCTTCCTCCATGCCGACGATGAAGACAACGGCAAACTCCAAACCCTTGGCGGCATGAAGGGTCATGAGAGTAACGGCTTCTGCCTTTTCGAAATTGGGGCTTTTGATATTCCCTTTTTCGTTTTGCTCCGTCTCAACCAGGGCGACGTTTTCCAGAAATTCATGCACCGAAGGGAACTGGGCTCCGACGGAGCGCAGTTCCTTGATGTTTTCCAGTCTTGCCAGATTTTCTTCTGTTTCTTTTTGATAAAGCTCGAGGTATCCGGTTTTCTCAAGGACGGTATCCAGGATATCAAGAGTTGTGTTGGTTTCTATATTCTCCAGAGACTTTTGCAGCCCTTTGGCTTTCTCGAACCTTCTTTTACCGAGTTTTTCTATTCTTCGCCTGGCGACAGAGTCTTTGGGATTTACCAAGAACCTGATAAAGGATAAAACATCCTTAACTTCCTTCCGGTCGTAGAAACGGATACCGCCTACCAGAACATAGGGAATTCCTTCGTGGAGAAGCGCTTCCTCCAAAACTCGGGACTGGGCATTTGTTCTATAAAGGACGGCGATATCTTTTAATTGGGTTCCCAGAGTAAGTAAACGGTTAACCTCGTCGATAACGAAGCTGGCTTCTTCAAGTCCGTTTTTGGCTGTGTAGAGTTTTATCTTTCCCCCTTTGGGATTTTGCGTCCAAAGCTTTAAAACCGGGTGGGAAGTATTCTTGACGATAACGGAATTTGCCGCGGATAAAATATTCTGGGTGGAGCGGTAGTTTTGCTCAAGATTGATAACTTTAATACCCGGGAAGTCTTTTATAAGATAGTTAATATTTCGATAATCCGCACCGCGCCAGGAATAGATTGATTGGGATGCATCCCCAACCGCCGTAATGTTTTTTGCCTTTCCAACCAAGAGTTTGGTCAGGACATACTGAACCTTGTTAGTATCCTGCCATTCGTCGATAAAAAAATGGGTGAAAATCTTTTGCCATTTTTTCAAGACCTCGGGACGTTTTTTTAAAAGCTCAACCGCCTTAAGCAGTAAATCGTCAAAATCCAAAGCCCCGACATCTTTGAGGTATTTTTCGTATTCTTTGTAAATTTTAACAACCGCTTCCTGCCAATCTCCTTGCGCAAATTCGGCATATTCCCCCGGGGAAAGCATCTGGTTTTTGGCATCGGAGATATCCTTAAGAGCCGCCCCTGGGGAAAATGAATCGAGGGAAAGATCGAGCTTTTCAATTATTTCTTTGACGGCCTGTTTTTGGTCATCCTCGTCGTATATCAAAAAACTTGGGGGAATGTCGATCGCCCTGCCGTCAATTCTTAAGAGTTTGGCACAGAAAGAGTGGAACGTTCCCGCAAAACCGGGCGGGGTTCCAATTAGAGTTATTACCCTTTGTTTCATTTCCCCTGCGGCTTTATTGGTGAAGGTTAAAAGGCAGGCGTATTCGGCTTCCACCAATCCTTTGGCGATGAAGTAGGCTACTCTGTAGGTAAGGACTCTCGTTTTTCCGCTTCCCGCACCCGCCAAAACAAGAAGAGGGCCGTCGGAATAGACAACCGCTTTTTTTTGCGCGGGGTTAAGTTCGGTAAGGAGCTTGCCGACCTTAGGATTCTGAAATAGAATTGTCATATGGACAAGGACTATTCTAACACGGCCGAAGATTCCCAAATACCGTTAATAAGCCCTTCTCCCCGCAGGAGATTTTGGTTAAGGGTTAAGCGCAAAGTCTTAAGGCACGTCTGGATAAGCAGAATCGGTCTTCTTATGGGAGTGGCCGCAGGAATTTATTTAACCGTAGTTTTCTTTGGATTTATCTCGGGGAGACTTGGGATCCCAAGCTATACCAGAATGCTTTACAATTTTCTCATTGTCCCCAAAGACAAAATTTCCTCTCAGGGCGGCAGGGTTAACTTTCTCATTTTAGGTAAAGCTGGAGCGGGACACCCCGCACCGGATTTGACGGACACGATTATTTTTTCTTCGGTTTCCCTTAACGGCCCTTCCGTGGTTTTGGTTTCTTTGCCGAGAGACGTTTGGATTCCGGCAATCAGGGCAAAATTAAACAGCGCCTACTATTGGGGAAAAGCCAAAAAAGAAGGCGGAGGGCTTGTCTTGGCCAAATCCTCGGTCGAGGAAATCGTGGGACTGCCCGTTCATTACGGAATTGTTGTCGACTTCTCCGGATTTAAAGGCTTAATCGACGTCATTGGCGGAATTGAGGTTGAGGTCGAAAGGAGTTTTGTTGATGAAAAATACCCCATCCCGGGAAAAGAGAACGACGAATGTGAGGGAGACCCCGAGTTTGGGTGTCGCTATGAAACCATTACCTTCGAGAAAGGTAAAACAATAATGAACGGGGAGACGGCTTTAAAGTTTGTCCGAAGCCGCAATGCTGAGGGGGATGAAGGAACCGATTTGGCCAGGGCGGCCCGACAGCAAAAGGTGATTGTCGCCCTGAAGAATAAAATCTTAAGTTCCAAAGTACTTTTTTCTCCGAAAAAGATTTTAGGGGTCTACGAGGAAATGAAAAAATCGATTGAGACGGATATGGATGGGGCGACGGCGGCAATTTTGGTCAGAAAAATCTTAGACTCCCGTGACAGCGTCGAACAGCATGTTGTCTCGGAAGAATTTTTGACCAACCCCCCGATTTCCCCGAGATACGACAATCAATATGTCTTTCTTCCCAAAGGCGGGGACTGGGAAGCGCTTCATGGCTGGATAAATTGTTTGGTGGGGATTAATTGCCAACAAGATAGATAGAAGTATCCCCGGAGGAAAAGACTCTTTTGCCTATCTTTAGGAATTTTTCTTCACCTAAGGGAGAGAATCTTTCCCTTTCAGCATCTCCAACGATGACATAGCGGACGCGATATGTCTCCAGAAGCACCTCTGCCTGCTGGGCGTTTTTGGTTTGGTAGATAGTGGTTATATCATTGACCCTTTTTTGTGGTTCCTCGGCCGAACCTCGCCAAAGCCATTCGTGGACAAACCAACCCTGGACAGTAGGCAGGCCGGTATAGGAGGAGATGAGGTTATTGTCGGTGTAGCTGTTGCCGGGAGCCTCAAGGATCACCGCAGGCTCTGGTACATTTTTATTAAGCCAGACAATGGCCGCATAGGAATCGGGGTAAATGTTTTTTACCCAGGTTTCACCGGAAAGGCCGTGGAATTTTTTGAGCCCTCCATAGTAGGAGTTGATTGCCAAAAAAGGATAAATAAGAAGGGAGGTAAAAAGAATGGAGAAAAAACCGACGGCAATGAACCTCCAGACCTTTTTACTGGCGGACAGCACCCTCATGGCAATATAGCCCGAAGAGATATAAAACATGACATAGGCGGAATAGGTAAGCTTGAACATGGTGTTGGCACGGTAATGCGAAGAAATGTAGATATCCTTTACGTAGACAAGTTCGGGGATAACAATCAGTATCCAGGAAGCGGTCAGAAGCGCGAGTATAAACTCGTCCGAAGATTTAAGTTTTTTCCTGCCAAGTTTGAGGACGACAACCAAAAAAAGGATGGTCATTATCGCGGGAAACCCCCAAAGAACGCCGAGTTGCCAAAGATAGGAATGAGAGTGAACTAGCCTTGCCCCCTGGGCGATGGAGGAAAAATTGACAAGAAAAGAAAGAAAGGCAACTACTCCGATTGTGCAGATAGAAACTGTCCTGGCAAGGGTCGACCAAATTATGTTGGATAAACTCTTCTTTTTTAGAATTCCATTTATCAAAAAGACAAACCCAGCAACCAGGGAATAGCTGGCAAAGTCCCAGGTATTGGTCGCAATTGTTCCTCCCAAGACAAGCCCGGCGGCAAGAATCTTGTGGGAAATTTTTCCCGATGAGCTAATCAGAGAGTAAAGAATGGCCAGAAAGAGAATGGTTAATGGAACGCTTAAAAGGTGGGCATGAAGGTCCGAGACGACAAAAGAATAGATGGGAAATTCGTGTATGGTTTTATCCTGGGTTTCCGGAAAATAGCCGATAAAGCGGGTGGCATCCGGATACCAGTAGATACTAAAACCTTTCTTAATGAGGAAAATCGGCGTGTGGAAGTTGCCGGCAAAACAGACCAAGATAGCGGAGACTATCCCCAAAGAAATGGCCTTTTTGGTATATTTTTTCGAAAGAGACTTAATAACAGTCGAAACAAGAGAAAAGGCTCCCATCAGGAGAATTCCGAGTATGGTTCCCAACATCAGGTTAAAGGCAATCGAAGGGATAACCCCCGAAAGCTTTATCGGGACAGAGCTCATCAGGTGTCCAAACCAGTAATAATTAATTTTTTCCCCCGCCTGCCACATGTCGACAGGAGGGAAAAACTTGCTTCTTAAAATGGAATTGATAAAGCCGAAATCCATGAATTTTTCCAGGCCCCTGATATCCGGGGCATAGCCCCGAATCAAAGACCAGAAAAAAAGGCCTGCGGAGAAGAGTATTTCTTGGAAAATAATGATTTTCCGGTTTCTCTTTAAAAGGGCCCAGAAGTCTTTAGAGACAAGAACGAGGTTTGTGGCCAGAAGGATAAGAAGGGAAACAACAACAAAAACTCTGCCAAAAGGAACAAGCCTGAAGATTGAACCCAAAAAGACGAGATAGGTGATGATAAAAAGCCCCAGAGTTTTGGAAAAGCCGTAGCCAAGATCGAAAAAGCGCCTGAAAAGAACCACACTTAGCGGAAAATTAATTATGCCTATCAGAAAAAATGTCAGCCACCAGGCAAATAAAGACGGTAATTCCATAAAGCAAGTATAGCAACTTGTCGTTTAGTTGTAGATTAGAAGGCCAGAAGCACGGAAATGATGACGAGGATGCCGCCGAGGGTTAATCCAAACAAAGTAGGCCCGGAGACACCGGCGACCGGCAAGGTGGGGGTGGCCGTGGCCGTGGAAGTTGGCGTTCTAGTTGTCGTAGCCGTGGCCGTGGAAGTTGCGGTAGGAGTAGCCGTTGGTGTAGGCGTCGGTGTTGATGTCGGCGTAGTCGTTGTGGTGGTGGATGTTGGTGTTTCGGTAGGTGTTGGGGTCGAAGTTTCTGTTGTGAGCGCAAAAGTAAGAGCGCTACAAGAAGAGGGCGCAGCCGCTGCCGGCTCCGACTCGGGGGCAGTCGGGGCAACCGCCTGTTGTCTTAATTGATACAGTCTTACCGCGGTGAAGATGGCAACGCCTGCAAGAACTAAGGTTGCCAGGAGTATGAGTACGGTAACGATTTTATTTTTGAAAAATTGCTTCATGTTTAATTAGACCACCCCAGACTCGCATGGTGAATTTGGGCGTTAATGGTAAATGTGGTTATACCTGCCGGAATTGTGTATTCGTCATAGAATTCCTCTGACCCTGGTTTCTTTCCTGTAACCTCGGCTCTCTCCAGGCCGTTTATCTTAAATTTAGCCCTGTCGAAGGAACCGGTAGTTGCCGTGCCGGAAACGGTAAAGCGAACAACATCTCCAACGCTTAAGGCAGATAGCTCCGCGGTAGTTAACGGATTCCACTCGGCATCATAGGCCTTAACATTAAGACATTGGGCTGAAGCTCCTGTTTGGGTGGTTGTTACGGTTGCCGTAGCCGTTGCTCCTCCCGTCCCCGTACAACGGTAACACCAATTTGGAATAGTGGCTGTACCCGCATTAACTATGGTTGCATTTTCGCATATTCGGTTGGCGGTTGGTGTTTCTCTTACTCCACAGACGCCTTCGCAAGCCTCTTCCGCAGCATCACGGTTACTGCCCCCAGTGGTATAGCCCGAAGGGCATAGTTGGGTGGTGGTGGTTGTGACACATTCGCTTTCCCAACAGCGCTGTCCGGAAGGACAGGCATTTCCGCACGAGCCACAGTTGCGGGCGTCGTATCTCGTGTCTCTACATACCCCACTACAAAGAGTCTGTCCCGTCTGGCAGGTGGGAGCTTGGGTTTGGGTTATTGAGGCGGTGCTGGTCGCGGCAGCTCGAGGGAGACAATTATTGTTGGACCAATAGCAATCTGACGATCTACTGTTACAGGCAGAAATACTAAGACCGACACAACTACTTGTGGTTTGGGTGGCGGTAGCGGCTTGGGTAGTAGTAGCGGTTGCAGTGGAGGCTCCAGCACCAGGACTACAACAGATTAACTCAGCTGTTCCACACCCAGACCCTCCATTAACAGCGGCCCTTCCAATAGAGCTGCAACTTCGGCCGCTATAACAGACCCCCCCGGCTCTAGTACAAGCATTAGAGGTCGTGGACGTAAGACAAGTATTACCCGACCATTTACAATCTGTATTCGCGGCACAAGCAGATTGGCTTAAACCTAAACAGCCCGCAGCCTTTTCTCTGATGTCTTGTTGTTGTTGGACAAGAATAATTCCGGCCCCTAATCCTCCGACTAAGACCAAAAGTCCTAAGATGGTGGCGACGAATTTTCTTCCCCCGAATTTTTTCTTGGGAGGAGGCGTTCCCGAAATGGTTGAGGAGATATCGAATGTCGGAGCAGCCCCGCCGGTATCTTCCGTCGGTATTCCCGGTGTCGAAGGCTCGACAATCGGGGGGGCAGGTGGCAAGTCAGAGCTGTCCATGGAAGGAAGAGGTTCTAGAGGGGGTGCGGCTGGCATTACCGGAGGGGAAGGCTCATCCTGCGGAATTACAGGAGGGACGGCGCTGGGGTCAGTAGGATTTTGGTCAGGCATTATTTAAATTTTCGCTTTTTTCCAAAGCATAAACGCAAAAGCGATTACGCCTATCCCCATAATAGAAAGTAGGACCGTGGGTGTCAAGCTACCCGATTCGGGGGTAGCGAAAGCTGTTGCTGTCGGGGTTGCCGTTGGCGTGGATGTCCTCGTGGCTGTCGGGGAAGCTGTGGGCGTAGCAGTCGCCGTTGCGGTTGGGGTCAGGGTGGCAGAAGGTGTCGCTTCAAATGCCGGACCTTCGGAGGCCTCGACAACAAAAGTGCGGGTTAGGGTTCTTAAGATTCCGGAGACATCGGTCCACTTGATGGTGATTGTGTGTGTTCCTTCCGCAAGGTCGGAAGGAGGAGTCCAGTTCCACTCTCCGGAAGAGGGAACCTTAACCTCGTCCGTTATCGGGTCAGATTCAAGAGTGATGGTCAGTTCTGTTCCGGGAGGGGCTTCGCCGAAGAATTCGGGTTGGGTGGTGGTTAATGTTTCTCCCTGGGTAACAGAATCCAGGGTTACGGTTGTGGCCGAAGGTGTCGCCGTTCCTTCTTCGACTTCAAACCCCGAAGATTGGGTAGCGGTTTCCGGCAGCTCCACCGAGGCTCTCGGAGTTTCGGCACTCTCGCTTGGAGAAAGGCTTTTAAAATCGTGAGTAGAACCCAACATCATTGAAGGCACGGGTTTTGCGGCTTGGGGATAGATTTGGGCGGTGGAAACTCCGTCCGGGCCGGCATTTACCGAAATCTCCAAAAGAGTTGTCGACTCATCGATAGTCACCAGAGAGGCCAAATCGTTTGTTCTGGCCGATGAAATGGAGACGACCCAACTTCCGTTTTGAGAGGTGATGGTGGAGAGGGGGCTTGAGCCCCCCACGGTCAGATAAACGAGGGCATTTTTGGCAGGAGAGCCGCTTGAAGTCAGTACGTTTCCCGAAACCAGGTTGGACTTGGGCTGGGAAAGTGTCGGGCCGGTTTTTGCTTGCCAGACCAGGCCGTTATTGTTGTATTCGTTCCCTGCCGAATTTATTTTAAAAAAGTAATTCGTCTCGGGCTTTAGGCTTTTAACCGAAAGGATATGGGTTACCCCCGGAGCTCCCACCTCGTCTTCCTCTGTCCTGGTCAAAGAATTTTCGGTCTCCCCCCAGGAAATAAAACCCAGAGCCTCCTTTGCGGTTGTCCAGGAAACGGTAAAAGAAGTATCGGTGACGTTGGTTATCCGTACGTCTTTGGGGGCCTCCTCCTGGGTTGCCCCCAGTCTGAAAATTTGTCTGTTTTGGACCAAGAGGATTCCGGCGCCAAGCCCGACAATCAAAAGAACTACCCCGATGATGGTTGGAATTTTGCTTTTTCTCATGGAGCTGTCTCCCCCGAAGGCGTTGAAGTTGGTGTTGCACTAGCGGTCGAAGTGGGAATTGCCGAGGCTGTGGCTGTCGGGACGGCCGAGGTGGTTGCTGTCGGTGTTGGAGTTATCAATTCTTCTGATGGTAGCCCAGTCGGCGTAGGAGTCAAGATGTTTAATGTGGGGATTGTTCCTTCGGCAAAAAACGTTCTGCCTTCAATCCTGCCCAGAACATCCTCGTCCAGATTGGGGTTAAATGGCTCGATGATTTCAGGCGGGACCGAAGGAGAGGGCTGGGCGGTAAAAGCCCGATAAACGCTAAAAAACACCCAGAAGATTACGGTAATTGTTGTGAGGATAACAATTGTTACCAGGCTTGGCGGTTTTGGTTTTTTCATTAAATTTTACTGTCCCAGGTAAGGGACCCTTCCGCTGATTAAGAGAACAAGTTCGCTGCCCTCTTCGGTTTCGGCGGATGAAAGTCCCGTGTTGTCTATTCTAATCGGGCGTCTTAAGTTTTCCAGCTCGGAAAGAAAACGGGAAAGAGCCGGATAGTCACCATTGACGCTTACCGAGAAGGTCAGAGGCCTTGCCCCTTCGGGCAGGGGGGCAATGTCGGTTTCCGAGCTTGGAGATTTCTTTTCCTCCCCGACCAAAGTTACTTGGCCCACGGAAACACCCAAAAGATTAACGGAATTGGCAATTGCCAATCCTTCAATTTGACGAACGAATGTTTCCGGGCTGGCCAGATCGGGGACGGCGTTTTTGGTAAAGGAAATCCTTTGGGTTTCGGAATCGAAAATTGTCTGGGCCAGCGATATATTTTGAATTTTGGTGTCCATTTTGTTGACGAGGTCTTCTTTTGTCTGAATATTTTTGTAAAGCTCGGTAATCGTCACCAG
>JADDYB010000149.1_pt1 | contig 20819 bp, 29 predicted proteins | sample 8641941 | NCBI WGS metagenome assembly JADDYB01 (sample SAMN16275377, study PRJNA637457) | freshwater sediment metagenome | isolation source: Lake Kineret sediment | place: Israel: Lake Kineret | collected 2013
TGAAGAGGACGATGAAGAGGACGATGAAGAGGACGATGAAGAGGACGATGAAGAGGACGATGAAGAGGACGATGAAGAGGACGATGAAGAGGACGATGAAGAGGACGATGAAGAGGACGATGAAGAGAGTGGAGATATCTCGCAGGCTGTAAAAACTCTCTACAGTGTAGCTGAGAAACTTCTTGAGAAAGCAAAAGCTGCTGCCGAAGCAGGAAAAATGGGTGCAGCACATGGTCTCTCCAATGCAGCGAATCACACTGCTGGAAACGCACTGAAGAAGTATGAGAAGGATAATGGAGAGGGAGTCGGCGACGGAGATGACGATGAAGAGGACGAAGAGGACGATGAAAGCAGTGACCAGTCCACACAGGGTAAAGGTAAGGACAAAGACAATAACAAGAACAAAGATAAGAACAAGGACAAGGGTAAAGGTAAGGACAAAGGTAAAGGTAAAGGAAAATCCTAAGAATGTAAAACCATTTTCCTTTTTATTTTTTATCAGAACAATCGGCTATAGCTCTTTATCACGAGTTTTTTCCTGGAAAATGAGAGCTTCAATTTCCTGAATTTTCTGCTCATTCAATCCTAACAAAGGATAAAAACTGGGTATCTTTCTCTTTTCGAGCTCAAACTCAGAAAAAATCATGGCAAGACAATTCTTTGCTTTCTCTGGATGTGGAACATATTTAATGGGATGACCATAGGAAAAAGGTTCTAAGAAAGACAGCATTTCCCTATTTCCATACGCCACCAGCTCGCATCCTCTTTTCAGCATCATCCATGCTGCTACCACAGATCTTCTATCTTTCAGATTCACCAAAACCCTTCCCTGTACTCCCACAGGAAGCCCTCCATAGGCAGAGACACGCCCCACAAATATGTAGGCAGCCCTGTGCAGAATCTCGATGCCAATATCCAGGTCAGGGCTGTCCAGGTTAACCCGGGCCTTCTCATTCTCCACAACGTAGGCCCCCACCAGCGCATTGACCTCCTGGGATGTCAAAGGGAACTCCTTGTCCAGCCTTTGAGTGGAAATGCGGAACGCTTCATCCTGCCCTGCCCTCCTCCAGTACAGGGACAAGACCTCATCTTTTATTTTTTGTAGATTTCGGTCAACTTCCTTGGCAAAAGACATAGAGGATATACCAAAAACATTTTTCAAAACGTTCACGGCTTTTTCATTTTTCGTTGAAACAATAATCCTCCCCTGTGGGTTGGAGATTGAAGAAAATGCAATATTGTTTCTTTTAAGAGCATTCTTAATGTTTTCCATGAATATTTTTTCCCACCATCTCCGCGTTCTTTTTGATTTAGTTCCTATTTCACCATACCTGATGAGAACCGAGTTCATTGAGATCACTTTATTGGTTTTACTCAGAAAGATCACTTCCTCTTTGTGCCCAGGGTATATGAACCTTTGTCTGGCTTGTGGAGGGTGAGCACACAATCTCAAGAGGGACTACATTTACAGTACATTCTCCTTGTCAATGAAAGGCCAGATACTCCCTTCATAAACGTCATTCCAAGACGTAATAGTAGGCCTTCTGCCTTTCTAAATTCATCATCAAAAAAGGAAAAAGAAAAAGAAAGTTCTACCTCATTGGGGGTGTTCAGGGTCATTACCGCCTACACCATTTGGAGAGGTTCCTCCTCCCTCATCTTTTGGATCAAAAACTCCGCTTTCTGTTACAGCGGAAACAGCTTCGTTGAAGATGCAAGCCATTACCACTGGACAAAACACAAGTGCAACTATTAACAACACTGCCCATATTTTCTTCATTTTTGCCCACCTCTTTTGGAATTTTATTGGAGATGACTTCAAAACATACTCATTCCCCATAGTAACTGTCACAAAACTCAGCAATATAAAACTTTTCGCCCCAGTTCCCGACAAATTTGTGTAAACCCTACCGTGGGATCTCCATCATACTGAAATTAAATGAAGAAATACGGTAGAATATTCACTATTTTATATTTTAAAAATAAGAAAGAAGACATTAATTCGTTAAATGGACACTTTTCCTTTCAAGTTAGTAATACTCTATTTGTTTATCACGATTGAGTATTTTGTTCTCTCATTCTAAGAAAAGATGAACGGAAATAAACAAAAGTTGAATTTCACATCCTTAGTTTCATTTTTACTCACATTTTTGGGAGAAATATCCCTGAAGATTATCTGTTTTCAGGCCTGCAACTGCAATGTGACAACGGCAGTGAAGAGGGCTCGACGATTCACGTCAATGAGAGGCTCTCAAAAATAGTAATCAACCAGTTCATGTAGGAGTTGAAGGTGCCTCTCAATGCTCGTATGTCATCACTTTCAATCTCAATGACTAACACCATGCCTTCACCTTTGAGAGATGTCACCGTTTTCTTGTAAGGTGAGGACTCAATTTCTGTTTTCAAAGCTCTTCTGACGATTTCGGCCTCCGGAGTCCGGACTTCAATGGTAATGTTCATGGCACCATTTTCACCTCAATGCGGGGGCCTACCGGGTCTTCAGAAACATCTAACCTGTAGAAGTCGATCACTCCCTCTTTGTAGGTCATGAAGGTGTAAGCATCGCCGCCATGATAGATTGCTGCACCAAATAACTCTGCTATGATGTCTGCTTTTTCTTCTGAAGACTGCAGAAGAAAAGGGACATCTTCCTGAAGCGAATTCATCCTGGGGATATCCATTTCTCTCCTCAGAGTCACGGAAACTGATAACTCACCCAGAATAGTCCATTCAGAATAGAAAATGAGGGAGACGGGCTCGTTCCCCCGTGAGGTTACGATGAGGATTCTGTCTGCCCCTTTTTCCTGTGAAAGGGAGATGAGCTCCCTTAAACCTTTTTTACCTCGTAACACATACGAGGACAGCGGTATCACGTCCAGGAGTTCTCTGCAAAGTCTCCTGCTTTTGGTGCACGTCCTCCTGGAAGTAGTCACCATCATACAGCTTTCACTTTCTTGGGGAGGTCTGGCCGCGCTTTTTTGAAGATCTTCCCGTTGCAGTAGGGGCATTTGACCCCGTGAGGCATTTCTATCTCCTCTCTGGTCATGGTTTTTCCACATTTAATACAGACATACATTATGTACCCTCACTGAGCCGTTTCATCGTCCTTTTCACAATCCTCCCGGGGGGTGTCTCAGGAAGATACGCACCTCCTGCAAAGGTAGTCCCACACTTCGAACACTTCCAGATGCTGGTGGAGGTCCTTTTGACGCCTTCTCTTCCACACTGTGGACACTTATGCTTTTCCTTCATTTTCTTCTCTATTTCTTCCACTCGTGACCGCAGTTTACGTCCATATCTGGCTCCGAATCGGCTCACTTTATCACCTCCCTCATCTTGGTTCTGATCTCCTCACTCTTTGCCTTGGCGATTCTCACTGCTACCATGACTTCATCGAGAGTGAACCCTCCAATGTCTCCTTTCTGCATGGCACACACACGGTTTTCCTGGTCAGTGGCTACGGTGATCCGGGAGTCCAAAGCCCTCTCCTCGTCTAAGGAAGGATCCAGGAGCAGGATATTTCCCAGTTTAATGAAGGTACACGGCAAGGCCAAATCCTTTATTGGAAGATCCACGTACTCTTCTGTCGGTTTCCCGTCCTCATTTAACACCGGCATCTTAGCAGTTGCAAGAGCAGCCATGGCTGCAATACCGCACGCATCGATCAAGTTCCCGTCGTAGTCCAGCACATGCAGGTCGACGAAGATCAACCGCACCAGCTCATTTGCTTTCACGCACAGTGCTTTAGTGTCCAGGGCTTTCGATTCCCTGATTCCGCGGTCCACAACCCGCGCCACTTCAACCGCATCTTCACCAGGAGGACCTGCCTCAAACTCGGGAGAGGCCATGGGTATTAACTCAGCTCCCGTTATCATGACCCCCTCTTCAGGGGTATCAGGGTAGGGCTCACCTACGTCTGTCTTGATCCCTGCCAGTACCTTGGTCCCTCCCAGAGAGACGAAGGCAGAACCTTCTGCTTTGTCCACCAGCCTCACCTTAATGTCCAGGGAACGGTACTCATCAACAGCCCGTCCATCCTCTCTTTTCCCTTCTTTCGCCAGGTCAATTAAGTACTGTTTCCTGATTAAAGGCAGTATCTCACTCATATTCAGCACCTGCATATTTCTTTCTCAAAGCATCTATCTGCAGCTTATAGACTTCTCCACAACCCTTCATGGCCAGCTTAACCGCATTTTCTACCTCTTCCTCCGTCAGTTTTCCGTCCATCTGCAGGAGTGTGATCTCGTTTAACCGGGGAATAATAGCTATCGGCATATCTGCTTCCCCCTCGTTATCTTCTTCCTTCGTTAGATCCAAAACGATCTCACCATCCACCTTTCCCGCAGCACAGGATGCCACCAGATCCCGCATGGGAATCCCTGCTTCTGCCAGAGCAACAGATGCGGCGACAATCCCTGCACACCGCGTCCCGGCGTTGGCCTGTACTACTTCCACGGAAATCTCAATCATGGACTTGGGGTAATAGTGCATCAAAATAGCAGGCTCCAAAGCACCCTGCATGACCTTTCCGATCTCTACTGCCCTCCTGTCAGGACCGGGCCTCTTTCGTTCTTCTACCGAAAAGGGGGCCATATTGTACCTGCAGCGTAAAATGGCACGGTCAGACCTTTCTAAATGTCTGGGTAATACCTCTTTCGGTCCATAGACTGCCGCATATATCTTGTTCTTTCCCCATTCAATATAGCAGGAACCGTCCGCTCGTTTCAAAACGCCTGCCTCAATTTTAATCGGACGCAGTTCGTCACAGCGTCTTCCATCAATACGTTCCATTCTATCACCTTGTCAGAAACTCACTGACCCTATCTGTTAACCCAGGGATGTGCGCCTCTCTATCCACCATCTGACAGGCCTGGGCAGCCAACTCCTGATTTCCTCCTCGAATCCATATCAATCCATTCTGACCCACAATGATGGTGCTCCCCGTCTTCTCGTTTATCAACTTGATCATACTACCTTTCCTTCCAATCAACCGGGGCACCCTGGAGGAGTGAATCTCCACCAGTATACCACTGCTCAGCTTGCCAAATGGTCTATTTGCATTCAGAGAGATATCAAAAACTTCAGTGACCTTAAAGATCCTGGCATAGACTAAATCCCCTACTCTCAACGTTTCGAATCTACCCAGGAGGATATCACTATCACTGAGGTTTGCCTCATACGGAGAGTCGATATCCACCTTCCACCCACTGAACCTCTCATCTGCAATAATACCAATGACTGCATCCCCTACTTTGGGTGTGTACTTTCCTTCCAAAGCGACTACCCGGATTTTTCTCTTATCGACGTAGGCAGTACCCACAACACTAGCATAGATTTTGCCGTGTTCTTTGTGGGTTCCGTCCTCATTGATGTAGTCGCCCTCTGCCAGCAGCATGCCTGGCACCACTAAATCTCTATTCTTTACCGTTATCATATAGACCCTCATAACAATTTTGTTTCAGCTTCTCCTTTTGTCAATGCATTAATTTTCTGGTAGAACTCCTCTTCCATACCCCCTGGTATCTCCAGAACAGCAATGTAGGAACCATCCTTCTGCCATTCTTCCTTCAACACCCTCCCGAACTCTTTTAGCTGGTGATACCTCCCGGTGTAGATGGCAGGTATTTTCACTGCAACTTTTTTGGTTTCCACTCGCAGGGGGAGTAGAGGCCTCAACTGTTTGATGATGTCAGTAACCTGTTCTTCTGTATCCTTAAACAGTTCCACATGGATGCGCGCCTGTTCCATAGCGCTCTCAATTCGGTGGGGCGGGTGCGGGAGCCTCGTCTTAGGATCTACGGCGTTTCGGACAATTAACTGGATGATCTTTTTCTTCTTCTCTTCCAGCATTTTCTTGCGCTGTTCCGTCGTTAGCTGGATTTCACCCTTGTTCAAAATTGTCTTGGCAATAGTCAGAACGTCTGTAGTTCCAAACACCTTCTGCAAACTCTCCTGGGGGGATTTATCCCCTGCTCCTGCATCACTGTAGATGAATAAAGCTGCTAATGCATCTTCCAAAGGCATTTTCTCGTTAACAATCCGCGGGTCTACCAGAATTTCGAATTTCTCACCGTGAGATTTCAACCGCGCTATGACTGCTTCATCTACAGAAACCATACTTCCACCATTATTTCAATCCCTTAATTGTTCCTGATACTCCTTTAACCCTTACTGTTATTTTTTTATTTTCTATTTCTTCTATGAGTGAGAGACACACAATGATCTCATCGACACTGTGGGTGTTGCAGGAAACGATCCCTTCATTGTTCTCACATTCATGTACCCACAGGGAAGTCCTCGATGTACCGAGTTCTCCAAGGAATTCCAGACAGGAATCCCATATGCTCGTAACTATTTCTTCCCTTTTAAATGTTTCCTCACTAACCAGTTCAAAGAGGACATAACGCTTCTTTTCCCTCAGGGTTTTTTTCGTCATGAAAACCCCTCCAGCACCTTTTTGGGGATCTTATAGATACTGGCTTTAGCCTCTCCATAGTCTAGCCCAAGGATGACCCCAAAAGCTACCAACTGTCGGGGGGACAGAACCTCTTCCGGGGAGGATGCGCCGCTGGTGATGATGAGAGGGGCGTGGTATTTCCTGGAAAGCTTCACCACTTTCTGGAGGTGGTCCAGTACTCTGACCCGGGTGTAGCGAGAGGTCTTTAAAACCTCTTTGAAGCACAATTCTAAAGCTACCTTGTGTTCTGCCGCCAGTCTAGCCTGGACAGAATCAAAGGGATAGGGGCGGGATAAAACGTTCATGCGGGCATTCAAGAAGGTGCGGTTCTTCTGTACTGTCCCTCCCCTGGCAAAGATGAGGTCTGCTTTGGGCACCTTTTTCAACTGAAAGGGAGCATCCACTTCAACACCAGTGAGACCCCTTCTCGTACAGGGGTACTCCTGCAACGGGATGACCTGGCACACGGCCTCGTAAAGTGTAGAGGGGTACCCTCTAAGATCAATGGCTGAATAGCTCCTCTGCATAACTAACTGCATCCTCCCTGGAAAAGGGGTAGCTCTGTATGTGGATGGTGATCTTGATCTCCCCATTGTCTCTGAGTACAATATTTCCCCGGTACAGCTCCTGCTTGTCTAACCGGATGTAGAGGTTACCCTTTTCATCTATTCTCCTCTCAAAGTCACCGCACAAAGCTGAACTAGCTTTCTCCCTGAGTAACTGGGTAACAGCAGCAGCCTCCCGCTTTCTGGTAATGCGTGTTGCAAAAATGTAGATAGGATTTCCGAAGTGACCAGTAGCTTTGTGCTTCTCAAAAGAAGGGTATAACCTCTTCAATGCCTCTGACACTTTATCTTCGCTTTCTGTAGCATGGCAAAGAGCCTGGATCGATATGAAGTCAATTCTCGTCATTGTCTGTGTCTTTTGGGCCTGGTCTTTTCAGTGCCTTTTCCTCTCTTCATGAGCCCCCTGCTCTTTCTGGCAGCAGAGGTTTTCCCTCGCAACCCTCTCCTCTTCTGGTTCTCGATCCACTGGAGTCCAGAATCTGCCTTTATGGCAGGATGATTGGGGTCCACAAGGATGACCTCAAAATACTTGTGCCTTCCGTCCTGAGCAACCCAGTAGGAGTTTAAGACCTCCATGTTGGGGTATTGTCTGGCGACGCGCTCTTCTGCTATCCATCTGAGGCTTCTTCCCGCAGTAATCTTGTTAACACCCATGGTCTTCGGTTTCCGGTGGGCTGAGGGTCTCTCTTTTCTCCTGCCTCCACGGCGGACGCGGGCCCTCACCATGATGAATCCCGGTTTCGCCTTATATCCCAGAGCATGTGCTCTATCAGGGCGAGTCGGCCTTTCTATCCTGGTAATGACATTTTCGGCTCTCCATGTGGGCATTCTTTCCCGCATCAAACTCTTTACATAGGTTTTATCGGGGGATTTCCAGGCATCCCTTACATACTTGTAGTATCCCATATGAACACCTCCATTACGTTCAGCTCTAAAAGCCACATCCTTGGAAGTTGGGTGAGAGTATTCTTGTACCTTATAAATGTTTCTTTTCAGAGAATGAGAAGGCATATACCGTGACAAAGGTGTATATGAGATTCTGATGTAAGCTCAAAAGATGAACTCTGAAACCCTGACCTGATCTTCTGATTGATTCTGTTTACGAATGAGATGGTGCGCAGATAAAAATAAACAGGTGATATTGTGAAATACTGGGTTAAAGGAGCACTATGTGGACTTTGTATAGGATTATAGCTGAACTTAATTTTGGAATGTAAGTGGTGGTGCTCTCTTCTTACTGCTCGTTCAATACAATATCTTTTCTCCACAATCTATCCTGGAGAGTCTTTCCACTCAGAGTATGCGTAATGGAATTATCTATCACCCATACTCACTGAAATGCTCTACTTTGCAGCTCTCAAGACCATATACTCACACAGTATCGTCAAACCTGAGAAGAAACAGATGAAAAAATGTTATCCTGGCTGTTTTTCATTTCACGCTGTCAGTGCCTTGTTCAGTGACTCAGATGATGAGGGATCTGGTCATTTTCACAAGGTGGTATGATTCCAAAAAATACAAAAAAGAGAATATTTCCTTTTTTGCCACTACTATGAAATCTTTAATCTCCATAACTAAAAAGAAAGAGTGTATGTGGAGAGCCTTCGATGTGCGCAAATAACACGCACCAACCTTTTTTAAATACCTTGTGTAAGAGAGGAGGGAAGGTTTTGAGGAAGCAGGGAGGGCTTCTATGCTCATGATTTGGTTAAAGAAAAAGGAAGAGTTCCAGAAGGTGTGTCAAGGTAGGACCGTCTTCTATGCAGTGGAAGAGGGTTCAATACACTACTTTACTCTTGCTAAAGCTAATGAGATAGAAGTACTCTATGCTTTCGACAGTGAATCACCCATCCCTTTCAGAGAGAATTATGATTTTGAGGATGCAGATGGGATTCACGTGTGGCAGTTAATCGAAATTGACAACTTATACAGCCTTGAGAATGTACGAAGCCTCGGTATGCCCGATGATATTGTCCAGCCTGAACTAGTGTAAAGAGTAGCCACTGAATGAAGTGGAACCTGCTTCATCCTTTTTACGTGAGATTTATATACTGGAATAAGAACCTTCTCCTGTGAAATGCGCACTCTTCGATGCAGACGGCACTCTCTTTGACACTGCCGATGCTATAAAGAGAGCAGTGAGAGAGACAGCTCTTGAGTTCAACTTGGACATCAATGTAGACCAGGCTGTGAGTGATGCGCTGAACGTCCTAGAGGGGCGCAAGAGTAAGCTGAATTTTTTGATTTTGGGGATTCACTACAAATTCATGAGTTGGAAACATCCTTTCAGAGTTTTTCAGATAAAAAAGGACTTTGATAAACGATTTTTCACGTATACCCGTGAGGATAAGCTTGTTCCTGGTGTGAGAGAGGCGCTAGAGGACCTCAAGAGCGTGAGGTTAGCTGTTGTTACCTCCAGGAGCAGGAAATGGACCGAAGCTTCTCTGGAGAAATGCGGCATAGCTGGCTACTTTGAGGTGGTGGTGACGACAGATGATGTGAAGAAGGACAAACCACATCCAGGCCCTGTGTTGAAGGCAGTTGCTCTTTTGGGAGTTGAGCCTGGGGAATGTCTGTACGTGGGGGATCTCCCGTCAGACATACGGGCGGGAAAGAGGGCAGGTGTGAGGACGGCTGCTGTTTTGACTGGATTGTCCTCACGGGAGAGGCTGGAAAAAGAAAATCCTGATTTCATTTTCGAGAATTTGAGAGAATTAGCCTCATCTTGGCGAGAAAGAACAGGTTGAACCCACAAAATGTACGTAATGTGGTGATTGCATGATGACATAAAGTTGAAGTCTGATGATCATGAGCAGTATTTTTGAAAGCAATCCATTCACACACACCCAGAGACCAACGGGAGACCTGAAGTAACCTTATATATACCCCGCGTAAACGTAACGTGGTGATCACATGGTAAGCTGGGGTCGTGCTTTCAGAGGCGCTGCAGGTGTCTTAGGCTTTGCTATTGTGTGGTGGATTATTGGACTGCTCATCATCGGAGCCGGGGTCTTTGTTTTAGGATGGGGATTCAATCTGTCATTCCCTACAAGTAGTTCACTGGCCAGGATGTTCCTTGGCGCAGTACTGATTTTCCTGGGTTATATTGTGGGAATCTTGGGAACCTTGGCAGCTTTCTTGAAAATCCTACCAGAGATAGTAGCCGAAGAGGTCCATAAGGTCTAATTTTTTCAATTTTTTTTTTCTTTCTTCTATCATTCATCGACTGGCGCATCTAGTTGAAGATGAGCTCCTGTGGAAATGAGTGGTTGAGGCAGTTCGCGGTGAACTGACAAAAGCTTTTAAGGGCAGGCACCTCCTGTGATCCAATGAAGGTTTCTGAGGTCCTGTGCAAGTCTGCATTGGTGAAATCACGCATTTACGGAGTAGACTACGCTGTGAACCCCTATACGGGGTGCGAACATAACTGTGTTTATTGCTATGCCGTATTCATGAAAAAATATTCCGCCCATAAAGAACCCTGGGGCGAATTCCTCGATGCAAAGGTCAATGCTCCCACTGTTTTGAGAAAACAGCTCAAAACGGTGAAAACGGGAAGGGTGCTCTTTTCCAGTGTGACTGATGCCTACCAGCCTGCGGAGAAAAAGTACGAGATAACCCGGAAATGCCTCCAACAATTGGTGGGTTCTTCTCTTTTTGTTTCTATCTTGACTAAGTCCTCCCTTGTCTTAAGAGACACGGACATACTGAATAAGTTATCGTGTGAAGTTGGAATTACCTTTACCACTTTAGATGATGAGGTAAAATCTGTCTTTGAACCCAAAAGCTCTCCTGTAAACCAACGGCTGAAAGCACTTCAAACACTACATGAAGCAGGTATCCCCACGTACGCCTTTTTTGGACCAATTATCCCCTTCTTGTCCGATTCTCAAGAATCTATCACAGAAATGTTCGATTTACTCCATGACCATGTCCAGTACGTCATTGTCGATAAGATGAACCTGTACAACACAGCCTGGAAAAGAATTCAATCTGCATTAAAGCCCTGGAGACCTGATTTAATCCCTCATTTTGAGTCCATCAAGACAGATCCCCACTACGAGGACATGTTGAGACAAAGGATTGCAAAAGCTGCTAGAGTCCCCGTGGATGTTTGTTTCTAGGCTCACCCTGTGTATGCTGAATAAACTTACTGATGCAGGGACAGCCTATCCTGACCTGCTGACCATTCTCACAAATGCGAAATCGCAAAAAAGCTAAATCAAACATATTTTATCATTTTAAGAAACAATTTAACTTTTTTATTCAAAAAAGTTTATATACTACCTTTATATCAGAGGAGTTGAGGTGATGACATGTGTATTATCACGTACGCACTGGCACGAATACAGATGGAAGAAAATGAAAGGATCTCCTCTCAGAGAAGGTCTGAGATCTTCTGATCTCTAGGAGATCACAAAGAAGGGACTGTAATCTGCTTCGGGGTCTTAAAGACAAGATCCTGGAGCAGTCCCTCACAAGAAGAATGAAGGAAAGAACCTTAATGTGATGCCAGTCGTTGGATTGTGTGAGGCTGCGGAGAGACGAGCGAGATTGATTGGGTCTTTAGGGGAATATTGACGAAACTAAGGATGAAAAGATTCTATTTGAAGCAACCCACGAAAAAATGATCCTTTGAATGTGCACGTTCCATAAAACGCGGTGAATGAGGGAAATTTCATCAGAGATGGAAGAGAAAATCACGACCTTAGAATTTGAAAAGGTTTCCAAACAAACCCTTTTAAATAACCCATATTTATTTTTTCCATGGACTGGAGAGAAATTTGTGAACCCACGAAACCCAGACTCATCCTAACGACCTTATTACTCATCTACACCATCTTCACCCTCCCTGTTATCACCATGCACGCCACGCTCTGTACAGAAGAAGGAACTGACTGTTTCTCTGCCGTCTACAGCGTATCCATTTACTACTGCTTGAAAATAGGATTTCACGAAGAATTTCACAGCCCTTCCTTATACGCTACTCGTGACTGTGATAAAACTGATTTAGTGTGGCTTCCCCTCATCCTCATCACATTGTACCTCATGTCTTACCCCCTTCACACCATATACATTAGCAATGCAGATTCCTGGAAGTACGGGTCAAAAAGAGGACTCCTCACCTTTGTCTCCCTCATAGGAACCCTCCTTCCCGCCCTCATCTTCAGCATTCTCGAAGCTGGGTCTGCAGACCTCTTGAAAGCCTACACGACGTATCCTCTCGGACTTTTCTTTGTAAATGCCTACCTCATGAATGAAGGTAACTTCATCATCCCTGTCATGACAATCCTCGTTCTCTTCACAATTACCGTCATTTTGATGAACCTCTTCAGAAAATGGGAAATAACTCCGCTCCTCTTTTACATCATCTGGATGCTCTACCTTGTCGTGGCAGTTCTCGGAGGCATTCTCCTTCACCTTGGCCCCTCCTGATCGCAGGTGTCCATTACCGTGCTCTGCGATCTCAACTGACCCTTGAGAACCCGAAGAATTCTCACCCTACCTCGCATCACGTTCCTCTCCACGGGTATAGAGGTACCCCACAATCGCAACCCTTAAATTCACCACCCCCACTACCCCTCCCATGGTTAACCAAAAACGCCTCATAACAGCAGAAGACCTCTACAATTTCAACTTCATTTCTGACTGTCAGCTCTCGCCAGACGGACAGCACATCATTTATCCCCTTCACCGAGTAGATAGAAAAACTGAAAAAAAATACAGCAACCTGTGGGTTGTCCCCACAGATAAGGGAGCTCCTCAGCAGTTCACCTATGGCGACCATTCAGAAACGAACCCACGATGGTCTCCAGACGGCACGAAAATTGCCTTTATCTCCAACAGAGGCAAAGAAGAGCAGCTCCAGCTCTACATCATCCCCTTTTCAGGTGGAGAAGCGCGCCCGTTGACCGATCTGAAGGGCAGCTTTGACACCTTTCAGTGGTCTCCAGACGGTAAGAAAATTGTCTTCACGTTCCGCAAGAAAGATAAGGAGGAAATAGAACGAGAAGAAGACGAACAAAAGAAAAAATTAGGAGTTGTCGCCCGCCGCATTACCCGTGTCTTTTTTAAAGAGGATGGCTCGGGATTCTTACCAAAAGAAAGATGGCACCTCTGGATGGTCAACAGTGAAACTGGTGAAGCTACCCAATTAACTGACAGCGAAATCTACGATGAGCGCGAACCCAGCTGGTCTCCTGACAGCAAAGAAATTGTCTTTACCTCCAACCGCAGTAAAGATCCTGACATGGACCCGGAAGCGATAGACGTGTTTGTCATGTCTGCACAGGGTGGGGACTTTCGCAAGGTAGAAACCCCTCCAGGGATCAAGGTGAGCCCCCAGTTCTCCCCGGATGGGAAATGGATAGCCTACTGTGGACACGAAGGGAAAAAACTGCCATGGAGGCAGGTCGCCCTCTGGGTGGTACGTGCAGATGGTTCTGAGAAAGCGATAAATCTCACAGAAAAGACGGATTTTGATGTATTCTTTAACACTATCAACGACATACCTGGTGGGCTTCCCCCAGCACCCCCCACGTGGTCACGTGATTCTGAAACGATCTACGTCCTGGTATCATACCACGGGAATACGGTGCTCAAAGCAGTGTCCCTGGATACCAGTATGACCCCCATCATTGAGAGCACAGGTGTTGTGGGGCTCTTCACCTTTGACAAAGAACACACAACACTCACCTACCTTTGCGGGACTATGAAGGACCCGGTGCAGATCTGGATGCACTCCATGGCCACGGGGAAGTCCCGTCAGCTCACCAACGTCAACGAGTTTTTAAAGAGTGTTGACCTGGGAGAGGTGGAGGAAATGTGGTTTAAAGGTGCTTCTGATAATGATTTGCACGGTTGGATCATCAAACCCCCAAACTTTGACGAAAAGAGGAAATATCCCTCTATTCTGGAGATCCACGGCGGCCCCCACACGCAATACGGAAATTTTTTCATGCATGAATTCTTTTACCTGGCAGCCTCTGGGTACGTCGTTTACTTCTGTAACCCGCGGGGTTCCCTGGGGTATGGTGAAGCACACTCCAAAGCTATCTGGAACAGATGGGGCACCGTAGACTACGACGACTTAATGGCGTGGGCAGACTTCGTGTCAGAAAAGCCTTACATTGATAAAGAAAGAATGGGTGTCACTGGCGGCAGTTACGGTGGGTACATGACGAACTGGATCATTGGCCACACTGACCGATTCAAAGCAGCCGTCACCCAGAGGAGCGTCAGCAATTTGATATCCATGTACGGCTCCAGCGACTTTAACTGGAGTTTCGAAGACGAGTTTGGGAATGAGCCTCCCTGGGAGAACTTTGAGAACTACTGGAAGCAGTCACCCTTAAAGTACATTGGGAACTGTAAAACGCCCACCCTCATCAGCCACAGCGAGCAGGACCTGCGTGCTGACATTGAACAGGGACTCCAGATCTTTGTGGCTTTAAAGAGGATGGGTGTAGACACGGAAATGGTCATATACCCTGAAGAGCCTCACGGGTTATCGCGGACAGGGCGGACAGACCGGCGCATTGTGAGACTGAACAGCATCAGAGGGTGGTTTGACCAGTACTTGAAATAGTGCCCGTGCATCTCCTCCCACAAAAACGTACACATAAAAGACAGAGAGTGATACAGCAAGACACACCGATACACCTGTGATGATATGAAAGGGTTAAACACCCTCTTTGCTGAAAATCTTTATATACCCTGTTTTCTCCTCGTGGGTATGGATTACTCTCTCATCTATTGTACGTGTGGCTCCAAGGAGGAAGCCCAGGCTATTGCCCGAACCCTCCTGGAGAAGCGATTGATAGCGTGTGCAAACGTATTCCCCATCTCGTCATCATTCATCTGGAAGGGAGCCCTTGAAGAGGCTGAGGAATGTGCTGCAATTTTGAAGACTGAGAAAGTGAAAGTTGCTCTTGCGATAGAAGAGGTTAAAAGGCTGCACTCCTATGAAGTGCCAGACATCGTGGAAATCCCCCTGGGAGAAGGGTTTGAGCCCTTTTTCCGATGGATTTCCGAAGTGGTAAAATGAAGAGCAAAACAAAACGGTTCCACGTGCATGAGGTTTCCTATGAAGAATGCCACTGGAGATTGCTTTGTTCTCTGCGAGAATCTGCTCTTGAGATCATGGAAGCCCTCAAGGAGTTCTCACCCATGGTGTATGGGAGCCTGGCCAGAGGTGATGTCCACAAAGACTCTGACATTGATATTGTCATCCCCTACGTGGTGCCTTCCTGCTTACTGGAGATCTGTCTGGGGAGTTTTAACATTCTGGAGAGACGACTAACGCAGGCGACTCCCTGGTATTTAATCAAGGGGTTAATCGGGCTGCCTGACGCCACGGTTACCTTCCCTATGGTGGAGCCCACGCGCATGGAAAATGAGTTTTACCGATTTGGCGGATTCTTGACATTGGAAGGACTGTTACGAGATGAGAGAGTTCCCGGAGTGGATAAACGTCTCGTGTATATTGAACCTACAGAGAGAGGGCACCTGGAATCATCTATCTACGGGAGAGAGCACGAGATTGCAAAACGATTGAATGTCTCCCTCGATATTGTATCAGAAAGGGTGAAAGTGCTGCAGAGAAGGGATAAAGTAGGGAGAACTGGCATATTTCTGAACAAAGCACTATTACCCAACGAAACCTTCGAATCAGTGCTGAAGACCCTCACCTCGACCAACGCCCAATTGAGGCGGAGGGCAGGGTAAGACTATTGATGAGATTTCATTTTCATTGCGATTCACACAATCATCTCAACCAGTGGCAAAATATTTATATAGTGGCAGGGTAATCACCACCCCCTATACTGTCTCCGGAGACGGAGAGCGGGAAGTATTTGCATGAGAGAGGAAGTGAGAACGTATGAAAAGAAGGACACACGAAAAGGTTGGTAGTTACTCCATCTTTTTACTGATTAGTATATCTCTTTTTTCTGTATATGTGGTTTATGGCGAGCCTGTACCCCAGGTCGTTGTAGCACCAGAGAGTCCGCCCACACCTCCCCCTGTCGTCACCCCCATGACCATTGAGGAGGTTCGTGAAATGATCAGACAGAATGGGTTCACCTACACGGTGGGAGAGACGTGGGTTTCTGCCTTGTCTCCTCAAGAAATGGCTAGTCTTCTGGGATACGTCCCATCACGGGTGGACTTGAGCCATCTCACCACATCTCCAGACGTTGGAGGAGTGCCTTCAGCTTTGCCTCCTGCCTACGACTACAGAACTTCAGGGAAGGTGACCCCTCCCAAGAATCAGGGAGACTGTGGAAGCTGCTGGTCCTTTGCAGGGGTGGGAGAGTTAGAGTCGAAGATACTCATGGAGGGAGGTTCAGAATATGATCTCTCAGAGGAGAACGTGCTTTCCTGCAACTATTACGGACAAGGATGCTCAGGTGGGAATGATTGGACCGTAGCGAACCACCTGACCCAGTTCGGAGCTGCGCTGGAGAGCTGCGCGCCCTACGATGCGACGGACGGGACACCGTGCAAGAGCTGCGACACGATACGAAAACTGAGCGGATGGGCAATCATTGGCCAAAATTTGGACAGTGAGAACCCAACTCAGATCAACATTGTGAAACAAGCTCTCTTAGACTACGGGCCTCTTTTCGTCACCATGAATGCTGCAGCCCCTGGATTTTCCGCCTATACGGGGGGTGTCTTCGAGTACTGGGGCTCTGCTGCTGTAAACCATGCTGTACTCCTCATAGGGTGGGACGACTCTCTCGTCCACTCACACGGGAGTGGTGCCTGGATTGTCAAGAACAGCTGGGGTACTTCCTGGGGTGAGGGTGGGTATTTCAAGATTGCCTACGGTTCTGCCAATATCTGTGAGAATGTATCTGCCTATTCGAGCAGCAGGGGGCTCTACTACCGAGAGAAAATGTACTTTTATGATGAGAGAGGAAGGCAAGGTGCATTTTACGTAGTGCAGTACGATACCTGGGGTGCGGTGCGGTTCGTCCCGACGGCAAGTGGGAAACTGGAGACAGTTGAGTTCTGGTCTACAGATGATAACCTGAACTACACTATTCGTGTGTACGACACCATGGCAGGGAGCAGGCCCTACACCTTCAGTGGGCTGCTCGCTTCTCAAACAGGACACGTTTCAAGGTCTGGGTATGTCTCTGTTGAATTGGCTACAAAACCCGTGATCACGTCGGGAAATGATTTCATCATCGTCGTGCGGTTCAACACGCCCGATTACCCGTTTCCCGTACCCTATGACGGTGGCGCCCCCATCAGTGGGCAGTCGTACGTCAGTACTGACGGCAGTACCTGGTACCGGCTGACGGACGAAGGGGATAACGTGGACGTTGGGATACGAGGAGTTGTGCGAGGGTCTTTATCATCATTCGCAGGGTATCCAGGGTATTTCAGCACAAACTCGTTCTTCGTCGTGGGAAATGATGCCTACTGCACAGACGTTTTGGGGACAGGGAAGATAGCCTACGGGCTGGCTGCAGGCGGCGTTACCGAGAACCCAGAAGGGAGAACCCACACCATTTTAACGAACACGGAACACACGACAGGAAATCTAATTGGCGTGGGAGGACCTGCCATTAACCCTATAGCAGTAGAATTTGACACGATTCTTGGCATTTCCTACGTGTATAATCCGGGAGTGAGCTTTTACATCTTCTGTGAGGGAAAGTCCATCTATTTAAACCTCACCCAGTACCCGACCCAGGACATATGTGTTGTTTACATAGGAGATGAAAACTCGAGAAATGTCATGCTCGCCTGGGGGTACGGATGGCAGGGCACGTATGCGGGTTCCATGTTCATGGGCACTCCGGCAAATTGGCAGGCATACCAAGGTGCGCACCTACTGCTGCTGCGGTGGACAGACTCTAGCGGTGACGGGTTGGTCCAGATGTCAGAAGTGATCGTAGAATCGTATTCATAGCACATCCACTCATGAACCTAATGAATTGAAGTGAATCGCCTGCATTAGTATAATCCAGTAAGGAACGGGTTGTTGCAGGCAGTTCTGGAATCACAATCTGCTACAAAGGTACTGACGGGTACCTTTACGATACAGGTACAAGATTTTTACTCATAGCCTTTTGCCGAGAGTAGAGGATAACATTGTCGAGATACGAAGATTACAACACGAGTGCTGTGACAAAAAGGGGTTAGAATTAGTTCCTTTTACAAATCTTCACACACTGACACAAGATGTGATAGATACCTTTATATTGTGTGGCATCAATTCCTCTCTGAGTCAACATACATCACAGAACAGAAAGTGTGGCCAGTTGATGAGTTGAACTCATTCAGAAGGAAAACAAGAGGCGGAGGTATGAAAACACTCGCTCAGCACCTGGACAATCTTGTGTGTTCCCTGATCCTCGTTTCCTTAGTCATTAGAGAGCCCAGAGTTTTGCTCTACACCTTTAAGAAGAAGTGATGAATGAGAGGGAGCATCACGGTGGGAGCAAATCCTGTGGAGGGAACCATTTAGAAAGAAGGAGTTGTGTAGGATTACCTAGATGAAGGTGGGTTGCAGAAATGGAGAATTCACATAAAGGTAGGTAATCACGTACATGGAAAAGATGATATAAGTTCTCCTGTTAGTATTGCTTGGATCTTTAGAAAAAGAACTCAAGCCCTGTCATTATACTGTCTTTATTGCCAATGTCTCCGTGACCTGCATAAATTCTCTCAATGTCAAACTGCAGCAGTTTCTCAAGAGACTGCTTCATCTGCTTCGGACTCCCCGTCGGAAAGTCCATGCGGCCAATCCCCATGTCAAAGACGCAGTCACCTGAGAACAAGATCTTTCTCCCCCTTTCATACAAGGATATGCTCCCTTCTGTGTGGCCTGGTGTGTGGATGACCTCTAACTGGTACTTCCCAGAGTTAACAGTATCTCCTTCTCTCAATACTTTGGCTACCGGAAATTTCAACGGTTCTCGAAACCCAACGTCCCACAACGTTTTCGTGGACCCTGTCTCAATATCGGGAGCATCCAGTTCATGTGCATAAATTTTAGCTTTTGGAAAAAATTTATTTCCACCAATGTGGTCCACATGACAATGCGTATCAATGATAACATCAATGGCCAATTCCTTCTCTCTTACGAACTGGGACACCCATTCAGTTAATCCGAGACCAGAATCAATCATGATGGTGGTATCATCTTCTATGATGAAAACATTGGAGTCCATACCGTAGCTGAGGAGTTCATGAATCATGGCACACCAATTTATTCAGGGTTTAAAAGGGTTTACCGAACAGTGGAGAGCATGGGTTGAAAGTGTTACCAGACCAGCAGTCCTTCATTTCCTCACAAAAAGATCAGGAATTCAGTTACTGAAAATGGTACAAACCTGGAGATGCTTATATTGACAGAATGGTGGATAAGAAGAAACGCTCTTAAAAACTCATAGATGAGAATCCATTCTACTCTGTCAATGAACAGGAATTATTCCACATATCCTCTCATGGGTCTTTTCTCAACCTTTCAAAAATATTCTTCATCACATACTTCTGTGAATGTAATCTCGGATCTTTCGACTCCTCCCTTTTCCTCTTTTCAACTCACCACATCGTAATGAGCCCCTTCACGTCGTAATTTAAAAGAAAAAGAACTGCTCTTTGTGGAGTGTTTCTTTTCTGATGAAGCACGTACCTTATTAAAGAAAGCAATGGAGAAATTCTAATGATTGATCAACATTTAATATAATTCTATTAAATTTGTTCTTTTTTCAAAAATTCCAAGATTTCTTTCTTAAAATCCAAAAAATTTCCAAGATTGTTCTTCAAAATTTTATACACCAGTTCATCATCCACAATGCCATACCTGTGGACGATTATATTCCTGAAAGACCTCATCTTCTTCAGGTTACTCGCCACCTTTTTGGAAACGATGTGTGAGGACTCCAGTCTCTCGAAGAGGTCTTCCTGTGTGGAAGGCAGCCCCAGTTTGAGTTCACTGGCCAGTATACTACATACATCGAGGACACACTCTACCGAAATATGGAGAAGCCTTTCACATGCCCTTTTCTTCTCAATCGAGGTCTTGTACACCCTGTAGCTTTCAGGAGATATCTCCTCCAGCTCATGTAAGTAGCCATCCAGTTCAGCAACCTTTGAAAGTACTCTCTCTTTATCCACGGGCAACACCCCGCAAATACTCGTCATAGATTTTCCTGTAATCCTCAAATTCCTTTATTGTCTGGATTGCAACCTCGTACAGAATCTTCTCCTCCCTACAAAAGATGATCTTCCCCTTTAACACTCGTATCCTTACATACATGGGGAGCTGCTGGAATATTTGAATGTCAAAATCCCCTAAAGCTTCCATGAGCTTCAATCTCTTCTCCGAAAGGTACAAGTTCTCATATTTTCCTGGATATAAGACAATACAAACATCGATATCTGAGAATCCCTCCTGCGGAAAGCTCCCAAAGAGAATGGCAGCTACTATTTCTTTGTCTTTTAACACTTCTTTCTCGACACGATGAGTTACCTCTTCTTGGGTTATTTTCTGGACATGATGTGAGGGATTCACATGTTCACTTTTTTTCTATCTATTTAAGACTTTGGAGACTAGAAGATTATGTATCCCACTCAATCTTTCCACTGCTCTCTCATAACCCTTCTAACTTTCGATGTTACTGCAGTAACATGAACAATAATATACATCGTGGATTATAACATACCGCAATTTCGTTGGCTCTCTTTAATGCATAAATCCTAACTGCCGGATTCTATTGTATATTTCAACTTGTCTTTGAGTAATACAGCACAAAGACTGTAGAATCGTATTT
>JADDYB010000150.1_pt1 | contig 20701 bp, 19 predicted proteins | sample 8641941 | NCBI WGS metagenome assembly JADDYB01 (sample SAMN16275377, study PRJNA637457) | freshwater sediment metagenome | isolation source: Lake Kineret sediment | place: Israel: Lake Kineret | collected 2013
CCGCACGTAACCACCTACTTCTCACAGAAGAAAAAGACTCGTCCTCTTTCTTGATGAACGATCCTTCTCTTCTCGTATAACTGAGTCGTCACGATTTTTACGGTTTGTCCCTTACCGGCAAGCGCGTGGCACGCTATTTCTTGCCTTTGTTGTATTCCGCAGGGAGTTGAGTGTCCCGTCTCTCTTTCCTTTTCAGTTCCTTATCTCTCTGCAATTTCATATGCTGCTTATGATCTAATGCTTTCTGCTTCTTACCTTTAGGCACAATTCATCCTCCTCAACAAGGTAGACTTTGTTCTTACATCTATAAAAATTACACGTGCTTTACTGTGGTGAAAACTGATAGCGCGTAGCTTGCTACCTATATATAATGGGGGTATAGTCTTTCCCGAGCAAGCCCCTACACGCTTGCTGATCAAGTTTTCCTCGTTTTCGTCCATTGCAGCATCATGCTGACTACAATCATTATCACGGCGACCACGCTTGTCCAGAAAGCCAAGTCAGCCACCAACTCAAGGTACATGTACGTTTCGCCAGTGTTCATGCTGCTGATTCGCCAAACAAGCGGAAACCCATAGTACTTGTTCTCCAAAATGCTTATCCTAGACTGCTCAATGATTCCCGTGCCCAAACCAATACAGACACCAGCAACCACCACCAAAACCAAAACACGCCAACCCACTTTCAAAACTATCCACACCTACCAGCCTAAAACCATCAATTCGCAACATAAGATTTTTGGTAAAACCAAGAAAAGGACAGAAAACCCTTCCTACAACAGAATCTTGCGCCCCCGCTAGAAAATCGTCGCGCCTCGTGCAGAAACCTTTTATCCGCACCTCCCACTTCAAAGAAACCAGTCACGCCCGCTTGCTGAGCTTGTGCAATCATGGAAAAATACACGTTGATTATCACTGAAAAGCCAGATGCCGCACGAAGAATAGCCTCAGCACTAGACAAGGAAGGAAAAGCTGGCGGAATGAGAGAAAACGGCGTGCCCTACTACGTTGCAAAACGCGAAAGAGAAATAGTCGTCGTACCCGCTCTAGGACACTTATACACAGTGGCTGAAGAAAAACGCGGAAGAACCCACTATCCCACTTTCAACTTCAGCTGGCAACCGAGATACGTTGCTGAAAGAAAAGCAAAACACGTCCAAGCATGGATCAAAACCATTGCGAAACTGGCAAAAGACGCGGACACGTTTATCGACGCATGCGACTACGACATTGAAGGCAGCCTCATCGGCTACTGCATACTAAAATACGCTTGCAACAACAAAGAAACAGACTCAAAACGCATGAAATACTCAACACTAACCAAGCAAGAACTAGAACAGTCGTACACCCACCTCCTTCCACATCTGGATTTTGCGCTCATAGAAGCTGGACAAAGCCGACACGAAGTTGACTGGCTGTACGGCATAAACTTGTCCCGCGCACTTACAAATGCAGCAAAAAACATCAGCGGAAAATACACCACACTAAGCACGGGAAGAGTACAAGGCCCAGCCTTGAGGTTTATCACTGCAAGAGAAAAAACCATCAGAAGCTTCGTGCCAACACCATACTGGCAGATAAAAGCGGAAATCAGAATAGGCAATGACACATTTGAAGCACAATACGAAAAAGCGATAATCGAAACCAAACGAGAAGCAAACACCATCTTAGACAAGTGCAAAGGAAAAGAAGGGCACGTTGAAAAAATCGAAACCAAACAATTTCAGCAACCCCCACCGTTACCGTTCGATTTAGGCGCCTTGCAAGGCGAAGCATACCGCTTGTTTAGGTACACGCCGAAACGCACAGCAAGCATAGCACAACATCTGTATTTAGATGCTCTAATTTCCTATCCAAGAACCAGCAGCCAAAAACTCCCACCAGTCATAAACTACGAAGCAATACTGAAAAACCTGAACCGAGCAGTTGAATACAGAAAATTCACCGCAGAACTTCTCGCAAAACCAGAATTACAGCCAAGAGAAGGACAGAAAGACGACCAAGCACACCCAGCAATCTACCCAACTGGAAACCTGCCTGAAAAGACTTTGAACACTGCTGAAAAAAACGTGTGGAACCTCATAGTTCGAAGGTTCATGGCAGTTTTCGGCGAACCAGCAACGATACAGAACACAAAAGCCACCATAAACGTTGACGGACGCCACTTCCACCTCAAAGCAAAACAAGTTCTAAAGGAAGGCTGGTTCCACCTCTACAAGCCATACGCAAAACTTGAAGAATCATGCCTGCCAGCAATAAAAGAAGGACAAATCGTCAATGTTACAAGGATAGTTTCAGAGGACAAGTTTACGAAACCGCCGCCAAAATACAACTCAAACACTCTCCGCAAAAAAATGGAAAGAACAGCAATCGGCACAAAAGCCACTAGAGCAGACATAATTCAAACACTCTACAGCAGAAAATACGTTCAAGGCGAAACGATAGCTGCCACAAGTCTGGGCTTTGAAGTGATTGAAGTCTTGGAAAGGTACTGTCCACCACTTGTCTCCGTGAAGTTCACTAGGGAACTTGAAGAGAAAATGGACAGCATCCAGACAAACAGCGAAAAAAGAGAGAAAATCCTATCTGACGCAATTCAAATCCTAAAACCCGTACTTGAACAACTGAAAACAAACGAAGGGGCAATTGGCAAACAGCTAAGCGAAGCAATAAAGAAGACGCAACCAAACCAAACAGCCATCGGAGCTTGTCCAACATGCAAAACAGGAAAGCTAGTCACATTACACTCAAGACGAACAGGCAAACGCTTCATCGGCTGCACAAACTACTTCAAAGGTCTGTGCAAAACTTCATTCCCGCTACCGCAAAAAGGCTTCGTGAAACCACTCGGAAAAAGCTGCCTCAGATGCGGCTGGCCCACAGTCCAAATCCTAACGAGAGGAAAACGCCCTTGGCAACTATGTTTCAACCCCCAATGCCCATCAAAACATGAAAGAGAGGAAAAAGATGAAGTGCAAAACATGCGATAAAGAAGCTGTCGAAAACGGCTATTGCCCGTCACACGCAAAAGCCTATGAAAACATCATCAAAAAATATGAAGTCTGGAAAGAAGTATTGGAAACCTCTTGGAAAGAGTATTTAAGTGAGATTGCCAAGAATTTCCTAACAGGCGAGTGGGCTACACAAGTGGCTCAGCAATTGATTGAAAACGGAGAAAACTCAAATGTCAAGAACAGCTAAGAAGAAAATCTCGTCACTATCATATTCTATCAACAGGTTTTACGGCAGAGTGTCAACGACAAAACCTTCAACACTCATCCTTTCAGCTCTCGCAATCAGCGCAGCCATATTCCTCTTCGGAGGCGGTCTCTACAACATAATAATGAAACCGCTCCCAGCCGTGTACTACGGCGGACGCTTCATTTTCCTCTACCCACAACTCTCAGAACAATTCATATCTGACAGCATAGTAGTAACAATCCTCTACTCATTAGGCATAATCGGATTAATACTCATGTACCAAAGCACCAAGTACGCCTACAGACCAAGACAAGCCTACATGACAATCATGGTGGGCGCTGCCCTCCTGTTCATAGCCTACATCTTCCTTGAAGCCTCAATACAAATCAAAATTGGCTGATAAAACTCTACCAGGGATTACTTTTCAAACCCATCTTGTAAGCTACAAAGTTAGTCAGCAGATGAAGAGGCGGAGTTATAACCAACACTGCTATGGCGAGAGGCAACGATAGAAACTGCAAGAAAAAAGGAAGCGAAAAAACAATAGCCCCCACGACAAAATCAACCTGATCAAAAACAGGCATCAAGCTGCCAGGCGCAACACCCAGTCTCCTCTTCACGAAGGCTCCTGCCAAATCTCCAAGCAACGCTCCAAGAGACAAGACTACGCCGAAGAAAAGAGGATAGCCAAAAACCAAGCTTTCCAAAAGACCCACTGCTGTACCGACAATCAACCCTGAAAAGAAACCTCGGAAAGTCTTGTGACTGCCAAAGATTGGTTTTCCGTCAAAAAACCTTTTTCCAAAATCCATCGGAAGCCCCCCACCTGCGATCACCGGTATGGCGTTCGCACAGTAGGCTGGAAAAATAAATTTCAACGCTTCAAATACTAACTCTGCTATCTCCATCTATGCAACCTGCCGTCAAATCAAACATTCCGTATTCCTGCTTCCTCTATTTTCAAATGCCATGTTAAGGACTGAACCATTCTTAGATTTTTCTCCAACACTGCACGAATCACTTGCGATTTTTCAGTGGGTTTCATGACTATTATCGTGTCAGCCCAGAACTTCAAAACTCTCGTGCCAACAGGCTCAATAGTGACACCCGCATCGTTGAAAGCAGCCCGAACTTGGCTTGTTACCAAGATGGCGATTTTCTTGGTTTTGGCAATCTGAGCCAAAGATGCCATTTGCCTGTTGAGTTCGCGATTCAACTCAAAGGTTTTGGCAGGTGACTCCGCAACTTTGACACGGTAGAGAGAAGTAATCGTGTCAATGACGATAAGTCCAGAGTCTTTGGCAACGTATTCCATCAGCAAATCCACTGCCGTTGTCTGCTCGCGAAAATCGTTTGGCCTGACTAAAACTATCCGCTCCATAACTTCCTTTAAACGTTCAGCAGAAAGCTGAGAGAGCCTCTTAGTGGAAAACGTGCCGTCACAATCCATGAACAACGCTTTATAGCCGAGTCTTGCACAGTTTACGGCACATTGCATGGCAAAAGTGGTTTTACCAGTCTCCGGCTCACCATATATCAGGCTTATACTCCCAGCAGGTATGCCCCCGCGCAGAGTCTTGTCAATCGTATCGCAGCCTGTTGGAACGTTCTGTAGCACGTACATGCACATCAACAGATATAAACTGCGAAACTAATAATCTGTTTTGCGCTCTAACATCAACACAAATAGGAAACATGTATGAAAGCGGAGATCGCAGTGGCTACAGTTTCAGGAAAATCCTACTACCTCATTGTTAACGAGCTGAAAAGAAAGAGTATACCGTTCTTGAGCATAACCCCAGATGATCCTGTTCCAGTAGAGGTCAAAGTGGTCATAACTACAGAAAGAGAGCAACCTCTGATAAAACATGAAAATATTCTGGTTTTCCATGACGACACCGACCCAGAACAGCTAGTGAACGAAGCATTGCAGACAGTTCAGGGAAGAGAACACTTTGGAAAGATCATCATCGGCGTGGATCCCGGCAAAATCTTCGGGTTGGCAGTTCTTGCCGACGGCAAAGTCATAGAAACCGCAAACTGTTTCAGCGTTGGAGAGACCTTGGGCAAGATAAAGAAGATCCTGAAGAACCTTGGCAACACACAGGCTAAGTCAGTTTCCGTGAAAGTCGGCGACGGCGTCCCAGCATGTAAGGAAAGCCTTTTAGGAGCTTTAGACAAAGCATTACCCTTAAACGTAACGTTGGAAAGCGTGAGCGAAGCTGGAACAAACCGCGATCTAACAGGAACAAAACATAGAAGAGGATTGCGAGACATTGTTTCAGCCATTAAAATAGCTGGAAGAAACGGACACACGTTTCCACGGAGAGATACAGATGAATCGAACTGTCGAAAAAAACAAAACACTACTCGTTGACGGCCCAGCTTCTGTGACTGTGGTTTCAGGCAAAGTGGAAGTATTCGGCTCCACTCTAACTGGCACAAATAAAGTCGTGATACGCGAAGGAAAGCGGTTGCCCTTTGCAGTGGAAGAGACTGCGACATTTGACATTTCGCTAGGAGATAACGTAGCTGTGGAGGAAGTTGATGGAACAACCATTCCCTCTTCATGGATCAAATCATACGAAGAGCTTGAGAACCTTCAGATCAAACCTGTCATAGCCATGGTGCTGGGGGCAGTGGACTCTGGAAAAACCAGTTTCTGCACGTACTTGGTAAACAGACTACTTCACGCCAGAAAGAAGGTTGCCGTTCTTGATGGAGACTTAGGGCAGTCAGACATTGGACCGCCCTGCACTGTTGCCTACGCCTTTGTGAACAAGCCTATAACCGACCTGTTTAACTTGAAAGAGAAAAACGCGATCTTTGTTGGCGGCACCTCACCTGACGGTATAGCTGGCAAAGTAGTCGAAGGCATGATTTCGATGGAAAAAGAAGCTCTTAGCCAAGGCGCAGAAGCCGTCGTCATAAACACTGACGGCTGGATTGAAGGTGAAGACGCCGTCAATTATAAGGTTCAACTTGTTGAAAAACTCAACCCAACCATAGCCTTCTGTATCCAACAAGAAGACAAGTTAGCACCAATAATTAATGTCCTTGAAAGGCAAAGGAAAGTTATTGTTGAAACACCTCAAACGGTAAAACAAAGAAGCAAAGAAAAGCGTAGAACTCTGCGGGAGCTTGGATATGTTAAACACCTTAGAAATGCAAAAATACAATCCCTGCCCTTGAGCTGGCTGAAAATTGAAGGAGATGAACTTCCCTTTCTCGACAAGCTCCATGAAAACGTCAGAGAAGCAGGAAGAATCTTCACCCTTCTAGGGATGAGACCACTCCATTTTGTTGAGTTGCGCGACAGGATTTCAGTGGTAATCGGTAGGAAACGCTGGATAAATCCTGAAAACATAAAGAAGACTGAGGAAATCACGAAGAAGAAAGTTGTGCTATTTCGGAAAGGTGACGAGGAAGGATTGCTCACGGCGTTGTACGGTTCCAAGAGACAGTTCCTCGGCATCGGCGTTCTGCAAGAAGTTGATTTTGCAAGAAAAATCCTAAAGATTTCAACTCCCGTCCAAGACAAGATTTCAGTTGTTGCCATAGGAAGAGTAAAACTTGACAAGAACCTAAAGGAAATCCCAGCTTTGACAGAAGAAAACCACTCAGATTTTGCGGAGTTCAAAAAGCTCTTTTAAAGAAGTAACCGAGCTCCCTTGCCAAGGCTCCATCTTCATCGGCTAAAACCCTCAGACTATTACTTATCCACAAAGGAAGAAAACGTTGACAATATGGCGTGGAGAAACGATCATCGAGAAAAATCATGGACCCCCGATCTTCAAGAGTTCTTATCGGTCGACCTGCAGCTTGAGAAGCTTTCTTCATAGCTGGGATGACGTAACCGTATTCACGTCCATGTCCTGGAAAGCATTCCTCGAAATACTTGATTTGGGCTTGAACTTTAGGTGTGGGTTCAGCGTAAGGTACGCCCACAATAATCACTGAATTCATTTCATCGCGTGGATAATCTACTCCTTCTGAAGAACGACCACCTTGGACTCCGAGCAGAACAGCACCACCGCAGTTTGCTTGCGCTTTAAACTGGGAGACAATCTTTTCATTTTCTTTGGAGCTCATTCCCCTATGCTCATGGAAGAGAGGTTTATCCAATGCTTTCTCTAGCCCGTTAATCAGCAAGGCTTCGAGAACTTCGAATGAAGCTGTAAAGATTCCGCTGTTTGCCGGCGTGTTTTGAGCAGCTTCTCTTATTCGATTTATGATTTTCTCGTACATTGTCGGGGTTCTTTTTTCCATGGCTGTCGTGACTCCGCAACTGACAAGAGGTAGAATGTGTTCCTTTGGAAACGGAGACGGTGCAACACTTTTAACAGTGTCTTGGGGCAACTTTGTTATTTCTGCAAACGCGTCTAATGGTTGCAGAGTTCCTGACATGACAATATTAGAATGGGTTGACGAGAAAACGGGAGCGGTAACCTTCGAAGGGTCTAAGGCAACTATCTCAAGTCGCGCCGTGTATGTTCCTCTTCGGGACAAGTATTTGTTTATTACCTTTACATAGGACTTGTCCTCGGATGTTTCCAGCCATTTTGACAGAAACTCGCCAGTTCCACGAATATAGGAGCGTGGGTATTTTCCGTCTGCAAGCAGGCTGCGGCTGATCAACCGACCAACATCTTGTAGATGTTCGAAAAACAAGGCGGGCTCGTCCACGTCTGTCTTCTGCATGACAAGTTCTGTCAAAAACTCGTTTGAAACCAGAGTCTCTCTGTTGATTTTCTCAGCTGCTTTTTCAATTTCTCTTCGGAAAACACTTGCGAAGACTGCAATGTCTTTGTGGCCAAACTTTTTTGCTTCAAACTCTGCTTGTTTAACAGTGAAAAGCGATAGTTTGCTGCTTGCGACCTCAACTGCCATATTTGGAAGGTTGTGTGCTTCATCAACAATCAAGATTATCTTATGCAATGTCGTGTCTAGAGTTTTCAAGAAAGCGTTGCGTATTTCTGGGTCGAAAATATACAGATAGCTTGACGCAATGACTTTTACATTTGTGAGCGAAGATTTGACCAGTTCATATGGGCAAAAGCCTTTTCTCCGGCAGAGTTTCTGAATTTCAGATGCTTTCTGAGGGTTTAAGCTGATTTGGTGCTGAAGATCAGAATACTCCGTCTTTCTATCTTTGATACGTCTATAATAGACACAACGACCCTTTGCCTTCAACAATTCGCAAACTTCCATCACGCCGCGCGCATCCAACGCGTTCGTTGTCACAAAATCGTTGAGGCACATTTCATGGCGACCGCGGATCGAGACTCCTGAAACTCTTTGCTTTCTTGAAATTGTTCTTAACTCTTCAATTACTCTCTCATTTTGACGATGTGTTCGTGCGACATACAGTATTTTAAGATCATTTTTAATCGCAACGTGAAGACACGCAGATAACGAGGCAATGGTTTTTCCTAAACCGTTGCTTCCTTCGATAAGAACTGACTGCCCTTTTTCAACGGCCTCAAAAACTGTTTTGATGAAGTCATCTTGAAAAGGTCTCACTTGAGCATAAGGAAAATACCTTTCAGCTTCTTTAGCTATCTGGGTCATTCTCATCACAAACTGTCTTTGACAGACATGGCAACTTCACTCGGCAATGTTTGCACGTTGGGCTCCCGGCTTTTCTTGTGTATAGCCCCAGCCACTTTCAAACATTCTTCAACTTGCCTTTCTTCCACATTCGACGATGCTTCGGGTTTCATCTCGAACCGCTTCGAAAGGTTTTCGAATGCTCTAGCTGCGTTTTTGTCAGTTGTGTTTTGTGAAATTATGGCCGCAATCAATGTCTCGAAAAAGTCCATTGTTGAAGTCTTCCTTTGGGATAGCGTGAATGTTTTTCGGAGTATTTTCAAGATTTCTTCAGCTTTGGTTTCAGTCACTTGTCGAATCGCCTTTTGAAAGTGATAAATAGTGAATGCATGAACCTATTAATAAGCAATGGAGAATTCAATAATGGAACGGGCGAAAGTTGTTAAAGACGAAGTAGTTGAGCAAAACAGGCATTTTCTCGCAGTTTATGTTGAAGCCAAAAACTCCTGCTTAATTCTGCTAAGTGAAAATGAGGACAAACTTGGAACAGTGGCAGTCGCCGTTCCGAAACCAAAAGACCTTCTCGGTTCTCCCACCTCATCCGTCCTTCTAGGCGACAAGAACGCTGTTTCAGCTCGCATGTTTGCCGAGTATGTGGCTGCGACAAAAGGAAAGATAGCACTAGTTTCTATCTATCTGGAGACAATGGACGAAACACAAGCACAATCCGCTTTCAAAAAGCTAGTTGAGAAAGTGACCCACTCAGAAACAGAGATGACAGGTGCAACAGCATGAGCCTCAGAGAGTTTCTTAAACAGATGGAAGAAACCAAAGAAGTCTTACACCTGAAAGAGGAAGTGTCAACAGCTTTTGAAACATCATTCATAATGAAAAAACTCGACAATAAGGGACTAATCCTCCTTTTTGAGAAAATAAAGAAGCATGAAACAAAGGTTGTTGCCAACGTTTGCGGGACTCGAAGCAGAATCTGCAAAGCAGTTGATTCTGACCAAGACCGACTTTATAGGAAATTGGCAGATTCTTGGCAGATGCCAAGAAAACCCAGCATCACCAGAGATGGAGCAGTCAAGGAAGTCGTTGAGAAGGCTGACCTACAGAAGATTCCCATTCTAACGCATTTTGACAAGGACGCCGGTCCGTACATTACATCAGCAGTTATACATTCAAAAAGCCTTGATGGAAACGTTGAAAACGTGTCGGTTCATCGCCTCCAAGTTCTAGACAAGAACCATTTGGCAATAAGATTGGTTCCGCGACATCTTTTCGAATTATGGAAAATGGCAAAGGATAAGGGCAAAGACTTAGATGTTTCAATATCTGTCGGCGTTCACCCGGCGGTGCTGCTGGCGGCTTCTTCGCCTGTTCCTTTTGGCGTGAACGAGTTTCACGTTGCAAACGCGTTGATGAATAACAGGCTACGTTTGGTTGAATGCGAAAACGTGGATGCTTATGCTCCGTCAGAAGCGGAACTGGTATTGGAGGGCAAGATTTCCGCAACAAAAGAGGTTGTTGAAGGTCCGTTTGTAGACATAACTGGCACTTACGACGTTCAAAGGAAACAACCAGTCATAGAAGTTGTCGGAATTATGCATCGTAGAGACTACATTTACGAGGGGCTTCTGCCTTCTGGAGCTGAACATAGACTTCTGATGGGTTTGCCACACGAAGTGCTGATCTGGGAAAACGTTTCAAAAGCCGTGCCCAAGATTTGCGCGGTTAATCTTTCGACAGGTGGAAGCGGATGGCTCCACGCCATAGTGTCTATTGAAAAGCAGGTTGACGGCGATGGGAAAAATGCGTTGCTGGCTGCTTTTGCAGCGCACCCAAGCTTGAAACATGCGGTTGTTGTCGATTCAGACATCGACGTGTTTGATGCCTGTGACGTTGAATGGGCAATTGCCACACGCTTCCAAGCTAACGAAGACTTGGTGATAATAAAGAACGCACGCGGGTCGACATTGGACTCTTCTGCTGATCAAGAAACAGGTCTAACAACCAAGGTTGGAGTTGACGCAACCCGACCATTTGCTAAACCAAAAGAAAAGTTTGAACGTGCAAAAATCTGCAGCAACAAGCATGTTGAAACACTTTTTCGCAAGTTTTCAAGCATGTGAGCCAATGTTCTGCACATCAGCTTATATATGCAAGGCTCAGAGAAATAAGAAAGTTAGGTGATTTTGTTGTCACACAAGAAAAAAGAAGAAGACGGCGGCGTTTCATTAAGGGTTGAAGATGTCATGGTAAAGGAAGTCATAACAATAGATGAAAACTCGACAATTAAAGAAGCTGCTGAAGTTATGAACAAGTTTGAGATTGGTTGTTTAATATCTGTCAAGAAAGGGAAAGCTATGGGGATAATAACTGAAAGAGACCTCTTAAAGAGGGTTATCGCTGACGGAAAGGATGCAGTAAATACTAAGGTCAAGGATGTTATGACAAGCCCCCTGGTTGTTGCTGAACCAGAGATGGATTTGGCAGAGGCAGTGCGATTAATGTTCCAGATGAAAATCAAGAAACTGCCAGTCGTTGATGATAAACGTCTTGTGGGTCTAGTAAGTTTGACCGACATAGCACGTTTTCAGCCTCAAATGATAGCCATACTAAAACAGCTTGCTGCCAGACAAAATGCGCCGAAGAGCATGAAAAAGGTCATAGACTACTACGTTGTCTAAAAACCTCTGTTTTCACCATTTCATTTTTGACAAGTTTAAATGTTCAGGTTTAACTCTAATCAGTAATTGATGAAGAGAACCGTAGTTCTGGAAATCAATTCGCAAAAACCAGAGATAGAAAAAATTCGCATCGCAGCGGATCTTATCAAGAAAGGCGGCTTAGTGGCTTTTCCAACCGAAACCGTTTATGGTCTAGGAGCAGACGCGCTGAACCCAAAAGCGACTCTTGCTCTCTTCACGGCAAAGAAACGTCCCCTTGACAACCCGCCAATTGTGCATGTATCAGATGCGGATGACGTTCACAAATTAGCTAAGACGATTCCTTCTGCTGCCAAGAAACTTATGAAAAGATTCTGGCCAGGCCCGTTGACATTGATTTTCCACCGTTCAGAAATTGTGCCGAGTGTGACTGTAGCAGGCTTGGACACAATTGCCGTTAGAATGCCTAAACATAATGTTGCGTTGGCGTTGATTAGGGAAAGTGGCTGTCCAATTGCCGCGCCGAGCGCGAATCTTGCTGGAAAACCCAGCCCAACATCAGCGAAACATGTTTTGGAAGACTTGGATGGACGGATTGATGCTGTTTTGGATGCGGGATCGACCAGCATCGGAGTGGAATCTACTGTCGTAGATTTGACCATTTATCCGCCGCAGGTTCTTCGCCCAGGCGGAACGCCCTTTGAAGTGTTGAAGAAGGTTGTTGGAAGGTTGGAGCTTAATCCTGTTGTGACTGCAGAAAAGGCTTTGTCCATTGAGAGGATGCGTTCGCCAGGGTTGAAGCATAGGCATTATGCGCCTAATGCGCAGATGCTCATTGTTGAAGGAGAGGTTTCAGCAGTTGTCAGCAAAGTGAGGGAATTGGTGGCATCTTATCTTGCGAAAAATTGCAGGGTTGGCGTTCTATGTACGAATGAAACAATTGACAGATACCGGGCAGACGTCGTGAAATCTCTCGGCAGCAGACGTGATCTGACAGGAATTGCGAGAAACTTGTTCAGGCTATTGAGAGAGTTTGACCTCGAAGGTGTTGACGTTATCGTTGCTGAAGGTGTACCTGTTGAAGGCTTGGGTTTAGCAGTCATGAACAGGCTTCGCAAAGCTTCAGGATACAGCATAATCAAGGCGACAAGTGAAACGACCTAAAATCTGGGCGAAAATGGTTCATTTTCTCAATTTCAGACAGTAGCTCTGCTCGTTGGCAATAACATCTAACAATAGTGTAAGGTCATAGCCTTCTCCTTAGTCTCCAACATTGTTGTTTGCTCTTTGATTTTGCCTAACGCTTTTTCCACTTCCCCCCAACTTCACTTTCACTGCAATTCGGTAGAACTCGATCCTTTTCTTCACTGCACAAGTGACGATGGAGCAGCCAACTGTCATTCTACGTTGCTTTTGCAGTCTCCACATCTGACTCTCTCTATCTGTATCCTTTCTAGGACAAAGCCAACAAAAAACCCGCAAACTTCAGCTTCACGATGTCTCATCTGCATCTGGGCTTCTTTCACCCGTGTTATCAACAAGTTGACAATGTTCCGTCAAAAATATTTATATGAAAGCTTCCTTGCGTTAACTCGCTTGTAAAATTGAATGCAGTAGAGTGAAGGAAGTGTGAAAGAAAATGTCTGAACCATCGGGAGGAGTTCCTGTTTTAGTCTTGAAGGAAGGTACTGGCAGAACCACTGGAAAAGAAGCGCAGAGAAACAACATAATGGCTGCAAAGATTATTGCAGAAACAGTGAAGACAACATTGGGTCCACTTGGAATGGACAAGATGCTTGTCAGCAGCTCAGGCGATGTTACCATCACCAACGATGGTGCAACAATCATAAAGGAGCTTGACGTGCAGCATCCTGCAGCCAAGATGCTGGTCGAAGTTGCCAAGGCTCAAGATAACGAAGTTGGCGACGGAACAACGACTGCTGTAGTCTTGTCTGGTGAACTACTTGTTAAGGCGGAGAGCCTTTTGAATCAGAACATACATCCAACAGTTATCATTAACGGGTACAAGAAGGCAGGTGAGAAGGCAATGGAAGCGTTGGACAAGCTTGCTATCCCAGTAACTATGGACGAGGACAAGATGCTGGTCGAAGTTGCGCTAACTTCTCTAGGCAGCAAGGGAATTACTGCTGCAAAAGATAGTTTTGCAAAGTTAGCTGTCAAGGCGGTCAAGCAGGTTGCTGAGGAAAAAGATGGAAAGACCAAAGCAGACATTGATTTGATCAAGGTTCTTAAGAAGCATGGCAAGAGCTTGGATGAGACAGAGCTCGTTAAAGGTATGGTGATTGACAAGGAAGTTGCCAGCCCACAGATGCCGAAGCTAATTGAGAGTGCGAAAATTGCCCTGTTGAATGCGAAGTTGGAGATTGAAAAAACAGAGTTTGACGCGAAAATCAACATCGAAAGTCCAGAGCAGATGCAACTGTTTCTGGATGAAGAAGAACGCATGCTTAGGGAAATGGTTGACCAGATTGCTAAGAGCGGAGCTAATGTTATTTTCTGTGAGAAAGGCATTGATGACGTAGCTTTGCATTTTCTAGCGAAAGCTGGCATACTGGCTGTCAAAAACGTAAGTAGCAATGACATGGAGAAGCTGGCTCGAGCTGCAGGTGGCGAAATTGTGGCAAGCATTAAGGATTTGAAGGCTAACGTGCTTGGAAAGGCAAAGACTGTTGAAGAGGCCAAAATCGGCGATGACAAACTTCTTTATGTGAGAGAGTGCAAGAACCCCAAGGCTGTTACAATTGTTGTCAGAGGCGGAACGGATCACGTTATTGATGAGGCAGAACGTTCGTTGCACGACGCTTTGTGCGTTGTTAGAAACGTTGTTGAAGATGGCAAGATCGTGGTTGGTGGAGGCTCTTCAGAGGCAGAAGTAGCAAAAAAACTCAGAGAATATGCAATGAAGGTTGGCGGACGCGAACAATTGGCAGTTGAGGCTTTTGCGGAAGCAGTTGAAACTATTCCATTGACTTTGGCAGAGAATGCAGGTTTAGATCCAATCGACATAATGGTTGCTCTAAGGGCTAAACATGAAAACGAACAGACACCCTATTTCGGTGTGGACGTGTTTTCAGGCAAAATCAAAGACATGTTTGAGCTGAAAATCGTTGAACCATTGCGAGTTAAACAACAAGCCTTGAAGTCCGCTACTGAAGCGGCAAACATGATACTGAAAATCGACGATTTGATTGCATCGAAGAGCGGCGGAAAAGGAATGATGCCGCCTGGTGGTATGCCTTCCGGAGGAATGGGAGGCATGGGTGGTATGCCTCCGTACTAGAAGATCCCGCATCCCCCATTTTTTATTTTTCTCTTGCATGTTTTTTCCAGATCTCACTAGAAATCTTCATCTCCGTATTCGGATTAAATTGCGATTTTGAAAAGGTTTAGTGTTTACGTTTTGCCTCTTTCTAAACATGAGAGAACAGAGAACTGCAGAAACCTGCGGGACATGCCTGTTTCTGCGTTTGTGATGCTTTCTTTATAAAGCAGAATAGTCAAAGTTTTGAAGAGGGCAGCGTTAGAATGGGTTATCTGGTTGTTTGGAAAGTTTTTGAGGAGATGATTACTGATCTTCGGAAAAAGGGATTGGTTGTTTCAGCAGAAGTCATGAATGATTTGAAGTCTGCAAGAACAATAATTAACGTTTTAGAAGCTGATCCAAGTTACGGAGACGCTGTTCAAAAGGTCGAAGAATATTTTAGCAGCTTGGAGTCTTACCTCGTTTCTGAAGGACAGAAGAAGCTTGGAACGGAACATGTCGACGCGTGGTTTAAACGGTTAAGTGAAGCACGGAGCAGAATCTTTGAGGAAGAGAAAGAGAAAACACGGTTTGTTCATGGAGTTCCAAGAGAGCACGAGTGGATCCGCATAAAGCCTGTAGCTGAGTTGCCAGTTGAGAAACTGAAAGAATTAATCAGCGAGTCTAATCTGTCCTACACTGTCCAAGAAGATGGTTGCTTACTCGTTCATGGCAGTGGCGAACAGATAAAAAAGTTTGTCAAGAAAATAGCTATAAAACACGATGCTGGAGACAAGTAATAGCTTTAAAAGGGTGCATAACGGTTAAGGCTTGATGAAACAAATAACTTTTATAGAAAACTCTACCAAGCTTATCTGAGAAGGTTGTCTATGAACTTTCGCGTAGATGAGGACGCAGACTAAATGCCCTACATTAAAAAAGTCGAGCTTAGAGGCTTCAAATCATTCGGACCGCAAACCGTCAAAATAGTCTTAGATAAAGGTTTCACCGCCGTTACTGGTCCGAATGGCAGTGGCAAGACAAACATTTTAGACGCACTTCTCTTTGCCTTAGGCGAATTAAGTACCAGACGGCTCAGAGCAGAAAATGCTGCGAAACTGATTTTTCACGGTTCTGAACTGGCTGGGCTTGAAAGGGCAAAAATGGCAAAGGTAATAATCCAATTTGATAACACGGATGGTCGGATGGCTGTTGACACGACCACCGTTACAATCTCACGTGAAGTTTACAGAAACGGTCAAAGTGTGTACCGACTTAATGGTAGAAGAATATCAAGGCAACATATTTTAGAAATTCTTTCTATGGCAGGAATCAGCTCAACGAGCCAAAACATAATCTTGCAAGGTACAATCACACGTCTGACTGATATTGCTCCGACCGAACGCAGGAAAATCATAGAAGACTTGGTTGGCATCGGTCAGTATGATGCTGAAAAAGCTGAGGCTGAAGAAAAACTGCGTGTGGCGGATATTTCCATGCGCACTGCCATGGGTAGGATAGATGAGGTGCAGAAACGGCTCGATGACCTTGAAAGAGAACGCAACGAACTGTTGAGATACACTTTTATTGAAAACGAAATCAAGAAATTTGAGACTGTCCGAATCTCGTATGACATGGCACAGGTGCAAGGCAGGATTAATGAAATCTCCTCGCAAGCAGATAAGGTCAGAAGCACAGTTGACAAGTTGAGGCAACTGCGTGAAGGGCATAGGTCGAGAAGAAGAGAAGTTGAAGGAGAATGGCGAAAGCTAAGTTCAGAAATTGTTGAAGAAGGCGGTTCCCAAGTTCTGAAGGTTCAGATAAAAGTCGGCGAAATAAAATCCAAACTAACCGAACTGACAATCAAAATCAGCTCTGGCAAAACAAGCCTTGAAGGGTTAAAGAAAATCAGAGAGAACGATCTTCAACAGCATCAGTCGATCCGCAGCCAAATCGGCGAAAACCGTCACAGAATAAAACAGTTGAGAAGCGAATCTGACAAGATTTCATTTGAAATAAACACGAAACAGGCTGAGCATGATTCTCTGGCGCATGAAACTGCTCAGTTGTGGGATAATCTCGGCGAAAACGGCAAGAAAATCCGAGAAAACGAAATTAAACTTGGCGGTAGCTACGAGAGACTTACTCATCTTAGGTCTGAGTACGTTAAAAGCCAAACTGCAATCAAACTTCGAGTGCGCAGGCTCAGAGACCTTGATGAACGCAAGCAAAGATTCGTAGCGACAATGAATGAACTTGAAAAATCGCTTATCGAGCTTGACAAAGTGCAGAAAGAACAGAAACTCCAGTTGAAAAACCTTGAACACGCGCTTAACCGAAGAACCGCGCAGAAAGAAGCTGCAGAACAAGAAATAACAGAAGCCGGAAGAATAGCAGGATCGGCGCGGGAAGCGGTCATAGAGTTTGTGACGCAGAGAGAACTTGCAGAAACCGTGGCTGCAGAAGAAAAGGCTCTGCGAAGCATCGAAGAATTGGGCGACTTGGGCGTGATTCAAGGGGTGCATGGAAGGCTTCGTAGCCTTATAAAAATTGACAAAAACTACCAACGTGCAATAGAGGCTGCAGCGACGGGATGGCTTGATGCAATGGTTGTAAAGGATTTTGACGCGGCTTTTGCCTGCACAGAAACGCTGAGAAGAATGAAACTTGGGCGGATAAAAATAATACCTCTACAATCAGCATCGAGTTTCACACCTGCAAAGACGCCTCAAAAAGACGGGGTCAACGGTGCAGCTTTGCTATTCATAAGAGCAGAAAAACATTACGAACCTGCAGTGCATTTTGTTTTTGGAGATACGATAGTCGCGTCAGACGACAAGACAGCATTTGCCCTCTCAAGTGAAGGTTACCGTGCAGTAACCGTTAGCGGAGACCTCTATGAAGTAGGTGGTGCACTCGAAAGCGGTTACTATCGTACGCCAATAGACTTTTCCACCATAATTCCAAGTGAAACAGCCATCAAGAGCCTAGACGAAGCTGTCAGCGCATTGCAGCAGCACCTTTCGAAGAGAGGCAGCGACATAAACTCTTTTGAAGAAGAAATAGACCGAACACGCGTCGAAATCGCCCGCCTGTCGGACGCCATAACCACGCTTAACCGGGAAGTAACCAGAGTAAAAAGAACTGCACGAAGAACAAAAGCAAACGTCCGACGAGCAGACAGCTACATTGCACGTTTTACGAAAGAAGTTGAAAACGAAAAATCGCAGATGTGGTTGCACAGAGCTGAAAGAAGTTCGATCCAAAAAGAAATGCGGAAACTCCAAACTGGACTGGCATCTTTAAGGCGTAAAACAGACCCTGCCAGCATTCAAGAAATGGAGATTAAAAGAGAGAAACTTGCTGAAGAAACGATCACGTTAAGACAGAAACTGGGCACAATCCAAACAGAAACGTCAACGCTTCAATCTCAATTTGACAATGTTCTCAGAATCGGATACGAAAACGTGAAAATCCAAGTTACAAAAGTGGAGCAACAGCTGAGAAAAGTTGAAAAAGAAGTTGAAAGTGCACTTCAGGAACGAGAACTCCTTAAACAAGAGTTGTCAGAAGCGGAGAAAAGTCGCGTTGAACTTTCCAAGTCAGTCTTATCTGCCAGAGAAGAATCTAAAAAGTTCACAAGTCAGATAGACGAGATAGACAAAGAACTTCGCAAACTTGACTCAGAATATGAGCAGGTTGACAGGCTACATAACCAGCTTCAGCTCAACATTCAAACTTCTATGTTGCAACTTGAACAATACCGAAATCAGCTAAAACCGTTCGGTTATGACAAGCCGCTAACGGTAACGCCGAAGCAGGTTGAAGAAGCTGAAACATCGCTTAAGATGATGCAGTTCGAGCTTGATAGAATAGGAGCCGTAAACCAGCTTGCTCTATCTCACTACGCTGAACAAATCTCACGATACAAAGAGCTTTCATTAAGAATGAATGAACTTGAAAAAGAAAAACAAGCCATTCTGCAATTCATGGACGAAATTGAACTTAAAAAACGGAACGTGTTCATGGAAGCTTTCGAGAAAATCAGCCTGAACCTGCAGAAATACTTCTCAAAGGTGACAGGAGGCGGAAATGCCACATTGAAGCTTGAAAATGCCGACGAACCTTTCACCGGCGGCATCGACATGATTGTTCAGTTTCTCAACAAGCCTTCAATCGTTGTAAGCGGAGCCAGCGGTGGAGAACGTTCTGTTGCGGCTGTCTCGTTCCTGTTTGCATTGAAAGAGTTTACACCTGCATCCTTTTATGTTCTTGACGAGATAGACGCGCATCTAGACGCTTTTCACGTGTCAAAACTGGCTGACCTGTTGTTGGAAGAGTCAGAGAGAACTCAGTTCATAGTAATCACACTGAAGCCTGAAATGGTGAATAAGGCGCAGAGAGTTTACGGCGTGTACGAACGCAACGGAGTTTCAAATGTCGTCGCAGCAAAATTCTTGGAGGCAGCGAACTAATGTCATCGGTCACAGTTAGAAAACCGTTCTATCTGCTTCCTCCATGGAACATTCTCTTCGAGTTCCATAAACTTGAAAAACTAACGCCTTGGAACATTAACATCGCGTATCTTCTTGCGTCATTTCTCAGAGAGATGGAGAAAACTGGGCAAGTGGATTTCAGAGCTTCTGGCATGGCTCTTGATTCTTCAGCTCTCATATACTTGATGAAATCTAAGCTTCTGCTGGAGCTTGAAGAACCGCCACCCCCTCCGAAGGCACCACAGGATTTTATGCCTCCGCCTCTGTTTCTGCCCCTCAGACACGAGTTGACATCAACAACCATAAGTCATCTGCTTGAGGTTCTTGATGACGTCCTTAAAAGTGAGAAACTCATTCGCCCCGAGAAACTTATTGCTGAACCAATTCTTCCAACACCTTCTGAGATTTTGCCCCAACTAGATCTGTATCTGATGGAAATTGAGGTGCAAATGGAGAAGCTTTTCTCTTCTCTTTCGGAGAAGGTGAAAGGCGCAGGGATAATAGAACTATCTACCTTGTTGGTCGGCATGACACGGATTGAAGCCATCCGCACCTTCATCCTTCTGCTGTTCTTAGCGCAGAACGTAAAAGTCAGTCTGTGGCAAAACGAAGAGACCGAGGAAATATACATAACAATTGGGGACTTGAACCTTGCAGGAAGCGGAAAAGCAAGCTCTTAATCTCGGCAAGCCGCTTCAGCAGAAACAGACCGCAGAGAAAATGCGGAATGATTTGGCTCTGCTAGAAGCTGCCTTGTACGTTGCTGGGCGCCCTCTTAATCTGAATGAGCTATGTTCAGTCTTGAAAACCCGCTCAAAAAACAAAACGAAGAAACTTGCTGAAACACTCATACAGGAATACGCAAACAGAAACACTTCCCTTGAAATCTTAAGACTGAAAGACGAACGGTATGTTTTGCAGCTGAAAGCTGACTACACACCTCACGTCAGGAGACTTGTAAATCGACCGCTGCTTTCCACAGGACCGCTAAAGACGCTTTCCTACGTTGCCTACAGGCAACCCGTTTCTCAAAAAAGAGTGATTGACGTGCGTGGTCATCACGTTTATGGTCACATAAAACTGTTGAAGGAAATGGGTCTGATTGCCAGCGAAAGAAGCGGGCGTTCTTCCCTTCTCAGAACGACCGAGTATTTTGCAGATTACTTCGCACTGAGCCATGACACGGCAACCATGAAGAAAGAGTTGAAACATGTTTTCGAAGATTTTCCAAGACAAGAAAATCCTGAAACATGAGATGGATAGGTTTATATGTAAAACAACGGTGATAGTGAACACCAAAGTTTGGAAAGTAAGGGAAATAGCGAATGTCAGTTTGGCACGGTGACTTGTACAAGAAGAAACGGTCAGGAGGCAGAAAACGAGCCTACCGAGGAAAGGCAAAGTTTGAGAAAGGTTCGTTTCCAGTAGAAACCACGTTGGGCGAGCTGAAACGGAAAACTGTCCGCGTAAGAGGCGGCAACGTGAAGCTCAAAATTCTGAGCGGAAAGCAAGCTTGTGTAA
>JADDYB010000151.1_pt1 | contig 20570 bp, 18 predicted proteins | sample 8641941 | NCBI WGS metagenome assembly JADDYB01 (sample SAMN16275377, study PRJNA637457) | freshwater sediment metagenome | isolation source: Lake Kineret sediment | place: Israel: Lake Kineret | collected 2013
TGTAAAAAGAATTGTACATGTTGTGGAACTTGCCAGAGTTTTTTCTCACCGTATCGATAACCATACCTCGAGGAACTGCCTACTTTTGCCGTGGTAATTTCCTCACTCTTATAGCCAATGGATTTTACTAAATCAGTATCAAATCCATTCTTTCTGGCTATATCTTCTAATACGCCATGGATACCTGTGCCATGCTGTATAGCAAGCTTTTCTCTATTCGCATATTTCTCAGGAATGCCCATTTTTACAGCCAGCTGGCGGTGTGGATGTTTGCCCAAATAGTCTTCCTCAGAGGTCACTTTTAATTCAGAGGTTACGCTCATAGCTACATTTGCTACCTCGGTATCTAAATAAGGGAAGAGCAACTCAACACCATGCGCCATGGCTATTTTATTTTCTCTGTCAAGTGTCTCTATGTCTGCTCTGCTGAAATCGTCCCACATCCTACGGCAAAGTTCCTGACGACCATCTTTGCCTAAAACCTTGGGATACCAGTTGTAACCTCCCCATAGTTCATCGGGCCCCTGTCCAGAGAGAATGAACCTGATACCATCCTGGCTAGCCATGTCTATTGCAGCATAGAGACCGATGCCAGTTTCTATTTGTACGAAATCGCTATCCTCAATTGCTTCAATGACCTTGGGAATGTACTCCTCGATCCCATCAATGCTTAACAATTTTATCTGATGTTTGATACCTAGTTCGCCAGCAAATTCCCTAGCGGAGTTTACATCCGGCGAATCAGGTAAACCAACAGTATATGCGATGGCCTCTCCACCCGAATTAGAAACAGCCTCATACGTTAGCTTGGCTATCAAACAACTATCCACGCCACCCGACAGTAGCACACCGACTTTATCTGTGTGGTTCACCTCAGTTAATCTTTTTCTTAATGCTGAATATAGAGCCTCTTGGTAAAGGCCCACGGCCTGAGCCATGTTTCTTACCTCGATTTCTTTTTTGTGGGAAAGCAAAGCCTTCTTTGTGCTCACTTTTTCATGGTCAAAAATAGCGAGCATACCAGCTCTGAGAGGCCTGACTTCATCTAAGCCTATTCGCCACAGAGGCTTTTTATTAGAGGCAAAGGCTGAGAGCTTATTGTTTTCAGCAAAATAAAGCGGTTTTGTACCCAGCGGATTTTTCAATATCACTATTTTGTCAGCATCACTGATTGCTAGGGCATAATCACCATCCAATTTAGTTAGAGCTTTCCTGACCTTTTGTTCCAAGGTGCCGGGAAATTTCGCCAGTGAATGGACAAAGGACTCGGCAGACGTTCTGTTTACTCTGTGCTGGGTTTGGGAAAGTCTAGATACAATGCTTTCCGAATTATAAAGGTGGCCATCACATATTAAGGCCAGCCTCTCCTGATAATCTGTATCAAAATATTCTGAGGATTTGCCTCTACTAGAGAGAGATATTTTCACAAGAGCTTTACAATTCTCATCATCCAGAATGGAGTTGATGCACCAGGGATAAGACACAGCCGAGGTTTTATATGCAGAACAGGCATTTTCCGTCATAAGGTCTATCTCTTCTTTTAACTGGACTTTACCGCTATTGACCTTACTGAAAATACCGTCTTTCCTTTGTTAGGTAAAAATCATACTTTGCCCAGCGAATTTAATTGACCAACCTTATGCGCTATTTGGGGGATTACGATTGAAGGAGCCTGGTATAATTGTTTCCCAATCAACGGGAATTTGTTAGCTTTCACTGCAGTTATTCTACTTTATATTATTATATATATGCAATTCACACGGCTTTCTAGCTCAGCGTCATTCTTTAAAGAACGATACCAGTCAAATGTTTCCAGAATATTACAAGCAGGTTAAAACCATAGTGCAAATTACAGCTAAGATTCTCGATGACAATAATTTCAGTTAAGAAGCTCCTCAGCCATTCTTCCCACATACTTGGCAATGGCAGGCGAGGCAGTGAGGCCTGGAGATTCTATCCCGATTAGATTTATTAGGCCTGGAAAACCCGATTTCTCTTCATGGGCAATCACAAAATCTCGGAATGGTTCATTTGGCCCCTGCAGCTTGGGCCTTATACCAGCAAATTCAGGTTCTAAATCTACAAGTTTGATAAGGGGAAGGAATCTTTTGGCTGAATTATAGAAAGCCTGCTTCTGATTCTCATCAACCTCATAATTTATTGTTTCGACATAGCGGGTATTGGGTCCAAGCCTTACTCTACCATCGAGTCCCAAAGTTATATGAATTCCATATCCGGCTTGTTCTGGGGGTGGGTAGATGAGCCTACTTATGAGATGTCTATATTTTGAACTTAGACTGAAGTATTCGCCTTTGCAATAATGAAGCTTGTAACCAGCTTTAACTACGTCTATCCCAGCAAGCTGAGCTATCTTGTCTGAGTTTAAGCCAGCAGCGTTTATCACAATGCGGCTAATAAAGGCAGAGATTCCCTCTCGGTCCCTTATTTGGACTTTGTACTTTGCTCCTGTATTCTCTATTCCTATTACTTCAGTGTTAAATACAAATTCAGCTCCGCGTTCTTTAGCTTGTGTATAGAAAAACTTTAATAAATTGTAGGAATCTACAATTCCGCTGGATGGGGACAATAGTCCGGCTCTAGCTTCGATGTATGGTTCAAGTTTTTTAAGTTGTGTTCGTGAAAGAAGCATTAAATCTTCGATGCCATTTTTCCTTCCCTGCTCATAGAGTTTTTCAAGCTGGGCAATTTCATTTTCGTCTGCCGCTGCGATAATCTTTCCTATGTTTTTATGGTGGATATTGTGCCTATCACAAAGTTCATAGAGCATGCTTTTGCCTTGGAGACAAAGACTTGTCTTCAAGGAATCCTCTGGATAGTAGATGCCGGCATGAATTACTTCACTATTTCTGCTACTAGTCTCGAGCCCAAAAGTGCGGTTCTTTTCAAAGACAAAAACTTCATTTTTTTCTTGTGCGATTTCTCTAGCAACAGCCAGGCCAATTGCACCAGCGCCGATAATCGCTATATTAACTTCGGTAAGCATTTTTTAGCCAGCCTTGAGTTTGATCCATTTTAGCGAAGACCAATATTTTCTCTGAAAAGCTATATTCTGGTTTTAGGTTAAACACATATTAAAAATAACTTCGGGTCCTTCTTTATCGGTTTTATATAGCTATATAGTAGTCAGATTCCTGCAAGGGAAGTGTGCAGATTCTCAGTACTAGAGATTCACCCTTGGTTCGGATTCTCTGAAGAGTATAAGGCGGGATTATCAGGATTTGGTACGGTGGATTAACTATATGCATATGTCATCTCTACCTCCTGTAGACTTTGTAGTTGTTTTGGTCGTCAGGATAGTATAATATATTATGTTTTGGAAAAGCTTGTCTATTAAGACAGTTCGGAAAGGAGACAGAATATGGAGTTGATAGAAGCAATTAAAACAAGGAGAAGCATCCGCCGTTATAAGTCGACCCCGGTGAGAGATGAGGACATCGAAACAGTTTTAGAGGCTGCTCGCTGGGCACCTTCTTGGGCAAATACACAATCCTGGAAGTTTGTAGTAGTGAAAGATTCTGGAATAAAGGCTAAGCTTGCCGAAACCCTATCTCCTGGGAATCCAGCTACCTTAGCCATCAAGGATGCTCCGGTGGTTATCGCCGCCTGTGCCGAGCTGGGTAAAGCTGGCTGCTACAAAGGCGTAGCTGTTACTGAAAAGGGTGACTGGTATATGTTTGATGCAGCCCTGGCAATGCAAAACCTAGTGCTGGCTGCCCATTCTCTCGGGCTTGGTACGGTTCATGTGGGTGCACTTGACCATAAAAGGGCAGCCCAAATTTTAGGCTTGCCAGATGGTATCTCTATGGTAGAACTTACTCCACTAGGCTATCCTGCTGAGGATGCAAAAGCTCCCCGCAGGAAAGAATTGTCCGAATTTGTCTTTTATGATAAATATGGTCAAAGATAGCCCAGTAAAGCTTACAGTCTTCCAGCAAGCCAGAATCGGCTCTTTGTTCTCATAATGTGATCTCGGCTCAACGTCATACACATCACACGACAAAGCCCACATCCATGACACTTGTCGGGTTCAATATTGATCTTATCTTTGGCCATTTGTAGTACCCATGAAGGGCACACACGCACATGGAAGAACTCGGCAGAGTATTTGACATGAACTGTTTCGGACGTCTCTTCTCTTTTATCCTAGAATCTTCTCCGCCTCTTCCTTATCTGCCTCCATCACGTAGGATATACCTGAGATCTCTGCTGCCTCACGAGTGAGGGCAACAATATCGCTACGCTCAATGAACTTGACGGCAAACTTGCGACCTCCAGCCATAAGCTGGCGTAATCCCTGAGCGAGCCGCTCGTAGTAAGTGTAAAGCCCGATAGCTGCAGTCGGAATCCTGTCATAATCCTTGCCATACTCTCTTTTCAGAGCCTCAGCAGTGACAAAGACGGCTTCCCTAGTTTTGCCGAACCTCTGCAGATAAACTGGGACTTGCCCGGATTTTAGTGCCTCGCCAAGAGTCTTACCGACCATAGCTGCAGCTAGAGGCGCCCTCGCCATGCCTATTGCCTTCACAAACGGGGCGCATAACGCCAATCCTTTGAATATCTGGTCTTCCAGAGCAAACCCGCCGGCAAGTATAATGTCGGGTACGTATTCACCTTTTTCAGCAAGGTGGCTGCAGCACTGGTGCGCTAGCGACCACAACTCGATGCCTGGCACACCCCATTCGTTCATCATGCGCCATGGACTCATTCCGGTGCCGCCGCCAGCAGCATCCACCGTGAGATAGTCAACTTTGGCAATGGAACAGAATTTGACGGCACGAGCAAGGTCTACGGGTCTGTAAGCACCTGTCTTCAGTGAGATATACTTGGCGCCAGCATTGCGCAAGTCATTTATACTTCTGACAAAGCCCTCTTCAGTAACCATGCCAACCCGTGAGTGCCTCTCGAATTCAGTAAAGACACCATTCTTGAATTCACTTATACGGTGGGGGTCCATCGGATCAGGAAGAACAATATAGCCGCGTTCTTTAAGTATTTGTGCCTTCTCCAGGCTTCTAATTTTAACCTCACCACCAATGTCCTTAGCACCCTGCCCCCATTTCAATTCCACTACCTTGACCCCAAGTTTCTCTATGGCATACTCCAATACACCAAGGCGACTGTCTTCTACGTTAGCCTGTACAACAATAGCGCCGTAGCCATCGCGTTGCCATTGCTGGTAAAGCTTCACACGCCTCTCGAGGTCTGGTGAGTAAATCACTTTGCCATTATGTATTTTCGCGTCCACATCCATGCCACAGACATTCTCACCGATAGTAAGCGGTATACCAGTCATTGCAGCACCAATGGCCAGACCTTCCCAATTCTGACCGGCGATATTGGTGGAACCCAGACCCGCAATAAGCAGAGGCAGACGTAGCTTGATTCCTTTATCTTGACCTAGTCTAACCTCAAGGCTAACATTGGGGAAAATAGCCTTATCCGAGTCCTCCTCTATGCCAACAGCGCCAGCAGCCGTTCCCATTATGTTGAAATGGGACAGATCAAATGGATATGCTTTCTGCGATGCGACGGTGATAATCCCAAACGGTTGTGGGTAAATGACCTCGTGACCTCGATAAGCACTCTTGCCGATCTCGCACATTCCAGTACATCCTTCGACACACGTGACACACATCCCACTTATGGGACACCAGTCACCACCTGTCCTGTTCTTAGTTAATGTTGCCGCCGTCGCGTTGTACCTGGTTAATGCCATTTCTAACCTCCTTCTGTAGTTCTGCAAATTGCCTTATTTTTTGATTTAATCTCCATTATTTGTAAACCCTATGGCCTTGTGGGCCAACACTTTCTGAACATCTCGTGCATACGAGACATGTTTCCACTGGTGCTAAGTTCTGGCAGCCGCCACAGAGACCGTCTATCAGTCTGTCCGCCATACAGGCTCTCTCATTAACTGGACATATCCACTCACAACCACCACAGTTGCGGCACTCCGCAGGCTTCACTTCAAAGGCGGTGCCTACCCTCCGGGATGTGCCGCGCCCGACAAATCCAATGCCACCAGACATCATCTGTTCTTGGCAGAATCTTACGCAGAGCCCGCAGAGAATGCAGCCCCTATCCTTTATCTTGAAACGGACCTTGTTGACGCCCATAGTTGCTGCCATATCTTGGAGCGTTTTGGAGTTCGGGCATGAAGCGAGCAGTAATTCGATTATCAACTTACGCGTTTTTTTCACTTTCTCTGAACTTGTGAGAATAACCTGTTCCGTCTCGACTGGTAGAGTACAGGACTCTTCTAGTGATGAACGATTGCCTTTAACTACCTCCACCATGCAAATCCGACAGGCGCCAAAAGGGCTGAGACCGGGATGATAGCAGAGGGTTGGAATGATAATACCCATCTCTCTGGCTGCTTCCAGAACAGTGGTTCCCTCTTCTACTTTTGTCTTTACACCATCAATAGTTAGTTCAATCATTCTCTTACCTCTTTATGCCACTGTGATTGCATCGAACTTACAGCTATCACGACAAAGTCCACATCGTATGCATTTTGACTGGTTGATTGTGTGTAGTTTTTTCTTTTCTCCAGATATTGCCTCCTGCGGACATTCTCTAAGACACACTCCACAACCGGTGCAGTTCTCATCATCTATCCTAAAAGTAATAAGAGCTTTGCAGACGCCTGCCGGGCAGCGTTTCTCTCTTATGTGAGCTTCATATTCACCACGAAAGTATTTGATGGTTGATAGCACGGGATTGGAAGCCGTTGTGCCAAGGGCACATAGAGATGTCTCTTTTAGTAAGCCACCAAGCTCTTCGAGCAGCTCAATATCTCCTTCTTTTCCCCTCCCCTCTGTAATATCTATTAGAATGTCCAGCAAACGATCGAGTCCTTCACGACAGGGCACACATTTGCCGCAGGATTCTTCCGTCAAAAATTTTACGAAATATCTAGCTATATCGACCATACAATTGTCCTCATCCATGACAATCATCCCACCTGAACCCATCATGGACCCTGCTTCAGCAAGTCTCTCAAAGTCAACGGGCAGGTCAAGCAGGCTTTCTGGAATACATCCGCCTGACGGACCTCCAGTCTGAACAGCCTTGAGTTTCTTGCAGTTGGGGATACCACCGCCAATTTCATAGACTATTTCTCTAAGCGTGGTGCCCATTGGCACTTCAATCAAGCCCGTGTTGTTTATTTTCCCGACCAATGAGAAAATCTTTGTCCCTTTGCTTCCTTGGGTTCCAATTTTAGAATACCAGTCGGCGCCACGATTGATAATAAGAGGCACATTTGCCCAAGTCTCCACGTTATTAAGATTGGTTGGCCGGTCATTCAGTCCTTTTACAGATGTATGAATATGCTTAGGACGCGGCTCGCCAACCTTACCTTCCAGTGAAGCCATAAGGGCGGTAGATTCACCGCAGACAAAGGCACCACCACCCCGTGAAATCTTGATATCAAAATCGAAACCAGAGCCCAAGATGTTCTCACCAAGAAGGCCGTATTCCCTTACCTGTTCCAGAGCGATACTGAGGTTTGCCAGGGCAAAAGGATATTCCCGCCGAATATAGACGTATCCATGATGTGCACCTATTGCATACGCACCGATAATCATGCCTTCTATGACGCTATGGGGGTTACCTTCAAGTAGACTCCTGTCCATATAAGCACCCGGATCACCTTCGTCAGCGTTGATAATGGTATAGCGTATGCCATCCGGTGTTGGAGCATTGCGACAAGACTCCCACTTGATACCGGTGGGGAACCCGGCACCACCCCGCCCGCGCAGACCAGATTTCTTTATTTCGGCAATTATTTCCTCAGGTTTCATGTAAAATAGAGCTTTAGATAGAGCTGAATAACCACCCACAGCAAAATAGTCCTTGATATTTAGGGGGTCGATGACGCCATTGTTACCGAAGATGATCCTATTTTGTTTCTTATAGAATGGCACATCACTCTCAAAACGCAACTTCTTCTTGTTTACCGGATCAATATAAAGGAGCCTATCAATGATTTTGCCTTTTAAAACTGTCTCCCCTATTATTTCAGGGACATCTTCTGGACTAACGCGCTGGTAGAATATCCCTTGAGGATGTAATACCATTAGTGGGCCACGTTCACAAAACCCATGACATCCTGTCTGTTTCAACTCAACCGTCTTATTTAGCCCCTGTCTTCTTATCTCCTTTCTTAAGACCTTTACTACTTTCTCACAATTGTAGGCTTGGCAGCCAGTACCACCGCAGACTGAAATACAGATCTTTTCTAGATCACGCCGACTTAGAATTCTTTTCTTTAGACGTTCTAAATCTGCCGTTGAACTCAATTTTTTCATGGCGCTATTCTTGGCAAGTTGCTTACTATTTCTTAAAGATTTTCTTCGCTTTCCTAGGATTCATTTGCCCGTGATATTTACCATCTATGACCATGATGGGGCCAAGGGCACATGCACCCAGACAATTCACCGTCTCCAGAGTGAATTGCATATCTTCAGTTGTCTCACCAGGCTCAATACACAATCGCCTTTTGACTTCGTCCAGTAATGTGTGAGCCCCACGCACATGACAGGCGGTCCCAAGACAAACAGTGACCATATGCTTACCTCTCGGTTTCAAACTGAATCCCTTAAAAAAGGTAGCCACAGCATAAACCTGTATTAACGGGAGCTTCAATTGACTCGCCACGGCTCTCAGAGTATCTTCCGACAGATAATGGTATATGGCTTGTATGTCTTGAAGTATCGAGATAAGGCTATCTCGGTCACCTCTGTATTGATTGATTATCGTGGCTATACTTTCAACATCGCTCTTCATTTGATAATCGCCACTCTACTCGCCTTAAATTGTTCGTTTTTAGATTCTTACTGATATTCCCTTCTCTTTTAGATATCGTTTTGCTTCAGGTATGGATATTTCTCCGAAGTGAAAGATAGAAGCAGCTAAAACGGCCGAGGCTTTGCCAATTGTCACAGCTTCATAAAGATGCTCCAACTTCCCAGCGCCACCAGAAGCAGTGACGGGAATTTTAACGGCTTCAGCCACGGCTTTAGTCATCTCCAGGTCATAACCTTCCTTCGTGCCATCGGCATCTTTGCTGGTAAGCAGAATCTCTCCGGCTCCCAGTTTCTCCACCCTCTTTGCCCACTCAACAATATCTAGTCCTGTAGATTCGCTACCACTTTTAACTACTACCTCTAATCGTGGGAGTCTACTTCCAGGCTGGTTTTTACGCCCATCGATGGCAATAACAAGCTTTTCCTTACCAAATTTCTTTGAGGTTTCTTTTATTAGTTCAGGATTTCTAACCGCAGCTGTGTTTATCGACACTTTACTCACCCCGAGGTCAAATAAGGTCTGCATGTCCTCAGAGCTAACAATACCTCCTCCCACGGCAAAAGGAACCGTAACTACCTCACAGACTTTTTTCACCCATTCAAAACGCGTCTTTCTACTCTCCACAGTGGCGAATATATCAAGGAATACAAGTTCATCTGCTCCTTGTTGGCAGTAGGCTTCTGCCGCCTCTACAGGGTCTCGGGCATCCTTCAGGTTTACGAACTTCACTCCCTTGACCACCCTGCCATCCTTAATATCCAGACACGGTATGATTTTTATCAATTTCATTTCATAATTCCCAGACTTTAATCAGGTCTTGGTATTCCATTATGGTACTCATAGCACGATTTTCCACTTCTATACCAGATTCAACAGCAGCAGCTACTGGGTTAAGCCCACCTATGAGTATCATCCCGACCTTATTTAATTCTACAGGAACCTCGCACAAAGACTTGCTGACTTCGCCCATTATAAGCACTCCACCAAGATCAGCTTCTTTTAATCCAGCAATGACATTTTCTGCTATGGGTTGGCATATAGACGGTATTTCTCGAAAGTTGGCTAAAATCCTTCCTTGCCCTTCTTTAGCCACCCGCCCAACGCTAGTCATTCTACTGGTAATATATATTACTGAAGGGTCTAGTGATGAGCCTGAATATTGAATAAGCTCCACGAATCGTAAGGGCTTGTGGTTCTTAATTTGAAGGATGCCCCCAAACTTAGAATCCATAGGGACACCAGCTTTAAGCAAAGCGCCATTTACTATAATGCTACAAATGGTAGCTAGACCTATTTTCCCCTGAGGCACAATTATCCCCCCTAATTTTTCACCCTGACGGCCTATAGCTATAAGCTCACTAACGCAAATCCCAGCTTGAAAAACTTCTTTCATAACTTTAATCGACTTCTTAAATTGCCTCTCAGGGAAAAATGAGATATTAACGGGAATTTTACCTCGATGCTTATCTATATCGAACTCCGTTTGATAGGCCAGAAGCTCGATTTTAGAAGCTACAAATCCAACCTTATCGCTAACTAAAGCACTTTCTAATTCTTCGAGGCCTAGCTGGGTAATTAACCTCCCATCCCTTCCTATACTCTCTGTGAACCCACGCTCATCCATTAGCTTGAGATGGTACCTAACAGCTCTTTCACTTAATTCGATGCCATCATCCTTAAGATTGTGGGAAATGACTCTAGCGCCAACAGGCTCGCTGGATTGGCTCAGAATCCTGAGAATAGTGATTGTCTTTCTTTCTACGTCCTGTGTTTCGAAACCCACGGTGGCACTCCAATATTCTGGGTAATAGGAAACCGTCTTCCACAATACCATAGCAAAGTCATGCCTGTCAAGTATGATAAAAGCTTGTGTAGTTCCGTCACTTGGTGTATTATAAGCCTTGGCCCAAGAAATAATAACTTAAATCTGCATTTGAAGCATATCGGTAGCTATCAAGAATCAATTCATAAAATCGACAAGATATGAGAGTGGGTGTTCTTGCTTTACAAGGATCGTTCATAGAGCATATTGGTATTCTGCGACAATTGGGTGTAGAAGCCCCTCCAATTCGCCTGCCCCATGAGCTCGATACACTGGATGGGCTTATTATCCCCGGTGGAGAAAGCACTACCATGCTGAGGCTCATGGAGAGTTTCGGGTTGATTCAACCTATAAGGGAAATGGCTCGAGATGGTTTACCTATTTGGGGAACCTGTGCCGGGATGGTCTTGCTTGCCAAGGATGTCTCGAACTATGAAATGGAGACTTTGTACCTCATGGATACGAAAGTCAGGCGCAACGCATTTGGCAGCCAGGTTGATAGCTTTGAGGCAGAATTGGAGATACCGTTTGTGGGCGATGAACCATTCCACGCTGTTTTCATTCGAGCTCCGATCATCGAAGAAGCTAAGCCAGATGTAGAAATTCTATCCCGTCTTCCCGATGGCACCATAGTCGCCATCAGACAAAATCGGCTGCTGGCCTGTGCTTTCCACCCGGAGTTCACCAACGACTTGAGGTTCCATAGCTCTTTCTTGAATATAGTTAGCCAAAAACTGTCCAATAGCTCAGGATGGAAGCCTTCAAAGTAACCAACGCGGGTCTTTAAGGATGGTAGTTTCCTGGAAATTGTAAAAAGGTAAGTCTCTTGTTTCGTATTGCAGTCTCAGTGAAGGCCGGTTTTCCTGACCCCGAGGGAGACAGGCTCAAAAAAGATATCCGTGACATTGGCATAACGACTGTAAAACAGGCTAGGGTAAGCGATGTTTATCTTATGGAGGGAGAGATGGATGAAGGGGAGGTAATAAAGATTGGTCAAGAGCTACTAGACGCCCCTGTAGTTGAGGACTTTTCTTGGGGAGAGGGGCCCTTAGCGCGTACTAAGGGTAGGGATGTCCGCATTATTGAGGTAGCATATAATCCTGGCGTTACGTATCCCGTAGCGGGGAGCGTCAGCAAGGCCATACGCGACCTCGGCATAGCTATGGTTACGTCAATGAAAAACGCCCACAAATATTCCTTGTAGGGTGGTCTCTCGGAGAAGGATCTTCAATCTATTTGCGATAAATTACTAGTTAATAGCCTGATCCAGCATGTGGTCACGAAGCGAGAGGTGGTTGCTCTCCCCTCCATAACCTACGAATTTGTCTTAACCACCGTAGATTTGCTTAGCCTGGACGATGAACGTCTGATGGAGCTAAGCAAAGACAGACTCTGGTTGAATCTAAGCGAGATGTAATGGTCATCCCCGGTGGTTTTACTTATGGGGACGATATCTCGGCTGGGAGAATCCTGGACAATGAGTTAAAACTAAAACTAAGGGACGAAATTCGAAAGTTTGTTGACGGCGGCAGGCTCATTTTGGGGAGCTGTAATGGTTTTCAGATCTTGGTGAAAGTTGGCATGTTGCCTGAGTCGAAGGGTGAAAAATCGCAATTGCTAACCCTAGCCAGCAACGATTCAGGCAAGTTTGAGTGCCGCTGGGTCTATCTCCGCGCTAATAAAACAAGCCCCTGCATTTTTACACGGGGAATAAATCTTATGTATCTCCCTGTGACCCATGGAGAAGGCAAGGTGGTGATTAAACCGGGAGTGCTGGAAGAGTTAAATGTGGCACTTTACTATACTGACGAGACAGGAGACATTGGGGCCGGCTACCCGCACAATCCCAATGGTTCAATGAACAATATAGCCGGCATCTGCGATGCTACCAGTCGCATTTTTGCCCTGATGCCACACCCGGAGCAATTTATCCGTTGGACGCAACATCCAAGGTGGACCACAGAGACCCGCCGGGATTATGGGGACGGCTTCCGCATTTTTCAGAACGCTGTAGAGTGGGCCAAGGGCAGTTAAATAAAAGGGCGGTCTATCCTGCATTAGCCTCTATATACTCCGGAAAATGCTTATTGATGTTTGATATACTATAGTTTGTTGCTATAAGGAGGCAAATTGCACGGCATCCGAGTTGGCATGGCTCAGATTAATTCCACTGTAGGCGACCTCAGTGGTAATACCAAAAAAATAATGCAATTCATTGACCAGGCGAAGTCGCTCGGAGTCGACTTGCTCACCTTCCCTGAATTAGCTATAACTGGCTATCCGCCCGAAGATTTGCTACTTAAACCACAATTCATTAAGCAAAACAGAGAAAGCCTTAACAAAATAGTAGAGTGCAGCTCAGATATAGCGGTAGTCGTAGGCTTCGTTGATAGCGATGGCGATATATACAATGCCGCTGCGGTAGTCTATAACAGAAAATTGGTGGGCGTTTACCACAAGTTCTATTTACCGAACTATGGCGTGTTTGATGAAAATAGATATTTCCAAGCAGGGGGTGAATGTCCTTTTTTTATTATTTATGGCATTGGCATAGGCATAACTATCTGTGAAGATATGTGGTATGAAGCCGGGCCGGCAATTGTCCAAGCCTATGCAGGAGCTAGGGTGCTGATTAATATAAGCGCTTCCCCGTATCATGCTGGAAAAGGGCTCTTTAGAGAAAGGATGCTTGCTACCAGAGCATCAGACAGTATGGCTATTGTTGTCCATAATAACTTGGTTGGAGGGCAAGATGAGCTTGTTTTTGACGGCAATAGTCTGATTATCAATGAGAAAGGACAACTCATTGCTCGGGGGAAGCAGTTTGAGGAAGATTTTGTGGTAGCTGATTTGGATGTAGAGTCAGTATTTCGTTCTCAGTTGCATGATCCTCGACGAAGGAAAGAAACGCCTTGGGTTAGGGAAAAGCTAGAACAGGCTACCAAGATAGAAGTGTCAAGTGAGTATCCCGCAATTGCCAGACCTTCCTTACCACCAAGAAGAGTTGAAAGACTGGATGAACCTGCTGAGATTTACCAGGCCCTTGTACTCGGTACCAGAGATTATGTGCGTAAAAATGGCTTTGAGAAAGTAGTTATCGGTTTGTCTGGTGGAGTTGATTCAAGCTTGGTAGCCACCATAGCAACAGATGCCCTTGGGGCTGAGAATGTCATAGGTGTTTCCATGCCCTCTCGGTACTCATCGGTGGGCAGCAAATTGGATGCCAAAGCACTGGTAAGGAATCTGGGAATGAAGTTCATGGTGATACCTATTGAGAACGCGTTTGGCTCCTACTTGGAAACACTTGCAGAGCCCTTCAAAAATACTCAACCGGATATCACCGAGGAGAATATTCAGGCAAGAATCAGGGGCAATATTCTATTTGCCCTGTCCAATAAGTTCGGCTGGCTGGTGCTCGCTTGCAGCAATAAAAGCGAGATAGCTACAGGCTATACTACTCTTTCTGGAGATATGGCTGGAGGGTTTATTCCCCTCAAAGACGTGCCTAAGACAATGGTTTACAAGTTAGCGCAGTACAGGAATCAACGAGAAAAAAAGAAGATAATACCAGCGGGTGTTCTAACTAAGGCACCATCGGCTGAACTAAGACCAGACCAAAAAGATACCGATACTCTACCTCCATATGATATGCTGGATCCTATCCTAAAGGCCTATGTGGAAGATGATGTGACAATTGACCAAATTATAGCAATGGGTTTTGACAGTTACATAGTTACAAAAGTAAGTCGCTTGGTAGATATGAGTGAATATAAGCGCCGTCAAGCTGCTCCGGGCATAAAAATAACTTCCAGAGACTTTGGCCGGGATAGGAGATTGCCCATCACCAACCAGTTCAGAGAGGAATAGCTTGAAGGAAATTGGTGCTATCTTAAGTGAGATAACTTGTGTAATACAGTAGCAGCTAAAATCGGTTCCCAGTAGTGGATGTTAGTTCTGTAGATTGCGATAATTCCGAACGTAGACTTACAATTCCCTGAATTTGTATCCTACGTTTCGTACAGTCTCGATAAAGATATGAGTTGAGTCCTCGATTTTGCTTCTCAGTCTCCTGATGTGCACGTCTACTGTTCTGTCACCGCCGTAGTAGTCCCAGCCCCAAACTTTATCCAGGAGAACATCACGGGTAAAAACCTTTCCTTTATTGTTTGCCAAAAATTTGAGTAACTGATATTCCTTGAAAGTCAGTATTATTGGCTTGACACAAAGCGATACCTCACACTTAGCTGAATCTATAACTAAGTCGCCACATCTAATTACATCTTCGCTTTCCACCCCCCCTTTTTGTCTCAAGATTCGCTTTATCCTGGATGTGACCTCGGTTGCTTCGCAAGGTTTGACCACGAAATCATCTATACCGATGCTGAGATCGAAGCCATTGATTTTCTCTCTGGACACGAGGGCAATGAGAGGTATGTTCATCTTTTGACGCATCCTTTGAGCTAGTTCCCACGCTTCTGAACCAAATGTCGCTTCATCCGCGTCTAACAACATGACACCCGGCTGTTGCCCCAGGATTTTTTCCACCAGTCCATCATTATGAGGGACAATCAGGCAATCAAGGCCTCTCTGTGCAAGGTCTGCCTTTAATTTCCTTGCTTGCTCTCTTTCATAGGCTATGATAAGTACTCTGCTCAACGCTGACTTCCTTATATTAATTTAGTAGGCGTAAAGTCGACCATAAGGGCGGAGGTAAAGGGGAAAAAGTTTAGTGAATTGGTATTTTAATATTTCATTGGCATCATAATCAAAGTGAGAAGCGAACTCACCTACGAGCCCCTTTAGAAGCAGGTAGTCGCTTTCATCCAGTTCAGCGACACCCACTTCTTTGCCTAGCTGAAATTTCTGGACCTCGCCCCTCATATAGATAACACCACCATGCATGTCTGTACCGATGAAAGTTGCCTTATGCCGCTCTCCTGCTTTGAGGTTTCGCCCCAGGAGTATTAGAATCCCGCCTGCCATATATTCGCCCAAAAAATCCTGTGCTGTGCCACCAATGATAACCATGGGCTTTTTGCCCTGGTATTCTTTCATATGGATACCTGCCCGATAACCAACATCCTCTCTAACGAAAATCTTGCCTCCCCTTGCTGATAAACCAAGGATATCCCCAGCATGACCATGAATGATTATTTCCCCGCTGTTCATAGTATTCCCGCAGCCATCCTGAGCATTGCCGTGAACAATAATCGTAGGGCCATCTAGGAAAGCCCCTAAATCATTACCCGGCGTGCCGAATATCTTTATCTCTACTGGCGTATCCAAGTTCGTGCCAATATATCTCTGTCCATAGACATTTCGTAATTCAATCTTTCGAGTTCCGTTCGATACTACTTGCCGCAATTTAGCATTGAGTTCTCGGTAGAAAATGCCTTGGGCATCTATTGTTACAGCTTCTTTCATCTTAATTTCCTGCCATCCTTACACCGAGAATTTCCAGCTCGGTATCGGTAAGCCCCACGCCTCTAAGGTGAAGGCGATTGCCACGGAGACTCTCTAAAGCATTGATGCCCATGCCACCCAATATGTCTTTTAGTTCGAGACTCCAACCGCGGAGAAGGTTAGACAGTCTTCTAGCCCCGATGTCAGGATTGACCCTTTTGGTTAACCAGGGATCTGTGGTACAAATGCCCCAGGCACATTTCCCTGTATGACATTGCTGACATAGAGTACAGCCGAGGGCAACAAGGGCGGCAGTTCCGATATAGATGGCATCGGCACCCAGGGCGATGGCTTTAGCTACATCGCCACTGTTTCTGATTCCGCCCGCGATTACAACGGAGGCCTGATTTCGGATGCCTTCTTGTCTGAGACGTTCATCGACGGAAGCGAGAGCTAGTTCAATGGGAATACCAACATTGTCGCGGATGATCTTGGGTGCAGCACCTGTAGCGCCTCGTAGCCCATCGAGGACTATAATATCTGCTCCGGCCCGCACCATGCCGCTGGCGATAGCTGCAGAATTGTGGACAGCAGCAATTTTTACCGCTACTGGCTTGGTATAATTTGTGGCTTCCTTTAAGGCATAGACGAGCTGTGCCAGGTCCTCGATGGAGTAGATGTCATGCTGTGGGGCTGGGGACAAGGCATCAGTTCCTCTGGGTATCATGCGGGTCATGGCTACCTCAGCGCTCACTTTTTCTCCGGGCAGATGTCCACCAATGCCGGGCTTAGCCCCTTGACCAATCTTAATTTCCACTACCTTGCCTACATCGAGGTATTCTGGATGAACGCCAAATCGCCCCGAAGCTACTTGGACTATAGTGTTGTCTCCATACTTATAAAGCTTGGGGTGAAATCCACCCTCACCTGTATTCCACAAGGTTCCCATCTCAGTGGCAGCTCTGGCTAGTGATTCCTGTACATTCAGGCTTACTGCACCATAGGACATAGCGGAAAACATTATGGGAACCTCGAGCTTGACTTGAGGAGCCAGTTCTGTCTTTAGACCAAGCGTGCCAAACTCTACTCTGTCAGGTTTTTGCCCCAGATAAGTAGTTAATTCCATTGGTTCACGTAGTGGATCAATAGAGGGATTAGTCACCTGGCTGGCATTAAGAACCAGATGGTCCCAATAAATGCGGTAGCTTTTATCATTCCCCATTCCAGTAAGAAGCACGCCACCAGTCTCAGACTGCTTGATAATATCTTCGATAACCTCAGGGCGCCAGTTGTAGTTCTCTCTGTAATCCAGTGGATTTCTTTTCACGGTCAAAGCCTCAATGGGACAAAAGACTACGCAACGGTGGCAGCCAACACAATTCTCCTCGCGGCTCCTTAGTTCATCATCCTCAATATCATAAGAATGAACGTCAAAGGTGCATTGGTTGACACACACCTCGCATCTAATACACCGAGAATCGTCTCTCTCCACTATGAATTTTGGCTGCAAATATGTCTTCATCTTATCCTTTTCTTATAGGTCTTCCTCTTTCAGCTAAGTAATCTTTCGCCTGGCGAATTGAATAAATTTGATAGTGAAAGATGCTAGCCGCGAGAACAGCATCGGCTTGGCCTATGACTAAAGCCTCATAGAGATGCTCCAAATTGCCGGCACCACCACTGGCGATTACCGGCACCGTTACTGCTTCACTGATAGCACGGGTCAATTCCAGATCATATCCAGCCCGCTGGCCATCAGCATCCCAACTGGTTAGGAGCAGTTCCCCAGCCCCAAGAGCCACAACCTGCTTAGCCCATTCGATGGCGTCGATACCAGTAGGCTTTCGTCCCCCATGGGTGCAGACCTCCCATTTAGCATCGCCACTAGTTTTTAATCGCTTAGCATCAATAGCCAGGACAATACATTGACTGCCAAATTTCTCTGCCCCTTCAGTGATGAGCTTGGGATTCTGCACAGCAGCAGTATTAATAGATACTTTATCTGCTCCGGCCTTTAGCATGCGCCGCATGTCTCCAATGCCACGCAAACCTCCGCCAACGGTGAGGGGAATGAAAACCTGCTCGGACACCCGCTCGACAATATCAACCATAATATCGCGTCCCTCAGGTGTAGCCCCGATGTCCAAGAAGATGAGTTCGTCAGCGCCTTCCTTGTAGTAGAAGGCAGCTAGCTCTACAGGGTCGCCAGCATCCCGAAGGTGGGTAAAGCTGGTGCCCTTGACTACTCGCCCTTGAGTAACATCAAGGCAAGGGATAATCCTTTTAGTTAACATTTGTGTACACCTGCTACTTCTGCCACTGAAATTTTCTCAGGCTCAAGTGGCTTCTCCAAGCTGCCGACAATAGGCTCACCACCCATGGGAATCCAGGCTCTGTCAAGGTCTGGGCAAACGAGACGAATGGCAGATTCTTCCGAAGAAAGGTAAAGCACCGACCCTTTCACTCCTATGGTGAGAGGACGTAACCTTATCCTGTCGGTAAGACCAATCATTTCCCCTTGATGAGCGATGATCACAGTGAAAGGTCCGTTGAGTAAGAGGCTACCATATACTTGACGCAAAGTTCGGAAAGTCCTTTGCTCCTCGGGGGAGCAACGCTCTATCTGACTCCATAAAGGAGGTGCTAATGTCTTGGCTGCTATCTCTACCGGAAGGCCGTGCCTGCGTATTAAAAAGTCAATGGCATAGGTCACTACTTCGGTGTCAGTCTGCATAGTGCAATTGTAGCCAAACTGCTCCAGATACCGTCGATTTATGCCGTAGGAAGATATTTCGCCATTATGAACCACGGTCCAGTCCAGGATATTAAAGGGATGTGCTCCACCCCACCAACCAGGAGTATTGGTGGGGAATCTACCATGGGCTGTCCAGAGGTAACCTTCATACTGCTCCAGGCAGAAGTATTTTGCTATATCTTCAGGATAACCCACTCCCTTGAACACTCCCATATTCTTGCCGCTGGAAAAGACGAAGGCATTTTCTATCTTAGTATTGATTTCCATGACTCTATCTACGACATAGTCGTCTTCTGCCTGGCCATTAGTTACTTTATTTTCCACTTCGAGGAAATAACGCCATACTAAGGGAGCGTTCACTATAGCTGAGGTTGGCCTGGTGGGCAGTTCCTCGGCATCAATTACGTGAAACTTGTGCTTGAGGAAATCTTCTACTTCAGCTTGCCCTTCTCGACTCAGATACATTATATGGAAAGCATAATGGTTGGCATATTTAGGATATAACCCATAAATAGCAAATCCACCACCCAGACCATTGCCCCGAACATGCATGTTGGCGATAGCCTCAACTATGGGCCTACCCGAAAACCGATTCCCTGAAGTGTCCATCATGCCAAAAATGGAACAGGCATCGATTACTTTATCATCGTGATAAAAGTTGTTGGTCCTACTTAGTTCTTTCATTAGCTTAACCTCCTTGCGAGACCATATCCAGGAAATGAGCATGGAATCTCAGATGCCTTTATTCCTGGTTTTTGCACAATAGCGATATGCTCGATGAAATTGCCTTGCAAAGCAAGGACGACAATTTTCTTCTTATTATTCATCTTCATTACTCCATAATAGGACGGTTAGTCACCAGCAAGGATTCCTCCGGATTGACTAGGTAAAGTTGTTTGACAAATCATTCCTGGCGGTCCTTCCAGTCGCTCTTGCCACAATGCTTGGGGAAAAAACGCCAGGCCGAAATTGTCCGCCAAAAGCGATTGCTTAAAACTCTCTACATTGACTCCATCCCTCATAAGACCGAAAATTATGCCTGACTTTTCAATATTCCCCACGAATATCATTCCTACTATGAGGTTATCTTTCAATATTACCTTTTGATATGTACTTGTCGCTTGCTTGCTAATAATCTCGTAGCCGTCGTCGTTGGGTACTGTCGGCATCCCTGCGGAGGTGATGTCAATACCAAAATAGTTTAGTGAATTCATAGATGTACCACCAGGATATTCGGTTACAACGCCAGCCATGTTGAGTCCAGCAACCATGCCTCCAACATAGGCATTAGGCCAGATGGGAGTCAGTCTGTTCTCCCCGTACACAAAATCGTAGGCTTCAGCTACATCACCGCAGGCATAAACATCCGGGTGTTTTGTCGCCATATGATGGTCTACTACTAAGCCTCGGTTTATTTCCAATTTAGTATCCAATGCAAGCTCTGTGCGTGGTGATACTCCAATTGCCACCACTACCAAATCGCAAGGTACAGTAGCTCTGTTATCCAAAATAATTTCTTTTACTGTCTTTCTCCCGCTAATCTTGACTATAGTATGACTTACAATGATTTCCACACCGGCTTGTTTGAGACATTCCTCAACCATTAAAGATGCCTGTTGGTCGAGAATGGTGTTTAATATCCTCTCCTTCATTTCCACCACTGTAACAGCGACTCCTCGTTTCATTAGAGCTTCGGTTACGCTAATTCCAATGAGCCCACCGCCAATAACTACTGCCTTTCTGGCGTTATCCAGGAAT
>JADDYB010000152.1_pt1 | contig 20553 bp, 17 predicted proteins | sample 8641941 | NCBI WGS metagenome assembly JADDYB01 (sample SAMN16275377, study PRJNA637457) | freshwater sediment metagenome | isolation source: Lake Kineret sediment | place: Israel: Lake Kineret | collected 2013
GATTTTTGATATAGGACTTCTCTAGAGGAGGTTATGAGATGTCAGACAAGGTAGTATTAGCCTACAGCGGCGGTCTGGATACATCCGTGGCTATAAAATGGCTTGAGGAAAAATATAACTCGAAAGTCATCACTCTCACCGTGGATATTGGGAATGTCCCCGACCTTGAAGCTATTAGGCAAAAAGCGCTTAAAGTTGGAGCCATAAAAGCGCTGGTAGTAGACGCCAAGGAAACATTTATCAAGTCGTTTGTTTTCCCCGCCCTCCAGGCTGATGCCGTTTATGAAGGGCAGTATCCCTTAGCTACATCCCTGGGGCGTCCTCTCATCGCCCGACTAATGGTGGAAACAGCCAGGAAGGAAAGGGCGACAGCGGTAGCTCATGGCTGCACTGGTAAGGGCAATGACCAGGTGAGGATTGATGTAAGTGTAGCAGCTCTAGCCCCCGAGCTAAAGGTAATAGCCCCAGCTCGGGAATGGAACATGACCCGCGAGCAGACAATTGAATATGCCCAAGCTCACAATATTCCTATCCCTATCACTAAAGCCAGCCCCTATTCCATTGACGAGAACCTGTGGGGCAGGAGCATTGAATGTGGTGTACTGGAAGACACCTGGAACGAACCACCCGAGGATGTCTTCCTGTGGACAAAGTCGCCGGAAAAAACACCGGCTCGACCCGCTTATCTGGAAATAGGCTTTGACCACGGTATACCGGTAAGCCTAGATGGCCGAAAATCAGAGCCCGTTGCCCTTGTCCAGAAGGTACATGACCTAGCTAGCCAGCATGGCATAGGTAGGATTGACCATGTGGAAAATAGGCTGGTGGGTATAAAATCAAGGGAGGTTTATGAGGCACCGGCTGCCACAGTCTTGCTCAAAGCTCACCAGGCCCTGGAGGGTCTTGTGTTGTCCAAGGAACAGCTCCGCTTCAAGGCCAGGGTCGCCGCTAAATATGCCGACCTTATCTATAATGGGTTGTGGTTTACAGGTATGCGCCGGGACTTAGCCGCCTATGTGGCAAGCACACAAAGGTATGTCACCGGCGCCATACGGGTAAAGCTCTTTAAAGGTAACTGCCAGATAGTGGGTAGAAAGTCGCCTTATTCCCTTTATGATTACAGCCTGGCTACTTACGATAAGGGCGATGCTTTCGACCAGAGTGCATCACTGGGCTTCATCCACATCTGGGGCTTACCGACAAGGACACAGGCCAGAGTGCAGCCAGAACCTCCCGAATGATATATTGTTGGGACATGGTACCTAGTTTATAGTCGGCCTAATTAGTATAGTATTCCAGGAACGTATCAATCGCTCAGAGGACGCGGCAAAGAATTACATCTTAAGAACGACTTTGATTGCCTCGCTGGTCTTCATTTGCATCTCGTAAGCCTGCTTGGTCTCTTTGAGTGGGAAAGTGTGGGTGATGAGCAGTTTTCTCTTGATGGTTCCTGACTTTAGCATTTCGAAAGCCTGTAAAAATTCCATCGGATCCCAAGCCCAAGACCCGATGAGGTAGATATTTTTACGCATAATACCATTCATAAAAAGGTCAAGGTTAAACTCCGGAGGTTTTTCAAAAACGGCAACTTCAACGACTTTGCCACCGACCTTGACCATTTTTAAAGCCGTAATAAGGGGTGCCTCTCCTTGGCTTTCCTGGCTGTAACCGGCGCAATCGATGACTGTATCAACTCCTGAACAAGGGAATGGGAGGTGTTCTAAATCAGTGCTGCCTGTATTTTTCAATGCATACTGATAAGGGTCCTCCTCCCGGGCATTGATGACCTCATTCGCTCCTAATTTTTTAGCCATTTCTAGCCGCTTTTCCGAGACATCGACGGCAACAATTTTAGCTTTAGATCGTGCTTTCAATACCTGCAAAACGCCTAACCCTATTATGCCCATGCCCAGAACGAAAATGGTTTGATTATCTTCCGGGGCGGTAAGATTAGCGGCATGGAGTGATGTCGCCAGCGGCTCAAGGGTGGCAGCTTCTTCGAAAGAAAGAGAAGTAGGCAGGGGAAGTATCAAGGGACGTACCATGGCGCCGATCTTGACATACTCGGCGTTGGCTCCATAAGACACAGAGACCACACGGTCGCCAATTTTCAGTCCTTCGACACCTTTACCTAGCTCGGCGACTTCACCGCTGAATTCATGCCCCATTATCTTGCCTGTACCCACCGGTATGCCAAGCTGGGGATACATAGCGAGTTTGTACTCGTGCAGGTCGGATCCACAGATACCGCAGGCTCTGACCCGGAGTAACACTTCCCCGGCTTGAGGTTTGGGAGTTTCGACATCCATTACCTTTATGTCTCTAGGTCCACAATGAACAGCCGCTTTCATGATACGCCTCCTTAATGATATTTTCTTGGGGGTTAATAAGCACAAATCTTACTTCAGGGTGATAGGTATGTCAAGGAAACACGACAGGCTTAAGCAAGCCAGGCATATAGCAGGACCTCACTTCTGGAGATACCATAACTATTTCATGCCCTTAAATTATGAGTTCGTATTATCTGTATAGCTCCTGAAATACGGTCAGTATCAGCCTTTTTGTGCTTTATCTTGTGGAAGACCAAAAATACTATTCCCCCCACAATAACTGCCAGTATTAAGATAAGCCACCATACCAGGGGAAAAGTCCAGGTTTTGTTGATGCGCCCGGCAGTACCTGCATAATAGTCGGGTATCCGGGATATCCCATCCGTTCCAGAAATCTGGGCTGCGGCATAAATCACCACGGCTTCCCATACTTTGAGCTCTCTTCCATCGGCATGATGTATTATCAGTTCGTCTATTCTGTCCAGCGGTACCGGCTCTCCATCTGCATTCTTAGTTACTATCTCCAGCTGAGGCAGCATATCTGTTACCATGGGGAGGAAGAGTAGGAGGTAGGCATCCGTAACCAGGTGGTACAACTCGTCGTCTCTGCGCTTTAAGGGGATGTACCCTTCACTGTTCACAGGTTGAATCCCATCCCCTGTATAAAGCTCCGTACTGGTAACCGCACGTGTAGTGGGAATAGGCAGGTTTACGAAAGGTATGGTCAGGAGCACTGCGTTGGCGGGGTTGTAACTGTACCGCAGGCCGGAGAAATGTAGAAAATAAGAATCTCCAATGAATTTCTGCAACAATACGGTTATTTCCAGCACGCGGCGCACTTCTTCGCCGGTGAGATAGACAGAAGCAATCGGGCAACCTGGGTAGCCGTCGCGTCCGCGTCCCACACCTGTGGCTTCGACAATCTCGTAGAAAGAAATGTTTCCTGCAGAGTGTTCCATAGTACCAGGAAAGATGCTATTCCGGATATTTCCGTTAGCCTGACCTGCTATGTCGACTCTCTTGCCGGTAAATTCCTGGGCGACGAAGCGCATGGCGTCGGTAACGAAGTTGCCGAACGCAGTCTCACTAAACAGCGGAAGGCTGGACAGGATGAAGTCAGACCCGGCTACCGTGCTCATGATATCGTCGAATTCACCGTCGGTTATTTCATTAATGTAGGCGTTTAAGATGAAGGTATATTCCTGGACCAGGGCATCGATTGGTGGATCGCAGGCAAGGCTGCTGTCTATGGGGATAAGAAAGGGGTGGTCGCCTTCTTCATTACGCACGCGTACCTCGCCGGTGTTGCAGTTGTATGCTAGTTCCAATTGCCCCAGGTACTCTCCCAGGGAACCAGCCTGGACAATGATGGTAGTGCCCTGTAAGACCGGCTCAAACAGTGCGGTATGACAGTGGCCGCCTATGATTATGTTGATTCCCGGAACCTTTTGTGCCAGTTCTTGGTCCTCATCCACACCGGAGTGACTTATGGCCACGATGACATTGGCACCCTGTTCCTTTAGCTCATCTACCGCATGGCGGGCTACCCCGTGCTGGTCCAGGAACTGCACGTCTCCGCTATCACCCATTACCAGGACAGCGTCTTTACCTATAAGGCCGAAGACTCCTACTTTCAGGCCATTTTCCAGCTCAAAAATGCCAGTCTTCCTGTGGAGGTTGTGGGCAGCCAACGGATGGTCTGATGGCGCCTCCGTGTTGGAAGCCAGCACCAGTGTTTTCTCGTGGGCTTCGGGGTATCCTGCCTGTATAAGATATTGTGCCAGTACGTCGGCGCCATAATCGTACTCATGGTTGCCGATAGTCACAGCGTCGTATCCCATTTCCTGCAGTATGGTAAGCTCTGCAGCATAACCATCGAGGGCTAGCCAGGCGAAAGGCGCACCTCCCAGGAAATCACCGGCGTCGATAAGAAGGACCGGTTCGCCTTCCTCCCTCTTGGTCTCCCGGATTTCATCCACGGCGGTAGCCAGACGTGCAAAACCTCCTACGGTAGGGTCTTCTTCTCCGTGGCGGTAGTCTACTGCCGGTGAGTGGGGTATCAGCTCGGAATGCATATCGTTGGTATGGAGTATGCAGAAATATAGTTCTTCGGTTTCACCTGAGTGACTTTCTAAATTTCCCGGAACGCCCAGGAATGATGCGACTACCAGGACGGTTGCCAGAATATAAAACAACCCTTTGTTTGCCCTGAACAAGCTGTTTCTGTTACACATCAGTGATGTTCATGCTCCTTAAGATAGTATAAATCCCATCGACAGCCAGTGCTTTAAAAGATAAATTACGGAATGATATCATACACTACTGTATAGAATGGAGCCAATTCATTTTCTTTGTTATTTAACCCCCCGGGACTTAACTAGGTAGGGCAACTTTATTATAGTAAGCGGTTGCACATTACCAGAAAAAGTACGGTGAACGTAGGAAAAGGATGTTGCTATTATCATACATCATCTTGCCAATACCTTGGTACAAGAAGCTTGCCAAAAATCACAGTAGCGGTCAGGGATTTCGTTGTTATTCTGAGGGAGAGGAGCGACTGTAGAATCTTGTAAATTGCCTGTTTAATTCGTAGTTGGCCTAATTGGCATGGTGCCCTTGGAATTCTGCTTCATCCCGAATGCCACCCGCAATATACCGACGCGCCTGATGACCAACTGGTAGAGTAGCAGGGAGACTGCAAAAGAACCGCCGACTACTACCAATAGTTTCAGGACAAGTGACACATTCCACTGGACTACGAAATAAGCGATAACGATGATAACCGGTTGATGCACTACAAAGAACGGCACAATTGCTTTCTGGCAGTAGCTCAATAGTTTATTGCTGAAATTCAGGAAACGCATGCCTATGAAAAGAGTGAACGCTGTCCAGCACCAGCCACAGATAACAAACAAACCCCACCAGGCAAAATCGAGTAGGCTGCGGGGAGCTCCCTCAATATCGAGCTCACCGGTAGAAAAGCTTATTACCGCTGCCCCGAGGAAGGCCAGGGTGCCAACTGTTAAGGTGATCGCCCAGTCCCGCCGGACGGCTTGCCTGAGCCGCTCGTCCGAAGTCACCAGATATCCTATAACAAAGAGTGAGAGCAGCAAGAAGAAATCAGCCCAGTCATGCTCATTGGGGAAGAAGGGCTGCAGGCCCAGCCTGATAAACAAAGGTGGAAGGGCGAAAACAAGTATTCCGCCACGGTGCCGGCAGACCTCCACTAGCCAGGAGATCAATCGTCCGCCGGACCCTCTCCGAAGCCACTGGAAGAACGGTAAGGCAAGTAATGAAAACATGAGGAGGAAACCAAGAAACCAGAGATGGTAGCCCACCACTCCAAAAATTCTGGGACTAGGTTCCCAGGGTAGTGAACCAACAAACCTGGTGAAGGAACCTGCAAAGCCACCTGTATGGACCTTATGGCTCCATTCAAAATAGAGCTGTATCGGAGATAGTATAATGGAGCCGACCACGAACGGAATCAGCAGGCGACGCGAGCGCTCTCTAATATACTGGCCGGAGGTGCGCCGCTTCAACGCGAACCAGGTGCCAGCGCCAGCGATCATGAAGAATAGAGCCATACCCCAGGGAAAGAAGAAAGCTTGGATGGCTGTAATGACAACGCTTTGCTCGGCATTCTTGATGTGAAAGGGCATCGTGTTGAATACGTTGGTTGCGTGGAAGAGAAAGACCCCCAGTATTGCCAGTACACGTAACCAGTCAATGTAGTACAAGCGCGGCGCTATCCCACCGAGGGTCTGCGTCTGCTGCGGCGTATCTTGGCCTTCTATTTCGTGCCTCCGGGCACTGCTGTTGCCCACTCAACCATAAACTCGAGAGCCTCTGGATAGCACCGGAACCACTTCAGCATTTGCAGATGACACTGAGTGGTGGGTCTAGCTATCGGCCTAATTATATGCCGCTAAGTGGCTATGTATCAACCGCTGTTTCTGTTGAGCAAGCCTCGATATTCCAGGGACACAATACCTAGAGTCGTTAGCAGGCCAGCCTAGCATGGTGCCCCTCCGATTCGTCAAGAGCTGTCATCGCACCATTCGATAACGTCGGTTGACCAGATGTCGCCTAAGGCTTTTTCCAGCACCGCCTTACGTGGCTCAGGTATGTCCAGCAGCATCCGCAGGGTGCGGTTTTCGAACTGGTTCAGGAACGGGCACCGTTTACGCAGTAAGAGTATGGTAGTTCTGGCTCCACCATAGACCAGATAATCGAGTGACCTGGCTTGGGGCTCGATATACTCACGCGCATGGTTACAGACTCGGTCGAGGAAGTACTCTATTTGCTTTTCACGGTGTCGGGCAAACCGCGCCTGCGAGGAGCCCCCTTTCTTGTGGCGGGCGTGCACTAGGCCGGTTCCCGTCTTACTGTCTATTAGCTCTGTGCCCCGGCAGATGCCAATACTATATGCCCCTAGTCGGACCAGAACTAGGGCGATAAGGAAGTCATGACTGAAAAGGGAACGCAAAGGCCCAGTATCATAGCCGTTAGTGATATATTCTTCTCCAATTGGAAATGGGGGTAGAATGAGGTACTTTTTGGTCAGACCCCAGAAAAGCACCGCTCCCGTTTCCAAGCCGTTGATAATCTCAGCTATGCCTGATGGCATGCTAGCTGTGGCGAACACTTTTTCCAGCGAATCTTTAACCTTGGCTAACGGCGTCCCCCGTGGCAGGTATAACGATATTGCTCTATCTTCTATCAAGGCAAGCTCGTCCAGTAAGCTGAGCATCCTCGATCTACCAAGGCGGAATCTCCTTGAACTGAGCATGATATTACACCTCTGTTTGATGGAACACTGCGACTACATGCTGACTATAGTAACTCCGTCGCCGCCTTCACCCTGCTCGCCGGCTCGAAAGGACATGACCAGCGGGTGGGAGGCAAGAATTTCCCTGACAATCTGGCGTACGGTGCCTGTGCCGATACCGTGAATGATGCGTACCTGACTCAAGCTGGCTAGAGACGCTTCGTTAAGGTAGTCTTCAAGCGCCAACTCAACCTCGTCTGCCCTCTTCCCCCGAAGGTCAAGCTCGAAGGAGACTGGCCGTTTCCTCAATCCCCTTGTTATCAAACCGCCTTTCGGCTCTACGGCGCCAGTTGTGGGTATCCTCTTTTCCACGCTGTCCAGGCTGAGGGTTATCCTCGCCCTCCCGACCTGGACTTCGATGAGTCCGCGCTCTTCAGACACTGAAAGTACTGTTGCTTGTGATTTTGCCTCCTTCAGCCAGACAGTATCACCGGCAATGATTGGACCTGCTTCAACATCCCTTTCCCTTGTTCCTGATACCTCCCTCGCCTGCCACACTTCGGCATTCAATTGTTCCCGCACCTCTGCCAGCGCCTTTTTTGCCTGGTCGATTCTCTCCCTGGATTTTTCCTTGCGTAACTCCGATGACGCCTCTCGGAGTTCCTTCTGTAGTTCAGCGGCTTCGCGAACGACCCGGTCACGTGTCTCCCGGATGATCTTTCGCTTCTCTTCTTCTAACTGGCGAAGCCTGTTTTCCAATTCAGTGTTCCTTTGCTGTGCCTCATCCCTTTCCTTCTCCAAGCTGTGGCGAAGCGACTCAACATTTCTCTGCTCAGTCATCAGGTGGGTCAGCAGTGCCTCGAGTTCCTGGGTACCTTTAGAAAGCATATCTCTAGCGATGGTAACAATCTGCGGAGGTAATCCTAAGCGAGACGCTGTAGCCAGAGCATTGCTGCCGCCTGGAATACCCACCGTCAGGTGATAGGTGGGCGTCATCGTAACCGGATCAATATCAAGAGCAGCGTTTTGCAGGCCGTCGGTAGTGTGAGCTAACGCCTTCAATTCGGTATAGTGAGTGGTGGCCACGGTAATCGTTCGCTGCGATGAGAAATGGAGCAGGATAGAGCGGGCAAGAGCCGAGCCTTCGCCCGGGTCGGTGTTGGTGCCCAGTTCGTCGAGTAGCACCAGACTCTTTGCCGTGGCGCTATTGATGATGCGCACGATATTGCCTATATGCCAGCTGAAGGTAGAGAGGGTCTGTTCGATACTCTGCTCATCGCCGATGTCGGCAAATACACCGTCGAAGAGGGGGATGCGGCTTTCCGGCAGGGCGGGGATGGGCAGTCCGGCCTTCGCCATCAGGCTGAGAAGTCCTATGGTCTTGAGGGCCACCGTCTTGCCGCCCGTGTTGGGTCCGGTAATGACCAGGGTGGAGAAGTCCCGGCCAATCTCTACCGACAGCGGCACCGCCTTCTTTGACAGCAGCGGATGCCTGGCTTCGACCAGCCTGAGCACACCCGATGGTACCTCACCCTCTGTGTCGGCGTTTCTGGCAGCGGCAACTATAACAGGCTCAGTAGCCCTAAATTCGCTGGCGTATCTTGCCTTGGCCAGCGCCAGGTCAATCTCGGCAACCAGCTCTATATTACGTGAAATTTCGCTTTCGTGCGCTCCAGCTTCTGAACTGAGCCTTCTCAAAATCCTTTCTATTTCATGCTTTTCTTCCATGACCAGCTCACGCATTTCATTCCCCATATCTAAGGTTGTCCACGGCTCGATAAATAGGGTGGCCCCGGTATTGGAGACATCGTGGACAATGCCCTTCATCTCCCGGCGCCATTCCACCTTGACGGGAATCACATAGCGGCCTTCCCTTTCTGTGATAATGGGTTCCTGGATTATCTTTCGTCTTCTGGGTGACCTGATTATGGCTTCCAGCTGGGTGAGCAGTTGCTGGCGTACTTCCCGCATTCTATGTCTCACCGTCGCCAGAGTGGGTGAGGCGGTGTCCAGTAGGTCGCCGGTCGGGCTTAAGCAGTCACGAATATCCTTTTGAAGCTGACCCAGCTCCACAATGCCTCCGGCCAGACCGCTGAGCAAGGGGAGTTCATTCGGTAGGTTCATCAGGTGGCTTCTTATACGGCGGGCAGAGTCCAGCGTCTTCTGAATGTCAAGAAGAGTTTGAGGCTCCAGGACTTTGCCCAAGGCCGCCAATTTCACCACTTCCCGGATATCAATAACTTCACCGATATTAATTTCCGGACTGAGTGAAAGCAGGCGGCGAGCCTCAGCAGATTGCCTCAACCGCAGGCGTACCTCTTCTTTACCCGAGAGAGGGCTGAGGGTGAGGGCCAGCTCTCGACTGGCAGAAAATGAAGTAAAGCCGGCCAGTATCTCCCTTATCTTGTGAAATTCGAGCAGTTCTAAATCTCTATCGCCCAAGGTAACCTTCCCGAGTCGCCCATAATCTTATCGCCATATCAATCATCGAATAGTATAAATCAATCACCCGAGTTTTTAAAAAGGCTTCTCGAGCCACGAGCATATGGAATTGCTTTCGTCGTTTTGACGCAGGTCAAATTGGTATCCCTGGAGAACAATTCTAATTCGTAGCAGGCCTGGTGCTTCACAAGGTGAAGGATAGTGCTCTGGAATTCAGCGACTGTGTGGGTGAGCTATGGCTTTCACCCTGAGATGGCCGCTATCAGTTTACGGAACACGCTCGATGTTTTTTGCCTCTATGTAAGCCTGCCCCTCTTCGGTAACACGAACAATACCATTGACCCTGAGAACACTATCCATATCCTGAAGTGAATGGGGACTCAGTCCTTCTGGGACCTTTGCCTCTGAATTAGCACTGATATAAATTGCCCCGGTCGAATCCTTAACTACCCAGTCGCTGCGTGTAACAGGAGGTGGTATATTGGCTTCGTGTAATAAATCCCAGCCGCGGTAGTAGCCAATAATTGTTATATTATGTCCTTCAAAGGTAAACGGTTCAGAGATTATAGAGCTGATTATGTCTGTTAACTCAGGCAGCTTGCTGATAATCAAGTGCAAACGGTATGTATCTTTAGCTATGTTCTTTCCAGCTTCAGGGTAAGGGGTCACGTGAAAAGCGATCTCGTAATCTTCGTACCTTGCCCTGGTGTATTTATCTGTCAAACCAGGCGCGGTCAATACCATCGGGTAGATGGAACCATTTTTTACCAATTCAATCACACAGGAAACCCTGCCTTCCCAAATACACATCACACCTAGTGGACAGCGGCTATCTTCTATCACTTCTTTGAACTTGACTTCCAGGTCCTTTCCTGTAACGAAAACACACTGCCCTATTGACAGGCAGAACTCTTCATTCAGACCAGCCTGGAGATTGTTAAACAAGCTATAGCCCGAGGCTGATAAAACAATGACTGGTATTACGGTGACAATTACAATACACCCTACGATGATTCCTGCCAATTTTTTACTGCTCATGCTATCCTCCTTTCATAATAAAACGCAGCTGGCCGAAAAAGGTTGCATTATTGTACTTCGCTTAGTCTCTCTACTGCCCGGTATTATCGGCATATAATAGCTGATTTGTGGCAGGCCTGATCGGTGTGGTGTCCCGGAAATTCACACTAGAGACAAGAAAATGCTACACTATAATCGAATATGGACGATAAGGAGGCATTAATATGCCAGAATTAGGTTTAGGTGTCCCTTACTGGGTAATTGCTTTGATATGGTTAGCTAAGGTCGTGTTGCTAGTTTTCATCTCTGCTCTTCTAGCGTGGCTTGGATTCAGAGTACTAGATGCTCTTATCCGTCAGGTCTCTTATCACGAGCGCATAGGCGAGAGCCCGGTGGCTGTCGGGTTGTTCATAGCCGGTTTCTTCGTCCTGATTGGTCTTGTTATCCACGGCGCGATTACCGCACTGACTGCTGTCACAGCTCCAATAGTGTGGTACATCTTCGATTTCAGGACGTGGGGGTTACTAGCTATGAGCTTTGCGATAAGCTTACTTCTTGGAGTAGCCCTATTCTATATCGTGGACAAGCTAACGCCCGAAATACCGTTTGGCCGTATTAACGAAAGCCCGGTGGCTGCAGGACTACATATCTTTGGTTATCTGGTCTTCTTTGGCTTAATACTCCATGGGGCACTGACCGGACCATTATGAAGAGAGCCTGGGTTTTACTGGGTCTAATAGTTGCCCTATTAGCTGCGGTGGTGGCTGCTGGTTACGCCTGGGCATTTCCGTCTGAAGATTTCCACACAAGAAGCGGCGATATCTTTGACGAATGGGAGATATGCAGAACCACGGCTTTTGATGAAGACGGTTTTTATCAAATAATAGGTGAGACGGGGTTCCGTCCCGTTATAGCCTTCGAAAGCCTCGGGCAACAGGCTAATGTAGCCTACAGCCTGGGTGAGCAGATTGCCAATAAATATTCAGATCCGCTACAGAGAGCAGAGGCAATATTCAATTTTGTCCGTGACAGGGTGAGGTACACTTCTGACGTAGACTGGAGTGGAAGCGAAGAGTTTGCCCGGAATGCCGACGAGCTGGCGGCAAATATCGTGGAGGATGGAACTGGAGAGGGTGATTGTGAAGATATGACGGTATTACTGGCGGTTATGTATAAAGCTGCTGGATTTCGCTCGGCTATAATGCTTCTCTCAGAGCATACTGCGGTATTGGTTCATCTACCTGACTATAACGAGGCCACTGTTTTCTTTGAGCTGGAAGGGGAGTCAGGATGGATCTGGGCCGAGGCTACCGGCAAAAACAACCCCCTGGGTTGGGCGCCTGAACAATATCTCGATATGGAAATACCGGCCTACGAAATTCTTGCCGAGACACCTGCCTATGAAATACCTGCTGAAGGAGCAGCTCCTTTAACACCGCCTCCCGCCGCGGCGCTAGCGTTCGCTGGAACTGGCGAAGGAGCTGCCTCCCCGCCGTATCTTTTCTTCATCGTGTTTGGTTTATTGTTTTTTCTGTCGCTGTTAAGACGGGCCCGAAGGCATTGAGCCAGGCCTCGTGAAAATCATCACCGATCGGCACTTTGAGGGATAATACCTGATTTATGGCAGGCCTGATTGGTATGATGTCCCTGGAATTCGCCGAACGTCAATAAAATAGCGTTTTTAAATCCTCCTATACAGTCTCAAGCTACCCTCGAACTTCACCAAAAAATTGTTCTTATTGTTGCTCCGTTAGCTTCAGTCTATACTCAAAAAATTGGCTTTTTGCCTGCTACATATTATGGGGATATAATGAAGCCATGCTTTGCCCCAACGATAGAACTGAAATACACCAGGTTAAAATAGTATCGCATTATGGTGGGCCAATCATTGTTGACCAGTGTGAGAAGTGTGGAGGTATCTGGTTCGACGAGGCGGAGCTATTTCGGGCAAAACAAGGAGAAGCAGAGAAAATCGAGGTACTGAATACCGAGATTCTACGGACTCCCTCCATGATTGATAATCCCAATTTGATTTGTCCCAGAGACGATTCAGCAATGCACCGATTTACTGATAAGTATTTCCCTCAGGATATTGTTTTAGTTCGCTGCCCATCGTGTCAAGGAATCTGGTTGAATAGAGGCACGTTCACGAAGTATCAGCAATTCCGTCAGGAACTAATGCGCCCGAAGACGGCAAGCCGTCAAGATGAGAAACTGAAGGAACGCGTTGCTCAGTTGATAGCATCATACGAGGGCGGACGCTCAACTGAAACACTGAGAAGACTTGGAGATTTTTTATCCACTCCTGCAGATTTAGGTTATGCTCCTGATGTCGGTGATATGGCCGATTCCGATAGTATTGCCGGTCTTGCTCTAAATATCCTTGTAACAATACTAAGGTTGTTCATTAGGTTCTAATACATCAACAACAGCCGAAGATCAAGATAGTACACTGTGTGACATATTTGCTTGCATTGTTGTTTTCCGCGTATCAGTACACCATCTTGTTGAAGATAATACACACAAGGCCACTCACAAATTCATTATCGGTCAGGGAATTCTAGGCATATACCTTGGCCAATCAGACCATCCAATGCTAGGAGGAAAGTCCAGCAGAACAAAAGGCGAAGACAGCAAGATAAGCAAAGTGGCGTAAACCGCAAACGTCGCCACAAGCTCCTTTCCGGTCTCCGGCCGGTCCTTCTTAAGCAGAAGCCTCAGCGGGAGTGTTATTACAGTAGAAATGAATTTTGGAAGACGGAACATAAATGGAGCACTGGCTGTATACTGTTGATACCTCTGGCTGTCTTCCCTTCTCATTCTATTTTCCTCAGCCAGAGCAATCCAGATTATGACCAGCGACGTCAGTAGCCAGGGCAAACTTGCTCCGGGATTTGAGCCGCCCATCGGGACCATCTGTTGGGCGGCAAATAGCATTACTCCGTAGCTCCAGATAATGAAACCCAGATACTGGGGATGCCGCGAATACCTGTATATCCAGAAGTCAACGGTCTGTCTTTTCTGGGCTTTGCCGTAAAACCATGTGATTGTCCCCAGAATGAATATGAAGAGACCAATTCCTATGGCGACCCAGGCCAGGACCTGCCTGACATCTACGCCCGCCAGCCAGAATGGATAGACCAGAGCCATGTAAGGCAGGTAGCTGATATCTCCAAAGTTCATGAGGTTCACGCTGGGATCCCAGAAGGGAATGAACGGAACTCTCAATATGCCCAGACCAGCCAGGAAAAACATGGAAGCAAAGAAATAACCAAAGGTGGGCAAGAAAAAGGCAAAGGAACTGAAGATAGATAGCTTCTTCTTACCTGTGATAAAACCAGCCACTATCAAGATGGCTATTACGGCAAGACAGGCATAACCAACAGGGCGGGCCACTACCATAAACTCGGACACTCGTTCCGGTTCTATTACGGGATGAATGTCAGGGAAGTAGCTGGATAGCCAGTTACCGAGCATGACGGGGAGCTGCAGCGTAGCAAAAGTCAGGGCAATAGTAAAGACTACTGCCAGCACAGATATACCTGCCAGAAGTCCAATTCTCGAACGTGTAAGTTCCATTGCCTTCCTCCTGATACACTCCAAGTTAGTTTAGCGCCAGACTGTCTCCGGTACTTCGATCGGTACGGGCTCGCTATTGGCATCCAGTGATGAAATCTCAAAAGCGTATGATGGCTCCAGTTCATCGAACCGGTGACGGAGGTCGATCTTTGCCCAGTCGTAGGGAGGCACCATTACGTGCCATTCTATATGAAGCTCCCATTCCTCGGAGAAGAATAGATAATGAGATACCACTAACCATACAGGGCTAACCATAGTGCCATCCCATTCTGTATCCTCTGTGATTTCCAGTTCAGGATGATTCGTTGCCAGCCAGGAAACAAATTTGTCCAGCAACTCTGTTGCATATTCTTGCCTGTCGTCTTCTCCTTCTGCCACTTCGAAGCTAGCCACCTTCTCATCACTCGCACTACCTCGAGTTCCAGTGATAGTTACCTTAATAGTTTTTCCAATGCTGGCTGGTGCTGGTATGACGACTACTTCGGCAACCTCTCCCTCAAATATATCCTCGAAATAGATGACCACTTCTGCGCCGGGAGCCGTCGCTGATATAGTCACTGGAAGCTCACTTTCCTCGCCTTCATTGGTAATTGTCACCAGGAATACGAAATGCTGTCCGGCAATGGAGTATTTGAAAACAGAGTCTCCGTTTGTCTGCACAGGCGTTTCAGGTAGCACATTAATGTGAAATGCGCTATTCTCATCCGGCCCCCCGGATGCTGGTGGGAAACACGCTATGGCTACTACTGCGATGATAACTGCAATACAACCTCCCAGGATTCCTGCCAGCTTTTTGTTACTCATTTTGTCCTCCTTTTACAACGAAGATTATTAAAATACCAAGAAGATAGATTATTCACATGCCTGCGAAATGTGCCCCCAGGGCATTTTCCAGCAGGCTAATTATTGAGGCATTATTTCCTATATAGATGACAATTATTCGACCCGCTTTATAGAAATGCGGAATATCTATCCAACTTACATCCTTACTTACCGCCCTGCCACCCCCCAAGTCTTTCGTGATACCACAACCATCGGGTGAGACATTGTTTGCCTCTGATTCCATAGCTTCTGCGTTGGCATATTCATAGACCTCGATAGAGGTTTCATTAACTGCGACTCTCTCGCCTTCTACATCATAGAAGAAAGACATGCTTACTTCTCCTTCTTCCCTGACGGATGCATCGGAATCACGTAGATAACGCAGCAGGGTTGGATAATCTGTAACTGGTTTTGGGCCAAGAATAGCTATGGTTACTATTACGATGGCAACTACAATGCAACCTGTGATGATTCCAGCCAGCTTTTTTTTGCTCATCCCTTCTCCCTTACACAATATAACGCGGATGGCCGAAAAAGGTTGCATTATTCCTTGGTATTCTGGGAGCACAATATCTAATTTGTAATAGGCCTGGTTGGAATAGTATCTTTGGAATTAAAGTTTAATTTACTTCAAGATAATGGTTCTATAAACTCGGGAACTGGTTACCAGAGCCATTTTTATATAGTTGAAAAGCATCAGCGTATTGAAAGTACCGAAGTCTTTTCATATCGAAAGTCGAGCCGTTGGATATACTCTCTACGCCTTATTTTGCATTTTAGTTGCGGATGGACTGATAATCCAGTTTTTGGTGACAGGTGGGTACGGTTCAGAAGTGAATCCTTTCCTGAGAGCTAGGGTAGGAAGGGAGTAGTTTCTGGCTATAAAGGTATCAAATGCATTTTTAGCCACCTTAATTTTATGGCTTAGATACAATGTAAAACCCAGACTCGTATATACAATTACGGCGGTATTTTTAGCATTTTATGTCATTATTGTTTTCTGGAATTTGTTTGTATTTTTTCTACTGCGTAACGCACCTATCTGAATAAGGGCACCGCGATGGCATAAAAGTCAGGTGGGTATCCTGGGGAAATAATACCTGATTTATGGTATGCATGATCGTATGATGTTTCCGGAATTCACATGCATCCAGGGTACGTGTTCCCATGGCCAGGCAAATCTAGTCCAGACTGAAGAGAGGATACCTATCCGTTGTCAACAAAAAGGCGTATGCAGATACTCTCAGCGACCATCTGGATACACCAACTACGAAGTCAAATAAACCTCTGGGATAGCGAGTAGTAAACAAGATGGCGAACCAGGCTATCACCACGCAAACTATGGCTGCAATCGCCAGGCAGGCCAGGACGATGTAGTGTGGAATAGCTAGAAACCATTTCACCAGTGGTAACCAGCGGTTAAGGTCTTTTGGGACGTCTGGGTATGGGATCTCAATGTGAACCGATTGCTCTTCGTCAGTTGACGGGTACACATCTGTAAGCAGACCGATGTAAGCGCCAACACGTGTGCTGAATTTGACCAATGCTATATTCCAATCAAACCACCACTTGGGATACTTCTGCCGGAAAAGAATCATGAGTAAGGTTGCTAAAAATAGGATACCCCCCGTAGCATACAGCCAACTCCAACCATTTGGTTCACTCCAATCAAAGTTCCCGCCACTTACCAGAGCCAGAATAATAGCAATTGGAATTACTGTGAAGATCCTGAAGAACGTGGTTAACCGATTAAGGGTTCTATCCGGGTAGTCGATAGTCAAGGTAACTGGATACTCGGGCAAGGTTGGAGATGTTTTTGTCACCATTGTTATTGATACCTCCTTTTATATTATGGCCTATAATTAATTGTGGTCTATAATTTAGTCACATTTCAATTTAAACATGCACTATAATTTTTTGCAAGTGTAACATGTGGCATCTTGGGGAAATATTACATAATTTTGGCAGGCCTACTCTTGAGAATGTCCCTGCAATTCCCGCCAGAATGCGTTTGAGAGGCCCAAAAAAGGACATTAGACTATCTTGATGGCATTTTACTGGATAAAGCCTGTTCTGAGCGATGTCCTGATGGCCAGTCCCTTTAATGGAAATTTTATTCTCTCCACTTCTCTTCCCCTTAATCGTAACCCCCGCCTCTAATCAAAGCTCATAGCATTATTGTTCTAGAGTAACCCTTGTCACTTTGTGTTTATTGATAAGGAAGGTCTTGTCTATTCACTTCCAGGGCTTGAATAGCCTTTGCCACCATGTTTGCTTAGGGGTCTGCTTAGGGGCTTCCAGGAGCAATAATCGTTCCTGAAGCAATTCTGCTTTAGCTTTCCAATAACCGACTTCCTGGGATAATTGCTCTATTCTATTGATAAGGGGTTGGGTTGATATGGGATTATCTGATAATGGCTTATTGAGCAGGGGTAGTTCATCGATAATGTATGACTCCCCAAACTTGGAAGGGACTAGCCTGGCCTTGAGCTTGCCAGACTTGATATACCGGCGAATGGTAACTATCGATACCCCTAAAGCCTCGGCAGCCTCTCTTAATGTATAGCCATTCATTAAGAATATTGTAACACCCTAGTCAATGCCTTTGAAGAGATGAACAGGGGTGGGTTGTCCGAGCTGGGATGTCTAAGATGATGGCGATGTCCGATTTTGGAGGTAACATGTACTGGAAATTACCCACAGACCAAAATTTAGCCAGAACCGTCCGAATGACGATGGTGAACCCTTTATCTATCTGAGAAGGGGAGCGACTGGCTAATATTTGTATTTTGGACATAATATTTAATTATTTTAGTAGATCTGATTGGTATGGTTTCACCGAAATGATGAGTTTCAGCATCAACACCGGTATGATAGTATTAGCTAAACAAAATTGAGTCGGGTACTCAGGTTCTAGACTTTTAGCTTCCGGAGACGGGGTAGCGCCAGAATGCAAAGAAGCACAGTAGTCTGCATCATTTTTTCAGGCGTGTTGTTGGCAGTTGCCCTATTCTGTTACTTCTATGAATCGAGGTCCACAGGGCTTCTGCCGGTGATAACCTATCCATTGCGCGCTTACATAATTCCATTCGCAATCATAAGTGCAATTCTTGCATTCTGCGCCATCTTCTTTCAGACACGTAGGGGAAATAGATGATTTTCAAGTTCCTCATGGTCTTTCTCTCCCTAGGTTTCATAACAAAAATTTTGGGCGAGGTAATTCACGAGCTCATGGGCCATGGTCTATTCCTTCTGGCGTTTGGTGGGAGAATAACAAGCATAAAAATCTCTTTGCTTTGGCCTTATACAATGTCCTACATTAGATTTGCCAAGCCACCTGCTGGTTTCCTTCCCTGGCAGGAGATTTTATTCGATGGGGGCGGCATACTCGTGTGCTTAATAGTCTCGTTCGTGTTACAGGTTATCTTGCTGTTGAACCTCTCGAAAAGGGCAAATTGGGTGGTTTCATCCATGCTTTTCTGGCTGGCTTTTTGGACATTCGTAAACTCCGGTGGCTACCTTGTCGTAGGAGGTATAGAGCCGTTCGGTGATGTTGCCAGGCTCATTTCTGAGGGGGCTATGGCGAAAGAGATTGCCTTCATCCTGGGATTTTTGATATTTCTCGTCAGCATTTTCTCACTTTCCATAATACTGAGAAATGTGCTCAGGAAAGCCGGGATTAAAAAAGAACCAAGATGGAGTATCGTTTTATTCTGGCTTATAATTCCCTTGCTGACATTTTTAAGCGTTGTTGGCCAGGGCCGACCGTTGCTCTTTGCCTTATTAAGTTTAATTCCAGTCCTGGCAGTATGCACCGGACTTTTCTTGCACAATGTAATCTTATCTCGCAGAAATAAAAGGGAAGCGCATGATTGAATGAAGCACACACCGGAGTGATATTATGGAGATATAATACCCGAGTTGTGGTAGTCATGGTTGGTATGGTTGCTCTGTAATTCGTCCGCATCCTAGTATAATATATTCATGGCTAAGTTCTGGCGCAGACATCGCAGGTTAGCAATACTAGCCTACACAGTATTGGCTTTGCTTCTCCTTGTTTGTGTTGTCCCCTATCTGATACCTATCGGTGAGAGCCAGGCTGAAATTTCTCCGGACGATTTGATTGGTGAGCATGGCCGATTTCTTGATATTGAGGAGGTGGATATCTATGTCGAGGAACAAAACCCAGAATCAGCGCAAGCAACCATTGTGTTCATCCACGGATTCGGAGGTTCGACCTTCTCCTGGCGTCATAATGTTCCCTTCTTTGCCGATCAAGGCTACAGGGTTGTCAGTCTGGATATGAAGGGGTTCGGCCTTTCCCATAGGGATTTTACCTCAGACTATTCACACCCGGCGCAGGCTGACCTCCTGGTGGAGGTGCTTGCCACGCTAGGTGTTTACCAGGCCTATTTAGTGGGACACAGTATGGGCACCAGCGTTATGCTCCATTTCGCCCATTTATACCCCGAAAGAATCCTGGGACTGATAAGCGTAGACGGCGCCGTTAATCTGGATGGAGGTGCCGTTTTTCCCGCTGCCCTGTTAAATTTCGGGCCAGTCCGGAGAGCAGGCGAGGTTTTCCTGACCCGCTACGCGACAAAAGAGCGAGTTGGTCAGATTCTGGAGAGTGCCTACTATCAGGATATCGTGACAGCAGAAGTTGTAGATGGTTATTATAATCGACTGGTTAGCGGCCAATGGGCACAATCGTTGCTCGCTATGACCAGGGACATGTCTGAAAATACTATCACTTTTACTCTGGAAGACCTCGAGTTTCCTACGTTAGTTCTCTGGGGTGAAAACGATACCTGGATTAAGCGGACAAATATAGGCCGATGGATAGATGAAATCCCTTCGGCTGAATTTCACGTCATCCCCGAAACAGGGCACATGCTGATGGAAGAAAATCCGGAATTATTCAACAACATGGTGCTCGCTTTCTTAGAGTCTCATGAGGATAGCATTCTGGGGGCATAATATTTGAATTGTAACAGGTCAGATTGCTATGGCGTCTATGTCACCAGACTGGAATAGTTGATCAACAGGGGATGTTTGTGCGGTCCCAACGATCTACCAGTTACTGGAGGAGGCTACACGCCAACAGTTTAGGTTGCTCGCGTCACAGCGCGCTGCGCTTCGGACACAGCCGACTTCTTTCTCATTCCGAATAGGAATCTTAACACTCCGACACGCTTTACTATCAATTCATACAGTGCCACAATCACCGCAAAAGATGCAATCACAGTGATGCCGTATTTGAGTGGGATTGCCAGCCTGGTCTGCACTACAAAGTAGGCAATGATAACAATGACAGTCTGGTGGAGGATATAGAAGGGCAGCACCATCTCATTGACATGCGCCAAAAAACGGTTGCTGAAATTAAGAAAGCGCCCACCAAGCCATAACAGCCCTACTATCCATCCCCAGGTGGCAAACAGTCGCATATCTATATCCTCGTAGAACGACGGACGGACGGAGAATTTCAGGACCAGGTGTACGGCTGAAAACACCACCGCTGCCAACAGGAACCAGCCTCCCTGTTTCCTGACTGCCTCCTGTAGGCCTGTACTGGCAAAAAGGATATAACCA
>JADDYB010000153.1_pt1 | contig 20520 bp, 22 predicted proteins | sample 8641941 | NCBI WGS metagenome assembly JADDYB01 (sample SAMN16275377, study PRJNA637457) | freshwater sediment metagenome | isolation source: Lake Kineret sediment | place: Israel: Lake Kineret | collected 2013
TCACCACTTCTAACAGCGGCATGCCGCAGCGGTTGTAGTCAACCATTGTGTACTTGGCCTTGTCAATGGTCCCGGCGTGGACCAACCTTCCGGGGTCCTCCTCCATATGAGCCCTGGTGATTCTAATCTGCCTCTCGCCGTCCTCGCCCTTTATGAGCAAATGGCCGCCGGTGGCCAGTGGATAGTCGTACTGGGAAATCTGGAAACCTTTGGGCAAGTCGGGATAGTAGTAGTTCTTCCGGTAGAACAGGGTGTGCTCCTCGATCTGGCAGTTCAAGGCCAGGCCCACCCGGATGGCATACTCCACAGCCTTGTGGTTCAAAACCGGCAGAGAACCCGGCAGGCCGAGGCATACCGGACAAGTGTGAGAGTTGGGCTCATCGCTGTGGTATCCCGTAGAGCACCTGCAAAACAGCTTGGATTGAAGCTTGTTGAGCTGAACGTGGATCTCCAGCCCGATTATGACATCCGTGTCCATTCAGACCGCCTCCGCCCCAGGCCTCTTCTCATGGAAGGGCGTGGCCTGCTCATAGGCATGTGCAGCCTGAAGCACTGTGGCCTCGTCGAAGTGTTTTCCTATCAGCTGCAGTCCAATAGGCAGATGCCCGGCAAATCCGCAGGGAACCGATATGGCCGGCACCCCGGCCAGGTTTATAGGCACGGTGAAGACATCGGCCATGTAAAGTGATAACGGATCGTTTATCTTCTCGCCTATCTTGAAGGCCGGTATGGGCATGGTGGGCGAGGCCAAAATATCTACATCTTTAAAGGCCTTTAGGAAATCTTCTTTTATCAAGGTCCTGACCTTGAGGGCCTTGAGGTAGTACCGTCCGTAATATCCTGCCGAAAGGGCATAGGTGCCGAGCAAAATCCTCCTCTTGACCTCCGGCCCAAATCCTTTCGACCTCATCTCCGAGAAGGTAGTATGCCAGTCGGCGTCCTCTCCCTCCCTCAGACCGTAACGCAAACCATCAAAGCGGGCCAAGTTTGATGAAGCCTCGCTCATGGCTATGACATAGTAAGCGGCGAGGGCAAAGCGTGTGTGGGGAAGGCTTACCTCTTTCCAGGCAGCTCCCGCGCTCTCCAGAACGGATATGGCGTCCCAGACCGCCTTATCTACCCTTGGGTCCACACCTTCTCCGAAGTACTCTTTGGGAATTCCTATCTTCTTCCTCTGGATGCCGTCCTTCAGCCCCGCCAGATAACTTCCTTTCTCCGCAGATGTGGAATCCCTCCAATCCTTCCCGGCAATGATCTCCATTAGCAGGGCGGTATCTTCAACGGTGTTTGTCAGCGGCCCGATCTGCTCTAAAGAGTTTGCATAGGCCACCAGGCCGTACCGAGAGACCAGGCCGTAGGTGGGCTTGAGGCCTACGATGCCGCAAAACGAAGCCGGGCAGCGAACCGAGCCGCCGGTATCCGAGCCCAAAGAGCAGGGAGCCTCGCCTCCAGCCACCGCTGCTGCGCTTCCTCCGCTGGACCCTCCAGGAACTGCCTCCAGGTCCCAGGGATTTCTGGTCGGCTCAAAACAGCTGGTCTCTGTGGAGGTGCCCATGGCAAACTCATCCATGTTGACCTTGCCCATGATTATGGCCCCCTCGGCTTTCAGCCGCTCCACCACGTGAGCATCATAAGGCGGGATATAGCCCTGCAAAATCCGGGAGCTGCAAGTGGTCTGTATCCCTTTGGTTGATATGCACTCTTTAATGGCCACTGGAATGCCGGCCAAAAGGCCCTCCCAGGGCTGCCGGTCGAACTGTGCTGCCTGGCCAAGGGCCTCTTCTTTGGCCAAAGCTGTAAAAGCATTGAGCTTGCTGCGCTCGATTTTATCGAAGAGCCCTCTCAGATACTCTTCTGCAGATCCGGACGAGAGCTGCTGTTTTAGCTTTGTAAGCATGATCACACTATCCTGGGGCTCTTGAAGTAGCCGTTCTCTCGCTTCGGTGCGTTCTTGAGCGCCTCTTCCTGAGTGAGCGATTTGCTGATGGCGTCTTCTCGGAATACGTTGGCCAGGTCGACCACCCGGTAAGTGGGCTCCACTCCATCGGTGTCCACCTCGTCGAGCTGGTGGAAGTACTCTATAATGGAGTTGAACTGCTCCACGAACTTCTCCTTCTCATCGTCATTGATCTTGATGCTGGCAAGCCAGCTGATGTGCTCTACATCTTTACTTGAAATCATGGCATCAACACGCTTTTTTGTTTGGGGCCTCAACGCCGCATGGATTGAACTTGATCGCTAGTCAAAGGCCTGTGAAAAGGCCTAAATTGCATGCGATTTAGGAAACTCGTTTACAGATATAAAGACTCTTTTCAGGTCGCTTTGTAGTGCAAGTATGAAGTTGAGTACCACTTATTTTATAATTTGTTAAGACAAGTATGAAACAGGTTATTTCGATGTTCAAGTTCTAGCTATTCTGCAGCTGCCAAATTCGAGCTAAAATGAAAAAAAATTTGGAAATGGGGCCAGGAGCCTTGCCACCATTTCATTTCAGTTTGTCTCATGCTTCTACTATCTACGATTCCTCGCCCCCACTCTAGAAGGCAGCAGTCATTGTATAGGGCTGGATGTGAGCCTTTCCATTAACATCCCTGACCTTTAAAAAGAACCAACCCGGTCCCTTGAGATCCTTCTCCAAGTTCACTTTATCTCCTGGATTGGAGGCCGTGCTATATGCAATTTGGCTGGCGGTCTTATCGTATATCGACAGCTCGCCCTTCATATCCTCCGGGACGCTCTCCAGCTTGATTTTTGCGATTGCTTGGGAAGCCACATAGAACTTGTAGTAGTCTTCGTCGTTTACCGGGCAGATGTAGGCAGATATTGACTGCCCGGAGGTTGCTTGCGTGGCTCTGAAGAAGTTGGGATTTGGCTCGTACTGATCTGGAGCAGCCTCAAAGGCGATTTTCAGAGAATAGGGGTCGCTGTGGGCCTTTCCTTCCGGATTCCTCACCTCGATGAAGAACCAGCCCGGACCCTGGAGGTCTTTTTCCAGGCTCACTTTGTCTCCGGGATTGGAGGCTGTAGCATAGGCAATTTGGCCCGCGGCTTTATCGCGTATCGATATCTCAGACTTCATATCCTTGGGGACGGCATCCAGCTTCAGTTTCAAGATCCCGGAGGTATTTACGTAAATCTTGTAGTAGTCCTCATCATTGACCGGGCAGATATAGGCATTGGCGGTCTGGCCACTCTTTACTTCAGTTGCTCTGTAGAGGTTGGGATTGGGTTCGAACTGATCAGGGGCGCTCTTGAAGGAAATCTTCAAGGAATATGGATCGCTGTATGCCTTTCCTGCTTGATCCCGAACCTCAAGGTAGAACCATCCCGGTCCCAAAATATCCTTATCCAGGCTTACTGTGTCTCCCGGATTGGCTGCCGCTTTGTAGGCAATAGATCCGAAGTTCTTGTCGTGCAGGTTCATGTCCGCCTTCATATCCTGGGGCGGATTTTCCAGCTTGAATTTAGGAATTCCAGAGGAATTCACGTAGAATTTGTAGAAGTTGCTGGAACCGGCTGGATTGATGGTCTGGGTTATCGTTTGCCCTATGCCCACCTCAGCAGCGTCGCCGATCTGGTTGTTGTTGACGGGCGAAGCTGTTCCGCTAGGCAAAGAGACCGGCCCTGATACAGTTCCGCCGGAAGCTGGACCGCTTGATCCAGGAGCCGATGAGCCAGTCTGGTTCTTTGGCCCTGGTAAAGTAAGGTTGCCTGCTGTGCTGGATGTGCCGTTTGTTGCATTGCCAGTTGCGGAATTGCCAGGTAAGATTGGTCCTGGAAATTCAGTCGCGTTTTCAGGAATTGGAACATAATTTATAGGCTCAGATTCCGGAGGCGGAACATAAGGCAATATATCGCCAGCTCCTTCAGGTCCTATTTTCACCTGCTGCCCATCATGAAGCGTTAAATTCTTGCTGCTGTTGAGTAGCATGACCTCAACTGTCCCATTCTCCACTTGTACGAGGTCCTCTTTCTTATCTGGATCGTTGGAGACCGTAACAGTCGTTCCTTTTATGAGTGTGTTAACGTATTCAGAGCGAATTTGGATGGGATCTTTAGTTATCACCTTTATTAATCCCTCAAAGAGATTAATAATCGTCGGAGGCCTTCTGAATTCGCGAGATTCCCATGAAGGGTCCCTGTGAGATTCTAGTCTTGAATCAGGGCCCATTACAATTCTTGTCGGGGATTGTGGCTCACTTACGCTTTCCAAAGGCAAATAACTTAAATATATTGTTTTGCCACCACTTTCGAGTGTGTCTCCTCCATAAAGTATGTATTCGCTTTTCGCTTGTCCTCCCAAAAATAAATGCCTAGGTTTGCCATCGCGCCCTGTGCCTAATTGAAAACTTATATCTTGATTAGGTGTAAGTACTGCTTCTTTGGATGTCTCTCCGCCTGACGACCCTGTGATACGCCAGATCTTGAGGCATCCATCCCAAGGCCGAGGAAAATTAGGTGTGTCGCTACGATAAAAAGTTCCAGAAAATGCTTCAGATCTCCAGTCACGCATCTTGAATTCAAAAGTCCCTGTTGATTTAGGTAAGCTCCATGTACCTTTCAGAACACGACTCATTTCTCCCGCAAGAATATTATCCTCTACGGATCCTTGTATCGTTCCTTTGACTTCCTCATAAGCCATAACTCCCAATTCCACCTGTGATACTGGGTAATAAACCGAAAAGGTCCCTTCTACGTTTTTATAACCATAATCCTGTTTAAGTGACATGGTGACTGGGAAACTACTTAAATCCCTGGCCCCCGTCCAGTCACCGTTCCAAACGTTCAAATTTGAATCCAAAGCGGATGAGGCTTGAGCCATCATCAGAATTAAAAGGCATAGTGAGCACAATTTTATCATGTAGCATCTACCTCTCAATTAAATAACCTTAACTCCTGAAGGATGAACTTCTTTTCATTCAATTTGAAATTTCTTTGAACAACTCTTTCCGTATCTACGGTTTCATGGTGGCCGTCAGCGTGTACGGCTGGCTGTGGGCTTTCCCATCTGCGTCCCAAATGGCGATATAGCTCCATCCCGCTTCCAGGTCCTTTTCCAGAGTCAGGGAATCTTCAGGATTTGTGGCGCTCTTGTCTGCAATCTGTCGATTGTTTTTGTCTCGAATGGAAATGTAAGACCGCATATCTTCGGGAACATCACTTATCTTGAAAACCACCACGCCCGGGTTGCTCATGTAGAGCTTATAGAAGTCCTTGTCACTGCCGGGACATATGTAGGCTGTAATAGGCTGGTCCAGCTTGATCTCTGTCGCATCGCCAATGTCTTCATTGGGCTCATTTGGATCTGGCGCTGGCTCAAACGCAAAAGTCAAAGAGTAAGGATTGGCATGACCTTTTCTATCGACATCTGTGACTGATATGTAGTAGCCGCTGGGGCCAAGTAGGTCTTTTTCAAGGGTTAGGGAATCGCCTGCATTAGTAGCTGTCTTGTCGGCCATCCCAGCACTGGCCCACAATCCCGAATACTCATTGCTGAGGGTTATATGGGGTTTCATGTCTTCCGGAACTTCATCCATCTCTAGAGTGAGAATTCCCGAAGTGTTGACATCGAGCCGGTAGGTGTCTACATCATCGCCGGGGCATATGTAGGCGTTTACCTGCTGGTTTGGCTTAACATAAGTAGCTTCTCCTAGCAGATTATTGGGCTCATTAGCGTCTGGCGCGGGTTTGAAGTTCACAGTCAAGGAATAGGGCGAGCTGTGAGCTTTACCATCGGCATCCCAAACTGTGATGTAGTAGCCGCTAGGTCCAATCACATCCTTTTCCAGTGTAAGAGAGTCGCCCGCATTGGTAGCTGTCTTATCCGCTATTCCAGCGCTGGCCCACAGCCCAGCATACTCGTTGCTAATCGTAATGCGCGGCTTCATATCCGAAGGCACGTTATCCAAGGATACGGAAATAATGCCTGAGGTTTCCACTGGCAATAGGAAGTAATTAGCTTCCCCGGCCTTGCTGATGCTATGCTGTACCGCTTGTCCCGGCTTGAGTTCATAGGCATCACCTATTACATTATTCGTTGACGAACTTTGGCTTTGACTCTGCCCGATGACAGGGGGGATAACAAGAGCCAAAACCGTCAAGGCTAATAGAAAAAATGCTATCTTCAAAGCTTCTTTCATTTTCAAATCTCTCCCTCTAAACTCAACGTCTCTCCTTCCAAGGCTTTGGGCTGCACTCGTCTATTGGACTAGTTCGCTTGCACTGATGCTATTGCCCAAGCGTTAGTTAGCAAATTTTGACTGTTAGTTCCTAAGTCAATGCTTCTTTTCGATAACGAATAAATGGATTAAATTGCATTTTGTTATTTAAGTAATTTGCGAACGATGGAGCTATCATGAATCAATTTGAGACGTAAATCCTTTAATAAATAAGATATTTTGTTAAATTGATAATAAAGACTTTATTCTATTCGGTTGAAATTCTAAAAAAGCTAAATGGGCTTATAAATAGATTTTATCCGAAAGGGCATCGTCAGCAAGTTCTGCCCAAAGCTTAATCAATGCGAGATTCTCTAGTTGAAGACCAAATGGCAGATACTGAAAGACTAAGCTGCAGTGCATCTGATTTCTCCTTCCAGATATTGAAAGAAGACCAAGAAACAAAGGCTCGGCGGGGAGTGATAAAGACCAAGAGCTGCTACATCGACACTCCTTACTTTGTGCCTGTGGCCACACTGGCCTCAGTCAGAGCCCTAGGCTCCGATGATCTGGAAGCTCTAGGAGTGCAATGCGCTTTAGCCAATGCATATCATCTACATTTTCGGCCCGGCGACCAGCTGATCAAAGAGCTGGGGGGACTGCATAGCTTCATGGGCTTTGAGGGGCCCATATTTACCGATTCTGCGGGATTTCAGGCCTTCTCCCTGGGTTGCGGAAGGGAGCAGGGCATAAACAAGATTGGTGGGGTTTTTCCGTCAGGCAGGACCTGCGATGAGAGGAAAGAAAACCTGACCAAGATCACAGATCAGGGCATATCTTTTAAATCCATTTACGACGGCACTTGGCAATTCTTGGACGCTGAGGCTTCCATGAAGATTCAATCCAACTTGGGCTCGGATATCATAATGGCATTTGACGAATGCACTTCTCCGCTTTCAGATTACAATTATACCAAGGCGGCCATGAAAAGAACACACGAATGGGCCCACCTTTCATGGAAGCATCACGACGAAGATCAAGCCATTTATGGAATAGTCCAAGGCGGGTGGTTCGAAGACCTAAGAGCGGAAAGCGCAGCGTTCATCAAGTCGCTTCCCTTCGACGGGATTGCAATTGGAGGCTCTCTGGGAAATGGCAAAACCGATATGCATCAGGTGCTCGATTGGATTGTTCCCCAATTGGATGATCGTCCCAGACATTTGCTGGGCATTGGCGAGGTAGATGACATCTTCGAATGTGTAGAAAGGGGGATCGATACTTTTGATTGCGTCAATCCCACCAGAGTTGCCAGAAGGGGTGGCGTATTCATCACACCTGAATGCGGAGGAACACCATCTAACAAATTTAGATTGAATATAAAAATCATAAAGTTTAAAGACGACAAATTGCCTATAGACCCAAATTGCATTTGTCCGACCTGCCTGAGATACTCCAGAGCATATATGAGGCATCTATATATCGCCAATGAGCTTTCTTATTTCCGGTTGGCATCTATGCACAACCTTCATTTTATGCTGAAGCTCATGCAGGAGATTAGGAAATCGATAAGAAATGGGACCTTTATGGAATTGAAAGCTAAATGGCTAGCAAAAGATTAAGGCTGGGAGAGGCACTCCATATTCGGGCTAAGCCAAGCTAGAAAACCAAGATAAAGAATCGATCCAGAAGTTGATCCAGACTCAAACCAGAGCTACGAGCCAGATATAGAGATGCCAGATATAGAGAAATCTGATACGAAGCAGGCAGAAATAATTAATGCTGATATTAAAAATGCAGAACAGGCACGCAAAATTAGTGCCAAAGATAGAGTGCACCAGCAATTGTGCAAGCTCAATTTAGACCAGACTCAAGCAGCCATAATACTCTGCGGTTTTTACCTATTCTTCTCGCTTGCCGGAAATATCGCCGCCACCAAGCTAACTTACTTCGGACTATTGGTGATGGATGCAGGATTCATCTATTCTCTAACATTTACCTGGCGAGATCTGATACATAAGCAGCTAGGCAAAAAGGCGGCCATAACTACCATCTGGCTGAGCGCAACAATCAATCTAATTGCCGCGCTTTATTTTCAATTTGTGGTCTTTCTGCCGGCTCAGCCGGACTGGGCCAGCGGCGGCGGCCAGGCGGCCTGGGAATTCCTGTTCGGGATCATCGGAGCCTCCAGCGGAGGCCCCTGGTGGCAATCGATATTCTCGCTTCAAATGAGAATTGTCATCGGCTCGATCATAACTGCGCTCATTGCCGAGCTTATAGACACCTACGTTTATCAATGGTGGATCAGTGGCTTGGGGAAATCTAAGCCAGACTGGACGAGGGTCTTTGTTTCCAACTCAGTCTCCATTCCTGTGGACAGCATTCTATTTCCAATAATTGCCTTTACCGGAATAATCGGCGTCGATGCCATGATGCAGATGTGGGGGACTAATATCATTGTCAAAGCTATAACCACTTTATTGGCCTTCTGGACAATATATCTGGTGCCGGAAAAGCCGATTTATATAGAGACCAAAGAATAATTCTGGCAGCCACCACCTGAGAAGAGACAGCCTAAACCAGAGGTGATAAGGCTCGAAATGGTGAGAGGGTATGGTATGCAAGGATTTGTGGTTCTTTAAGGGATTGAGTCGTTCTAACCGTTCTGCCATAAGGCCAAAATACCCAGAGGCTAAGTCACAACTAGAACTAAAATGAGACACGTAAGTCAGGTGGACATAGCGCCTACAATTGCCCGCTTGCTGGGAATAGACATGCCCAAGCCGGATGGCAGGCCGATTGATGAAGTGAAAAGCTGGAAATGCCAAAACACCATTTTGGTGATTGTAGACAGCTTGGGCTACGATCTTTACAAATGGATGGAGCCTGATCTGAAGTTCATTCCCGCTCTGGCCAACCACGGCCTGGTTCTTCGAGCCCAGTCGGTATCGAACCATACTTCGCCAGCCATCGCATCCATCCTTTCCGGCCTCCTGCCGGAGCACCACGGCATCCACGATACCGAAAGCGCCAAGAGGTCGCCGATACTCAGCATCCCGGAAATAGCAAGCTCTGCCGGAATGAAGTCTGCTGTGGTCATGGAAAAAGGCGGGGCTGAGGTTTATGAAGGTCTGATTGAGTTTATCGGGGCTGTTCCACGCACACTCAGCCCGCCCGATTTCGACAGGGAGATCTGCCGCCTATCGCTGGAGGCTTTATTCTACAGGCCGAGGTTGTTGGTATCGTACTTCATTGGACTTGACAAAGCAGCCCACAACGGCCTGCGGTCGGATGGCTTCAAGGAGGCGGCCACTGCGATTGATAATTATATTGGGGAGGTTATTAGAGCCTCTCAGCCCGGGACAATGATGGTTGTGGTGGGGGATCATCCAATCCACGCAGGCAAGTTCAAGAGATTGCATGATCCGTACTGTGTGGCGCTGGTGATTAGTAGGATTGGCCCTGGTATGGGATAATTGGATTATGCGTAATTCTTGCTTGAAAAAGGCCAAAAAGAAGCGCGAAATGCCCGCTTTGATTGGAAAAGAAGATCAAACGGTCATTTGGTTCTCCGAAATCTAAAGACTTAAACAAAAAATTCAGCTGAAAAAATATTTTATTATTATAAAATAGAGTCTCAACTAAGCTTCGTCTCAGAGCAATAATGAAGCTGTATATCCAGCAGAAGATACATTGTTGGCTTCATTTACCTCATCTACTTGATTCAAATAGTCCGCAGTTACACGATACTTGTAGCTCTTACCATTTGGCACCTGGTGATTGAAGGATAATGTTTTTGCATTTTGAACCACAGCCGATGCCGAATCGTAAGCCAAGTTTGTAATGCCGCCAATGCCTAATAGGTTGAAGCCTGCTGTCGGGTTCTCTGTCCACTCCACCTTGACTTTAAATGGTCCCGTTGCGGTATTTTGTATCTTGTTCACTACAGTAACATTGATCTGAACATTCTTCCCAGTGGGAATCGAGCTGACCAGATTGATTTTTACATCGCTGATTACGATATCTGGTTTTAGTTTCACGACGTCAGGAGAATCCGGAGCCTTTGCAGCTTCTGCCAATACTACTGAAGTCATTACTATTGCTATACATGCTGCTAGATTCAATACGCTAAAGAATTTCATGTCAAGACCTCACATTATGAATGGACTTGCCATGCTTCACTTCATTAATTATTAATAAGTAATTTTCGGTTGGATCTAAGAACTTAGGTTTCGCAAGCTAGGCTGCGCTTCTACCTTGCATACATTCTATAGTGATATGGAACTTCCAGGCGAGAGCTGATTGGAATTGCTTTCGATATCCTCTTGGAGACAGGTTTGGACCTTTCTGTCAAAGTCATATCGAGCAGAGACTTCCAGGAGAGCAAATCCTTTTCCTTTCTGAGAAACATTCTCGCAGAGGGTGTAAAGGTTGCCTGATGAGGAAATTTACCAGCTCTTCGCTCAGGCAGAGCAGCAGCTGTAGGCAGCCCGGTATTTGCTGATGAATGATTACTACGATGATGCAATGAGCAGAGGATTTGATCAACAGTCGGGCGAAGCTAAAGTATAGGAATCCTATCTCTGCTCTCCTGCTGAAAGATTCATAAAAGACCGCCTTGATCGATTGTAACAGATTCCTATACGGTCGCTATCGTAGAGATAGATATTAAAAGCATGGGAGCATAATTACAATAGAGCATGACCACCCTTGCCGAGCTTGTAGAGCAATTGCCTCCGGATATCCAAAAAGAGGTCAAGGATTTTGCGGAATTCTTGCTGAAGAAGAGGGCTGAGATGAAGTACGAAGTGCCAGCTTTTGACTGGGAAGGAGAGCTAAAAGATCTCGCAGAGCAGTATACATCGGTGGAGCTTCAGCATCATATTTTGAAAATGAGAGGCGACTATTGTACCTCCTGGATACGAATATCTTCCTGGAGATCTTGCTGCAGCGAGATAAAAGCAAGGCTTCAAAGCACATCTTAACAACAATTCCCTCAACCGATCTTTTTATGACCGATTTTTCGCTTCATTCCATAGGCGTTTTTCTTTTTCAGAGGAATAAGCACGTGACTTACGAACGCTTCGTTAGGGATACTATTGTGAGAACAAGTATCGGCGTGATGGCTTGACCCTGAAGATGTCTTCCTCCTGATCGAAGTCTCGAAGCAGTTCAATTTGGATTTTGATGATGCCTACCAGTATTCAGTGGCCCAAAAGCATGGCTTGCAGATCATGAGCTTTGATGCTGACTTTGATAGGACGGAAAAAGGGCACAAGGTGCCTGGGGCAGAAAGCTGAAGTCCATTCCCGCTCTGGCCAATCACGACCTGGTTATTCGAGCCCAGTCGGTGTCGAATCACACATCGCCAGCCATCGCATCCATCCTTTCCGGCATCCTGCCGAAGCACCATGGCTTCTATGATACCGAGAGCGCCAAGAGGTCGCCAATACTGAGCGTCCCGGAAATGGCCCCCTCTGCAGGAATGAAGTCTGCCGTGGTCATGGAAAAAGGATGGGCTGAGGTTTATGAAGGTCTAATAGAGTTCAACGGTGCTGTTCCTCGCACACTCAGCCCGCCCGATTTCGACTGGGAGATCTGCCGCCTGTCGCTGGAGGCTTTATCCTACGGGCCGAGGTTATTGGTATCGTACTTTATAGGGTTAGACAAAGCCGCCCACAACGGCCTGCGGTCGGACGACTTTTAGGGGATCATCCAATCCACGCAGGCGTGTTCAAGAGAACGCGTGATCCATATTGTGTGGCTCTTGTGATTGGGAGGAAGAGTCCTGACATGAGATGTTTATAAAAAAATCGTGCAGTGATGCGGATATGTTTTTATCCTTTGGATTCAATCCTCGGAGGAGGATCCACTATCAGTTGTCTCTGTTCTCTGTTTCAAGATGCTTATCAATCCATTTCGGGAGCTTAATACATGAAAGAGGGGCAAATGCATGGCATTCAAGGTACGAATCTCTTCCCAGGTTGAGAAATACCTAAAGAGCCTGGATAGAGAGGATGCCAGGAAGATCAAGGACCATATCAATCAGCTAAAAGACGACCCATTTACGCCTAGATCACAGTGCGATATCATAAAGGAAAAAGGAAAGAGGCCCCCCCTTTACCGAATAAGAATTGGTAGGCATCGCGCTGAGTATTTCATTGAAGGAGACACAGTTTTTATATCCAAGATGTTTCCGAGATCGGGCGATTCAGACTATAGGTAAGGTTATAAGCAAAGAAGAAGGAAAAACAGTAGAGAGGCCATAAAAATGGCAGTTGAGATTGCCAGGGAAGTCCTTACCGAAGAGGAACAGTATGCAGATGCCGAATATAGGCGATTTCTAAAGGATAAGGACAAGTACAAAGATTTTGATGAATTTTGCCGCGAGCAGGGGATTTGATAAACAGCTGAGCGAAGCTAGCCAATGAGTCTCGTCTCTGCCCTCGCGCTGAAAGATTCATAAAGCACTACCTTAACCGAATGCAACCGATTCCTCTACAGTTGCCGTCGTAGAGATAGATATTAAAAGCATGGGAGCATAATATGCGATAGAGCATGACTACCCTTGCCGAGCTTGTAGAGCAATTGCCTCCAGATATCCAAAAAGAAGTTAAGGATTTTGCGGAATTCTTGCTGAAGAAAAGGGCTGAGAAGAAGTACGAAGTGCCAGCTTTTGACTGGGAAGGAGAATTAAAAGATCTTGCAGAGCAGTACACATCGGTGGAGCTTCAGCATCATATTTTGAGAATGAGAGGAGACTATTGTACCTCCTGGATACGAATATCTTCCTGGAGATCTTGCTGCAGCGAGAAGAGAGCAAGGCCGCAAATTACATTTTGGCAACAATTCCCTAAACCGATCTTTTTATAGCTGATTTTTCGCTTCATTCCATAGGCGTTTTTCTTTTCTAAAGGAATAGGCAGGATACCTATGAGCGTTTCGTAAATGATATTATTGTGAGAACGAGCATTGGTGTGATCGGGCTTGATCCTGAAGATGTCTTCTTGCTGACGAAAGTCTCAAAGCAGTCTTGCATCATAAAACTTCAAAGTCAAATTGTGGGGGCGCACCCCGCAGCAAGCTACGGCGTATTCAACAGAATAAATTCAATTTTTTTATAACAAGTGATACATCTATAAACCAAAGCTCCATAATAAATCCAAAATAAAGAGAAAACAATGACTCCAATCACTAAAGGGATCGCCAATTTAAAAAATAAATTTATAAATAATATAAAAACAGTAATTATCCAAGATCCTAATAAAGTGCACAATGTTTTATGCATATTATCGTGCTTCTGAAGCAAGATCTTTGTTTCATTTGTTGTCATAATTATTTTATTTCAGTACATTTTTTGAAAGCAACTCATAATGAAGGCGTCGCAGAACTTCGCGAACTGTAAAGATGGATATTAATCCAGTCGTTGTAGATCCTAACAATGCCCACACTCCAAGTTGATTATAATATGCTAGCTCATATAAACTCCCTGCCAGAAAAGGAATTCCTGAAGCCAACAAGATTGAAATAGCAATTGCTTTACCCTCGAAAGGAATTCCGATATACATTTTTGTTGTTTTATCCTGTTTAATTATCTCCTGAAGACTAGTTTCTGCTTTTCCAAATTGTGTAGAATCTTCGACAAATTTATCATTTTGTCGAGGATGATTTCTAGTGAGGTGTTCATGTGAATAATATTCGTTTTCTGTTGCCACAAAATGCGTCTTTGGATAATATTTGCCTAAATAGACATTGCAACCCTTTGCAAGTAGTTCTATTATAATATTTCTAGATAATGAAGTAAAATAAAAAGTTACCTTTGCGCCTCTAGCGGTAGCTTGCTTCAAGGCATCCACTAGCCGAGGATATTGTTGAATAAATCTGCCTTCTCCTCCGACATATATTATTTCTCTATCAGATTTACCAATCAATTCAATGAGTCTAAGAATTAGCTGGTCTTCTGGAATTATCGTATCAGGATTTTCCACTTGCTTTTTCCAACTCCTGCCGCTTTTCTCTGGAAGACTAATATCTGCTACTATAAGGCCTCCTTGATATGAAAATTCCTTTCACATTAGGATTTTGCATTAATTTATCACGATTGAAGACTTATAAAGATATTGGTTATATGCATTTGGTTTGGAGCTAGATGTCATTTTAACTAGCAAAATTGAGCGCCGAGGGTGAGATTCGAACTCACGAGACCCTTGCGAGTCACCAGCTTTCTAGGGAGTTGCTCTCCAGGCTGGCGCCCTACCGCTAGACGACCTCGGCTCTTTAGGCCCCTTTGGGGTGCGTTTGCATGGAACTGCTAGCATGTTTTTCGGCCAGCTTCCACGCCCTTGGATACGTGCCCGGCTCCATTATTACCCTTTCGGTCTTGGCCACAATCCCGTTCTTGGAGGCTAGCATTTCCTGGCTGGTCAAGGCCGCCTTGGCCAGGCCCACTGCTTCGCCTTTTAGGGTGAACATGGCCACATCATCGCCCGGGACTATATCGGTTTGCAGGCTCAGCAGGCCTGGAGCCGCCAGGGCCGCGCCGTGACAGATGGCGTCAACAGCGTTGTCGCTGATGACCAATCTGGGAAGGTGCCTCAGAGCTGCTTCCACCGGCAAAATCACCCGGCGAAGCTCTGACTCGTCTCCGGATTCTTTCCAGATCTCATAGGCGTCCTTGACCTGATGAAGCGTCACTAAAGTCTTATCTTCTCTAAATGGCCCGGCCTTGCTGCGCCGCAGCTCCTCCATATTGGCGCCGGTCCCCAGTGCCAGGCCGATGTCGTAACACAGCTTTCGCATGTAGGTTCCTGCTTCGCAGCCCACCTGCATGAGAGCATGCTGCTCTTCGATCTCCAGGACATCCAGGTAATAAATGGTCCGAATCCGCAGCTGTTTGACTACTGACGACTTGAGAGGAGGCTTCTGATAGATGGGACCCTCGAACTCTTTGCATACCTCTAAGATTCGCTTGTGAGGCATTGACTTATGAACATGCATCAGGCAAATGTACTCCTTTCCTCCCAGGAGAAGGGTGTCCATGATCCTTGTGGCATCTCCCAGGAGAACCGGCAGAATTCCAGTCACCTTGGGATCGAGAGTGCCACTATGTCCGGCCTTCTCTACGTGGAGGATCTTCTTGATCCAGGCCACTACCTCATGACTGGTGGGCCCAGAGGGCTTGTCCAGATTCATTGCACCTGCAGCAAGGTGCATCTTTAGAGATCTATTCTCTGGAGTGCAGCCGTATCGAGGATCAGTCTTGGCCTTTTTCTTCACGATGGTCGATCTTACCATTTCAGAAGGCAATGATTTGGATTTAGGAGGTAGCCGGGCGCCGGACGTATTAGTAGACGCATTCGTAGAATCATTAGCTGAATTATCAGCTGAATTTTTACTGGAATTTCGCACAGTAAGGTTCATTTTTTAAGCGACCTAACAGCAGCCAAAACGATGCCCAGCGTTGTTTTCTCATTGAACATTCCAGTATCTACAACTAGATCGTAAACGCTAAAATCGCCCATATCGATGTTGTAGTACTTCTTATACCGCCTGGCCTCGCTCTCCTCCCGAACCCTGGTCTCCTGAATGGAGTCCTCTACCAGCTTGGATTCCCGGTTGGCTATCCGCCCGGCCCTGACTTTAAGGTCTGCTTTAAGCAAAACCTTTAGATCGGCATGAAGAAGATGACCCGATAGCCTCCCCTCAAAGATGCCGGGTCCATCTTTAGCCAGTGCCTTTTGTGCATCATCAATTTGATAATCTATCTCCGGACCGCGCTCAGCTTGGCGATTTAGGTCCCTGACCGAGATGTTCTTATCGCTTGCAATCTTGCGAAAAAGCTCCCCTGAGTTCACCCACTTTATACCTAGCTCTGCTGCAAGGCCTCGGGCAAGGGTGGTCGTTCCGGTCCCGGGAGACCCGCTTACGGTAATGATCATATGGCAGCTCCGCGCTCCTCATCCTCAGCTCATGCTGCCTATATCCAGGGCTTTCCTGATGATCTGGGATACCGGCAAAGAGCAGACAAAATACCAATAGAACCAGTAAATTATGGGGCCGACAACAGCCGTAGTTATATCATGCGTGCCCCAGAAGGGAAAAGTCATGGTAAGCTGGTGCTCAGCTATGTAGAGATAGGCCCACATGAAAAGCGGAATTGAGATTATTCCGATGTAAAGCATAGGCTTGAACTGCATCTGCATCATCTTTCCCTGCTCAGAGACCATCTTCATCTGCTCGTTCTGAAGCTGCTGCAGCTTGGCCTTATCACCAGAGAGCTGAGCCTCTTTCATGGCCGACTGAAGATTCTTCATCTTCTCTTGCTGGTTCTTCAAGAAATCCCAGTCCATGGTATACTTCTGGATAAGGCTGGCGTAAAGCCCAGTTATCGCCGCCAAAACAAACAAAACGATATGGAACGGAAGGATGGCCGGCAGCCAGCCTAAAACTGCCTCCATAGCTACGCCGATGCTATGCCTTAAGTCGCCGCTGACCATTATCCCGAAGAATAAAAATAAGCCCACTGCCAGGGCTACATTGTCCAGAGACTTGGCCAGCTTGCCGTTCATGCTGTCGCTCCGAAGAACTTCTGCATCATGGGGTACATTTCCTGGATCTGCTCGCTGGCAATCTGTTCATAGAGCCTGTAGACAATGCTCACTGCCAAAAGCAGACCGGTGCCGCCTGCGCCTCCTAAGGTGCCAAGCAAGCTGGCAACCAATGTAAGGAGCCCTATGATGACGCCTCCGATGACCGTCACCTTGGGTATGTACCTCTCCATCAGCCGCTCAATAGATGCCGGATTCCTCCGATATCCTGGAACCTGCAGCCCGGAACGGTGAATCTTCTCTGCAATGCTCTTGGCACCCATGCCTGTGGTCTCAATCCAGAATATGGCAAATATAATTCCGCCGATGATCAGGAAAGCAGAATCGGCCAATACATGGAGCAATATCTGCCAGGTAGCAATAGGTGAAAATCCCAGCTCTACCAGTCCAGGATAGTTCTGAGATACCATGCTGGGTATCCAGTCGCTTGGACCACGTATGGGGCCTAGATAATACATGAGTCCAGAGACAGGAGTGGGCGACGATGCACTAATGGCGGCTCCCGTTGTAGAGTCGAACCGCGATGTGGATATGAATGTCCCCAAGAAGCTGGAGTATCCGGTGTAAATGGTCTGAACACCCTCCCCGGTGACCGTGGCTGTGGTGACCGCTCCAATCTTGGAAGACAGCAGCGCGCCAATCATCTCTATGTTGGCCTGGATGGCTCTGACCAGGATCATGGGAAGGACGCTGGCATAGACCAGCTTTACCGGGAACCTGCCTCTGGCTCCCCGCACCCGGCTATGGGCCAGAGGGATCTCAATCCTTGTAGATTCTACTAAAACGACCAGCATTATGATGGCAATGGTCGATATGAGGGCCAATATTCCGCCGGTGACGAATATGAACCTCATGCCTTCTGGAGTAAAGACCTCTCCCAGGCTTATCAATCCTAACCTGATGATGTCTATCCACTTGGGAAGGATTCCCACCGGAAGTCCAGCATCACCTGGTGCCCAGTTGAAAATTCCCGTGATCAGCTGCTGGCTGATTCCGGCCACGATAAACAGCCCTACGCCTGAGCCTACACCCCACTTGGAGACTACCTCATCCATGAACAGGATAAGAGCTCCGCCAATAAAGACCTGAATGAATATCAGTAAAGAGATCATAGCTGGAGATACGCCTAATGCGCTTGCCAGCGTCAAATCCGGCCGCAGGTAACCTCCCAGAACCTGCGGCAAAGCCTCCACAGCAATCATAACGAACACAAGGGCTTTCTGAGTTCCTTGGAACACCGCTTGATCTCGAGGATCGCTCAGGTTGAGCTTGATTATATCTGCACCTACTAATAGCTGCAAAACGATAGAAGCCGTAACAATGGGGCCGATCCCTAGCAGCATCATGGATCCGAATGATCCGGCAAAGAATGCTCTATAACTACTGAATAAATCAATAGAGGCTTTGGATAGGCCAAATAGCGGTATGTTTCCTAAAGCGAAATATAGAAGCAGGATGGCTAATGTCCAGGTCAGCTTTCTCTTAAAATGGACGTGGCCGGACGGCCTTTCCACTGCGGGAAGCCTTCTTATAAAGGGCTCTATGGCATAAAAGAAAGAATGCTGGTTCATAGTATTACTGCTTGGCCGCCAGCAGCCTCGATCTTGCTCTTGGCCACTGCGGAGAATCCAGCAGCTCTGACAATAAGCTTTCTGGTAACCCTGCCGCGGCCCAGTACCTTGGTCTTGCCCAACTCGATCTTGCCATCCTGGCCAGCCCTGCCATCCAGCTCCTGCACATTGACCACTGGAACGTCGCAGCTATTGGGCTGGACAAATCCGTGCCTGCCCATCTGGGTTCCCAGCAGCATCGAGCGCATGAAATGGTGCTTGCACTTGCCTGAATCTCCTCGGCCGCCTCGAGAACCGCCTCCTCTGGCATTCTTATGCTTTCCGTGGTAAGTCCGCATTCCCCTGCGTTCCTTGGTCTTAGGTCTAACCATTATTCTACCTCATCTTAACAATAAGATCCCCAATCGAATCGTGAAATCCCAGCACTCCGCCCTGAGGCACTGTCTTCTTGGTGCTCCGTAGCCCCTTCCTGGCTGGATGAAGTCGGAAAATCGGCTTTATGCCAGCATCTTTAAGGCTTGCTAATCCTGCATTTACCGCTTTGGCAAAATCCTTGATGGAGCCAAAGGCGGTCTTCTCTTTAATAAATTCGTCAGTCAGTCGCCTATTTCCAGAAAGCCTTCCCCGCTTCTCCAGCAGAAGAGCCAGAGTATCGTCATCAATATTTCCCCACGCCACATAATCCTTGACCTTCTGGATCATGCCGCGATAATGAGGATCATCTCTCACTACTGCACAATGATTGATCCTGTTTATATGCAGCAAGTTCAGAGTATCGATTATCTCGGGCCTAGTGTTCACTCCGCCTCTGAGCCTGACTATGGCATACATGATCAGGACCTCACAGTTATGGTGTTCAAGAGGGCATTATAGGTGGCCATGGCAAAATTCAGAGTAGTTCTGGTGGACCCGGCTGTCCTGGTCCAGATATCCTTGATGCCTGCCATTTCCATGACCTTTTTGGCCGTGCCACCAGCGGCAATTCCGAGGCCCCGGGGCGCTGGCATCAGAACGATCCTAACGCTTCCCGCCTCTCCCATGACCTTATAGGGCACGGTATGAGATTGTCCACATCCGCACTCCCAGCTTCCGCAGCCGCGGTTGATCTTCAGCAGGTTCAGCTTGGCGTTGCCTATGCCTTTCTGGATGGCCTTTCCCACCTGCACATCCTTGCCCTCGCCCAGGCCGATGTAGCCATCCCTGTTCCCGACAATCACCGTAGTTCTGAACTTGACCCTTCTCCCCGAGTCCGTCATCCTCTGGACCATATTGATGTCCAGCACCTCATCTTCGAGGTTAGGAAGAAGTGCGCTGACCAGCCCGGACTCCTTGATGGGCAAGCCCGACTTCAAGGCCTCGTCGAAAGTAGTGACCTGACCTTCATAGACAAGCTTTCCCAGCCTGGTCTTGGGGATCCACTCTTCTCGATAATAATCGCGTTTTTGTTTGTGATCCACAGTCTCACCTCAGTATCTTCTCCCTAGCGGCTTCGAACTGGGAAACGATATCTGAGCCAGTATATTCCTTTATATGCTCGCCTCGTATCCGTTCGTCTTCTGGGAAGATCTCCGGGCTGTGCGGCATCTCCACCCCCGCATCCACAACACCTTTGATGGATGCGTATATCCTTCCCCCTTTGGTGGATGCATGTAGTCCAATGTCGGCTATGGTCTGTGTGATGCCCAAAGCAAGCATCTTCTTTCCGAAGAGCAGGCCGGTTAGGTATGCTGCCGGCAGATTGCCTGTGGACATGGTGTATCCATAATCCTTGATCTCCTTCGAAGTAACTGTTAGGAGAGTCTTATCGCCCATCTGCTCGGCAACAACTAGCTGTAGGGTCATATTCCCATTGCTCTTCCTGACCACTAACCTAGGTTTCTTGGATAGTATTAATTTGTATCTTATGTGATAGTTAGTTTTGCCCTCTCTGCGTCTTCTAAAGGGCACCTTATATCTCGGTCCGGTTGCCAAGTCACTCACTCCTAGCCAGGCCTTTGGCCTTGATGTAAGCGTCGAGGTGCGCTGTGCTCCTGTACTCTCCTCCCTTGGATTTCCTGTAGAGTATCCGATAGTCGTGCTGGTCTATCTGACCGCTTTCTTTGAGCTCCCTCAGCCTTCTTCGAAGAGCCCTGATCTTGGCCATCCATTGCTCCTTTCTGGGAGTTCTGGCTCCCTTGGCCCCTTTCC
>JADDYB010000154.1_pt1 | contig 20484 bp, 15 predicted proteins | sample 8641941 | NCBI WGS metagenome assembly JADDYB01 (sample SAMN16275377, study PRJNA637457) | freshwater sediment metagenome | isolation source: Lake Kineret sediment | place: Israel: Lake Kineret | collected 2013
GTTCTGAACAAGATAAGCGAGGTGACTGTTGGATTCGGAGGCAACCTGAGGAAGGTTCAGACCGGAATCATACAGAACTACATCACTGCCATAGTGCTGGGAATAGTGGTACTTGTGATAGTGATTGAAATAGTGACGAAGGTGGGCCTATGAACTACATATCATTGATGATCGCCGTTCCTCTGATTGGAGCGATGATCGCATTTCTCACCAGGAGCAGAGCCCAAGCGAGGATGGTAGCGCTGATAGCGTCGCTAATACCGCTGATAATATCCTTGCAGCTGTACATGGGGTTTGATAAGACCTCGAAGATTATGCAATTCGTGGAGAGCTATGACTGGGTGCCCTCCATCGGAGTGAAGTATACCGTGGGAGTAGACGGCATTGGTCTGCCCCTGGTGCTCCTCTCCACTATCGTTTCGGTGCTGGTGATAATATACGCCTGGGGCGAAGATAAAAGGCCCAACCAGTTCTTCGCGCTGCTCCTGCTAAATGAAGTGGGAGTGCTAGGAGTATTTACAGCCCTAGACTTCTTCCTGTTCTACATCTTCTGGGAGATAGTGCTCATACCCATGTTCTTCCTAATTGGGATATGGGGAGGACCGAGAAAGGATTATTCGGCTATCAAGTTCTTCATCTACACACACGTAGCCAGCTTGGTGATGCTTCTGGCGATCTTCGCCCTATATTTCACCTACAGGATGCCCAATGGATCGAGAACCTTCGATATGCTGACCCTAATCCAGGCAACAGCTGACCCGAATATATTCCCGCCAGGCCTTCTAAACATAATCTTCGCTGGGCTGCTTTTCGGGTTCCTGGTCAAGATGCCAGCATTTCCCTTCCATACCTGGCTTCCCGATGCCCACGTCGAGGCGCCGACTGCAGGTTCAGTCGTCCTGGCTGCACTGCTGCTTAAGATGGGTGGGTACGGTATTTTCAGGGTAATACTGCCCATGCTTCAGCATGTGGATAAGATCTTTGTAACAGTGATTGCCATAATTGCAGTTTTGAGCATAGTCTACGGAGCTTTCATGGCCCTGTCCCAAAAGGACATCAAGAAGCTGGTGGCTTACTCTTCAGTCAGCCACATGGGCTTTGTAACCCTTGGGGCTGTGGCCTTTACTTGGATGTCCATCCAGGGGGCCATGTTCCAGCAGTTCTCTCACGGCCTGATAACCTGCGTCCTATTCATGTCTGCAGGAACTATCCAACACAGTGTGGGGACCAGGATCATTGCAGATCTGGGAGGACTGGCTGATCGGATGCCCAGATTCGCCTTCCTGATGCTGGCTGGATTCCTGGCATCGTTAGGTTTGCCGGGCATGAGCGGGTTCGTGGCTGAGTTCATGGTACTGACCGGATCTTATGCAACGCTGCCGACCTACACCATGATTGTGGTGTTCACCAGCATCGGAGTTACTGCAGGTTATCATCTGTGGGCAACTCAGAAGGTCCTGTTTGGTCCCATCTTGAAAAAGTATCTGCAGGTGCACGATGCCCATTCCTACGAGCTGTTCTCCATGAGCATGATCATACTACTTTCGCTGCTCTTCGGATTGCAGCCCGGCCTGATAACCGACATAATGGGCGTGGCAGCCTACCAGGTGATGGGTCCAGTTGTAACCTTAGCCCAGATGGGGGTGATCTGAAGTGGACTTAATGCACTACATGCCGGTGGGAGCTGAGGCGCTGCTGACAGTTCTGGCGATTCTGATAATACTGCTGGGCGCGATTGTGAAGAAGAGCGGTAGCCTAATGGGCTATTTGAGTATTGTAGGGCTCTTGGCTGCCTTAGGAATGGTTGCCAGCAATCTGACCATCGCCAAGCCTGCCATCTTCTTCTTCGACACCATATCTGTAGATAGCCTGTCCCAGTTCTTCAAGGCGGTTTTCATCATAGTATCCCTGCTGGTGGCGATAGCCTCAATGTCCCGGTACAAGGACTCCCCAGGGGCTGATGAGTTCTATGCTCTCTTGCTGCTAGCAACAGTTGGAATGATGGTAGTATCCAGCTCCATAGATCTGGTGACACTTTTCGTCGGATTTGAGCTGGCCAGCCTGTCCACCTATGCACTGGCAGCGTTTGACAAGTCCAAGAGGAACCTAGAGGCAGCAATGAAGTACTTCATCTTCGGATCTGTCTCTTCGGCTTTGATGCTATTTGGCTTCTCTCTGCTGTACGGCATGACTGGAACGACCAAGATCGCAGGAATAGCATCTGCGTCCCTAGCCAACTTCGCGCCGGCCACTCTGGTGGCTCTGATCTTCGTGATTGCCGGATTTGCCTTCAAGATGGCTCTGGTGCCCTTCCACATGTGGGCTCCGGACACCTACGAAGGTTCTCCAGCCTTAGTTTCGGCTTTGCTGGCAGCAGGATCCAAAAAAATGGGGTTCGTAGCTGCCTTCAGAGTGATAATAGTAGCGCTGGTGGCTCTTCGCTTGGAGTGGTATCTTGCCTTCGCTATACTAGCAGCGGTAACCATGACTCTGGGCAACATCCTGGCCATCTGGCAGAACAATGTCAGGAGGATCCTGGCATATTCTTCGGTAGCCCAAGCGGGTTATATTGCCATAGGCTTTGTGGTAGTGGGAGCCGCTTACGGGGCAGCACCAGTCAATGTGCTGAATCTAGGCATGGTACCGGCTGATCAGCTAGGCATTGCAGGCGCTTTGCTGCTAATCCTGGGCCATGCTCTGATGAAGACAGGCGCTTTCATTGGCACGGCTCAAGTGGCATCTATGGTCGGCAGCAAGAGCGAGGGCAACGACCCTGACGACATATCAAATTATGCAGGTTTGGGACGCAGAGCGCCCATAACGGCTTTTTGCATGATGGTCTTCATGTTCGCACTGGCAGGAATACCGCCCACTGCAGGATACATAGGCAAGTTCGTGCTCTTCGCCTCTGCGTGGTATGCGCAATTGTACTGGCTTGCTTTACTTGCCATCCTAAACAGTGCCCTGTCGCTGTACTACTACCTGAGGATAATCAACTACATGTACCTCAGAGAGCCAGCGGGTCCGAAAATGCCTGAGTCAAAGGGATACGTAATATCTCTATTGTTGACTCTGATAGCGGTCTTTTATATAGGCATTTTCCCGGAAAGCTTCATAAACTGGGCTATGCAGGCAGCAGCAGTTCTGCTGCCTCATTAAAACTTTTTTGGCTATAATTTATTCTCAATATATATGACAGCCGTTCCTTGCTCAACGTTGGTTATCTATTGACGCCCTTTGTGGAATGAATCAAAAAAAGCTGATTTTCCCCTGTTCATTTTTATAGAGGGATTGCACACTTTTTATGTAATATGACAGAAATGACAGTTGAATCCATATTTGGCGTGAATGCAGGCATTGTTTGGGAAGCGCTTAACAGAAATGGTCCATGCACCATTGAAGATCTTGTGAAAATTACGTCCTTGAGCCGCGAAGAGGTTCATGGTGCGCTTGGATGGCTAGGTCGCGAGAACAAGATCTCCGCGGAGATGGGCGGGAAGGCAAGAGGCAGAAAGGCAAATGTTTTCTCTTTACGACAATAGGATTGATATTGAGATCTTAGGAAGCATTCCAAGAAGAAATCTGAAGGTTCAAAGGATGGAAAAATTAGGATAAATGCAAATGTCTTCATTTATCCGTGCCAGTTATGTTAGTTGGGGCTACAGTGGATGGCAAGACGAACTTTCTGGCGGTAGGTTGGAGGCTTGAATCCTCAGTGCTGATTTTATAAATAATATATTGTCGCATCTCCAGCCGAATGACAGCGAATGCTACATTGCCCAAGCTCTGCATCCTGACCTCCCCGCTGTTTAGGCAATGTGGCCAGATGAATCGAGCTCTAGCTAGTGATTCTTGCGATGAATGATTTGTGCCCATTACCACAAAGAATCGTTATGCATCAAGGCTATATGCCTAAATTATGGGGAGTTGAGGCTGCATGGCTTCTCGATTACATCTATGCCTCTCGGAGCACTTTGTTACAGGACTCTTTTCAGCAGAGGAATCTTTCTAAATACTAAGTGACTGGCCAGAAAACATAGCGGAACAGAGATGGCAATTGTAGTGGCGAACTTGATGAGGGGATGCCATGCAAAATCCTGCAAAGCCAGAGTGACCATGATTAAGATAGGCGGATGAAAGACATAGACTGAGAAGTAATTATCGGACATGAATTTCGTGAATTTGCCCTGCGCGTTGAAGCGCTGCCTAAAAAATACTATGAGTCCAAGGCAAATGCCTACGCAGAAGAAAGATTCCCACAGGGCATAAGCTGCACTCTGCCAGTAGATACCTCCTCCATACTTAGCAAAATCGCCGGAAAATCCGCCTCCGAGGATCAGAATGGCCAGCCAGAAGATCGATCCGCCAATCAGCGCGGCCCCAAACCAAATCATTCCAAAAGAATATGGGATTCGGAAGAGCAAGTTTTTCCTGTAGGCAATAATTCCTATAACAAAGAGGATGATGTACTGCGAGAAATAGCCAAGCTGCATGTTCATTATGCTCGTGCCAATAGGTTGTACTAAGCGGACTAAGAAAGCAAAGGCCGAAATGAGAAGCGCAAGTCCTGCCACAGCCCGATGACCAGGAAGCTCACCATACTGCTGTAACTTTTCTGGAGTCTTTCTTTTCTTTGTGATGGGCCTTCTACGTCGAAATAGCCTGGAAACAGCATATGCTGTAGAAAAGATTAGAAGGGCAAGAGCAAACCACATTGGCCCCGAACCACTTAGGAAATCTAGGCTCTGAACATAATTTTGCAAAAAATGCCAAAACGGCGGACGATGCGTGGTCCATTGAAAAGCCAGAAAGTAGTAATTGATTGTCGTGTTTATCAAGAGCATGTAGATCAGAGCTGGAATTCCCAGCCGTACTGTACGGTCTGTCAAAAACCTGCAAAAGCCCTTGCGATCAAATGAACCAGGCACGAAATAGCCCGCGATCAAAAAGAGCAATCCCATAGAGTAGGCTTGTGTGAAAGACTGGAAAATCCCGAAAATCGCCAGAGAAATAATATCTAGCTTAGCTGGCTCAATATAGTACCACATCCCCAAATTCGAATATGTCACCGCTGCATGGGTCATGACCACGAAGACAATCATGAGCCAGCGAATGTTGTCGATAAAGAATAGCCGATTGGGTTTGGCCATGATTTCGGGCATAGTATGGCAGTATGTATTTTAGCAGGTTCTTCTAGCTTTTTATGAATGTTTACATGAGCCTTCATTTTATGGTCGTGGGTGGGTGCCATTGAATATCGCTTCAAATTCGATATTAAGCACTTCAAAACCTCGACATGTTAAGCCTCTGGATAGCTCTTTTCAGTGCCATTCACCCATGACCCATTTAATTCTGAACACAAAAGCCGCCTCCTCTCCACAAGCCTTCTGCAGCCGCCCTTCTTAATAGACCGCGTCGAACTCCGATACGATATTTCGGTGTATCCGCTTCCTGCTTCTTGGCGTCCTTGGCGGCATAGGCTATCTTCAATCCTTAAGCCCAAGATTAACTCAAGTCCTTGAAGATGAATCGTTATAAGCTGTGCAAATCGTCTATAAATTCTGGCTTGGATATTGGACATGAAATGATCGATATGAAGACCGCGTCGCTTGGAGCTGAGCTGTTAGGCGTCATAGGGCTCTTTATATTCATGGCAATTCTCATTTCAGCAGTCAGCTTTTCTGGAATATGAGCAACTTTATTCTTTCATTCTTATTGAGGGCAACTGACTATTAGATGATCTGAAATTAGACAATCTCCAGATTCCATAAACTGCAGTCCAGCCAGCTCGTGATCAAGGAGAAGTTTGCCGCTGATGTGAAGAACTCTAAAGTGCCGCAAATTCAGATTGCGATTGAGAGCTTTGTAGAGCATAACGTTTGGGCAAGTAATGAAGTCGAAAGGCTTGGATATAGAGATGAATTGGAGGATGTCAAAGCTCGTAATCAATCATAGTGAGCTTGGGAAATGCTAGCGCAGGAAGAGGCCAGGACTAGTCTAATAGAAATCGCTTCTATTGAGGGAGGCACTATCCATGTTTAATCGTTAAAAATAAATGATAGTACTGCTGTAGTCTATTTGAGGTGATAACATTGCCAATGAGACAATTTATTCTCAGGAGCATATTTGTAATCTCAGTTGCCATTTTCGTGTTAGGACTTATAGCTACAGGAGCAAAGCAAACAAGTACCATTTTTTCTGGGTCATCCCTAGACATTGGAGCAACTGGAGGCAGCATATTCAGTGGCCAAAAGGTATCTGTGTGGTTAAGACCTCAAGGCGAACCGCCAGCTCCATACAAAATACAAATGAATTCCGGCAGTAGCTTATTTGGTGGCCAAAAGGCATTTGTGTGGTTAAGTCCTCTGCCCGAATCTCCGGATATTTACAAAATCGAAAGGATTTCCGGTAAGGGACTTTTCAGCGGTCAGATTGTCTCAATATATTTGAGACCACAACCTGAACCACCATAACCTTACTATGTGAAAGATAAAGTTTGTTCCAAGTAAATAGGCTTTCTTTACTTGGCTCAAAGCTCTGCTCAGCTCTTGCTGAAAGAGCGCCGTCGCCTTTTGACCCTGAAGAACATTTTGCTTTTTCCTTTTTCTCATCTTCTATCGTAGCTTAGCTTTAGATCCGCTCCACTCCAGTCAAAGACCGGATAGCTGTGGCGCTTGTGCCCGGCTGATTTCATTGCCTGGACCACGATTGGCACAGTAATTGTAGCATCCGAAAAGACCTGAACCTTGGATGCCTCTTTGGCCACCTTGCCCCAGGATATAGCCTCTTCAAAAGTGCAGCCTGAGAGCCCTCCCCAGTGCGGGGCGTCAGTGGTGTATTGAATGGCGTAGCTGTGGCCACCCGAATAATCGCCTATGAGCTCAGCGATCACCTCAGTCTGCTGGATGAAATTCTTGGGCACTCCTCCCCCAATGTAGATAACGCCGGTTTTAGATGAACGCTCCACCATCCTAGTTATCTCATCCACATCCTTGATCTGATCTACCAACACTTTTTGGCCATCGCGGTAGGCTATTACCATTCCTATGCCCCAAGAGCTGTCCCCCAGAGCAGGAACGAAGATGGGCACTCCAGCTTTATAGGCCGCTCCCAGAATCGTAGTATCCGGCAGGCCAACACCCACCATTTGCATCAGCTCTCGGGAGGAGTAACGCCTCTTAGGATCCAGCTTCTTCACAAATTCTGATATGTGCAGGTCGGCCTTATGCAGCTCGATCTCCGATACAAAGACATCATAGATCCGGTCAATTTTGCACTCATTGAGATATCCATCATCTGCGCAGGCACTTCCTCGATAATGAACTATTCCTAAGCCCTCGCATAGGTCATGAAAAAGATTAGCTCCTGTGCTTACCAGACAGTCAACTAATCGCTCCCGGATTAAGTAAGCGATGAACTCGCCTAGACCCGCCGGCACCATGGCCCCGGCCAGGCCTAAAAAGATGGTCACATCCTCATCTAGCATGCGCTCCCAAACTTTAAGGGACGCTCCAAGCTGTCCGCCTTGAAAACCCATCTTGCTCATGTCCTTCACAAGATCGTCCACATTCCTGTCTTTCACGGGAATTGTAGTCCTTATCTTTTCACCATCGCAGATAATGCCATGACCAAGATCCATGTTATCCCCCTGAATTGTCCTAGGGCAAAAGCAGCCTACAGACGTTTAAAGATTGTCCATCTAAATCGCATCAAGATTTATATATCAAAAGGTCCCCTAAGTCCAAGTTCGATGCAATTGGCCGGTCTTTTGGGGGAGGTGATGGAACGCATGTTCGATCGAAAAGAATTCGTATCATGCGCTGGGAATGCTAGCAGGAGGAATATTTCCAAGCAGCATTGCGAGGTTAGATCCCATGTGGAAGGTTGACGATTCCCTCGACCTTTACGGCATTGAGAACTGGGGCAACGGCTATTTTTCAGTAAATGATAAAGGCAATATTATAATCATTCCTAACAAGGATCGATCTCACTGTATTGATGCCATGGACCTGATGGAGGAGATCGAGAAATCCAAAGACCTCGAATTTCCGGTCCTACTACGCTTTCCTCAGATCCTGGAAGACAGGATCAATGAGATTACCGGAGCTTTCTATGGAGCTATTGGTGAGTTTAAATACACGGGCGCTTATCAGCCCATTTTTCCCATGAAGGTAAACCAGCGAAAAGAGGTCATCGAGTATATACTCAAGTATGGAGCCAAGTACAACATCGGCCTTGAGGTGGGCACCAAAGCGGAACTTCTGGCGGCCTTATCTTTGGGTCTTCCCAAAGAAGCCCTTTTGATCTGCAACGGCTACAAAGACGAGGACTATTTGCGACTGGCATTGAGCATTCATAATGTAAATAATATAATAATTGTAGTCGATCTTTTTGAGGAAGTCTATGACATTCTGAGGTATGCCGAAGAGATGGGAGTAACGCCGCGACTGGGCATGAGGGTTAAGCTCTTTGCCCGGGGCTCTGGCCGGTGGGTTGAATCAGGAGGCGAGTCGGCCAAGTTCGGGCTTTCAACTAGCGAAGCCTTGGAGCTATTGCGAATACTCAAAGACCGAAGTCTGATTGATGGCCTGAAGATGATTCACTTCCATATCGGCTCGCAGATAACAGATATTAGGACAGTAAAAAGCGCCATGAATGAGGCGGCTCGCATCTACGCCAAAGCCCGCAAGATGGCCAATATTTGGTATTTAAATGTCGGCGGCGGCCTTTCGGTAGATTACAACGGCTCTAATACCGCTACGCCTTCCAGTGCCAATTACAGTTTGCAAGAGTATGCCAACGATGTGGTTTATACCGTTCAAAAAATCTGCGAAGAGGAGGATGTGCCCTGTCCCATAATAGTCTCAGAGAGCGGCCGGGCCATAGCTGCTTATCACAGCATGCTTATCTTTAAGATTATTGGGAGAAAGAACGCTAAGGATTCTCTTCTGAAGTCTCCAGGAACGGAAGATCCAATACAAATTGAGGATCTCTGCTGCGCATTTAAGGAGATTAATATCGATAACTACAAAGAACATTATCACGACGCTCTGCAGTATAGAGATGAGCTTTACGATTCCTTTAATTTGGGAAATATCGGCCTGGAGGAGAGGGCCAAAGGAGAGACGCTCTTTTGGATGGTCTGCAAGAAAGCCGCTTTCCTGGCCAAGCAGGCGGAAGATGAGTCTGAAGAATTCCAGGAGCTCAAGAAGCTGGTGAGCCAGAAGTACATAGGCAACTTCTCGCTGTTTCAGTCTGTGCCGGATATGTGGGGCGTGGAGCAGATCTTTCCCACTATTCCCCTGCATCGTTTGAAGGAGATGCCCTGCGAACGAGGCAGGATTGTGGACATCACCTGCGACTCGGATGGGGAGATCAAGCGCTATGCTGGGGACAGCGAAGGCCGGGAATATCTGGAGATGCACACCCTTCTGGAAGATGAAGATTATTATATGGGCATTTTCTTGCTGGGCGCCTACCAGGACACTCTGGGCGATTTCCACAATCTGCTGGGCTGTGCCCACGAAGTGCATGTGATGGTAGAAGGGAATTACTATTGGATCTGCCAGAAGGTGGAAGGTGATACCTGCAGAAAGCTGCTGGACTTTTTCAACTACGAGACAAAAGACTACATCTGGTCTATCATGGATCGGTGCGTGGAGAAGAAGCAGTGCGTTGACAAAAAAGAATTGGAGCAGATTGAGTCCCAGCTTAATAGAACCCTCAAAGGGTATACTTACTTCATCACTAAACCCAATGGGCATGCCAAGAATAAAGAGATGGACAAGACATGCTTGAAAGTGAGCCTTTGATTAGGCTGATGTAAGGGCTTTTCGATCTGCATTATCTCTGCCTATTTTCCCTCCTGCTCTTTGCTTCTATCTCATCATATCTATTCTAAATCCATCTTCTCAGTTCATTCCGACTTTTCATCATATCTTAGCTCTTTCCATCTTGGCTTTGCCCGTCTTTGATACATTCACCTGAAAATACTAAGGCAGAAATTCCAGACCTTGCTAGCTCCTCTTTGAGCACAATTTCGATTCCATCTTCCGAGATATCAGGCTCCAAATGACGAGTTGGCACCAGCGACTCCAAAAGCTTGGTAAGATCAGGGGTTTCCTGACCACCTGTAGTCGCAGCCACCCCATTCTTGAGCACCACCACTAAGACTTCTCTTTTCTGCAAGACAGTATTTATCAGCCCTAGCAAGCCACTGTGCGCAAATGCGAAGTCACCAATAACCGCAATCCCCCTTTTCCCAAATCCAGATGCCACTCCGATGGATGAACCCAGGCCGTACACTACGTCCACAGACTCATAAGGAGAGCGAGCGGCCCGGATGGCACAACCGGCATCTCCAGCTACAGGCACATCCACTTTGCGAAGCGCCCTAAATAAAGGAATGAAAGGACAATCATCGCAAATGCCAGACCAGCCCCGCTCCGCTGCAGTTTCATAGGTCCTCAGCTCCGTAGCGGGATTCTTTTCTAAGCTTTCTAATGCCCTGATGATATCGGATCTTTCCAGAAGGCCAAAAGGCAGATGGCCGGTCAACTTTCCCTTGACCTTAGGGCTTATCCTCAGCTGAGACTCTATGAAAGGATGGGGCTCCTCGGCCACCAAAATGAACCTGCATCCCTCGACAAAGCGTCTAATCAGCTTCCAGGGCAGGGGATTGGTGTAGCCCAAGAGAAGTGTAGAGACGCCCAGGCCCTCGGCCAGGTGGGCAGGATAGCCGCTGGCTATGATTCCTATGTTCCCAGAAATTTGGATGTGGTTTTGTGGCGTGGCTTCTGATGCCTCTTCTGCCAAGGCCATTACATCATAATAGTGCCTAATATGTCTTGCCTGGCTGGTGAGGCTCCAGACGCTTCTATCAAATTTTTGTCCAATTTCGTTTACTGGCTTTCGAGGAAAAGCTTTCCCAATAGAGGAGATCAGCCGTTTTGTGATCCGGACAATGCAGGGAATCCTCAAGCTTTCAGAAAGCTGAAAAGCCTCCTGGATAGAGCTGTAGAGAGCAGTCGGATCTCTGGGATCGAGTACAGGCAGCAGGGCTAAGATACCGAAGGCCCTGCTGTCCATCTCCGCTTGAGATGCTCTGGGGCCTAGGTCGTCCCCGGCTAGAATTACCAGGCCAGAGCCTATGGTGTGCGTAGCAGAGATGACCAGTGGATCGGCCAGCACATTCATTCCCACCTGCTTGACAATGACCATGGAGCGAGAGCCTGTGGCCGATGCCCCTAAGGCCACCTCCAGGGCCACCTTTTCGTTTACAGCGATATTTGCTCCAACTGACTCTGCAATTTCTGTAATCGGATAGCCCGGCACCCATGTGATAGCAGAGACGCTGCAATCCTCAGCTGCATATTTCACAGCTTCCAGTCCGGAAATCTCTTCCATTAAACCCCCGGAATTACAGATTCGTCCGGCCTGCCGAAATATGGGATTGCCGCCAAGGCACCTATGAAGCCCCGGCCGTCCATGACCCGCACCACGCCAGCCCCCTTTGCCGCAGATAGCGCCTCTTCATAGGTCAATCGCTCTTGTTTGCACCTCTTGGCATAGTGCATCAGAGCGGATGGATCAAAACCACGGTAAACCGCCATGCCGGTATTCCGGGAAACACTATATTTTTGCAGAAGTGCTTTAAAATCCGCCAGCATGCCTTCGTACATCCCGGGCAGACATGCAAACTCAACTGCCGTAGATACGCAGTTCTGGGTTTTGGTGGGAACGGGAAACAGCTGCACCAGGGAATGGGAGAGATACCTGGCTTCGTGGCGGTCGACTTTAGAGGCAATATTATGGACAAGAGCCCAGGTAGCTCCTGTGGTCTTATCATCGGTGTCGTCCACCCCGATGATCAGTCGCTCTCTTCTGGGAACGACTATGGTGCCTCTGGCAATCCTGCCCCCCCCGCTCTCGGTAACCTGATGACGGAGCACATCATCCGCTCCGGCCCTAGTAAGAGTTGCTCCCACGCCTCCGCCTCCCAGCCCGGAGTATGTAATCTCGATCTCATCGCCTTTGATCATGATTGATTCAATTCCTGCCGACCTCTTGGAGGAGATCAGATCCAGGTCTGCCGTTCCAGGGGTTACAATATAGCGAAACCATTCGCCTATTGAGCGCGAGCTTTTGATTAAAGGCCCTCTAGTAAAATGGTATCTAGCCCAAGCAGAGCCGCCGTAGCAGCTAGACCTCTCCAAAATCTCCACCACATCCCCTAATGGATCCGCTATGGCATGAATTTGCCTGTATACGACAACGTAAGGAGCCTCTAACATGCTCACTCTAATTCCTCGTGCTCTTTTTCGGGAGAGCCCTCATTTTCCATAAGGTTGCCGGTTTTCATATACTCTCGCAGAACTACAGTGGCATAGCTTCCAGCTGGCAAGAAGAACTCCAGAGTGGCGCAACAGCCTTCCAGTTTTACGCTGGGAATCACCGGAACCAGGGCAGGGCGCCTAGACCCCGGGAGCCTAACTCTACATTTTCTGCCACCCGGAATTGCTCTCTCGTTACGCTTTCCTCTTCTAGAATGTCCTTTTCAATTTCGCCCTCAATACCGCTGGCCTGAAGAGAGTCAAAACCGATGAGGGGCAAGGTTACTAAGGCCCGGTTGCGATCTATCAACCTATTCACTGCGTCTAAGTTGGCCGATGCGACATGCTGGAGCCTACCCAAATCAGGAAGGTCCCCTCTGGCAAAGCAGACTATATCACCTTCTAATGCGCTTTCCAGGGGGAGGTCCTTTGACATTCTGCGGCTCAGAATGCGGTTGAAAATATGAGACTGATAAGCATGGACGAACATATGTCTTAAATTGGGCGAGAGCACATTGAACGATCCGGCAAAATCTCCTGGATTTTCTATTAGATAGTTTAGAATGGCCATTTCGTATCGTAGATAGCTGGGGTAGCTTTTGACAGCCTGCAAAATATCCCTGGAGTCCCACAGATCTTGCCTGGCCCGGCGAGTAGCCTCTGGTTCGCCTGGAAACGGCATAGCCAGGTAGATGAAAACGGCATCCTCCGCCTTCCCGTGAACCAAAGCCTGGCCGACTTTGTGAGTGATGGGCCGGGTATCCCCAAATCGTTGCACTCCAAAATAGTTGGGAACACCTCCACTTTTTTTGATCTCATCGGTAATCTTTTCCATGCGCTGCTCTGGATCATGGCAATTCATCTCGCGAATCTTGATTCTAAACCTATTTCCCAGCAGATCGCCCAGCCCTACATTGCGATTGGTCCGGCCTAAAACGCGAATCTTGATATCAGGAAGGTTAATCCGGTTCAGTTCGGATTCCTGCAAATTCATGATGCTAATGCGCTGCTTGGTCACAGCTCGCTTATCTTTCGTTCCCGCCCAGCTAAATCTCCTCTGGCTGATCCGAAGCTGCCTGGCAAGCTCTCTTATGATATGATGGGTGTCCCAGTCTTTCTTTTCCAATTCCAAGACTAAATACCGCCCACCCTCATAGTGGAGGTCAGGATATACTTCTTCCACCTGAAAGTCATCGGGAGTGTAGCGCAACCGACCTGTGCATCCCGGAGAATCGGTAATATAAAACTCCATTCCTAAGTTCTTATCTTGCTCTGTTGCAGCGATCATCGTCCTCATAGCAAGCGGAGCTTTCCCGTGATCTTATCCATCTGCTTGCTTTGAGCCGGCCCTATGCCCAGAGCAGTAATGGTTCCAGGAGGGATTTCCGTAAGCCCGGCATCAGCCACTACGGCACAAGGCAGGCCAGATCTTTCGGCTTCTTCTCTGATCTGGAAAAGAGCTGGAAGGCTTTCCACCTTAAGCACCACTTTCTTCTGACCTTCAGACCGCCATTTTGTGGCTGTGGCCTTATCTGCCTTTTCTAGGGCCAAAATTGCGGCATGGGCTACTTGAACAGCGAGCTTGCCAATGGAGAGCTTGAGATCCTCACGGATCAATATGCATTGCTTAAACTCCATGGGAGAAGACCTCAACTGGCTAATCCTATTAGCACGCCTAATATTATAACAATCATATAAATTCGCGCTCAAAAGATATTTTGGAAAAAGAGCAAAGAAGCTTCATGCCTCTTTGGTCATTACCTTGACGCAGACTGGGCTTTTGGCAATATTTCCCAACTTGGCCCCGATCAGGTATTCGAGGCCCTTCTCAGCAGCGATGTCCACAATGCGCTGGGTGACTACGCCATCGAAGATCACACCGCTGACATCTCCATTAGCCTCTTTTAGCTCCCTGGCCAGGTCTCGAACGGCCACCTCTTTCAAGACATTATGGCTCCGATCGAAGAGCCTTGCCGAAAGAGTTCCGTTCAGCTCATCAATATGCTGCCTGAACCACTCTTTTTGAGGTTCTATCTCCTGGACTGCTGGTCCCTCATGGGCAATTTCTACTATCTCTTCTGCAGGAGGCTCCTCATGCCTCACAACTTCTCGAGGCATAATTCTTCGGGGAGCAATAGCCTCTGCTCTCTCTGCCATCCTTTCAGGTATATTTCGGACACAAAGCGGGCTTTCTTTGATCAGGCTCTTTCTCTTGGCTGCAACTTCTCGCCTTCTCTTAGGCTGGTTCCTGATCTTATACAAGTCCAGCACCTGCTCCACGGGTATCTTCTGTCGCAGTGCCCTCACGATTTCCTTCTGAGTGAGATCTTCGACGCTTTTTCCCTCTGGTGCCCTGGCCACATAGTCGATGTCGGCCACTTGGAGAAGCTCTTTTATTATCAGCTCGCCTCCCCTATCTCCATCGGTAAAGGCGGTCACCACCTTTTTGGCGCACAGCTCAGCTATATTGGGTGGCACATTGGTTCCACCAACGGCCACCGCATTCTTTATTCCATATTTTAAGAGATTGAGCACATCAGCTCTGCCTTCGACCACCAAAATAGCATCGGAGTCCAACACATTAGGGCCAGCAGGCAGATTGTCTTTGCCTAGATTGATTATCTCCTCCACCCGCACAGACTGCTTGATCTCCTCTGTTATCTCCTCAGTTTCTAGGATATTCTCATCGAACATCTCCACGAGGATTCTCTTGGCTCTATCGATAACGTACCTTCGCTTGGATGCCCTTACATCTTCAATTTTTTTAACGGCAATGCGAGCAATGCAGGGTCCTACCCGGTCTATAGTCTCCAATGCTGCTGCCAAAATAGCCGTTTCCACCTTGTCAAAGCTGGAAGGTATTGAGATGGTCCCGTTCGACTTGCCGCCGCTTGAGGTTATCTGCACATCTATGCGGCCAAGCCTTCCTGTCTTCTGCAAATCTCTAAGGTCCAAGTCACTTCCCAACAAGCCTTCGGTCTGGCCGAAGATGGCCCCCACCACATCGGGCCGTTCCACGATCCCGTCAGCACCAATATCTGCATAAATTACATACTTAGTTGTATCAACATTTTGCATATATGACACCCCAAATTTTAAAATAGCCAGATAAAAGTCATAAACACTCAAGCCTTGGCAAAGCTACTGGAGCCGCCTTCGTACCCCTTCAATGCTAATGCGATACTGCCTATACTTGCAGGCATTTAGGTGAGTGATGATCAGTCGGAATATGCATTCATCTAACTATTTCAGTGTCCAAATATCAATTTCATGGATCATCTGATAGAACTGCCCACACATGAGCATTCTTCTGCTGAACTTTTCTTTATATACAGTATTTCATCACCCTCGATTAAAGAGGGCTTAATCATCATGTAATTCGAAGCTCAGATGCGTGCTTCTACCATAAGAAAATGCATAAAACTAGTTTAATAACTTTGTGGTAGTGACTCTCCTCACTCGATGTTGTTAAGATATATAAAAGTTACCCCAATACAATAAAACCCTCTGCGGTTCTAATCACCAATACTTCTTCACCTTCGTCAATGGTCAAATCCTTTGGTCGTGACGCGACAGTAATCTTATAGCTATCTGGATCCAGAATCTCCAAAACTTTCTCATCTTTTGCCACTACCAATGCCTTTTTGGCATCAAGGCGGCTTCCCAGCGCCACGATCTTTTCAGCATCTTCTTCATTAATCGAATCTCTTCGATGGCCCTCCAGAGATTTCAGAAGCGTCTTTCTTCCAGCAAAGCCTGTTACTTCAAATAGAGTTCCCTTATTTGATACTATATCTCCTCTCTTGAGATGTGGAAATCTGACCAGCAGGGTAGTCCGGTAGATGTCAGTTCCATCCTTTTTGCCAGCCAGGCTAGCTGACTCCAAGATCCGGCCACCGAATTGCTCGAATATGGCTCTGGCGATCTGTCTGCCCAGCTGGGTTGATCCGATGATTAGGTCTATGCCTCCTTTAGTCTCTTTGATATCCTGGATAAAAGCTAGCTGGTCTCCGCTGTGGTAGGCTGCATCTGTCAAAGAGAAGGATATATCTTTGCATTTATCAAGCTCGGCTTTTGTAGGCGGCTTAGAACTTCCCCTAATCTGAACGACTGCCTCGAAGTACTTCCCAGCCATTCTGCTGCATCGATCACATGCAGTCAGGATGATCTTTATCGGGATCTCTCCGCTTTCATCAATTGGGATACCTAAGAATTTCCCTTTCAGGTTGAACTGAGCGAGATATCTAGTAGCTCCCCTTTTCATAAGCCTAAGATTTAGCTCAGGGTCCTGGATATCATGGTGAACCATCAAGGAATAATAAGAAGCCTCATATGCCAGCTCCTCAGCAGTCCTCTCCGTAATCTGCCATCTGCCTCGGATTAGCTTGGCGCCGCATGCCGAGCAGATGGTAACCTCCACGCGCTTGGGGAAGCTAATGATGTCCATGGACTCAAGCGTACAGGCCGGACATAATCCTTTTGAAGAAGGTTGACCGCAGCCGGGACAGATGGACTGCCTCACATTTGCACCATCTGAGCGCAAGGTATGCCATCTATTTTCAGCACATTTTCCTGGTCTATATACCCCAGCCTTACAGCGTAGCCTACGGATTGCTCTCCTACGAAATTGGCAATTGTGGCCTTAATCAGGGCGCTCTTAACGTCTTGCATGGTTGCCCTTTGGTCCCCAAAAAAGTCTGGCCTAATTTCAACATGCAAAGGCCCCTCCTCGAACTTCTTGCCCATGAGGGCACAATCGCAGACGGCGATTAGCGTTTCTGTCCCGCACTGGTGAGTCTTCAAATACATCCGCATTTCATCTTTCTGAATTATTTGCACTCCGTCTATCTGACTTTCAATGGCAATTTCAATGGTCTGCGGTTCGTTATCTTCCATTACCTCACACCAGCCTCAGCATCTTATGTTTGGGCTCCATAATAGAGCCGTCCCGCTTCAGCCTGGTCACTATCTCTTCGGCTCTGCCCCGTTCTATGCCCTGTTTTTCTGCCCTATCTAAAACTATATCCAAGGGAGCTGATCCCTGCTGCTCTTTGCTTATATCCCTAATGATGTCCAGCATCAATTTAGTCTTATCTCTGGTGGCTTTGGATACACCGGTGGCGATGATATCCACATCCAAAAGGCCGGTGTCTGGATCCACACCCACCTTACGGAGACATGCCTCCAGAATCTTGGTCACCCTCTGAGCGTCCTCGATGGTGACCGTGCTGCAAAGCCTGAGCCTGGCGTTGGCCTCGCCCAAACGGATAAGCCCCTCAAGCAGTCTGGCGGTAACCGGAACGGGCTTGTTGGAATCTTGGCCCTGGGTCCTCAAGCCTACGTAATAATGGGCGAAATACTCACTGGCCTCCTTTGTAAGAGTGGGGAATATCTTTTTTTTGGCATAGGCCACGTACTTGCGGAGCCGCTCTGGCTCTATCTCCGGCTTTATGACCACCATGGCAGCATCAATATCATCCCGGGAGATGGACTGGTTCCACTCTCCTTGGGTGGCTAGCTCTCCGGCATAGTTACTCTTGAGGATGTGCTGGGCTATCTGGGAATCGCGGTTGCTGTCTGGTTCATCTGTGAGCACGAAGATGAGATCGAATCTGGACATGAGCGCAGGAGTGAGGTTGATCTGGGGAGCTATTGGCTCGTACTTGTCGAACCTACCCAGCTTGGGGTTTGCTGCTGCCAGAAGGGCGCATCTGGATTTTAGGGTGGCCATGACTCCTGCCTTGGCGACGCTTATCGTTTGCTGCTCCATTGCCTCGTGAAGCGCACTCTTGTCCTCGTTGTCCATCTTGTCCATTTCATCCACGGCAGCGATACCGTTGTCCGCCAAGACTAAAGCTCCTGCTTCGATTGTCCATCTGCCATCTCCAAGCTCGTCTTTGACGGCCGTAGCCGTAAGGCCCGCAGATGTGGAGCTTTTGCCAGAGGTATATATGCCGCGTGGCGAGATCTTGGTCATGTACCTCAAGAGTTGGCTCTTGGCAATTCCTGGGTCGCCCACCAAGAGGATGTGGATGTCTCCCCGGATCCTGGCCCCATCAGGCAGCCTTTTGGAAAATCCTGAGGCCAATTGAAGGGCTAAAGCCTCTTTGACGTCCTCGTAGCCGTAGATTGAAGGAGCGATAGACCTTCTTATTTTATCGTAGATCTCTGGGTCCTTGGACATGTCCAGAATGATCTTCTCGTCTTCCGGTGATATGTCGATCTCCTCGAAATCCTGCTCCTTCATCTCCACGGAGATGCCCTTGTGGAAGAGGTCGAAGTAGTTGCTCTTGCCGGCCTGGGGATTGGACCGCTGATAGGATTTCAGGATGCCGTTGACGATTATCCTGTCTCCGGGGAAGATCCTGCCCGCCAGGTCGTCATCTAATTCAACATCCAGCGTTTGGGGCTGCACGCCGCCCCGAAGCTCCTCCGGCGACTCCTGGACTCTGATTTTTTGGGCGTCCACAAACTTGGACTTGGATAGAATCAGCTTGAAAGGCCCGCCCCTGTCGCAGGCTTGGTTCTGGCATTTGAGGTTTTGATCCTCGAATTTGGTGCCCGTCTGCTCCTTATAGAAGGTGAAGCCGCATCTCTGACATTCGAAAGCAGCGGAGACGATCTTAGGCCGGACCTCAGTGGCTGTGCGAACCATACCCTCAATGGAGATCAGCCTGCCGATGTGGTCAGCCCGCAGTTCGCGGGTCTTGAAATGCTCTGGAAGCTCAACCACTCGAATGTGAGCCTTGTCCAGGACTACGTCCATAGGCAGATCGATCTCCAGGAGCGCAGCTTGGGCAGCCTCAAGGAGAGAATCGGGTTCTTCCAGCAGCTGGTCAGCGAAATCGGGATCGTATTTGGTCAGGTCGGAAAAATGCACTACTAGGCTGCGCTGGTCAGGGTATGAGTCAGCCAGCTCCAGAATCTCTTTCCCGTATCTTGAGCTTAAGAACTCATCCCATTTGGCGACTGGATCGGCGGTCATTTTCTTAAGGTCCTAATTGGTGCAAAGTATCTAAAGCTAATCGATGCAGGACGAAGGTGACAATAACAAGGCTATCATACATATAAAAATTTATGCATATGTATTCACAATTATTTCTGCTTTGATTGGAGAATTGCTCCCACCTGGCTCACCAATCACTGACTTCCTCTCTTCGGATGATCTGGCCAATCACCGGCTTGGCAAGCCTGATTCGGGCCATATTGTAGATGCCAAAGGCCAAATTTTTCGAATAGCATCAGTCTGCCCGCTGTTTAGTGAATCCGATTGCTTCTTGGATGCCTTCTGCTCCCCAGTTTGCGATTTCCTGCAAGGTCGGCTTAGGATCGAAAGGAGAGCCTATAGCATGTTTTGTCCAATACTCCCCAACTTGCGATAGCTCCTCCTGGCCGAGTATTTGTTCCACCAAACGGTTGTTGAGGTCTTCGAAGACCTTTACAAAGCCCGATTCCTCATTTAACGCATAGTATTTGGTCTTGCCGTGAGTATGGGCGACCTTCATAAGGCCCCATTTTACGAACTTTTTAACTATGCGGCCCGCTGTCGGCCTGGAGACGTTTACTTCCATTGCCAGCTCAGTAAGATTGAACTCCATCTCCTTTAACGGCATGAGAAATTCGATTATCTTCAGCTCACAGCTATTTCCCAGCAGACCCTCAAAAGGAAGCGGCAATAATTTCACCTGCTAGACTTCTCACGTCTTTGTATAAATTCATTTTGTCGATAGTGTAAAATTGATTTTACAATATCTTTACTCGGCCTTGTGCGACCGAGTAACTATGCTGGCCTAAGGCAAAGAAGGCTTTGGGAATGTCATTTATATAATATTTGGGCGGACTTTTTCCAATGCGCGTTAAGTAACATTCATTTTCGAGGAACTTTAGTGTCTCCTCATAATCTTTTCCAAATTTTCTCTGGAATAGCTTATTTAGCTTATCGGAGTGATACCCTCTATTGGATCTCAAATTACGGTTCGAATAAAGAAGATGAAGCACGAATAGTTCTTCCTCTGTAAGTCCGCAAGTCATCACGACTTATAGTCATCCGCATAAATCTTTATAATGTCTATTATTTATTATAAATTTTTTAATCCAATAATCCGCATAGCTTTTGCATTCTGCGAACCTGTAATAAGACTCTGTGATGATA
>JADDYB010000155.1_pt1 | contig 20479 bp, 22 predicted proteins | sample 8641941 | NCBI WGS metagenome assembly JADDYB01 (sample SAMN16275377, study PRJNA637457) | freshwater sediment metagenome | isolation source: Lake Kineret sediment | place: Israel: Lake Kineret | collected 2013
GTCACCTGGTCTACCATAGCTTTCACCGCTTCACTATCCCTAACATCGGCTTCAACTGACATGGCTTCCCCACCCAGACTTATTATGCTCTGTACTACATTATCAGCGTCAACCTTATTACTGGCTTCAATTGCCACATAATTAACTGCTACTCTGGAACCGAGGCTGGCAAGCTTCAGAGCAATGGCTTTACCTAGGCCTCGAGAAGCACCAGTTACCAGGGATACTTTTCCTTCTAATTCCATAACTTGTCGTCACTCATTAAAGCGTTTAAACACAAGGCAGCAGTTTTCACCACCTAAACCAAAGCTATTTTTAAGACATACATTCACTTGAGCCGGGCGAGCTACATTGGGGACATAGTCCAGGTCACATGCCGGGTCAGGGGTCTCGTAATTGATGGTTGGATGAATAATCCCTTTGTTTATAACTAATATAGCGGCTATGGACTCAATAGCGCCGGCAGCAGTAATGCCATGCCCGATCATGGACTTAGTAGAGCTTATAGGGATTTTGTAAGCACGCTCTCCAAACACTATTTTAAGAGCTTTGGTTTCACAGGCATCATTCAGCTTGGTGCTGGTGCCGTGTGCATTGACATAATCAACCTCCTCAATCTTCACTCTGGTAGTTTGCAGGGCGGTACGCATAGCATAAGCCTCAGACTCAGGGGCTGGGGCAGTTGCATCGTGGGCATCAAAAGACCAGCCTGCGCCGGCAATTTCAGCCAGGATGGGTGCACCCCGTCTCCGGGCATGTTCGTAGCTTTCTAAAACTAATAGTCCGGCACCCTCAGCATAGACGAAACCATTGCGGTTGAGGTCGAATGGGCGACAAGCTTTGGCCGGGTCAGGTTCATGAGAAAGTGCTCCCAGAATATCTATTCCAGCCATGCCCACTGGCTCCAGGCTGGCGTCGGAACCCCCGGCTATCATCACATCGGCATACCCTAAGCGAATGAAATTCATCGCTGTGCCTATGGCGTCAGTACCACTGGCACAAAGGCTATTTACACTGCTGTTAGGGCCCTTGGCCCCCAGCATCATTCCTACATGCATGGATGCTGCGCTGGCGGTTGACTTGGTGATGAAGAGCGGATCGGCTCTTCTAGGACCTGATCTTTGGTATAGCTCCCATCCCCGAACAACGTAGCCCTGCTCTGTCATAGTAGAAATGGTAACACCTACTCTATCAGGATTTTCCTGAGTCATATCCAGGCAGGCTGATTGTAATGCTTCTTTGGCAGCGGCAATGGCAAACTGAATGGTCCTTGAAGTGCGGTCAACCGCTTTCAAGTCCATATACTTTGTGGCATCAAACCCATGCACTTCAGCGTCAACCTTCACTCGAAAGTTGCTGGCATCAAAGTGGGTAATAGGACCGATGGCTGACCTTCCTGTTGCTAATCCAGCCCAGAACTCCTCCACGGTTAAGCCCAGGGGATTAATAGTTCCCATACCGGTAACTACAACTCTCGGCAGATTTATCGTGCCCCAGGAGCGCATCGCATTTTTGGAAATTCTAGCCATATCTATTAGTCCTTCTTTTCTAATGCAAACAACGGGGTGTATATGGAAAAACCTCCATCAACAATAATGGTCTGCCCTCTTATCATAAAGGCTTCTTCACTGCATAAAAAAGCCACTACATTAGCGACATCTTCAGGGTTCACCATTCTTCCTGCTGGTGTTATTGGAAGATTTCCTCTGTTTAACTGCTCATCAAAATAGAATTTCAGAGCTTCTGTGTCAACAAACGAAGCAGCGACAGCATTAACGCAAATGCCTAGAGGTGCTAGCTCTATTGCCAGGTAGCGAGTTAAAGCTTCCAGGGCAGCTTTGGAGACTCCAACAATAGCATAAGTGGGCCAGACAAGAAACGAACCAAGGCTGGAAAGACTGACTATCTTGCCACCCCTGCCCTCCATTAGCTTGGCAGCTCTCTGAGCGCATAGCAAACATGCCCGGGCGTTGATGTCCATGGTCCATTCCCAGGCCTTAATATCTATATCCATTACAGGGCGACCTACGCCTGAAGCAGCATTGCTAATCAAGATATCCAGGTGGCCAAACTTATTGCCAATCATGTTAAACATTTCGTCTATCTTTGCCGGGTCTCCCACATTAGCGCGGATGACCTCAGCTTTCACTCCCAGAGCCTCAATATCTTTAGCAGTTTGTTCCGCGGTTTCGCGGCGGCGGAAAAAATCGATAATAATATCAGCACCCTGAGAGGCAAGTTTTAAGGCAATCGCCCGCCCAATACCGCGCCCACCTCCGGTAACTAAAGCCAGCTTCCCCTCAAGAGACATAGCTAAACTCTTTCCTTTTGTGCTACCCGATTCTCCACATAGGCGACAAAGGCGCCGAAGTTCTGAAACTTCTGTGCTTCCTCGTCGGGGATTTCAATCCCAAAGGTCTCTTCCACCGCTACCAATGCCTGCACTACATCCAGAGAATCTGCCTTAATGTCTTTAAATGTGCTCTCTCGAGTAATAAGACTCTCCTCAACGCGAGTAATCCTGGCCATGATCTCTCTTATCTGCTCTTCAATAGTCATAATTTACCCCCTTGGTTATATTTTGCTAATTCCGATTTCAAGCTTACAACGACGTCGGCTTTTACTGCTTCCTTGGCACTTTCTATAGCGTTAGCTATGTTGGGTGCTCGGCTAGCTCCATGCGCTATCTTGACAACCCCATCAACGCCCCACAAAATGCCACCACCTCGCCTCTCAGTTTCACTGGATATTTTGGTCGCCGGGAACAATTTATTAAAGCCGAGTCTGGCTAAGGTGCCTAGCGGTGGATACTTTTTCAGCTTCTGCTCTGTCCAATCCCGGGCACGACCCCCGATGCTTTCATAGAATTTCAAGATAACATTGCCCACAAAGCCGTCACAGACGATGACATTGGCCTTGCCCCTTAAGATATCATTGCCTTCTATATTACCAATAAAATTCAATCCGCTATTTTTGAGAAGGGAATGCGCTTCACGCACTGCTTCACTCCCCTTATTTATTTCGCTTCCCGTGCTTAGCAAAGCTATCGTAGGGTCAGCGATGTTAAGGAATTTTTTGGCATAGACCGAGCCAGCGATGGCAAAATTTAGAAGTTGATGTGGCTTACAATCTACATTAGCTCCAAGGTCTACCATCACAACATTCGATGCAAAGCTACCCAGAGAGCCAACAATTGACGGACGATACACTCCATCCACCATGCCTATAAATTGAATCGCACTTATCGCTACTGCGGCACTAGAGCCAGCACTAACTAAGGCATCTGCTTCGCCTGCTTTTACCATCTTGGCTGCCACGACGACAGAGCAATTGGGCTTGCGACGAATTACGTCAACAGGCGACTCATCTTCTCTAATAAATTCGCTGGCTTCGACAACATGGATAGATGAACCGTTGGTGAATTTATACCCGGCTAATTCCTTTTCTAGAATGTTGGTGGAGCCAACCAGGAAGATTTCCACATCGTCTTGCTTAGCTGCCTGCACTGCCCCTTTAACTATTTCCTCAGGAGCATAATCACCACCCATGGCATCTACGGCCACTCTTATTCTTCCATTTTGAGCTATATTTTTATCTCTTATCACGTGATACCTTAACTACTGCCTCTCCTGCCACTATCGTTTCGCCCTTTTGATTACGGCACTCAAAATTGCAATTTGCATATGATATACCATCTTTTTGTTCAATGCAATCAATTCTACCATTGATAGTCAAAGTGTCTCCAGGACGTGCCGGCTCTTTAAATTTTGCTCTAAGCTTACCCCCGGACAGCCAGTTCTGGCCAAAAGCCGAGGTCATCATCTCTGACACATGAGCCAGGTTGAGCATACCATGAGCAATAGTTCCCCCAAAAGGAGTCTTAGCGGCAAAAGCCTCGTCTATATGGATAGGATTAAAATCACCCGATGCCTCAGCATAAAGATTAATTTTCTCCTGGGTGATATGTATTACCACCGGATTAAGAGCCTTCCCTTCTTTAATATCGGTAAGCATTTCTTTCATACCCCTAGGTGGACAATGCTATGGTTGTTTTTCCCGATTGCACCTTTTCTTTGCTCTGGTTAAAAACCTCCAGTTCCAGGATCAACATATTCATTTTACCGCGAGCTATCTTTTGTGCCACTCCAATGTGACACTTGATGGTCGTGCCAATGGGCACCGGTTTGAAAAACTCTAACTCTTGGGAAGCATGTATAGCGATGGTACCGGGCGGCAGAGGAATAGACCCTGCCATAGTAGCTATGGCAAGGGCTGTAATGGCCAGCGGGGGGACAAAACCATCACCTTTGCCATCCACAGCCTTCAGATATTTGGAGACGAGGGAGACACTCAGTTCATAACTGGCAGGAGGGAATTTATAACCAGGTACTAATTCCTCATAGCTTATAGCTTTATCTGCCATTTGACCGGTTCCGAATACATCGGTATACTATGTATATTAGATTATACACTACCCGTGATTCTTGTCAATATATCTTGTTGCTAGGTATCATCTGTTGAGAACGGAGTCGGCATAAATAAAGCTAACTCATTGCCAATAACATAGTCTCGTATACAATTCCTCTCATTCGTATGGGCTTCCTTCCCCTTGACGGGAGAGGATTCAGGTGAGGGTGAAAAAAACACCGATATTCAACTCTCTAAATTGTTTTGTTCATTCGTATTTTGGATTTCGATATTGTTTAGAATTTAGTGCTTGTGGTTTAGTATTTCATGTTATAGGGGCGGGACTCGTACCCGCCCTCAATATTGCCAGTGCCGACCTATAGAGACGTGGCAAGCCCAATGGTTAAATTTTTCCAGAAGCGAGAAGGAAACCCCTGCTTCACGATGAACACAGCCCATCAATCGATGTAGTGAGAGGCTTTAGCCTCGTGCCGCTAGTTCTGCACGACCCTGAAGGGTCGCACTACGAAATGTACAGATGAAGAATTCCCGGAATGGCAGGGACAAATCAAAGTCTAAAGCTCGGCCAAGATTAAACAGACCATATACTGTTGGCAGATAGAGGCAAGCAAAGAAAGCTATCGAACAAAGTTTGATGAATACAGCGAAGTCTAATTTGGTATCTACATAATGGGCTCGGCAGGATTCGAACCTGCGACCAACCGGTTATGAGCCGGCCGCTCTGCCCCTGAGCTACGAGCCCACTCTCCAGCCATGAAAACCCTTACTTTTCAGGGCACCCAGATTAGTCTGGAGCGGGAGACGGGACTCGAACCCGCGACACCCTGCTTGGAAGGCAGGCACTCTACCACTGAGTTACTCCCGCGAAATTGCCTGTATTTTACCTCAAATCTTACAGTTGGTAAACAAGAAGAGGGTTCTGTGTCCGTCAAGTTAAGTCAGGCTTATCTACTAGGGTGATTCAAGCTTTGGGTTGCTGGGCAACTATTGCAATGGTCGAATGCTATTCGAAATCACTAACCTTTGATGATGCCTTTCAACTCTATAAACAGGTTAACGGTGGTCAAGTTTGAGGATAGCTTATATTTGATTTCCACCCACTTCTCCGTTGCCTTTTCCAGATCCACCCAGCCAGTCATCAGGCTAACTACTGAAACACCAATCTGCTTTATTTACGCTTGAGAGCTAGCAGGTGAACATTGGAAGTTCCTATCAGGGAAATGCCAATAATCTCCAGGACTGTGGGAATACCTGTGGTATTTTCTCCCAGGATATCACCATCAAACATAAAAATAGCAGCTAATAATGCTAGAACAACCCCTATTGCGAATTGTCCAAAGAATGCTCTTTTCTTTTCATTGCTTATTCTTTCTAGCTTCTCCGCTTTTTGCCTCCTCCAAACCAATAATGCTACAGCTACCAAGGCAACACCAATAACAATAATCGCAATCAGTATAATATTGACCATCTTCAACACCTTCAATTATTGCTTTTCCAGTATACTAGGTTTTATCTTTGCAGGTTGTCAAGTGGGTTGAATGCCTTGGTGGCAGGTATTCAAAGCTAGGTTGTTCACAAGGCAAAGCTAAAAGTTCACAAGGCAGGTGGGCTATCCAACAAGGTTATCCAGTCTCTTGGTGGGTGGGAAGGTCTTGACATGGTGAGCCACTACGCAGCGAGCCTAACCTTTGAAGATGCTTTGAGGCTGTATAGGGCTGTGAACTCAGATGGTCAGTAGATTGTTTCAGTCAGTTTCTGGGGTTACTTATTTGTATTTAGATACCAGGCTACTGCCCAGTGAATAAGCGGCCCTATACTGCCCAAGCCTACGACAATTGCCAGTAGGAACCAAGTCATTGATTCTAGGCCAAGAGTGATATTAGCCGCATCACTGATTATCCCTAACAGGACGAATGCAATAGCAAAGTACCAACAAATGTCCACAGCCCTTCCACATTTGATAAGGTCACCCTTACACTTTTCACGGTCTGCACAACTTGGTAATACCATAGTAACACCTCCTTTATTATTACCATAACTCGGATAGGCAGTATTGTACACATCGATACCTTTGCGGAGCAAGCCAGAAAGCCATGAACAGCGATGCCTGGTAAGCAAGTACTAAAAGCCGGGTCTTTACAAGGCAAAGCTACATGTTCATAAGGCAAGGGGGTGTCTCCCAGGGATATTGATGCTACCTACGCCTATCCACGAAGATGTTGGTTCGAAGAAAAATCCAGTCAGGATTAGAATCTGGAGAACACATATCCGAGGAATGGGACTGATGAATAAGAAGTGCCAAAGCAAACGAGGTCACGAGTCACTAGCCCAGTGAAGTCCGACGATGGTTTGAGACTCCACCAAAAAGGGATGGCCCTTTGTCTCCCCACTTCGCTTGGCTACCTTCGTGACCTTCGTACTTCAACAAAGAGGGCAATAGCCCCAGCTATCAAGGCTATGACTATGATGATGCCAATCGGTCCCTGGAATAGAAGAAGGACTGTGGAGTAAAAAACAAGCGACTAAGTATGATAGCACCTATGATTAGGACTATTCCACCGAAGATTCTCAGGCAGCCACCCGTCACCTAGAGAGATGCCTCCTGATCTTATTATACCAGTTGCCAGGTCAGTGAAGTCTGAGGATAGCTTGTGGGATTATGGGGGCGTGAGGGTCAGCATGAACATGGTCAATCCCACGGACTTCATAACCTTTATCCAACAAGAACTGGGCCAAGTAAGAGCCGTCCTGCCCCGTTAGGACTAACTCGAAAAGTGGTATAATTATTCGAGGAGGGTAGGTCAATGATTATTGATATTCATGTCCATCCGCAATTCTTAGAGCCACAGCCAGGAAACATCCCGCCTCAACTGGATACCAGAAAACTTGATATTGTAGCCAATCCCCAACACTTGCCTATAGCGTTAGGCCAGACATCCCAGCACTACTTCCAAAGAAACCACGTCATATTGCCGTTGCCAGAGTTCATTAGGCAAATGGATGAAGCAAAAATCGATAGAATCGTGCTGGTGAACCCGGCAGTAAAAGGTGTACCTGTGAGACCGATGAACGAAGGCGTAGCAAAATTGCTAGAAGCTTATCCAGACAGGTTCATCGGCTTCGCAGGCTTTGACCCAAACAACGGGGCGCAAGCCGTACAGGAAATTGAATATGCAGTAGAAAACCTTGGATTCTCAGGTATCAAAACCGTCGCGTCGACACTTGAACTGGATATCAATGATAAAGCATTCTACCCATGCTATAGGAAAGCTGAGGAACTTGATATCCCAATTTTGATTCACACAGGGTCAGTGATTATCAAAGGATGTAGAGTCAAACACGTTCATCCATTGATGATTGATGACGTTGCCTTTGATTTCCCAGACTTAAAGATAATATGTGCTCACTTAGGTGGATGGCAGTATATGGACGCCATAAACATGCTACTCCATCATGCCAATGTGTTTGCTGACATCTCCTTTTGGCCGTTGAATCCATTCTATGTAGATATGGTTCCATGGAGTCTGTTAGAAAAGACCGTATCAAACAAAATACTGCTTGGGAGTGACTATCCAGCGGGACAGACTCCGAAAGAAGCGGCTGAAGCCGTGCGAAGATTACCTATAAGTCAAGACTTCAAAGAAAAAATCCTAGGCAGAAATGCAGCAAAGATATTAAAATTACAGGGGTGATTGAAGTAACCAGCCTCTTCACTTCTACCTCGTCTCAATAGAATCATAGCCTTAGTCAGTGGCAAATGGAATACGGATACGAGGCTAATATTTGCTTGATAGACAAGGCTTTGAAGCTAGATTGTTTACAAGGCAAGAGGGTATTCCCTAGGTACATTGGTGCTGCCTAGGCTTAGCCACGAAGAAGATGTTGGCTAGTAGAAAAACCAGTCAAGCCTGAGATTTCTGCCACTCTCTTCTCCTGAGACAAACGAATACGATTGGGAGAATCCCTACAGGGATGGGACCCACCATCCACCAAACTGGAGCATAAGGAGGAAGGAGTAAACAGAGAACCCAAAGGATAAGGAGGAGCAAAGCCAAAAGGACAAGGAGGAGCAGAGACGAAGCGAAGCATACTCTCCAGTATTTCCTTCTAAGGCAAAAGACTCCTCCAGTGACAAATAACAAAGCCGAAATGACCATAACCAGATTAACAAAAGGAAGGTCATAGGTACCAATACCATCCTCAATCAGACGAGGGACGAAACTGACCAGCAATGCTATACCAACAACTGTCATCAGAATACCAGCTGCTATTCTCATCTTATCCTGCCTCTGACTTGATACTAACTGCTGCAACCTCATCATCGGGGATGTTGGTATCAGCAATAGAAATGTTAACGTCAATCAGGCCAAATAGAATTAACCCTGCCAGTAGGATTGCAAGGGTGACTAAGGCAGCCAGCCCCTTCACTTCAACCCCCTCTTAGATCAATTATAGGCTTGAATAAACACAGAAGCAATACTCTTGAGGGGTAAATGTGGAAAAGTGAAAGGGAAGCACCGCACCATTCAAAATATCTTTGAACCCCTTACCTTCAGGAACTGGACAATGCTGCAGCCGAGCGTCGCCAAGCCCAACAGGAATTGCAGACCAGTAAGCTGCTGAGCTATAACAAACTGGGGTCCGGGATTAAAGAAGAATATTTGGCGCTCACCACCAGAAAGTTGATAGAAGTATGAAGTCGGGAAGCCCCAGAAGACGACCAATAATGCGGCGACCGTGATGAGCGCACCTAATGCTATCTGTGTGATAGCTAGTTTCAGGGATTTCTCAGAGGGTTGCTCTCGTGCCTGTTCCACCAGTTGGGCAATACTGAATCCAAGCACGGCCAGGCCTAGGAGCAATACCAGGATGTTGAGACATGAAGCACCTACTTCTTTCAGGTCAGGATTGAAGATTATCTCGAAGGAGCCATCTCCAGATAACGGTATGCGAATGCGGAAAGTAGTGAGGTCCCAGGCGATGACAAACGCCGTGGTGAGCGCAATAAGCGTTCCGAGTGCTATCTGCGTTATGGTCAGCTTCATGTTTGCGCCTTTCAGTCTTGACTCGTTCATCAGGATTCTACCACCATGAACAGTGTAGGGGGAAGGTCAAGGAAGGAGGGCGTAGCCCCCGCCTTAGTTAGTAACCTTTACTCCCGCGAAACTGAATCTATTTTACCTCAAATCTTAGTTGGCAAACAGGAAGAGGGTTTTGCACCGTCAGGTCAGCCCCAGTAGCCATGCCTAATAAGCAGGTATTCAAAGCTGGATTGTTCATAGGGTAAAGGGGTATCCCAAGCGATATTGGTGTTACCGAAGCCTGGCCACGAAGATGTCGGCTCGTAGAAAAAGCCAGTGAGGGTTAAAGAATCCGCTAGCCGGGCTTGCCGCTATCCGCCTTCAGGCCGAGCAAGCCTCACCTTGATTGCGTGGAGGTGACCGTTGGGGTCCCGTGTAACCTCAAATTGCACTTCTTGCCCTTCTTCAAGGGAACCATAATCCACCCCTTGAAGCTGGTTGCGGCCAAAGAAGAGGTCTTCTCCCTGCTCTGTCTTGATGAACCCAAAACCACGGTCTGCAATTAGCCGTTTTATTGTGCCCTTTCGCATGAAATACCTCTCCAAATCCGCTGGCTGGGCCACGTCAGTTCTATTCCCTTGCCATCTACAGGGCAGGAATGAAATAGAATCCGCTCAAGACTGTGAATAGACCGGCCCTTATCTCATCACTTCTTCGGGCCCTTCCGAAGATATTCGGCACCTTTCTTTCGCGCGTTCTTTCCTGTCTTTTTAGCTGCTTTCTTCTGAGCCATTTGTCTCCTAGTAAAAGTAATTCCCTTTGCGAGATTATAGCAGCCTGGTAGACAACACACAAGAAACATAAAGCCTGAGGATAGCTTGAGTCTATATCGGAGGATCGAACAAAACCGGGCATTGTTGGGCAACAGCGCAGGTTTTTGTCCTGATACACGCAAGGTTAGTGGTTGCCTGACTGCAACTTAGCCCGAATCTCATGTTCTCGTTCCTTTAGTGTATCCAGTTGCTTTGCAGCTTCCGCAGCCTCAATCATCTGTTCCTTACCTGTGATGAAGCTGGCTCTTGGTTTTCCCTTTGAGCCTTCCGTCGCCTGTCTTCGCAGGGCCTTCAATTCCCTCTTAGCCTTATCTATTTCGGTCACGATATCCTCGAGTTGCTTATTAAGCTCTTCTTCTGTCTCCATGATTTCATCCCCTAGTTATCTCTCTCTGTTTATCTTATTCAAATCCACCTGGCTGGAATTGTCAATACGCGTCTTTACCATGTTTGATTTCCTGGCATCACCCACTCTATCGTGATTTCACCATCGGCCAACCTCAGAGAGAAGACATGAAAAAATAGAGCAAAGGAAAGCACTATAATTGACACCCACTACTGCGGGGGATAGAATCCTACCAAAAGGTAAATAGGAGGCATATACACTATGAAGGAATACGAGTGTGTTCAGGTAAACCATCACAAGGAAATAGCTAAGGTAATAAAAGAATACCTAAAGAATGGCTGGAATCTCCATACCTATCAGGCTACAGGTCTAGGGGGAGATATAAAACACTACCTGCTATTTGAAAGGGGATAGTCATTAGGGTTAAGTAATCGGTGTACGATAGGTTATCTACATAAACCCATCCCTTCCATATCCTCCACCTATTGCATCAGTAACCAGTGCCTGATGTTACCTTGGAGGAAGGTTAAGAAAGGGGGACACCGTGAGCTTAGACTTAGCAGCGCGGCTTTACGTTATCTTTCACCCAGCCTACTATATTATCGAGAGAGGTGCCGGGCAGAAATATCTCTTTGATTCCAAGTTTCTTAAGTTTGGGGATATCCTCTTCAGGAATGATGCCTCCGCCGATAACCATTATGTCATCTGCCTTATTCTCTTTTAGTAACTCGAGCACCCGCTTAAATAGGTACATATGAGCTCCGGAGAGGCAGCTCAGCCCGATCAGGTCGACATCCTCTTGTAACGCTGCAGCGACAACTTGCTCCGGTGTCTGATGCAAGCCAGTATATATCACTTCAAACCCGGCATCTCGGTAAGCCCGGGCTATAACCCTTACTCCCCGGTCATGTCCGTCCAGGCCAGCTTTGGCTACCAGAATTCGTATCCTTTTTGCTGAGTTTGTCATGTTGTCCTTTCCCTTCAGATAGTCTCCTTCTCAGGCGGGGACGAGCCCCGCCACTACAAGCGGGTACAAGACCCGCCACTACTTCATAACTCCCCTCACCCCTCTTATCTTAAGAGGGGGACTTCAGTAGAATCCCGGGTCTCGATACTCGCCGAAAACGTCTCTCCAGACATCGCATATTTCCTGCTCGGTAGCATACTCCCTTACTGCCTCTATCACATAGGGCATTAAGTTCTTGTCCGTCCTGGAAGCAGCGCGGAGGTCCTTCAAGATTTGAGCCACCCGGCGGTTATCCCTCTCCTTCTTTACTTTATGCAACCTGGCAATCTGCCTCTCTTCGACCGCTTCATCTATTCTTAATGTCTCGGGAGGAGCCTTTTCTTCGACAACATATTTATTCACCCCCACCACGATCTTCTCTTTTTTGTCTATTTGCTGCTGGTAATGATAGGCGGCATCGGCAATCTCCATCTGGGGAAAACCTTTGTTAATAGCAGCAAGGACACCCCCCATGTTGTCTATCTTATCGATGTATTCCCAGGCCTTTTCCTCCATTTCCCTGGTCAAAGACTCTACGAAATAAGAGCCAGCCAGAGGGTCTATGGTGTTGGTGACGCCTATTTCATCGGCGAGTATTTGCTGGGTACGCAGGGCAATCGTTGCAGCAAATTCAGAGGGCAAAGCCAGTGTCTCATCAAGGGCATTGGTATGCAGAGACTGTGTCCCACCCAGGACTGCGGCCAGGGCTTCAGTGGCAGTCCTGACGATATTATTGTAGGGCTGCTGGGCGGTCAGAGAGCAACCGGCAGTTTGAGTATGGAACCGCATCCACCAGGTGCGGGGATTCTTAGCTCTGAACCTGTCCTTCATAATGTGGGCCCACATCCTTCTGGCTGCCCTGAACTTGGCAATCTCTTCGAAGAAATCGAGATGAGAGTTAAAGAAGAAGGATAGCCGGGGGGCAAAAGAATCAACGTTGAGCTTCTTTCTTTCTATCACATCCTGGACATAAGCTATCCCGTCAGCCAGGGTGAAAGCCAATTCCTGGATAGCGGTGGAGCCTGCCTCCCGGATGTGATAGCCGCTGATGCTTATGGTATTCCACAGGGGAACATGCCGGGTGCCGAACTCGACGGTATCGCTTATCAGCCTGATTGATGGCTCGGGCGGGAGCATAAACGTCTTCTGGGCAATAAATTCCTTGAGCATGTCATTTTGAATTGTGCCCCCGATTTTATCCCAGCTTATCCCCGATTTATCGGCAACAACCAGATACATTGCCCAAAGTATTGAGGCAGGGGGATTAATAGTCATAGAAGTGGTGACACTATCCAGGGGAATCCGATGAGTCAGAATCTCAAAATCTCTCAGGGTGTCGATGGCCACGCCGCATTTCCCACACTCACCCCTGGCCCGCGGCGAATCGCTATCGTATCCCATCAAAGTGGGGAAGTCGAAGGCGGTGCTCAGCCCTGTCTCGCCTTCCTTGAGCAAGTGATGCCATCTTTTGTTGGTATCCTCGGCACTGCCCATCCCGGAGAACATGCGGAAGGTCCATTCCTTACCCCGATACATTGTGGGTTGACACCCTCTGGTAAAGGGGAAAATGCCGGGATAGCCGATATCCTTGGAAAAATCAAGGTCCTTGATATCTTCCGGGGTATAAATCGCCTTTATCTCCAGGTCGGAGACAGTGGAGAATCTTCTGCCCTTCTCAGCCTTTTGCTTTCTGGCCTTCTCGACTTCCTTCTCCCATTCCTTCTTACCCTCCTCCCCCTCTTGTAAGGTTTTCTCCGAAAACATAATCGTCCCCTTTACTTTACACCCAGTACCTGGCGGGCAATCGTCCACCTCTGCATCTCCGAGGTTCCTTCGTAAATCTCGGTTATCCTCTGGTCGCGGTAGTAGCGTTCCACAGCAAAGTCTTTAGTGTAGCCATAGCCGCCGAATATCTGGACTGCTTTGTGGCAAACTCTATGAGCTGCCTCGGAGGCAAAAAGCTTGGCCATTGCCGCTTCTTTGGGAGGAGCATGCCCTTCTTTCCTGGTCAACCAGGCAGCCCTGTAGATCAGCAACCGGGCTGCGTCTATTTCAGTAGCCATATCGGCAATCATCCACTGGATGGCCTGAAGTCGGGCGATTTCGGCGCCAAACTGCTTCCTTTCCTTAGCATAGGCTACGGCAGCGTCGTAAGCGGCTTGGGCAATACCCAGTGCTTGAGCAGCTATGCTGACCCTGCTGGCGTCTATGCCTTCCAAAGCTATCCTGAAGCCTTTTCCCTCTTCGCCCAACATATTAGCCACAGGTATTTTACAATCATCGAAGATAAGCTCCGCTACCGAAGCAGGGTGCAGCCCCATTTTTCTTTCCAGCTTGCCCACGGAGAAGCCTTTCGTATCTTTATCCACAACGAATGCGCTGATGCCGCGATAGCCCAGCGATTTATCCTTGGTAGCAAAGGTGGTGACAAAGTCGGCTTCAGCACCATTACTGATGAAAATCTTCTGACCATTCAGAACATAATAATTGCCCTCCCGAGCGTATTTTGTCTCCATGGCTGCCACATCGCTGCCCGCCATGGCCTCAGTTAAACCAAAAGCCACTATCGCCCCATCGATTACACGGGGAATGTAATGACTCTTTTGCTGCTCGTTGCCATGCATGACGACGGGATACATACCCAGGCCAAGGCTGACCAGATAGACGACGCTTATACCGGCACAGGCACGGGCAAGCTCTTCAGTGGCTATGGCGAAGGTCACTTCGTCCCCACTTCCTCCATACTCTTCAGGAAAGTGCACGCCATGCAAGCCGGCGTCAGCCATCTTTTTGATGACATCATAGGGGAACTTCTCTGTCTCATCCCATTCGGCGGCGTGAGGTGCGATTTCCCCGGCACAAAAATCCCGCACCATAGCTTGAAACATTTTTTGGTCTTCGGTAAGTTCAAAATCCATTTCTAACTCCTTTACAGGCTATTTTAAAATCTTTTTTGTCGGAGGGTAATTAACGACCATTGATTATTCCCAACACCTTTAACCCGATGCTTACTATAAGCTACCAGTCACTTGCAGCTGCTTTTATTCGCTTTCAAGGCTGATTTTACTACCCAGCCCTGACCAAGGTCAATTATTCTTCCTTGTTTCCTAACACGGCTTATAAGACCCCTCAGTAGAGGATGAATGAATGCCCTTGACTATAAAAAAATGGCCTAGAGCTTATGGAATCATTGACGGATAGAATTTTTTATAATAGACTTACATTTCTAGTATGTATATCCTAGCGAATAAAAATGAGGGCACCTGGACCTGGCTTAAGTGCCCTAATTTTATGCCTGTATAGGAGGGACAGTTATGGACTTAGTCTGGATTTGTATAATCGTGGGTATTGTGGGAGCGGCGGTGGTGGCGTACTTTGTAAGGTACGTTCTGAGGCAGGACGAGGGCTCACCGAGGCTTAAGGAGATTTCTGCCGCCATTAAGGAGGGGGGGCTGGCTTTTATCCACAGGGAATATCGCACCTTGATTATTGTAGTAGTTGTGGTAGCCATTATCCTGGCGGTTGTACCGGCCTTGGGCTGGAGGATGGCAGTAGCTTTTGTATTTGGCGCCTTATGTTCTATGGGTGCCGGATATGCGGGCATGAATATGGCACTCAGGACTAATGGCCGTACCTGCGCCGCGGCACAGAAGAGCCTGAATCAGGGGCTGAGAGTTTCATTCCGGGGCGGAGCAGTTATGGGTCTGACAGTGGTGAGCATTGGCATCATAGGGCTATCTGTTCTCTACTTTATATGGCATGACCTCCCCGATTACCAGTTCCTGTTCATCATTCCAGCCTATGGCACCGGTGCTTCACTGGTAGCTCTTTTCGCCAGGGTGGGCGGTGGGATTTTTACCAAAGGAGCTGATGCCGGTTCTGACCTGGTGGGCAAGGTTGAGGCGGGCATACCGGAGGATGACCCCAGGAACGCTGCTGTCATAGCTGACAATGTCGGGGATAATGTCGGCGATGTCTGCGGCATGGGCGCCGACCTTTTTGAGTCCTATGTAGAAACCGTTGTTGCCACTATGACGCTTACTACGGTGGGCGTCATACTGGCGCCATGGTTGAAGGGAGTGTTGTTCCCCACACTTTCTCCTGAAGTCGCTTTACAACGCGCCTGGTGGTTACCTCTTCTTATCATGGCTGCCGGCATTGTGGCTTCCGTGATTGGATGTTTTCTGGTCAGGGTTGGGGAGAAGGTGGAGATGAGCGCTCTTCTGGGAGCTTTGCGCCGCGGTACACTCGGTGCCACAATACTGGCGGCAGTGTTTGGCTTCCTGGTGATTCACTTTTTGGGTGCCAGTTTAGGCCTCTTCTGGGCGATGCTGGCTGGCCTTGTGGCTGGCGCCTTGATGGGAGAAGCCACAAACTATTTCACATCTTATGCCTTCAAGCCGACTCAAGAAATCTCCGAAGCTTCCACCAGAGGCGGCGGCGCTACTATAATTCGAGGCTTTGCCAACGGTCTGATGAGCACATGGCCACCGATAGTCCTGGTAGCTTTAGCTATTATCATAGCGTACAAGTTCGGCAGCTTCTACGGTGTGGCATTAGCTGCCGTTGGTATGTTGTCCACACTAGGGGTGACACTGGCTACCGATGCTTACGGACCTATAGCTGACAATGCCGGAGGTATCGCCACCCAGGCGGCGTTGCCACCCGAGGTGCGTGAGAGGACCGATGCTCTGGATTCTCTGGGGAATACCACGGCCGCCACGGCAAGGGATTCGCCATCGGTGCTGCCGTCATGAATTCGCTGGGCTTAATCCTGGCCTACGCTATGGCTGTCGGGATAGTGACAGTCTCAACTACCACAGGTCAATTAGAGCCATTCCCTGAGGCACTGAGCTTGCTGAGTACGCCGGTTATCGTTGGCGTAATTATCGGTGCCCTTATCCCTCCCGTCTTCTGCGCCATGAGCATGAAGGCAGTTGGTATAACTACGGCGGCAATTGTCGATGAAGTCCGCCGGCAGTGGCGTGAGATAAAGGGCTTGATGGAGGGGACTGCCCGGCCCGAATACGGCAAGTGCGTGGATATCGCCACCAGAATAGCACTAAAAGAAATGTTAGTTCCTTCCATAATGACCATAATTGCACCCGTGCTGGTGGGAGTGGTTCTGGGCAAATATGCTCTGGCTGGCTTTCTTATCGGCTCCTTGGCGACCGGTTTCATCCTCGCTATCACTTTAAACAATGCCGGCGGCGCCTGGGATAATGCTAAGAAGTGGATTGAAGCCGGGAAATTTGGTGGTAAGGGCTCAGATGCTCACAAATCAGCCGTGGTCGGGGATACAGCTGGTGATCCCATGAAGGATACTGCCGGACCGTCCTTGAATATAATGCTGAAGCTGATGTCGGTGATTTCCCTGATGCTGGCACCGGTATTAATGCACTTTGGTGGCCTGGTTTAACGGGGCAGGCTGTAAATCCTAGGGATTTAGCAGGATTCCCTCGTCTCCCCACACGACGTCGCCCTCGGCATCTACTCTTTGAACATAGTATGAAACTTGGGAAATTTCCTCACCTGTGAATTTAACGGCTGACCAGGAGATGAGGACTCCTCCGCAACCGTCTGGGACCGCCAGTGGTAGGTGTAAGTCCCGAAAGGTCAGCGTGGTCCCGTCAGGTCCCCATAACTTTCTCCCCGCAGCATCTAACCTCTGAGCTCCTGCCTCAGTTTCGTTGCCACCGTACCACACGCTGATACCCCCACCAGAACCATCGCTTACCAGGGAATGATAAGTGGTCGGCCAAAGCTCAACATCCTCGTCCCACAGTTTATGGCCATCGGCATCTATCCTTAGGGCGTGGATACCCTGAGAATTATTTTCAAGAGAAACGAAAAAGACGATGGCGCCGCCGGCACCATCATCTACTATTTCCGGGCTGTGCTGGAGTAATGGTTCAATACAAACAGGCACACCATCCGGCCCCCACAATATATTGCCCCCGGCGCCTATCCTCTGGGCATAGATATCCGAATTACAGTTGCCGCCCCCACAGGGTATGTATTGCTCGTACACAATTATAGCTCCACCTGAGCCATCGCTTACTACCCGAGGTTCTCCGGCTGAGCCTACATATACTTGCACACCACCCGTCTGCCATAATATGTTCCCCCCAGAATCTACCATCTGAGTGGAAACATTGCCGACGCCGTAGCTAACGACGATGACGCCGCCTGAATTGTCACTGCAAATGTCATCAAATCCGGCCAAGCCTAATGACACTCCATCTTCACCCCAGGGAAGATTGCCTTCGGCATCTATCTTCAGAATGGAGGCGTTATAGGCAATGATGACTCCTCCCGACCCATCAGGTATTGCCTTGTCAACGCCTGATATGTCCGTTCGCCATTGCACATTCCCTTCGGAATTGATTTTAGCAACATGGGGTTGTGAGTACGGTGGTTCGCGAAGGGGCTGGCGCCAGATAACAAAAGCGCCTCCTGAACCATCGCTTACTGCGTATAAGTCAGATGTCCAATAGAAGTCTGCATCGCCACTGCCAACCAATATGCCCTTTTCTCCCCAGAGAAAGTCTCCTTCAGGACTTATTTTTTGAGCGTAAAATTCAACAAGAGAGCCGGTGTCGGACATGCGCCAAGTTTGGTAGAAAGCTATAGCACCACCCGAACTATCGCCAGTTATGGCGGCAAAGGGAATAGACGGACCACAACAGCCGCTGTCACAACCTATACTAAGCAATATTGCTACAGCCAGCGCCGAGATAATAACTGAGACAACAATCTTACGTCGCATTGCTTCCTCCTCACAATGGCCAGCATTACCCATATATTATTATATGGGGGGTAAGCACTATAAGCAAACTTCGAAGTGCCTACCCCGTTAAATCACCCGCCCATTAAATCTAGGAGTCCTAGATAGTTATGTACCAAGGGTAGAGACCTAGAATACCATAGTTAAGGTAGAGCCAGTCAGCACGTGAGTCTGAGTCAGTGCATATTAGTACACGCTCATATACATGGTTGTTCCATAGAAAATTATCATAGTAACCTTTAATGGCAACATAATGGGCAGCAGAGGGAGGAAAGTCTGGATTCCCCGTTATATCATCGTAGAATCTGTATGCGCGCAACGCTGTTGGCCAACCGGAGTTTATGTAATTCTTTATAGTCGGGTAATAGTTACTCGGGTACTTCACAGTCACATGACTGAAGGTGTTACCATAACCATCACTAGGATTTCCATCTCCATTTGGGTCTTTGGTCATAGCAACGAACCCTGGGCCATAGTTAGTCGTTGTTGTACCGCCGGTAGTGCAGCTAGTTCCCATCGTAGTAAAGAGTCGGAGATACATTTGACATTGTTCTGGTCCGGCATCTGGTAACCTGGTGTACCCCCTTTGTTCTTTGTAGTACCGACCGATTGACACTCCTGAGGAAGGACCACACCAGCAATAATTGTCAGGATTACAATCAGCACAGTAGTCATTACACCAATGATACATCGTTAGCCAGTAGTAACTAAGAGTTTGAGCGGTCGGAATAGAATCCGCTAATTCCTCGCGCTTCGCCTGATCCGCCGCTTCCATATTAGCTTTGTACTCTTTTGGCGAGGGCATAGGGACTATGGCTGTCAAATTCGATGCCGGCATAGCGAAGTCAAATTTCAGATCCACTGCTACTTCCTGCCCACCAGCTTGGTAAACGGCGAAAACATTGTCAAAGCCTAAATACAGTAAGCGGGTTGGCCTACCAATGCTTGCCACGTCAAGCCCAAGGTCTCTTTTCAGGGTGGACTTAACCTCATCGGCGCTGGGGATAGAAAGTGGAGGAACGTCTGCTGCAGCCTCGAACATGTCATAACCATAGTCAGAACTGCCAACTATAATATATCCGACAACTTCACCATTACTCTCAATGGCGAACATGTAGGCGTCTGGGTTTCCCTTCAGGTCGTAATAAACCTGCGGCGTTGTTAAGCGGGCGCCGACCCATTCCACAGGTTCCCCAATGACTGCAACTGTGCTATCCAGCCAGGCCTGCCCTGCCTCTTGAGCTAGATTGACCTCCTTCTTGCCTCCGGCAGCAAAAGTTACACTTGTCAATGATAGTGCTAACGCCAATACAACAGCTAAAACTATTATTAGTATCTTTCTCATGTTTGCCTCCTCCAAAATAACTTGCTACGCACAATCTAAAGAGCTTTTCGCTGGCGACTCATGGCCTATCTCGGATATTCATACCCATCACCTCCTACCTGCGGTTAACTCTCGACGCTCTCTAAGCTGACTTGGGCGTCATCGCAGAAAATCCCAAAAGAAAAATAACTATTAGATAAGCTAATATAAGAATAACAGTTCTTTCAAAAAAAGTCAATACCCCGAACGGATATTATTTATCAAGAATTTAGCCCTAAGCCTTATCAGGAATAAAGCCCAGAAGATGCGAAATCCCAAATCTCAAGCAACCAAATCCTAAACAAAAGATAGGAAAAGTTAATTCTTCTCATCGAAAAATAAATGACCAAAACAGTTTAGAGCTTTGAATTTTTTAATTTGGATTTGTCCAGTCCCTGATTAAATCAGGGATAAGAAATTAGGATTTAGAATTTACCCACTGAGATTGCCAGGCCCCTTTAAGGTGCACGCAATGACGATTCGAGTTGCCGAACAGCTTGGTTAGCTTTCTTTTGAGAAGAACGGGCACTGATGCTACAATAAGGCGTCATGCCGGATGTCATATTTATCAAGGGTGCCCGAGAACACAACCTCAAGGATATAGACGTCGTTATCCCCAGGAACAAGCTGGTGGTTATCACCGGTGTTTCTGGCTCGGGAAAGAGCTCTCTGGCTTTCGATACCATATATGCCGA
>JADDYB010000156.1_pt1 | contig 20427 bp, 22 predicted proteins | sample 8641941 | NCBI WGS metagenome assembly JADDYB01 (sample SAMN16275377, study PRJNA637457) | freshwater sediment metagenome | isolation source: Lake Kineret sediment | place: Israel: Lake Kineret | collected 2013
CCAGATAGTCTGCTGCTATGGTATTGTACCCTGTTTTTACGATCTCTTTTTTGTTCATGCATACCTCCGCCATTTCCTCATCTACTTCAATCACCACACTAGGAAGTGTTCAGAGAATGTCACACGTGGACAAACATATAAATAACTTGTCAGAGCACGGGAATATTCCCGAAGTGTTGACCTCACTTTCTTCTCACTGTTACGTTACACAAAGAGTTTTAAACCTCTCCTCCCACAGCACTCCATGATAGACCCTATCTCCTACATTGAAAAGAAGAGGGAAGACCTCAGAAAGATAAAAGGAAAAGCGGTCGTGGCAGCTTCAGGCGGCGTGGACAGCACAGTCTGCGCATTTTTAGCACATTCTGTTCTTCCTGATCTCACCGTGGTGTTCATCGATGACGGACTCATGCGAGAAGGAGAACCTGAAGCAGTTGAAGCTCTCTTTAAAAAGGGTGGGATGAATGTCCTGGTGGTAAACGCACAGAAAGAGTTTTTTGATAGGTTGAAAGGAATAACAGATCCTGAGGAAAAGAGGAAAGCTTTCAGAAATACGTTTTACACCGTATTGGGGAACACGCTGAAAGAACTTCACGCTCAGTACTTGATCCAGGGGACTATAGCTGCTGACATCGAGGAGACAAAAGGAGGAATAAAGACCCAGCACAACGTTTTGGAACAGATCGGGGTAGACCCTCACCAGTATGGGCTGGAGATTGTGGAGCCTTTGAAAGATATTTACAAGCATGAGGTGAGGGAAGTGGGTAAAGCACTGGAGCTCCCTGAAGACGTGTGGAACAGGATGCCCTTCCCCGGGCCTGGATTGGCCTGCAGAGTCATAGGAGAGGTGACACCCGAACGAGTGGACGTCGTGAGGAAGGCTACCAGAATTGCTGAAGAAGAGCTCTCGAACCTGAACCCCTTCCAGGTGCTGGCTGTCCTCCTCAATGACAAGGCCACAGGGAATGTTGGTGGGAAGAGAGTGTTCGGCAGCATCATCAGTGTGCGCTGTGTGGAATCACGAGATGCCCTCACGGCGTCTCCCACAGAGGTGCCGTGGAAAACCCTGCGCAGTGTTGCAGACCGGATACTGAAGGAAGTTCCTTCCGTCATCAAGGTCGTGTACGACATAACACCAAAACCTCCCAGCACCATAGAGTACGTATAGACTGCAGTCAATTGAGCTGGTCACATTCCTGATTGATGTCACATGTCTTTCCCCGAGGGTTACAATGCCTACAATAGTGTGACCCTTTGTTTTCAAACAGAATACGAGAAATATCTGGTAGATTTGTTTTCTTTGATGTCTAATTCTACCTATTTCTATGGGATAGGTACATATTTAGTGATAACAATCTTTTTTCCCAAAAATTATGAAATAGAATCTGAAATTTGCAAAATCATTTCTTTTTGACAGATAAAGGAATTGTCAGAAACTATCATAACAGATGTGGTACTTTGCATTGGCACAGATACACCCTCTAGAGTGGCTCTTCCCTTTGATGGGAATGTCTACAGTACAGACACCAGAGTGCGTTGAGGCTCCTCCAGTATCTGCAGCACGTCTTTAGGTTGAGAATAACCTTTAAGTGGTGAGAGATTTCTCAACCGCTATGAGTCATGAAGAGCAATTACAGGATGTCCCAAAACTAGATTCAATAGAATTTTGGTATGTAAATGTGAAAATTTCCATTCTGAGGGCCGCTCTTGAGCTCCACGTATGGGATAGGATCGCAGAAGGTACACAGAATGCAGAGCAGATTGCTTTGAAAGAAGGGTGGGATCCTGTTGGCACGCGCATATTGCTCGATGCACTCTGCGGCATGGGATTGCTTGCGAAGGATACAAAAGGGTATTGCCTGACTCCTCTCTCAGAATTATACCTGGTGAAGGCGAAATCGACCTACATCGGAGACGTAAGAATAGCACAACTCACGTGGGAGCACGAAGGAAGCCTGGCAGATGCCATAAGGAAAGGAAAAAGACCTGTACTAAAAAGCTGGACAGACCCTGAACTGCAGAAAGTGTGGGCAGGTCACGCCATTCCCTGTCGTCTTTCCCCAGATCGTTACATGAAATATTTTGAAGGCCTCTGGCCAGCACTGGGCATTGAGGAAAATAACATTACAGTGTTAGATGTTGCCTGCGGCCCCGCAATGGAGTCATTGTGCCTTGCTTTGGGGAATCCTTCTTCGAGAATAACACTTCAAGATTGGCCAAAAGTGTTGGAGGAGGGAGCTCGAATTGCAGAAAAGCTCGGCGTGGGAAGCCAGGTAACATATCTACCGGGCGACTGGGAGTCTGTAGACTTTGGAAAAGAATGCTATGATGTGGTGCTGCTTGGCAGTATAGCCCATTTCTACGGTCCAAAGGATGTAGAAACCCTCTTCTCAAAAGCAAAGGAAGCACTCGTGCCAGGAGGAACAATCCTGGTCAGTGGACCTCTGCCTGACGAGTCACGATGCAAAGAGGAGTTCCCACTCGTTTCAGCTGTGTGGCTCTACGCCACGAGTAAAGAAGGTGACATGTATACGTTCTCAGAGTACAGGGATTTTCTGAAAAAAGTAGGCTTTGAAACTGTAGAATTGATTAAATATAAGGAAGCGACGTACATAAGAGGAAGAAAACCCTAGAAGGTACCGTCTTTTCATGTCTGGATTGTCTGGGTTACCATTTGAAGAATTGTCAGCTGCAGCAACCTCACTAGATCAGTCTCATTCCGTGTTCTTCTATACGTAACCTTATAACGGTATCATCCCTTTCCGTTCTATGGACGTCATTGAATTTCCAGATTTTAAAAAACTGGACATGCGAGTGGGAAAGATACTCAAAGTGGAAGACATATCCAAGGCAAAGAAACTCTACAAAATCCAGGTAGATTTGAAGGAAAGACAAATCCAGATCGTCTCATCCCTCAAAGACTACTACACAAAAGAAGAGCTGGAGGGAAGACTCATTATTGTGCTCACCAACTTGAAACCCACTACCTTTTACGGGGAACAATCTGAGGGAATGCTTCTCTGTGCAGAATACACAGATACTTGTGTCCTTCTGACTCCAGAAAAACCCATAGAAGTAGGTGCACCGATCACCTGAGGAGCTGCCTCCTGTAGCAGCCAAATTCATGTCAGACAGCCAGTAGACCATCTGCTCCTACCTTCCCTACTTTACAAACTTGTACATGAGAATACTGTCCACATATGTACCATCTGTCATTTTCATGTCTCTCAAATATCTCCCCTCTGTTTTGAAGCCAAATTCATTGTATAATTTAAGAGCCCTCTCGTTTGTGGAGTGTACTGCCAGGGTAAGCTTTTCAATGACAGGATGAGCAGCAGCCCACTCAATCAATCTCTGGAGTAAAGCTCTTCCTACTCCTTTGTTTCTCCATTCTTTTCGGATGAATATAGAGAACATGGCAGTGTGAGCTGTCCTCCTCCGGGACCCGTTCTCACATTCACAGAATCCCACCAGCAACCCATCTGCCTCAGCTGCAAGATAAATGTTGCCCGAATCTTGAGTGTATCGTCCGATCTCTTCTTCCTGTTTTTCTACTGTTAGATCCAGTTCATCACACTCAGCCACGGTGTAACCACCTTCTTGTGCAGCTGAGCCCATGATCTCCACGAGATGCGGAGCATCCTCATGTCTGGCACTCCGCACGATGATCGATTCTCCTCTTTTCAAAAAATATTCTCTCGGCTCTACTACACTCATGGAATCACCTTCCAGGAAGCACTGCACTCTTTGTGATTGCAGTTTGCTGTGAAAGAGCTGGGTAGGCTGATGGGTTCCCCCCTATAAGGGTTACCTCTCTTTGCCGTGTAACCTGCAGTAGTTCTCTCTGTTCTAGGTGACCACCTTCTACACTTCCCAGTCCCAGTGCTACAGCTTCTCCATTTCCTCTCTCCATTTCTCTTTACATTGACATCCGTAAACAATTTCCTCATTTTTTAATGAATATTCCTGAATCTTCTGTGCAAGCTCGAAATCACACTTCCCACAGTTGTGGACACCTCTGCGCTTTCCCAGAGCTACAGGATGGCAGATAATGTGCGGTTTCAGGTTCCGGGTACGGTTTAACACTTCAACGACTGACCAGATCCAGGGTGGGTTGTACCCTCTCGTCCTCCACACATACTCCAGTAACGTCTTTGTATGGATAGCCACGGGATTAAAGGAAATGACCTCCACCATGTCTGCTATCTCTTCAGCAGACTTCACTGCGTCCTCCACCGCTTCATACTCGTTCAAAAAGGGGGGTTTAATCAGTAGATAAACCTTTATTTTGATCCCGTCCAGAACGTCAACTGCTTTCTCAAAGTCTTTGTAGGTGAACCCTTTGTTGATGCAGTACGTGAGTACACGTTCAGTTGCAGACTCAAGCCCCAGGGCTACCTCTAACGGGATATCCTTGAGGTAAGACTGCACGGATAGGGCTTCTTTTACGTATTCTGGTCTCGTCTCAATAGTCATCTCGAGTACACCCTTTTCTTTCACTATGTCCAGCACTTGGGTTCGCACTGATTTGGGGAGTTCTTTCGTATCTAAAAAGCTACCAGAAGTAAATATTTTGATCTTATCGAATTCTTTTTTCATCAATTCCTTGAATTCATGTATAAACTCTCTTTCTTCTGCATCCAGTGAATAAGAACACATGTAACACCTATTCCATGCGCAACCTCTGGTAGGGACAATGACATTGAGCGCAGTGACAGGTCTGCCGTTCAAGACTTCCTGCGTGAACCATGATCGCATACTCTCTCTTTTCTCTTTCATTATAAAACCTTTCCTGCTTGAGAATGCTCACTTCCTGCACCACAGCCTCACCTCACCTCGCTGACATGGGCTTCATGCGTAACCCTTAAAAAGTCAAAAAATCCACACCACGCATGTCACGACAGATACCTCTCCTTGGACTCGTCATAGTGATGGTAATCTTTTTCACTGCTTTCGCTTTATCTACCGCGGTAGAGTCTCCCCTCTTGAAATTTGGCATCCCCCTGGTGGCTATTATTTTCATCCTTTCTGCCTTCAAGGGATTATCTTATGAAAAAAAGATTGTAGCCGACATCATAGAGGCAGGTCACGTTGACGAGTATGTTGCACATCACGGGGTGGGAAACCAGAAGACCTTCAAAGCTTTCATCGAACAGCTCAAGAGTGAGGGATATACCATCAACCAAGGGATAGAAAGGCGCTTGTGGGAAGAAATAAAGAAGAAAACAGGATATCAGGGTCACCAGACTTCAGTGTGATGAAAGTCCTTCAGTACATTCCTCCCCGGCCCTTGAGGTATTTTGTCAATCTTCCCGACAGGTACTAGTGCCACCACAGCGATGTCTTCGGGAATGCCTAAAATCCCCTTCAGCTTGTTTATCTCAAAGTATTCTGATAGTAACGTCGTTGCAAGTTCGATGCAGCACGAACCCAGGTTCAAATCCCAGGCTGTGAGCATCATGTTCTGGATGGCAGCACCTGACTCTACGAGGTAAGAGCGGGATTTCTTGGGATCTGCACACACGACAATAATGTAGGGTGGGTCTGTGATCTGGTGGCGCAGCAGGTCCAGCATGCCTAAGATCCTTTTCTTGATTTCGGAAGGGCTTTCAAACAGCTCTTCCGAATCTTTCCTGAAGAGGAGGTCCTCCGCTTCTCTCCGGTAAGCCTCGACGTACAGATCTGCCAGGGGAATTCTCTCCTCATCTTCTGAAACGATGACAAATTCCCATGGTTGACTGTTGTTCGCAGAGGGAGCCCACCGGCCAGCGTCGAGAATGACCTTGATTGCCTCTGGTCTCACGAAATCCTTCTTGAAGTGACGGATAGACCGCCGCCTCCGGATAAGTTCAATAACCCCGATACTCATGGAATCACTAGCGGACTACTTCTTCTACATCTTCGTACCATTTTTTCTTGTCGCCAATCCTGTCCCGCATCTTCCATTTTGTGGGTTTGGGCTCTTCATCTATGCGGATGTGGAGTTTTTCGATCTTTGCAACAGTGTCTTTCTTGTCATTATCTGTCATTTTGGTGTAGGTCTGGGCAAAGGACTTGATCTTCTGCAAGTTTTCAGTGGCAGTCCTCCAGAATCCCCAGTCATTGGCAAACAGCTTGGCAATGTAGTCTCCATTGATCATCTCTTTATCCTGGGGACCAACGTCGTGCTCTCTGAAAAGGACGATTAAGTCAATGATGTCCTTCTCATTGATCTTGACGATCTGCAGCTTTGACAAGAGCATGTCTGCTAGGGGGACTGTGGGGTGGTCTTTCTCCAGTCTTCCCCTGAAGTTGACGATGTGACAGAACTTCAGTTCATCTAAGAACACGTCTGAGTGGATTCCGTGCTCATCATCGTAGAAGATTAACCGCTTGGACATCTTACCCATGCCCATGCCTGACATCATCGCTTTAATGGCAGGATCTTCTCTGTAGTCTAGATCCAGGAACATCTGCCTTATGCGCTTCGTGTCTTTGTCATAACCCACAAAATCCACATCTGTCAGCATGCGGCCCAGGTCATACTCCAGGTATTTGTACTGCGGACTGTGCGTCCTGATGGCAATGGCTCCTATAATCCGCAGGATAATACCTCTTTTATCTGCTTCTTCCATGAGGCGGTCCCGCAACTTGAAGAATTCAGCTTCCTGTTTTTTCAGAGCTTCAACATCCATATTCAACCCTCGACTTTCCAGTATCTGTCTATTCCCTCCTTTGAGAATTCAATGATAAACCCTCTCAGGATGCCCTCTCCGTACTCTGAGCCCGGGTTCACGACAACGGTGTTCCCTAGTTTATCTGAGGCGTAACTCTCGTGGATGTGGCCGTGCAGTCCCATCATGGGCTGGTACTGTTCTTCTGCCTCCCTGACCGCTCGTGATCCCACGTGAATCATTTCCACTTCACCTGCAGTCAATACAGGCCTCAGGGTCTTGTCCAATTTTGGAGCCAGATCCAAATGAGTGTTATAGGGGGGGCAGTGGAAGTTGAAGACAGCTTTTGAAGGATCACTCAGCTTTTTCGCCTGAGCATCGATCTTCTTCTTCAAATCCTTTTCATTTGCTTCCCGCGGCGTGTCCCAAGGCGTTGGATTAACGAATTCCATGCTGATGGTTTCGAACCCACCGATCTCTACCACCTTGTCCAGACACCATATGACCCCTCTATCCTCGTAGGATCTTATTATCTCGTCAATGAGAAACTCGTCGTCATTACCCGGCATTGCCATGACCTGTACCTTTTTTGTATCGACCTTTTCCACTAGAAAGCTCATCCACTCGTCGATACGTTTGCAGAGCGCTTCATTGATCTTCTCTTCCACCAGCTTGGGGCTGTTCCTCATCTCTTCTACCTCTTCCGAGGTAGTTCTGAAAGGGTACACTCCCGAATCAGCTAATCGAGTCTCCATGTCCAGGAGCTCTGCTTCACTCTTGAGATGCCATCCTCTGCCGAAGTAGTTCGTCTTGTAGGTCCCGTCAGATTGCTTGATAAGGGGAACCAGGGCTTTTCCTGTTAAATCTCCGCACAAAAGGAGCATATCTGCTTTATGAAAATCTGGGACTCTGACCCACTTTTTCCATATAGATGTACTTCCGTGTGCATCTGTAGAAAAGAACATTCGTGCCATTTCTTCACCGCTCTTACTGTTCGTGACTGGCTTATAAATCTTTCTGATCTCTCAGCTCCCCGTAGGGTGATTGTTTCTTGGAATCTCAATTACTCCAATCATGAGACTTTCTCCCCCCCGAGAGTGAGGGGTGGATTTAGGTTCAGAGAACATGTTCATGGGTAAAACAGCTTTTTGCCTGTGAGACTCCTCAGTACTGGTGTTGTAGAGTAGGTGTCAAAGATTCTTCTTCAGGTAGCACGCAGAGAAATAACAATTCCTCTCACAAAGGTGAGACAATCACCAATCCTGGAGAATGTGAGGCGCAACATTTTTAAGAATACCCCCACAAGATGAGTGATGTTCAAACTCATGCTGATCATGGTCATGCTGTTTCTGGTAACAGTGCAGGGGGGAACCCCTTACGAAGCCTCATTCACGGGTGGGGATGCAGCCCCCATAAAGGGAGTATCCCTGTGTGCAGACGAGAACAGCCTGTACTTAGCATACATCTCACCCGACTCTGACAGTACTGTCATCGTGAAGCTCAGTCCTGAGCTTGAAGAAATCGGGAGCATCCGTATGGAGGGGTGGAGTTCACCCTGCATAAAAGCGTTTGGAGGGTTCGTGTATCTAGCTGGCATCAAGGAGGGGAGTATCTTGGTACAGGTTTTTTCCTCTGAGCTGGAACCTGTCAAAGATTTTAAAATGAGGGTGGAAGAACCCACGTACGTGTACATCCTCCCGTACAAAGAGGGTATTCTCCTCTCTTATGTGCATCGATTCCTTGAAGATGATCTCTTGCGGCAGGATGTGTTTGTGAGAAAGGTTGATTTCTCCTTCACACAACTAGCTGAGGTGCGGCTGACAAGCTGGGACTACTGGGAAGACCCCTCCTTGGTAGTGTACGGTGACAGTATTGTAGTGGCATATGGTAATGCCCCCATAGTGCCCATACTGGACAGACACGTCGTTGTCACGAGACTGAACTCGAACCTAGAGAAGACGGGAGAGGTAAGGTATCCCAAGGAAGCCAATGTAGAGGATGGCACTTCACGGAATGTTGTCCAGCCCGAAATCGTGGCACTGGACGATGGGGTGCTGCTCCTTTTCAGAGTGACGGACCGCACTTTTTCCTACTCGAAGTTCACGTGGAAAGGGTCTGTCACGTTTGTCCCGGGGAACATTCAGGGTGTGAAGTTCACAGAAGACCTCACAGTGGAAGAAGAGGTAACGATAAGCCATGATTACAGAGAACATTACAGTCCTGCTGCAGTTTATGCTTTTGGAAGGATTTATCTTGCCCATTCCATTAAAGAGGAAACCAGTAAGAAGGTGCAGGTCATCTATGCAGACAGCGTAGAAAGTGTGAAGGTGGAACCACCACCCTCCTCTAAGGGTTACATCTACGGGACTGTTGTTGCTGTGGTGGCGGCTGCTCTCATCCTCGTGGTGGTGAGACTAAAATTCAGAAAGAAGGCGAAAAAGTCCCGTAAGTAGTAAGTGTTTCAACGTTTGCACATTCGTGGGAACTGCAGACGAGCACGCTACCAGAACTCTTAATCATAAAAATTTTCACGTTTAGAATAACGTGATACGATGACCTGTTCCCACTTCAAGACAAAGAGAAATTGAAAGCAAACCTTATATAAGGAGAATGAATGTGATTTTCAGGTGATTACGTGAAGCATGCTGTAAAGGACGAATCTTTATCTCCTCGAGGAAAGCTCAAGATTGAGTGGGCAGAGCGCCAGATGCCCGTCATGAGTCTCATCAAAGATAGATTTGAAAAAGAGAAACCCCTGAAGGGAATAACAGTTTCTGCCTGTCTCCATGTGACGTCGGAGACTGCCAATTTAATGCGCACCTTGAAAGCGGGAGGGGCTGAAGTAGCTTTGTGTGCTTCTAACCCTCTCTCGACACAGGATGACGTTGCAGCTTCTTTAGTGAAAGATTATGGAGTTTCAGTATTTTCTATCCGTGGAGAGGACGACAAGACCTATTATGAGCACGTGCATCAGGTTCTGGACTTTAAACCGGAGGTAACCATGGATGATGGTGGGGATCTAGTGAGTACGCTGCATACACAGAGAACAGAATTGCTCGGTGGGGTTATTGCAGGGACGGAGGAGACAACCACGGGGATTATCAGATTCAGGAACATGGAACGGGACAAAGCTCTAAAATACCCGATTATTGCAGTAAACGATGCGCAGACGAAGCACTTCTTTGACAACAGGTACGGGACAGGACAGAGCTCCTTGGACGGTATACTAAGAGCGACGAACGTGTTATTGGCAGGCAAAAAATTTGTGGTGGCCGGGTACGGCTGGTGCGGCAGAGGCGTGGCCATGCGGGCCCGGGGAATGGGTTCCAACGTGATTGTCACGGAAGTGGACCCGTTGCGCGCTTTGGAGGCTGTGATGGACGGGTTTTCGGTGATGTCTATGAGGGAGGCAGCCAAAATTGGAGACATTTTCATCACAGCAACAGGTGACAAGAACGTGATACGGGAAGAGCACTTGAAGCTCATGGGTGATGGAGCCATCTTGTGTAATACAGGTCATTTCAACGTGGAAGTAGACATCCCTGCACTGGAGAAGATGGCGAAAACGAAGAGGACATTGCGAGAGAATGTGGAGGAGTATGCGCTCAAGGATGGGAGAAGATTATACCTTCTGGGTGAGGGCCGCTTGGTGAACCTGGCATGTGCTGAGGGCCACCCCTCTATTGTGATGGACATGAGCTTTGCCAATCAGGCCCTGGCTGCAGAATACATTGAGAAGGAAGGGAAGACGTTGCAGCCGAAGGTGTACCCGGTACCTGCAGAGATTGATGCAAAAATTGCAGAGTTAAAGTTAAAGAGCATGGGCGTGGAGATTGACACATTGACGAAGGAACAGGAAGAGTATCTGAAGAGCTGGAGATCAGGGACGTAGGTGGGACTATGGACGTGCAGATCAAGGAGGAATGGGTGAAAACCTACCTTTCCACAAAGTATCCGGGGAGTACCTTTGAATCGTTAAACACGCTGGGAGGCGGCGTGCACGGGATGGGGTACTCTGCTGTCTTTGATTGGAAGGGTGAAAAAAAGAAGATCATCATGAAGACGTTATTTCCACGGGACTTCGGCCACGATTACTTCTGTGACAGGGCGCAGGTGTTGTTACTGGCGAACAAGGCGTACAACCTGTTACCAAAGCACGTGCGCTCCATTGATGTGGTGGGAGTGGGGAAGGACATGGTTTCCGTGGGTGAGTGTGACGAATTCTTCATCGTCATGGAGGAAGCCCGCGGGGAGAACTACTTCAGAGATTTGGAGAGAATAAAGGAACAGAAGACGTTGATAAAAACAGATAGAGAGAAATGCGTTAAACTGGCAGACTACCTGGCTCAAATTCACAAGGAGAAGCACAAAGACCCCGTTCTGTACAAGAGGAGGATCAGGGACACAGTAGGACACGGGGAGTGCATCATGGGAATCCTGGACACCTACCCTGAAGTGAAGTTCACGAATAACGAGGAGATGACTGAGTACGCTCGGTTAGCAGCAGAGTGGTGGGGGAAGCTCAAGGACAAGGGGCACAGGTTGTGTGTGGTGCATGGTGATTACCACCCGGGGAACATCTGGTGGGATGACACAGATTTTATATTGCTGGACAGGAGCAGAGGGATCTGGGGAGAACCTGCAGATGATGTGACGTGTCTGAGCATCAACTATCTATTTTATGGGTTAAGGGTGAATGAAGACACCTTTGAAGGGCCCTTTAAGGAGTTGTTCGATTTGTTTTTGAAGACGTATTTCGAGAAGACGAAGGACAAGGAGATGTGGGAGGTCATGCCGTTATTTTACGCATTCCGAACGACGGTCGTGTGCAACCCGTTGTTTTACCCCGATGTGACGGATAAGACGAGACGGAGATTGTTCAACTTCGCATTGAATATGATGGAGGACGATTCATTCAGACCGGGGAGGATTCAGGGGTACATACAGGGTCGATTATGACGTGGGTTGTGTGGCTGACGGGGCTCCCCGGTTCGGGGAAGACGAGTGTGGCCCGGGAGTTTGTGAGGTTATTAGATTGTGAGTACGAGATGCTGCGATTGGATGAGTTCAGAAAGAAACTAGTGCCCGAACCTAAGTATAGTGAGGAGGAGAGGGATTTGGTGTACAATGCTCTGGGAGTCATGGCTTCCTTACTGGCTCACCACGACGTGAACGTGGTGGTGGATGCGACAGCTCACCGGAAAAAGTGGAGGGACAGGGCGAGGGCGAACATTCAATGCTTTTATGAGGTTTACATAAAGTGCCCTCTCGAGGCGTGCATGCAGAGGGAAACGGAGAGGATAGATAATTTAATTGTCAGTGAAATGTACGGGAAAGCTTTAGAGAGAAAGGAGAAGATGGAAAGGGGAGAAAAAGTGGAAAAAAGTGACGTTGGAGACGTCATTGGGGTGGATGTACCGTATGAGGAGTCTGAACATCCTGAATTAGTGATAGAATCTGATAAGGTGACACCAGAGGAGGGAGCGAAGTTGATTTACAGGATGGTGTTTGGATGATCTCTACGTTTAATCTCTTTTTCACAATGATGAAATCATGACCCAAATTTCTGTAAAAAATGTCTCAAGGATTTATTTTTTTCCTTTGCAATTTCAATATTATATTCTTTCAAGATATTCTGCATGAAAACAAGCCTAGATCCTATCTCTTCAGGTATCAGCCTATTGAATTGTTCTTTTGTGATTTCATTTGTTTCTCTGAAGTCTTGAATCCCCAATTTTTTCGCCTTTTCTGTGCTGATCCCGGCGAGATACCAGCCTTCTATTTCTCTGACAACGACAATAATTCTATCTTTTTCTGGTCCAATGCCCTCTACTATGCTCTCCTTCTTAGCTGTTACACAAACTGCATTATTAATGTCGGTCACATATAAGTAATCTGCCTGCATTGCTTGTATAGACCTAATAAAATTCCTTCTCCTTTTAAGATTCTCCTGCGAATATTCCCATATCCTCACATCAGAATACCTTTCTGTGAAAAGGGGTTTTATAATGCTTTCAAAAAATAGTTCATCTTCAGTACCTTCAACGAAAATGAACAACTTTCCCATGTCACCACTCCAGAAGGTTGTGCACGTACAATTCCTCAAGGCTCATGTCATTTTCCAGAAATGTTTTTATGTGTTCTTTTTCAGAGGGACGAGAAATCCTGGAAAATCCATTTTCATCTCGGTACATGAAGAGTAAATGGTCTATTTCAGCGTATTTTACTACTTCTGGGTTATGAGTTGTGATAATGATCTGTCGTTTCTTCATGTCTTCTGAAACGTCTTTCATCATCTCTATGACTCTGGAAATGAGGTAAGGGTGGATATTTCTTTCAGGTTCTTCAAATATGAGGAGGGGCTTCTTCTCAAAATACAAAGCTATGATGAGGGCAGTAATATTCACCGTTCCATCTGAAATCAGAAATGCAGGTAAATTCTTTTGTTTTGAATATGTTTCTTTTAAACTTGCAATCAAAGATTTATCCATTAATTTCTCTACATTTATATCCTCTATGAACGGAAGAACATTTTTCACTATACTGATGAACTTTTCTTTCTCTTTTCTGTCTTCCAGAATGTTTTTCAAGACAATGGCAAGGTTACTGCCGTCAGGTTTTAATTCAGAAGGTCCCGCAATTTGTGTGGCCAATTTGGAAAGTTTTGGGTCGAAATTGTAGAGAGAGATAGTGCGTATGAAATCTCGCAGCTGATAATCAATGGGTAAAAGGAAAAAAGGGATCTCTGATTCTAAGAATAGTCTCTTTTCAAGTGGGTGCCTCAGTATTCTCTCCATAATAGGGGAGACAGAATATTTTTCCACCTCTTTGATGTTATCATCTATTCTTTGTTCTATTTTTCCATTTTCCCTTAAAAATACAACTTTCCCTCTTTTAGGGGTACCAGTCTCTTTAAATTCACCATTTACTCTATCGAGACAAACAATTTCTATACGAATATCTAGTTCTTCTTCAATTATTTTGTATTTTCTCCCAGGAAACTCAATCGCAAATTTGTAGGAAAACTCAAGAGGGGAAATTTGAGTAGGACTCGATTTTCCATCTGGGATAATCATTCCTTTTTCTTCAATGTCAGCGAGTAACTCTATCGAGAGCGGTCGAGATGAGTCAAGGTTAATATTCCTCACATAGTCTTTTCCTTGTAAAGAAAGTGCATTATCCAGTCCACCTTCTACGATATCTTTGAGGAAAGTGAAAACGCTCACAAAATTGGATTTACCGGAAGCATTGGCACCTATCAGCACGTTAAATCTACCGAAGTCTATCTGGATTTCCTCGAAGCTTTTGAAATTTGAAACTTTCATTTGTCTCAAGAACATCATGGCGTAATTACCTCTCTTCTTTATAAAGATTATTCAACCAAATCCCCACTTTATACGTCCTGGGCACACCGTACACAAGCTTGTCATCTCAGCAGTGCCTGTTCCAGCGGGTACCCACATTTTTTGCTCAATCTGCAGACGATTACCACACTCTATTCTCTAAAATTTCTTTACCAAATGACAAATGTGCACAGATAAATTCCAATTTGTAAGCATATTTTTAAGGAAGCGTTCTTATGGAACCATGAGTAGTGTCTTGAGGTGAAGATATGATACTGAAAAACTGGCCCTTCAACCTTCTGAGTAACGGTATCCAACCCGATGGACTCCCAGATGATGGTGGAGGGGGAGGAATACCACATTAACCTTTTTTTGTTTTCTATTTCTTTTTTGGCATCCCAAACATCCAGAAGTATTTCCCAGGAATTTTCCCTGCCTTGAAGTCTGCGATAATGTAATCCCACCTTGCCTGAAGGAAGCAGAAGAACGTTTTTTGAATAACCCCCGTCTCCTCAAAGGCTTCCATGGCAGAAAGAACCCAGCCAGGTCTCGTTGTGTTCACAAACAGAAATGTTCTTCCATTCTTACCCTTCACCATATACGAAACTACTGAATTTCGTGCAAAAAGCCTCAAGAAAAACTCGTAGTACTCCGTGAAGAAGGAAAAATAAAGACATACGTAGTGACGCGCCCCAAATAGAAAGATGGGGAAATGGACTATTGAATTGTCAAATATTCTCTTCCTGAGAGTTTTCACCTTTCGATGGTCAAATCCAGTCTCTCTCATGATGGGAATATCAGGAAGCCTCACATTCACCTTATACCAGTAAAGCAGTACCCTCATGTCTTCAGTTATTTCGAAATTGGGGGCAGCAGTGATATTCTCCCGAGGTAGGGAACTCTCATCGAGGGATATATCCTCAGGTACACGGAAAAGGAACGTTTCTGTGCCATCCCAGTCCCAGGGAAAAATAATGTGGTAACTCTCCCACTCAATTTCCTCGATAAGATTGAACCCTTTACAATCCAGAGGGCGGGTTGATTTCGCATACACAATGTTCTCTTTTCCTTGACGGGATCGATATACTGCTTCAATTGAATTTCTATTCTCCTGGAGTAGGGCGTTCATGAGCCCGCCCACATCCTCAGTCTGAAAAAGGTAGTGGATATTTCTGTAACCCTCATGGTTTTTCATAAGTATGCTGCCATTGAGGAGAATCCTTTCGTGTTCCATGAGCCGAAGAGCCCGGTACACAGCATCGTAGGACCTGAGAATGTTGTGCAGCTGACAGAACGCCAGCAGGCTCTTCACACTGTTCCGGGGGTGTTCATTGAAGTAGCGTGCTATCTGGAGGATGTTGTCAGGTTTCTCCGATTTGAGCATAGAAACGTTTTTAGAGTCTTCACTTATAAACCTTTCTAGAGGTGAGGAAAAGGGTAACCTTTCCTGATAATGGATGAGGTGGTATAATGCTGAAAAGAGAAAGCCGAAGAGTAGCTGCAAAGGAGGAAAGAAAAAAGAGAGTGCAGTACGCTCTCTGCACGAAGTATCTGGAGAACCCACGGGTCAAATTGAGAGATCTCCTCCAAGTAATTAACGCCCTGAACAACTGGAAAAAAACGCACAGATCGGCGCAGGCTATCATAGATGCTGCATTCAAGGAGAGGGTTTTGATGGGGCCGTACCTGTACTGCAATCCGGGGGTGCGGGTTACCCTTTTCCTTAATGAGGAGAGGAGACAGGGAGAAGAGAAAGTGAAGGAGAGTTCTACCATTCTGGGCATTCCCTTCCTTGGCTTTTACTCGTATGTGGTGTTTTCACGAGATGGTGACTCTAACCTCCAGTATACAGAGCTTACAAAGCCTTCTTTTCCTGGAAAGATTACCCTCGAACAGCCTTTGACAGATGAGAGAGAGTTTTTCACAAGAAATGACGCTCAAAAGCTTGCGAGAGACCCAATACCGAGCTGGGATGACTTTGACTGGAAGGTTTTTCACGCTATGAGGAATCCGAGACACTCCTTTCTCACAGTTGCACGAGAGTTACACGTTTCTTGGAAGGTGGTGAAAGAACGATTTGAAGAGATTCTGCAAGAGTGCAAAGTCTTCATGGGATTCTTTCCCTCAGGATATTCGAAGTATGAGCGCCTTTTACTGGCTTTTGAGACAGATTATGAGTCCCAGATGAGAGAATGGTTCTGCAGGTTAGACCGAAGTTCGTATTTCTTCAAGATGGATGATACGCTCATAGTGTACCTGTTTACGACCCGTGTAAATGTGGCATGCTTGAAATTCTGCGAAATGGAACAGATCGGGATTATACGCAACTTTAGGGTATCCTTTCCAGTTGGTTCGAATGAGATTTCCTTTTTCATTTGAAGCTCGAGCTCTTCTCTTCCCCTATATTCTCTCATTGCCTGGTTGAGTTCTTGAACCCATCTTCTGTGAGAAACTTCCCTTCATGAGCTCTTTTGGGTTGATTCCTCCCGCATACTGAGCATATAATTAGAAATGGATGCACAACCTTTTATGGTCCTTAGAGTAATCACCCCCATGTACACACCCTATGAATTGTACCACTCGCTCGACGCAAAGAGGACACGTGTCCTCAACCAATTCAAAGACGTTGATGCGCACCACTTCCACTACATAGCCCACCCTGGCACCTGGAGTCCAGAGATGATATTCAGGCATTTTCTGGCATCCTACCACTTTCTATCTCGATTCCTCCCTGGAGAACCTATCCCCCTCCACAACCTGGCAGTAGCAGGTGAATCTGCCAAAAATGAGCCCTACCAGAAAATAACTGCAGACGAGGTGAAGAACGCTCTGGAAGAGACTGCTGCCATCATAGAAAAACGATTGAAAGACCTCACACCCACAGCGGAGGAGGAGATTGTTGAAGTGTGGGGTGAAAAACGCCCCCGGAAGGACGTCATCCTCATGTTTCACGCGCACGATCATGCCCATCTCGGCCAGATCATCTGGTTATTCAAGAGGTCAACAGGTCAACCCTAATCTTCTCTTTTCTCTTTTTCCCTTTTAGTCTTTGAGAAGAGTTATCATTTATTCTTCTCAAGAAAAGTATCTGCCAAGTGACATACGGTCCGGTAGAACTTCCAGAAAAGGAAGCAAAAGAAGAAAAATTCATCTTTTGACTAGTAATTGTTTTATCATCCTTCCGTGGATGCTGGCTACAGCATTGAATAGATGAAGCAATCCAGTCAGCAGTACAAAGCCTACTACAGGATACACGATTGTGTACGTTGTGGTGCCAAACCATGCGAGACCACATTGTGCCCATGTACCTTCAAATAACTCGGCCGCTATGGAGACAGATGATAGCTCAGTGATGGGGGAGACTGTCAAGACGGCTGCTGCGGAAAATAATACCACAATTCCTGCAAAGTAGATGATACCCAGAGGAAATATCAAAAACAAGCAGAGTGCTGAGGTGTAGAGCCTTGGATCACTCAGAATAGTTTTCATTTTCTGCCAGGTTGCTGTGGAAGTGAAGCCTCTCAATTTCGTTAGGTCATTCAGCACCAATTTGAGATAGATGTCCTTCCCCTCTCCTTGCAAGAGGTGAACTTGAAAGAGGGAACGATAATGAGAGTCTCAATAAAAGAGTCTTATCACGATATCACAGGCCTATACCTGCAAGAACAATTCGGCTCTCATAGACATGTAACGAGTTCTGAGAGAAACCTTTATTAATAACCGGTGATGCAGGATACCACGTGAAAGGTGAAGAAATGGATGAAATTGATTGGAGCATAATCACAGAAGATGAGGATGCACTGCTGAAGCTGACAGCCCTCTCCTATTTTGGGGTAGCCCTCTACTTTGCATTGAAGAAGAAACCTGTGGCGAAAAAGGAACCCACCCCCGAGGTGCAGCCTCCACCACCACAGCCGCAGCTGCGCAGCTTGAGTGACATCATAGGCGCCATGATGGAAGAGGCGTATGGAATAGAAAAACGCAGTCCGAGAGAATAGTGCAGCTGGCTGTCACAGAAGAGAAAGGTTATTCACCACACTATTTGAAAAGATCAGTAACGTTTCGGGTATTCAATACATTTTTAGGTTCTGCCCAACCTCTCCGTGCCGTCCCCACTCCTAATTCTATGAAATCTAGATCACGAATAGAATGAGAATCTGTCCCGAGAGCTAACAAAACTCCGCACTCTTTTGCCTGTCTCACGTGCGTATCTTTGAGGTCTAACCGATCTGGATAACAGTTGATCTCTAAAGCTGTTTTCGTTTCAACTGCTGTTTCAAAGATTTTTTCCATATCCAGGTTGAGGGGGTCTCGCCTGCCGATGATGCGCCCTGTGGGATGTCCTAGAACCTTGACTGAGGGATTCTCCATGGCTCTCATGACTCGAGTGGTCACCTCTTCTCTGGTAGATTTGAATCGAGAATGCACAGAGGCAATGACAAAGTCCAGCTCTCCCAAAACGGAGTCAGGATAATCTAGAGAGCCATCGGGCAGGATATCACATTCTACACCAGACAACACGGTCATTCCCTCAACGTGGTCACGTAATTTTCTTATGAGAGCATTCTGTTTCAGTAATTTTTCTTCTGATAACCCGTGGGCTATTCTGGAGGATCTGGAATGATCGCAGATGCCGATATATTCGTAGCCTAATTCCTGTGCTCTCAAAACCATGGCCTCCACAGAATCGTGGCCGTCACTCCATTCCGTGTGAACGTGAAGATCCCCCTTTATCTGAGTTTTCTCAACGAGGTCTGGCAAAGAGTTGGTCTGAGCTGCTTCGATCTCGCCCTGGTCTTCCCTCAATTCTGGTGGTACATACTGGAGGCCCAAAAGGTGGTAGATCTCTTCTTCAGAATCTCCTGCAATCTTTTTTTCAGTTTTTCTTTCGAAAAGCCCGTATTCACTGAGTTTGAATCCTTTCTTGAGAGCTATATCTCTTAGCTTGATGTTGTGTTCTTTTGACCCGGTGAAGTACTGGAGGGCGGCTCCAAAGCTTTCGCGGGGGAGAACGCGCACGTCTGACTGTATACCCCTCTGGAGGATGACCGTGGATCTCGTGCTTCCTTTTGAGAGGACTTCCTGGACGAGGGGGAGTGTGGTAAAGGTTTCCATGACTTTTTCGGGTTCAGAAGAGATGACTAAGATGTCAATGTCACCCACTGTCTCTTTATACCGCCTCACTGAGCCGGTGATGACAACTTTTTCGGAGAGAGGAGTGAGGGGTTGTTCTAACATCTTACAGAGGGGGAGGATTTTCCCGAGGAGTCTCCTTCCTTTCTGGGACTTGTGTAACTCGATAGACCTTTTCAACGTTTCTATGGTTTTGGGTCCGAACCCTTTCATTTTCTGGAGAGTATTCTCACGTAAAGCTTTTTCCAGGTCTTCAACGCTGTGAATGCCCTGGCTGGCCAGAACCTGGGCAGTTTTGGGTCCAATTGCTGGTAACTGCATCAACTGGTCCATTCCCTGGGGGATTTCTTTTCTCAATTTTTCTAAATAGTCGAGACTTCCTGTTTTTAGAATTTCACTAATTTTCTTGGCAATAGCATCTCCTACGCCGGGGATTGCCTTTAGGTCGTGAACAGTTTCTACGGGTTGTTCAAGAGTTTCGACGGAGCGGGCAGCTTTCCGGTAGGCCTGGGGTTTGAACTTGACTCTCTGTAACTCCAAAATGTCTGCAATCTCGTTGAGGATTTTTGCCACTTCTGCGTTACGCATGGTAGTACTATGCCCGGAAAGTATAAAAAGGTGGTTTCGTCTCTCTTTTGCAGATACATTATTTTTGTAGCTTTGGGAAATAGGTGTCCCATGTTAGTAGATAATCAATTAACGAGTTTATGTTGGCTAAAATAAAAAAAATTGATAATAAACACACGGAAGATAGGTTTTCTGAGTAAAAAACAAAAGTGAATAATAAAAAACCAATTAAAATGTTATTTGTAGCCCATTTTCTAGTATTTTTTATTTCTGGTTTATTCCTGTCATTTGCTGGTGTGGAATAGTAACAGTGACATAACCATGTGCTGTTGAAAAATAGAATAAAAATGAAAATCCAGTAAAACATAGGAGGATTCGATAATGACGCAGCAAGTGCATAGAAGAGTATACCAAGGATGAGTAAAGAATAAAAATCAACAAAACGAGAGACTCCTCTATATCTTTTTGGATCAAAATGCTCGTATTGTAATTCAACATATCGTGAGTCTAAATATCTCAGATCGCCTAAGAGGAATCGAGCAAACATTATTAACCTAAACTTACCCCATGTTTTATGACAAATTCATTGTTGAATTTCCTTATGATAATGGATATTAATAGCGAAAAATTATATTTTCTAAGACGAAAAGGCAGTAATTTAAACGTATTTGAGATATCCGCAACCAACTGAAAAGAGTTAGATTTGTTGTCATAAATACCTATAACAACAA
>JADDYB010000157.1_pt1 | contig 20396 bp, 19 predicted proteins | sample 8641941 | NCBI WGS metagenome assembly JADDYB01 (sample SAMN16275377, study PRJNA637457) | freshwater sediment metagenome | isolation source: Lake Kineret sediment | place: Israel: Lake Kineret | collected 2013
TCGACGAGTATCGTGGGTTTAGGCGATTATTATGTCTAAATCTTCAGTCAGGACATCTGTTGTGGGAAAAAGAAGCACCGATTTATGTATCATCCTCTGTAGCAGTTTGGGACAACATAGTATTCTTCCATGAAAAACCACATTGGCGGAGGGGTGTATCACCTCTTTTTGTCACTTGATTTTTTCAGTATTTTATGAGGAAAAGCACAGGAATACTTCTCCTCAGTTAATCAATAAAGTTAACATTGTTCGCTAGAGGAGACAGGAAAGTGCTCAAGGAAGAGGGATTGATTGCTTTGAGAAGATTCTCTTGAGGAAAAGAAAAAAAATGATGCTGTATCGATCAATAAATGTCTCCTCATTCCTCTTTTTTTCTGAACATGAACTTATAAAACTCATCAATATCCAACGAGAGCAGTTTATCCAGGTTCATTTCCTCCCGTTTTCTCTCAATGAAGAACAACATGGCCTGGGTCACGAAATCAGACCTGTTGGCAAAGTATCCCGCATCAATGGCCTTATCCATGTACAACACTGCCACAGGAGGCACAGTCACTCCAATCTTGACCCTGTGGATGTCGTCAGTGATGACAAAGGCGAAAGGTCCTTCCACCTCCCTGGGCTTCCTCTTCTTGTTTTCGGCTGTCATACTATAGTTGAGTAATTTGATCTTATAAAGTTAACGGTTTGAAAGATAGCTCTAATTACTTCTTTGAGAGAGGTTATTGAGTAATAATTATGGGTTATTGAGTAACAATGCAACCCATGATGAACCCATTTCAATGTTGCCACTTCTCTGAATTATAGAAGATGAGTCATTTTAGTCTTCAGAACATATTTCGAGAATGTGATGGGTTGTCATATCAGCTTGTATTTTTGCTCCTATTTTGTCATAGATTTCTTGAGCATCACTGAGGTATTTAAGGGCATCGTATTTTCTCCCCATGAGTTTCAGAACTAACCCAATATTTCCAAGTTGATTTGCTTCTCCCACTTTATATCCCATCTTTCTGTCAATTTCCAGAGCATCTTTATGGTGTTTTAGAGCTTCATTCAGGTCTCCTTTGATACTGTAGACCACTCCAATATTTCCAAGATCAGATGCTTCTCCCTCTCTGTATCCAATCTTTCTGTCAATTTCCAAAGCTTCTTTATGGTGTTTTAGAGCTTCATTCAGGTCTCCTTTGTTTTTGTAGACTATTCCAATATTTCCAAGATGATTTGCTTCTCCCACTTTATATCCAATCTCTCTGTGAATTTCCAAAGCTTCTTTATGGTATTTTAGAGCTTCATTCAGGACTCCTCTGTCACTGTAGACCACTCCAATATTTCCAAGATCAGCTGCTTCTCCCAGTTTATGTCCAATCTCTCTGTGAATTTCCAGAGCATCTTTATGGTGTTTTAGAGCTTCATTCAGGTCTCCTTTGCTTCTGTAAACTATTCCAATATTTCCAAGATGATTTGCTTCTCCCAGTTTATCTCCAATCTTTCTGTCAATTTCCAAAGCTTCTTTATGGTATTTTAGAGCTTCATCCAGTTCTCCTCTGTCACCATAAATTGTCCCAATATTTCCAAGATGATTTGCTTCTCCCACTTTATATCCCATCTTTCTGTCAATTTCCAAAGCTTCTTTATAGTATCAGTACCTCCGAAAGTACAACTTTTTATCATTATAGTACATTTTTCTGCACTTTCTTGAGTTTTCCATTTTTGAAAAGATAACCTTAAATGAGCCAATGGCTATGAAGCCGTGAGGTGAAGATAAGTGAATACGAACACACTGAAAGGTTGGCCCTTCGAACCACTGGATGATGTAACCTCTGATAAGATAGGTGGAGGAGGAGGACCAACTCCGGGTTAGTCACGTGAATAAAAGCACAGAGAAACGGAGAAAATAAGACTATCCACGAAGGTAGAGGAAGGAAGATTCAATAGTAAAGTGTACAATTCATAGATATAATTTTTCTCTACATTTATGTATCCAATGAGATAATCTTTTACTTTGAAAAAAGCTGAATGACACGGAAGTTTCCCAAATAAATCAATCGCTTGTTCTTCATATTTCGTTTGCATAACAAGATAAAAGCCAATATAATCACTGTATCCTTTAGGATAATAAGGGACAACAACAGACGTATGCTTTCTTACTTTTGCATAGGACACTAATAGTAACGATCTGTTTATTCCAAGTTGTCTCTCTATTGTTGTGAATTTCCTTCTCACATCCTCTTTTAGATAACGGAATAGTTTCTCCTCTCTTTCTAACCATTCGTTACCTCTTTCTCCAATTTCTGTGATTATTTTCGATGGAATAAACTCTTTTCTTTTTAAGAATTCATCAATTTCCTTGAATATGATCTGGTAATCTCCACGTTTTACACTAGGGTAGATATAATTATCTCTTTCACCACTTAACAAAACACCACGGAATTCATCCTCCATGATAAGGTCAATACGCTCATTGGTAATGATAAGAAGGTCAAATTCCCCCTTGCAGCACACCATATATTCTATGTGAGGATTTTCCCTCAGTTTGTCAAAGAGTGCCTTACTATTTCTTGCATTGATGATATACACATATTCTTTATAATCCGTGCATATTTTTAGCCTTAACATTGGTGGATATAGTTTCTCCTCTGTTATTGCATCTTTATAGGTACGACTGGCTGTCTTGCAATAAATCTTCAATCTTCTTGCTATAAACTTAAAAGTCAGTCTTGGATTTTTGTTCTGCATGAAACCATACATTTTCTCGATGTGTTCCGCTTTCTTCTCTTTCGACAGCACTGGCACTTTCCTTCACCAGAATCTATATCTGCAACTCCCTTTATAACCTTTTCGGTAAGGGACAATTCCCTTATCTTCACCTCACTCTTTGAAGCGAGAGGATACCATCCTTTCGCTCTTTTTGGTGAGGATAAACAAAGGAAAAGAGGTGATTTCATAGGCGGAGAAATGCCGGATTTTCTGGCCCGTGTCGTGAAGGAAATAAATGGTAAAGAAAAGTGGACGGATGTGGGTGTAGCCTATAAAAATGCCCGTGGTTTCATAACTGTCTATCTGACCGCTTTACCTCTCAATGACAGGATAATGTTAATCCCAACAGGAAAAGGAGAATAGGTGAATGTCTATTTCAGCAAAAGAAATAGATACTCCCAAAAAACGATTACTTAAATATGGAGTTGAAACGCTCTCTGATGAAGAGCTCTTAACGGTATTATTTTCTTCTAAAGATCGAAAGACAAAAAACAATTTATTAGAATCATTCAGTAACATAAGCGTATTATTCTCTGCATCAATTGAAGAGCTTCTACAATTCGTAACCTCAAAGGAAGCATATCAGATAAAAATAATCTACGAATTGGGGAAAAGAATCTTTTCATTTCAAGAGAGATACCCACAGATAACCTCCACTGATGATGTAGTTAAGCTGTTAATCCCGATAGTACATTTAAAGCAAGAGGAATTTAGAGTAGTTCTATTAAACTCCAAAAATAAAGTAATTGGTATTCCCGTTATCTCCAGAGGTTCTCTAGATCAAACTGTCGTTTACCCAAGAGATGTCTTCCGCCCCGCCATTATTAGTGGTGCTTGCTTCATCATCTTGGTTCACAATCATCCTTCTGGCGATCCAACACCCTCTGATAATGATATATTATTAACGAGGGAGCTTTGTATGTGTGGTAAAGTCATGGGAATTGAAGTTGTAGACCATGTAATTATAGGAATGGAAGGATATGCAAGTTTTAAGCTGAGAAAATTAATGTAAAACAAATTAATGAGATTAATTCTGTATTCTATTTTCAATCAGAAATCTGAATTAAAATAACTTGAATTGAAGTGATGAAAAATGCCCGTTCCATACAAAAAAGGACGTTTAATCAAATGGCAATGCACCTTCAGTCACGGAGATAAAGAAAAGAAGGTAATAGAAAAATACATGGAAGAGGAAGATGAAACATACAATGGAGCAATCAGGAGGATAATTATCGAATATGGAAAAATAAAGGGATGGATATAAAGAAATAGTTGTTATTTGGTTTGAAAAAGCTTAAATAGCCTCCCTCTATTCAAGAGGCATGCATATTCTTTTGAAGCTGACAAGGCTATTTCGGCCTGCAAAAGGTTTTAATTATGTCATATTATTTTTCAGTGGATTTTCGATGGGCTGCGCCACTTTATGTTGGGGTATCGGAGTTAATGTAGCTGCTATTATCTTAGGTTTTATTGCAGGTATCTCATACCTATTGGCTTCTCTTTGGTACGTTTAACCATAACTTTAAAAGTAAATCGTGATAATATAATGTATGATAAAGACAAAGAAACTTGGAAAACAGACAAAGAAACCTGGAAAGCAAATATGGTTCATTGCACAAGCTTTATTCTCTCTTGCGAGTTTTTATGCGGGTCTCATAACGATTGGTGACCATTACTCAAAACAAATTATGTCGAGCGAGCTTTACAATGGGTTAGAACCCCTTGGAAGTGCCAAATTCGTTGCGTATCTAGTAAAAATTCTAATCGGTCTCTTTTGTGGAATCATAGCCTACTATATTTGGGGAAAAATAATAAAGAAATCATAGTACGATATGCGCTTCCTAATGACAGAGTTTTTCATGTTCGCAGTACCTGCAGTGAGAACCTTTAACTGCAGGTAGATTACCAGTTAATAACCGGATTGTTCGCTGAAATACTATATTCCATAAGTTCAAGGGTATATCATCCTCAGTGTAAGTGTACACTTTATCTTTGTACCTCAATTCCCCTTTTATTCCTCTTGTTTCATAACACTTCATATACATCCATAACTGCACGTGATGATATTCTCGCTCTTTTCCACTTTTCACCTCAATTATCGTCGTTTCTCCGTCATTAACGTTAACAATATCAATCTTACCGTTCAACTGTATCCCACCGACGTTTCTGGTGACCCATTCATTTACGTATATGTCACCCTTTAACGCTTCTATTGTCTTTGCTACGAGTGATTCGTGCTCCAATTTGTACTGAATCGTTTTCGTATCCACCGGTAACGGTCTCTGAATCTCGTATAGCACCTTCCGTAAGCATGGCTCCTCTCCGGTGACGATACGGCTCGCTAAAGCCATCCCAAGTCGCATCGTATCACCCATCGCCCTTTTCAGTAAATTCAATCACTTTAATCCCGAATAGTGCCATAGGTACTTCAATGAACATTTCTGTGAATGTCGTTAAGGTAACGTGGTCATACGATTTGATAAAGTCGTTAAATAACCAGTATCCATTAATAATGATCAGACTGAAGAAAAATAGAAACCATCGGACCGCATAATCCAGTGTTTTCGTATTCATCCGAACCTGTCCCACCATCCTGTACGATGTATCTACCGTCCATCGGTTTTTATAAACGTCAAATAGTTTTTGAGCTTGCGATGCATCCACCTTCAAATTGGTGGCGAAAGCCTTTACTTCCCCTTCATCATTCCTCACGAGCACTAACGTGGTATCTGCTGTCCCATATTTCCCATGCATCGTGTACGGTAAAACACAAGGAATAGGATTCTTCTCAATCAATTCCTTCACAGGTCCTGTTTTCTTGGCTGGCATCAGATACTTCTGTTTGTATTTCTCCATCAGATTAACGACCGGCGTAGAGTAAAACTCCCTATCCATAAATACGAGAAAATGATGATTGACATACTGAAGTGACGTCTTTAGTATCTCCTCCAAAGCATCCCACGTTTCCACCCCATCAGTCAAAGGAATGGCAGCCAAGTTAAAGTGTTCGTTCTGTTCTGACGTGGAGGACGACATGCACGCCGACATGTACTTGAAGGCATGACATGAACCATTTTTCCTCTGCGTTCCGAGAACCCCGTAAGCTTCTTTATCGCCATAAAACATAATTGGTGTTATATCAATGGATAATCCAGGCAGTGCACTGATCAATCTCCGTTTCCGAGCTATTGAAATCAAATTATCGTTAGCTCTCTTCCATTTCCGTACCCATTCCTTAGTCTTAACCTTTTTCAATCTCCGATATACCGTATCTGCATTGGCTACATCCTCTCCTCTCCGAATTAAGCTATTGCACGTATCCTCAATGAATGAATACCGTAACCCAGCTTTAGCAACCAGATCAAAAATATGTGCATTCGGATACTTAATATTCCTCCACGTGGGTATATCCAAAGCGGTATATACCTCCTCTCTCAACCCGTGGAGGATTCTCTCTTCATTAATCTTCCGTTCCTCATCGGAACCTTTATTAATCCTCACACCGTATTTACATACGGCGGAGGTGGTTTCTTTCCTGGTCGTATGAATCACCTTCGCCCCTAGCAGAGGGTAATCTTGGCGGATTCCTCTGCTAGGATATGCGATTTTTATGTGTTTCTTCAATTGACAACTTTCGCTGTCACTATTCCATACACACAGTGAGTATATAAACTGAAGCCGAGAGAGCACTGGAAAAATAATATTTCTTTGTAAGTAGGAAAACTATCTTCTACAATATCGCTTATTGTAAATTTTCCAATGTTTATGTTGCGAATGATACCGGCAAAACTCTTGTTTCCGGTTCTTCATTGGGTTCGAGTGCCGAAAGTGTCATTTACAACCTCTAGGGAGGTGCACTTAACACGGCAGTGTCACCTCCCTTCCAAATAGTTTGAGCTTAACCACGCTCATTAAAAATTAGATTACAGTTTATAAAGACTCTGACTCAAATCAATAAATTGATCATGACGGAATGACTGTGTAGAATAAAAAAGGAGGAAAACAAAAAAAGAAAAAATAGAGTTTACTGAAGGAGTCTTATCGCAAGTTTCAGGATTCTTTCCAGTACGCTTAGGATAGGTACTAAGAATCCCATCCATTGTGCCCACGAGAGAAGGATTCCAAAAAGAAATCCCTTCACGCTGTTTGGCACTTTCTTCTTCTTTCTGGACATGATTATCCCTTTTGGGAGTATGCCCCTGAAATCTGTAGACTCCCTCTTTGCGGTTTGCGCAATTCATAGGGCGCAAACCGAAGGGTTTATATACCCCTTGCAACAACCGTGTTTATGTTTGTACTTTTGAGGGAGTCCTGATTTCAGGGTTGCCCCCTTTTGGGGCAACTCCCTTATACTCAAATAAATTATTGACTTAAATACTTTTTGGTGCCCCATTTTTACTATAGTATTAGAAATGCTATAAGAAACCATTTTAAGTAAAGTTCTGTTCATATCGGTTATATATACAAAAGTTAGGGGTTAAGTAGAGAATATTTCAGCAATCCTCTAAAAGACTGTCCATCAATGTGTTCTCCTCTATTAATATTTGGTTTTTGAAATAATCGCCTAAATAAGAAAGGCGAATTTATTTATGGTAAAATCTAATTGAGATTTCACACTAAAATATGAATTTTATTTAAAATTAATAGAGAAGTACCAAGAATGAATAAAAAGATAAAATTTAACTCGAAGGTAGAGAATGAAAATGGAAATAGAATTACAGATTATAATCTTTTAGATAGGGAAGATTAAATATGGTATTGTTGATAAGGAACAACGGCGTACCTGGAAAAAAATGTAAGCTCGAAGTTAAACCCAGAAAAGGAAAAACAATCTACATATAGATTGATAATATCTGGTTTTGAAGTAGAAGAAGCATTAAATGGGAAAATCGAACCACTATTATGAGACCATGACATAAAGACTTCTCTGATTTCTCTGAGTGTTATAGAGAACATAAGATTGTTCATCCCAAATATGAGAGAGTAGGACAGAGCCAGATAATAGTTATACCCTATCTGAGCATCGAATGAGGTGGTAATAATGAATAAAAAAGAACATGAGAGATTGACATGTAAACGGGGAAAAAGAAATAAATCCAGAGAAGACGTTCTCAAGGACAGAGAAGATGAAATATTCAATATTGGGAGAGAGATAACAAATACTGAGGAAAAGGAATTATGCAAAAAATTAAAAACTAAAAAAGGTAAGCTCAACAATATAAAACTACTGTGAGCTATTGAGTTATATATAAGATTTTATGTAATCCCAATAATTGGAAGAGTGTGCAAAAATTTTAGGTAAGTACATAAAATTGTACTTGCGGAGGTACTGAGTATCTTAGAGCTTCATCCAGTTCTCCTTTCCTTCTGTAAACTATTCCAATATTTCCAAGATGATTTGCTTCTCCCACTTTATATCCCATCTTTCTGTCAATTTCCAAAGCTTCTTTATAGTGTTTTAGAGCTTCATTCAGGTCTCCTCTGTCACTGTAAACTAACCCAATATTTCCAATTATGGTAGATCTTTTCGATCTACTGTCCTCAAGTTTCTCCAATTCCTTCCAGTATTTCAGAGATTTCTCCAAGAATGACCTTTGATAACACGCCAATCCCAAATAGAACAATATGATTTTCTTTTCATAGAAATCTGCACGACCAATGATTCTTTCGAATTCTTCAATTGCTTCATCAAACTTGTACTCTTCAGCGAGGATTCTCCCTTCTAAAATCCCAACTAAAACCTCATCTCTCTCCACACATTCTTTCGCCTTTCCAAGATATCCCCTTGCTGAATCTACATCTTTCCGGTGTAGCATTACACCACACTGTGTGACGTACACCTGAAAATTGAACTCATCATACCCGCTCGGAAGCTCGCACTGCTCCAGAAACTCACCCATTCCCGTCACTCTTGAGAGGATTATGGAGAATGCGATTTTTGTTTCTTTTGAAATATGATCTAAAGATTCAACTAAAATCTTGCACACCTCAGATGTCAGACCAGCATTCTTTGCATGGTATTCAGGATCGCCTTCCATTTTTTCCACAAATTCGAGAATTTTTCTGTGATTTATGTCACCGAGAACCTCATAATTTTCCCCCAGGATGAGCCTGAACTTCCCTATGAATCCTTTCGTGAGAATGTTCATCTTGCACATTCCCTCAGGTGTTTGAATCAAGTCCTGAGATGGGCACTGGGTAGATTGGTGAATCATCTCTTTTAACTCGGGTATGTCTTTTACATATTCGAATATGTTTTTTATACGCTCATGATTGAGCATCTCCCTTACCTTGGGGTGTGACCTGATCTTTATTTCAAGCGTTTCGAAAAGACCATCAAGAAATTGGTGGAGCATTTCCTCAGTAATACCTTCTTTTTTCACTTCTTCGTAATAAATGGTGAAGAGTTCATCCTTGAATTCTTCAGTGCCCACATATTCTTTTATATTCCCTATTCTTTTTCTTATTTCCTCATTTTTTTGGGAGAAAAAAGCCTCTTTTCTATCAATTTCTGGAAATTTTTTCTTGGTTTTGTTGAACGATTCCTCGTACAACTCTAAAAGATCCTTTTCTGTTAGGTATTTCACAAAGTGATATATGTCTCCCAATGGTAGCGTATCCATTAAGGATGAACAGTATGGAGGTCATATAAATCTTTCCATAACTGGACTCTGATTTACTTCTTTGAAAGAGGGTGGGAATTCTCGTACACGTTCTTCTTGTGCTCGTCAGTCACGTGTGTGTAGATCTGGGTCGTCGCTAAACTCGCATGCCCCAGTAGGTTCTGAATCACCACAATGTTGGCATTGTTCTGCAGTAAATGGGTTGCAAACGTATGCCTCATGGTGTGGGGAGTCACCTTCTTTTTGATTCCTGCCTTCACCGCACACTTCTTGACTATCGTTTCAATGTGCCGCTCACTCAATCGCTTTCCTCTCCTGTTGATGAACAAAGCGGAATTATCATCCTTTCTCCCCCTTAGATACTCTTTCACTAACTGGAGCGTCCCCTCATCCACGTAGGTGATCCTGTCTTTCTTCCCCTTCCCCGAGTGAACTCTCACTACATTACCCTCCAGGTCCTCTCTGTCAAGGTTTACCAGTTCAGACACACGCAGTCCAGATGCATAGAGGAATCGAATGATGAGTAAATCCCTCACATTGGAGATGCACGAAAGGAGTCTCTCAATTTCCCCCTGATTCAGAAAAGTCGGTAGCGTCTTTTCCACCCTGGGAAGCTGAATCTTATCTGCAGTGGCCAGTTCATGATTCCTGAAAAAAGATTTTAAAGCATTGGCATGCCTACTTATAGTTTTCAGTGAACAACCCCTTTCCTGCTGCAGGTGCAAGAGGAACTGCTTGAGATCTGCAGTTGTTACTTCCTTGAAGTGTTTTCTGCTGTGTTTGAGGGCACTTTCGATGGTTAGTCTGTATGCTTTTACGGTATTGTCTGAGTACCCGCGCAGTGACAGATCTGCCACAAAAGCTTCAACCGCTTCTTTGTTCTTCATACTACTATTTTGGACCGAAAGCTTTATAAAGCTTTCTACCATAGTATAAGTATCGCATAATACTTCTTATCCGAAATAATGGAGGGAGAAAAGCGGTACTTTCATCACATTTTGCCCTTTACTAGAACTGGATATGGTGATATGGAGAGTTTATTCAGACATTAGAATTCTTTCCAGCAAAAATCTTACTGGAAAGCAGATCCGAAAAGTTTAAATATGTCCGATTTTTGAACATTATATGAGATTTAGAAATGTATTAATCGTATTAATCTGGATATTTTTGGTAATCCTTAGTACGTGTCTTGGCTACTATAAAGCCACCATAGTCGTCACAGGAGACACCAAAACCTTTGAGATTGCCAGTACTCAAGGTTTAGTATTAGAGAATAAATGTGAACAAGGATTAGGAATCGATCAAGATCTAGAAAATTTTTTCTTCAACGACGTAACAAATGTTTCATTTGAAAAAGACAAAACTCTTCTTGCTTTTCACTATGCATTTCGAAGCAAGATTCCAAAAGATTTGCTGGAAAAACTTCAGTCAAGTTACTTCGAAATTATTCTTCACAACGAAGAAGGCTGGGCAGAAGAATTCGTGAAACCTAAACCTGAATTTGACTTTCCGTCCACAGAGGAAGTTAACGAGGGCTCTCAGGGCATACTCGAAGTTTGTGATGTCACCTACACGGGGGAAAACGATTACTGTATATTTGTTCCTCTCGAAAATATTATGATTGAAGGTGAGGAATTTGGAGGATTCTGGGTGAGAATCCATCTTGACAGCATATTTGCATTTGAAGAAAACATTGTGGAAAAATTGAGGATAAATAGGGCTATTTTGATCCTGAATATGCATAGTGATTTGGATGAGAGCTACGAAGATAAGACTAAGAACGAGTCAACACTTTTCTATGTATTCTTTCCCATTCAGTATGAATTTTCTGTTATTGCTGGTAAGCCTACTTTAGGGTGGGAACCTGAGCTTTCCAGTGTTTCACTAGAATATAGGAACGTTTGGGGGGCACTTCAGGATTCTTTTGTCATTAGGATAGACACTAGAAGTTATTTAGTTGCAATTTGGGCCCTCATAACCAGTATTCTGATTTCAATTTTTTCAATAATCATAGGAGCAATCGATTCGAACGGGAAGAACTCCTTTGTCAACGAATGTAAGTTGCATCATGCGCGTATAGAGGAACTAACAGAGGAATATTTCAGGATCAAAGAAGAAATGAAAAACATAAAATAGAAATATTCATCTGCTAGTTAGATAAATAGTGAAAGCCCCTCATACTTTACATTAAAGGCGATTTCTGTTATTATCTATATTGGAAGACTTAGTGTATTATCCAATTTTTCACCCTTTTTTCTCACCTCTAATACTGGAATAGTGCTCAGATCATTTTTCCCAAAGCCTTTATAAAGAATAAGTATAAAATGGAGTATATGGGAAGAAAACTGGTACACGTGAGCCCTTACAAGAAAAAGATAAAGGGAAAGACAATAGCTGTTCTTAAATCACTGTCACTGATATTTCGAAGATTTTGTGTTAAGAATTCTTCTAGATCTTCCAAAGCACTGTCAAATTTATTCTCCAGTCTATTGAAGTCCCAGTAACGCTTTGAATCAATGGTGATAAAAGCTCCATTATGAGTAGGTTCGATAATTCGTATGTATCTGCCTCCTAGAGATACTGCTCGTCTGCGTACTTTGTCCTCTGTAAATTGTAGGGTACCAGCTAGATCGCCTGTAAGTGGGTTTTCTCCGTGTTCATTATAGTATTGGCCTGTTACTATTAGAAGATCTAGATATTCCTTCCAATCAGTCCTAGGATGTATCGATTCAATGTATTCTTTGAATTCTATGGCAATCGGGGATGTCGGTGTTTCGGGAATTCCTGCAATATTTTCTGTAATTTCTGTCACCTCATTTTTTTTACTCGCTTGTGTGACATCCCTTATGTTCAATATTCATTGAACCAAAACACTTTTATAGGTGTATATATACGTACACCTACATACTAAGAAGTGTTTTGACTGGATGCCGTGTAAAGCGGCATCTTTTCTTGTACTTGCATGCTTATAAACTTTTCCTTACTTTTAGTACTTTGCTGCTTTACATAAATATATATTTCGTAAATAATTGTAAAATCTATGATTTGTAATATTTGACCTCATTATGAATTTTCTTTTGATGCTTTGAAACTTAGAAGGTAATTTCATCAAAGTATTTATCGGGAATATGCATAATAAACCGAGAAAAAAAAATAAAACGACCAGTGATGATCTGAATAGCTTCACGACCTGAAAAACGTTTTATTACATTTAGAAGGTCAATTTTCTGTCTTCTAGACTCTGAAATTATGTCATTCTTCATTTTTTCCAAATTCATTGTTCTTCTACTAAGATCACTCACTCCTGATGATGCATTCTGCACAATTTCTGCCATGCCAGCAGTATCCAGGATTTTACTTATCCCATCTGAATTCAACTCTAAATCTTCAGATGCTTTGAGCCGATCCCGAATCTGCAAGGCTATATCAAGAGCATCTTTGTCGCCAAGAAGAAATGTTAGGCCCGCTTCTTCAGCAGAAACCATAACCTTATGTAAAAACAAACTTGAAGAAGGATCGTAAGCAAGCTCTATAATGCTCAGTGCAAGTTCGGTTTCCCATGAACCATCAAACTTGAGAGAGGAACGGTCGAACCATGGAATATCTCTCCTAACCATCTCCTCTTTTACCTGTTTTGTTCGGTAACGTGTCCGGGCAATAACTGCTATTTTACCTAGATCATCAACCATACTTTTTAGGTCTTTGATCCGTTCAACAACATATTCAGCTTCAATGTTGGGATCATAGAACTGATATTTATACAAATGCCCCCGTTCATTTGAAACAGCTTTCATATCCTTATCCGGCCTTTCTGAATCGAACCCTATAACTCTCTTAGCTGCTTCCACGATTACTTCATCAGATCTAAAGTTCTCACCAAGTATAACTTCTTTTGAGCCCAACAATTCTTTGATTTTATACACGTTCTGTCGTAGAGCACCCCTCCACCCGAATATTGATTGGTCATCATCACCCACAATTGTGCTACCAATTGCAGGTTCTGCGAAAAGCCTGATCATTTCAAGTTGTTGTTCATCTGTGTCTTGAAATTCATCAACGACTACGTATTTAAAGCAAGTGGTATATAGTCTATTAGCGAGATCTGATTTCTTTAGCAACTCGACAGCAAGAGCTACTAAATCACCAAGATCGAGTAGGTTTTTATCGCGCAGTATCTGATTATACTCCCTGTAAACCTCACGTACGTTAGATAGAGGATAATCATCACCTTTTTCGGGATATATGCCTTTTCTTTTCAACTCTTCAAATAATGAACTAAGATCTTCACAAGAAAAACTAATCGAATACTTCTTAGGAAGACTCGTCAATACTAATTTTCGTTTATATTCTTCGATAATTTCAAAATCTTCTCGAATACCAATATCGCCGCCATAACATCCTAAAATATGACGACCGAGTGAATGATAGGTGCCTATCCAAATTCGGCTCCACTGATTAAAACCCTTTGAACGCAGTCGAGATCTCATTTCACAAGCAGCAGTATTGGTGAAAGTTACAGCTAAGAGACTGTAAGGTTCTGGAATAACTTCCTTTTCGAAGATATGTAGTATTTTTTCTGTAATTGTATGTGTCTTTCCACAACCCGGACCAGCTAACACTACGTAATGTCCAGTTGTCGCCTCAACTATTTTTCTTTGTTCGTTGGTTAAACTCATACCGCAGTCTCACCACCTTCTGCCAATTTAACTGCTTTCTCTATAGCTCTCACAAAACAATTAGGGATCTGTCCCACAATTTCTGCTTTATTTGCAACTGCATAAGCTACCGGCACTTTCAAATCCTTTCCTCGCTTGTCATTAAGGAACTGACCAACTCCATGGGCATCCTTTCCAAGGTTTTTCTTGGTGAGAAAATCCTCTAACGATTTTGCAGCTCCTGCATTTTCAATGACATCAAGAATCAATGACAGATAACCAATCCGTGCGATTTCTTCCTCAAAATTTGGTATTACGGGAATCCATCCGATTTTTTCAAGTATCTTTCGGCGGAATTCGGCTTTCTCATTTTTACCAGAATCACGGGTTTTTTCGTCAATCAATCCCGCTTTGAAAGCGTGTTTCAACAAATTGTTGCTCTCTTCCAATGCATCTGTATCAAAAGTAACTACCGTTGGTATTGAAAAATTGTTATTATTACAGGAACGCAGAATGAACAAGAAAGAGTTTCCATCTGCCGGTATTACAGATATCCCCTCACGATTGAGGCTGCACCCATTATAATCTGCAAATGCTGGAAGAGCAATTACTTCGGATTGACCTTCCACAACAATGATTGCTTTTGCAAAAAAAGCTTCTGCACGTCCTGAACGCATCATCCTTGCCAATAATTCAAGGTCTTCTCCACTTATTTTAGATTGGTCTAATTGATGGGCTGTGACTTGATTTTGACTAGTTGCGGTTAAACGGATGAGCCCTAAAGGATTAGAACACTCTACAATAGCAGGAGAATGCGTTGTTAAAAGTACAGGTCTGTCAATTCTTTCTAGATCCTTGAATAGACAGCGCAAGGCCTGTGGATGTAGGTGAGCTTCAGGTTCTTCTAAAGCAAGAATTGGCTGTACTTTTTCATCAGCAGATATTTTATGCCTGAACATTGCTATGAGCACAAGGTTCTGCAGACCAGTCCCGTGTCGGTACATATCATAAGCCCTCATATCTGAGAGGCGTTTGAGGTTAAGACGGAGTCCTTTGATTAATTGTGCATGGTCTTCGGTAGCGACTGCAAGCGTGATGTCACCCTGACCTCCTGGTATATGTGGAGACAGAAGATCACTAATACTTTTTGCTAAGCTGTTAATATCTTGATTCCGGCTAAGTGACTCATTTGCTTTTCGAATATTTTCGATAACGTCTTCTTCAACGTCTTCAAGTGTTATATCATTCAGCAATTGAGCGAGGGTTCCTCTTCCTGTTGCTCTCATTTCTCTTTCAGCATCTCGAACAGCACCAAGATAATATAGAGGAACATAACGACGCATCCTGTCAGAAAATGGATGAGGCTTACTATATCGTCCTTCTGGGTTTAGTACTTTCACCTCGAAACCGTAGACTCCTTCTTCATCTGGTTCATATTTACCTTCTATTGTTACATAAGTTTCTTCGCCATCTTGAGCAATCCAATCCCTAAAAATACATTCCAGTTCCTGATGTTTTTGGAGATCACCGATTTCTACAGTTATGGAAAAACTTTTTTCTCTTTCTCGACGGGCAAAATCGTTAATATCTTCCTCAGAAATTTCATATTCGAGTCTTCTTGCATCAGGATCAAGTAACAACCGAAGTGCGTGTAAAAGATTTGACTTGCCTGTATTGTTTTCTCCAATAAATACTGTAGTTTCTGCAGGGTACACTTCAAGGTTGCGAAAGTTTCGATAGTTTCTTATCCTGATTTTTCGAATTCTCATCTTACCGCCTTAATTCTAACTTTGCTCATGTGTTTTGTTCCCAGTTTTTGGGAACCAGTTTCTTGCCTCCACGCCACTTCTCAACCACACACTCCTGAAACCACGACTCCATAATATCTGCGTGATCCGTTATAATGATTTGGAGTCTTGGGCTCAGTTCACTAGCAACGTCTAATGCAAGTCTGTACATGCGCACCACCGCTTCCCGATCCTTGTCTCCAATATCCTCCATTGAACCATCGACATCTCTATCAGCAGGGAAATAGACTTGCGAAGGTTGATCAATGAAAAGAAATCTGGGGACTGGACGATTTTTTTGAATAAACCACTTATGAAGTGCAAAGTGTGTGATGAGATGATATCCAACCCAATTCTCTCCACTACCCATTCTATCCATGGGGACAGGCCCATCATCGGTATCTGCGACGACATTAAGGTGCCTCAGATCGAGGCGAAGCGGGTATTCAGAGTGCTCTAATTTTAGATTCTCTGCCCACTTGGTCATGTCATGACTCAGGATTGATAGTATGGAATCCAGTCGGTCCTGAACAGACTGCTCACTAAGATCAGACTCAAGCTGGGCAATTTCTCCCTTCAATTTCTCAATTTCTTGTTCAAGGTCACTCTTATCTTCAAAAGAAGGGATGTTTTCCAGATAAAATCCGATTCGACCGAGTACGTGTGCCCTGCGCGCAGCTTGGTCCCGAATTGTCTGCAGTCTTCGATTTGATGCCTGCACTGCTTCTAAGGCTTCTCGGTTCTCGGTCAATTGTCTCTTGATCTTTTCTCCTCGTTCTTGGAGTTCTCGAATAACTTCTTGCATTTGTGGAGATCTCTCGTCAACTATTCTCATTTGATTTTCAATTTCTTTCATCGAGTCTTTCAGTTCTGCAATTGTTGGTAACTGATCTTCCCTTAATCTTGACTGACAGAGAGGACACACATTTAACTTATTAGTTGAAGATTCTCCGAATAGATCAATACTCTTGAGCCTAATAAGATGCTCATTGGCCTCTCGTGAATAGCCTTCCCGATCAGAGAACAATAATTGAGCAGCAGTTAGTTGATCTTTAAGCCTCCGATATTCTTCTTGCAGTGCAACTCGCTCCTGCTGAAGTCGTTCAAATGCATCACCTTCTGTAGCGATCTCTTCTTCTGGTTCTGCAGGCTTCTTCTGTACTTCACGCAAAGCGTCAACATAGCTTTCCCAAGTGCCAGGTACGATTCTGGCATCATACAGACCAATGTCTTGGGCCTCACATAGTAATGTCTGTGCTTTGTTGCTTCCTTCCCCACGCACAGCCTCAGATTCAGCTCGCCTCCTTTCTAGTCTTCGTAAATCCTGTCGCAGCTGGCGAAGTTTCACCATCTTGGCCACATGTTCGTCATCAACCGCTCCCAAGAAATAGGGAAGAGTATCTTTAATGGCTTGAGGAATCCACTCTCCACTTTGTTTATGAAAAAGGTGTTTATTGCTTATCAATTCACTCTGGTGCTGAAATGTGAAAAAAAGAGCATGTTTTATGTTTGCAATTAGAGGTCGTCGTGTCTGGCCTGATGGGGGTTCGAACGAATTTTCTCCAATCCCAACATGTTTGGATAACAAAGATATGAGCGTTTCAGGGTTAGTAGTCTGTTTCAATTCAGTATATTCAGGTATGTCGACCTGTTTTTGGATTGCATAGTAAACCTCAGACAATGCATTTCCACCGGGCCCAGGAAGCTTCCTTGCAACAAATAGCTGTCCTTCAACTAGCTGGAGCCGAAGGCCCAGCCATGCCACAGTACGACGAATTACACCTTCAGGTACATTACAACTTTCACTTCCCATACAATAGTCAATAATTTCAATGAGCGCTGTCTTACCCGTCTTAGAACCACCAGTAATTATGTTCAGGTTTCCAGGTTTAAGTTGAAGAACACGTTTTTCTCCTTTATGACTGTAAAGGACGATATCATGTATTTGCAGACTCATGGACGAACCCCCCATAGCGTCATCACTGTTTGAGCAGAACCGGCAGAGGCAAACCATTTTCCCACGAATTTAGCACGCATTATATAGTTCTTAATCTCTCTTGTGGTTTCCTGCGGAATATCTTTTATATTAGATTCAGTTAGCTTTGTTTGAATTCTGCCACCTTCTCTAATAGTCAGCCATTCGTTTATCATACCGAATAGAAGTGCTTCCCTGACAAATGGTATTAGAGATACAATCCGTTCATGATACTGAATCTTGCTTGAAGGATCTCTTTGAAGCCATGCTGCAACAGATGTTCGAGTATTGGAAGGAAGCGCCTCGCGGGTCCACTTGTGCAAGACGATTGGAAGAATCATGAAAATGAGGGGGAAGGGCATTCCTTGCAGCTCAACAGAACTATAGCCAACTACTGATGATGTCAGTACAACACAGCAAAAAGCTGGGTTTAGTAGATGAGCTTCTTCTTTTGGTCTTTTGATCCATGGCTTCATTGTATAGCCTCCTGCATTTCAAATGATCGTGTCTCGAACTTAGGATGCCACCCTACTCGTCGGCAATCAGCTAACATCTGATAAGATCCCCGTGTAATAAAGGGTTCGTTGCATTCTCGACGTATAGGGATGGAAGCATCTGTTTCCACCCATTCATAAATTCTCCGACCAGCATCTCTCATCTCATCCTCAAGAGCATAATTGCTGAGGTTATCCTTCATACGCTCGAACCGAACCCCCCACTCTCTAATGAGCTTCTCTTCATACTGGTCCAGTTCACCCACAAGGAGTAGGTCTTCTCTCATCCATCTCGAACGCTGTTCAAAAGCACGGAAGTAGTTGTGTATGGCATATAGGATTCGTTGACTTCCTAATTCGATTAGCTTGAGTTGGTGTACGAATGTATGGTCCTGATATCCAGAAGCATCAATTGTTGCGTCTAGAATGTCATCATCTATGGGGAGGTTATCTAGTTTGAACTGCTCCCGTAGTTGAGTCATTTCATCTTCGATATCCCGGCTGAAAATGGGTTCATCTGAATTCTTGGTGAGATGGGCTATGACTCGTCGAAGCCACCAACCTTCAAGCCTCTCAATGAACGCATCTAGAAACCGTGACTCTACTGCAAAGTGAACCTCTTTACGAAGGGCAGAGTCAAGATTGTCAAGAGTTGGCATTGAATCCAAAATATAGATAGAATTAATCAATGATTCTCTTTGATTCCCAGATAAGGATTTGTAGGCGGAATAACCCGGTTCATTTGTCTGGCTGGTCGATGACTCAGCAGTCGAGTTTAAGCGCTCGATTGCTTTTTGAACATTGCGATCTTTATCTGCCTTCAAATAGGCAGCGACTGAACCCCTCGCGGCCTTAGATGTGGTCACGAGTAAGAATATTGTCCCTGAAGGAATATTCCCAGAAGTAAGACCTTCGCACCAGATGCGTAATGTTTTCCAAAGATCAGGAGATGAATCTGTAAGATCAGCTGCCTTGTTAATATGATGCTTCGTTTGAATAAGCTCAAGAGCTTTTTCATCTGTCTCAAAAACCACATCATCAAGCGTTTCAATGGTTAGAGAGAACTCTTCTTCCTCCCTGATACGATTGAGGCTTTCAAGGAGAGCATACCGACACTGAAAAAGATAACCACTCATCGAAGGCGCCGCAGAGAATTGTGAAGATATGGTGCTTTTCATAATAGGAAACCTCCTTGTATGTCACAAAATTCAACCTTTGCCATGCATTTGACTTCCTCTAATGAATAATGTAGTAAGCTCTGTGATGGCTCTTCCCAGTAGCAGTTCATCGCCGTCTCAAATCGTTCTGTTCTGGTATTGTATCTAACTTTATTTTTGCCTATATGTTTACTCAGTTGCTCTTTACTTGTTTTCATTCTCTGTCTCCTCAGATATTGAATAATCCAAGATTTGTATTTTATTACATCCTATTCGATCTTTGTTAGTCTCACATATGTGGATTATAGTTTCATATTATCTTTATGTCTTAACGGTTCTTATAAAACTTTCGTATTATGTGACTTATTATGAGCTGCTCTCTTAACCAGTCGGTCTTCTTTTTCTGATCATTCCTTCTCTTAGTCCAAGCAGCCACTTCTCGGTCCAGTGTCTCGATGTCCCCTATCCGCCTCCCAGTGCATTCGATATCCATGACATTGATTTCGATTTCCGCGGCATTAATCCAGCTTGCATGCTTTGGTGTGTAGTGGAATTCAACCTTGCTTAGGATTCTTTCTGCTTCATCCTTGCTGAACGTTTCATAGAATGCCTTGTCTTTGTGGGTGTTGAGATTGTCTGCAATAAGACGGATGACATCAACTTCATTCGACAGCCATGAATATAGTTGCTGTGCCGTTCCTGACGTATTCATAATCGTACACGCGTGCTCTAAATGTAGCATCGATTGTCTTGATACACCACATCTTTCTCAGCCAGGGTTTTGTTTTGCTTTTTTTAAAATTAAACGGATACTCTCTCGGTTTATTGTTTCAAATCCTTCCTTCTTCCTGAGCTCTTCAGCGAGCAATGTAAGTGACCATCTCTTTCGTCCATCGGGTGATTTGGTACATGCAAGCGCTATGATTTCCGCTTCGTGCTTCTTTGTGT
>JADDYB010000158.1_pt1 | contig 20331 bp, 18 predicted proteins | sample 8641941 | NCBI WGS metagenome assembly JADDYB01 (sample SAMN16275377, study PRJNA637457) | freshwater sediment metagenome | isolation source: Lake Kineret sediment | place: Israel: Lake Kineret | collected 2013
ATCTTCCCCTTTACCTTTTTGGGAAAACGTCACCTTGGCCAGAGGGAGAAAACTCTTAATCTCTGAAAGGTGCGGGTCAGATCCCTTTATTCCTAAAGGGGTTTACTCTTCCTGCCGATAAGGGATTAAAGATTCCTCCACCTTAAAAGGAGACATCTTCGGATAAATTTTATCCTTAATTACCGTTACCGGAGCCAGCATACAACAACCAATACAGGCGACCCTCTCGAGGCTGAAATGGCCATCGGCTGAAGTCTCTCCCACTTTGATGCTAAGCTCCCGTTCCAGGGCCTCTAAGACTAATCTTCCTCTTGCCAGATGACAAGCAGTCCCCATGCAAACTTTAACATGGTTCTTTCCAAGGGGGGTCAATCGAAACTGGTTAAAAAAGGTTGAAACCCCCCATACATCAACGGGCTTCATCCCCAAAAATTTCGCCACCCTCAGCATCGCTTCTTTTGGAAGATATCCAAACTCTTTCTGAATATCAAGCAAGATGGGGATTAACCCATTCCGCTCTCCTCGATGCCCTTCAAGAATAGTGGAGAGCTGTTCTTCCTCTTTCTCTGTCATTTCTTTAATGTCTTTACGTATTCTGGGAGGAATGTTCCAATGCCTGCTGCCTCTCTTGGGCCAATCACCACTTCCCAACCCGGTAAGGCATCCTCCAACTCCCCTTTAATCCTTGCGACCCTCCCTGGGATCACGATCTTTTTATTTTTGATCTTACTTTCAATACTCGATTTTTTAACCATTGCACCGACTGAATCGCCGCTGAACTTGCCTGCTGCCCAACCCGTAAGGACTCCGAGCCCTTCTGCATCCTTGACAAGTAAGTAAGCTGGGATCTTAGTGGCTTCAATCGCTGAAAAAACGATGAAATAGGTGAGAGCCCAATTCGAAGTAATGAGAACTGGAGCATTCTGGTCTGGCTCCCCCACTTCGTAGTATTTCTCTTCCACCGCCATTGGGAAACGAGGATCGGTGTAGATGTTGAGGCGTTCAACCAGAAGAGGGAGAAGGGAATACTGATCAAAATCGGAGAGGACGATCAGGGCAGCAAATTTGTTTACAAAAACAGAGGCGGTGAGCGCTTCTTTTAGCCCGTCCTTTGCCATGAAACAGGGAAAGGCGATCGTGGGGTAACCGAGGGGTCTAAAGCCTTGTTTTAAAGCTGCCCTCCTGATGAAAGTCTGATCCTTGATTGCCTCCATCAGGTTCTTAGAACCTGGGTCCAAAACAGCCTCATCGACTCCAGCCTCCTTCAGTTTCATTGTTAAAGGAATAAGCTCCTCAATGCTCGCTCCGCGAACCCCTACAGGGGTCGGCTTTGCCTTAATTTTTGGAATGGCTTGATCGATATTCTCCTTTGTAATTGGGTAGAGCAAAGGTTTTTTATCAGCGCATAGATCCCGGGCGGCAAATAAGGTATCCAGGTCCTGAGAGATGAGAATCATCCCGAGATTTGTCGCAGACGCCTTCTTGACCAAGGCGAGAAATTTGTTCTTGTCCCCGGATTCAAATTGGAGGGCGAGAAGTTCCGCCTTGAGGGTCAAACCTACCCATGGAAATTGCAGTTCTTTTAGCTTTTTTATCTTCTCATCAACCTTGGCATCGCTTTCTTTGTCTGAGATGAGAATAGCAACACCTGGCGGATGGACATAACTCTTTTCGTGCCGGTAAATCACCTCTTCATTTCCAACCTGCACCTTATTGTCCCCTGTACCGATGGTGACAAGTTTAATTGCAGGTGCAAGTAAATCTTCCAGCTTAGCCTTTACCTCTGGAGTGAGATAGATACATTTGTCGACCGTGGCTCCACCTGTTGCCAGCTTCATTGCAAAAGCGAAGCACGTAGGAAAGCCGCAATCCTTACACGGTTTTTTTCCGGGAAGCATCTTTACAATTTCAGATCCTGATATTGGCATTTTGCACCTCCTCTTTAATTCAGTGATAAGTAATCAGTAATAAGTGATCAGTGGTGAGTGATGGGAATACTGATCACTGACTCCTGATCACTGATTTTTACGCTGGAAGCTCTACCTCACCCTTTAACCAGGGGTGTCCCACTTTTTCCAAAAATGCAGTCAATTCATCGGGGTTCTTAGCATCGTCTTCTGTGGCAATCTTATCATAGAGCCCCTTTGCCTCAAGGACTTCTTTAAACCTTTCTTTTATATCTTTAGGCATCCAGACGATCCTCGCTAGGCCACCATCTGCCTGGATGAATTTTTGGGATCTCAGTTGTTCAAGGCCTGTTCCGAGCCTGCCCTCGATCTGTTTTCCTCCAGATGTTTCACCCGCCATACGGGAGAAAGTATTCCCAATGACTGTCTCTCCTTTATACTCCCTATTCACGATACCAAAGGCATCTACTTCAGGGATGTAGAAGACGATCGCCTGGAAACAACCGCATGAGGTATGAGGATGTTCAAAGGCACTATAAAGGTAAACTTTATCATAGCTGCCTAAAGATTTCTCCGCTACGACTTTGTTCACTCCTTCATATTCCCCCCTGGCAGCATTGATCAGCTCCCCTTTTTCGATGGCGAAGATAGGACCTTCGGGGTCGATTTTAGCTGCTGCTCTACCATCGAACCAGTTGATGGCACCACAATTGGCGATCCTGTTCGGAGAGATAATGGAGCAGTGAGTCGGAGCAAAGCTCTGGCATAAGACGCAGCCATAGAATGCATCCACATCCTCATCCTTGAGCTTTCTCGCCCTTTCGTCTCTGGCCTCGTATCTCTTTAAAGCCTCTGGCAAGAGTTCATCCACCTTTTTAGGATCGGTGATGATCGTGGTCTGAATCTTTTCAATAATCGGCATCTCTGAGGTGAAAAGGAAGTTAAAGATTTCACCCAATTCTTTTAAAGAGGTAAAACCTTTTTTATAGGCATCCGTGCTCAACCTCACCCACATGTCCTGTCTTTGATTCATATGATACCAGCCCTGAATAAAATTGAGGTACATATGGATCTTTCTTTCGATGATGGCCTCCGCATCCTTATCCAATTCGGATCCGGCGACATCGATCAAAATGGCAATGGGATAAGTTCCCCCTTTATCCGTCTCTGGATTATAAGGTGTCAATTCGTTGATGTCCGGGCCGATGATCTCAACCTTTTCATTCTCTATTTCATCGGGGCTCTTTACCGTGGCCAGTTCAAATTTATGCGCTACCTTGGGTCCTCCAAATTCAATAAACAGATTTTCCTTCCGAATGACTTCGCCTTCATATTGCGGTCCGATGTCAGTATGGAACTCCATCTCTACTCTCCTTTCTTAGGATTATTTATTCTTTTTTTAGATTTTCAATGATCCCTTCTAAAATATTCTTCCACTGCTCATCCTTTCTGATATTGGGAAGGGAAAAATCGGCATGGGGATAATAATACTTGCACATGGTCATGGTCTTCAAATGGGGAGCAAAATGCTTGAGAACAGAAAGCCCTTGTTCCCCAAGATCGGTTCTAAAACCAAAGAACATCACCAGGTCATGGTTTCCTTCCTTCCTCACACCTTTCCACTCGGGATCTTTCAAGGCATTGATGATCTCAACAACGTCGTAGACACTGTCTGGTTTCACCCCCAGTTCCACCATCTTCGATTTAACCGTTGCAGTGGCACAGGTGGGGATATTTTTGGTCTTCGCAATGTCCAGCGCATATTCGAGGAGCAGTCTTCCACCCAGGGTGATCTTCAGCAAACGCGGACCGAGAACGAGAAGCGGACGCTGTGCTTTCGCGATTTGCTTGGCATACTCGACTGGATCCTCCACTAACCTTGCTGTCCTCGTTCCCGTAAGGATATTGACTCGATGATATGGCAATGAAGTGACTAATTGACTCATCTTTCATTCCTCCTTTTAGTGTATGACTGAATCCAATGGAACCTTTGTTGGATAAGTTCCAATCAGGGTGGGAAGTCCGACCGGTTCTTTGGGCTTCCAGCCGATTTGGGTTAGATAAACCTTGACCTCCTTTTTGTAAACAAGAGGAATATCCGCATCTCTTCTCACATAGAGAGGAAGATCTTCTGGAAGACCACCACCCATATACTTCTTGTAGAGGGAGATATAGTGATTCAGTTTGATGCCCCTCCCCTGAGGCGTATCATTCTTCCGAATGCACAGTTTGGGGATCATCACCATGGCCTTCTCTTTTGTTTCACAGACATAGGCCAGGTGCTCAGGTGAGGGTTCACTGGTTTCGACAATCTGTCTCTTCCTGGCATCCATCACCTTCCATTCATCTTCATCCTTCCTCGAGAGGTAGAGCCTTCTATATTTAGAAGAATGTGGACCGAGAATGACCGGAACCCCTAACCTGTTAAAGCCTGTACCAATGGAGGCTGCCTTTTGAGAATAGGCTCCCCAAGCGATACCCACAGCACCTACTCTGTTAAGGACATAATCAGCCATCACCTCATAATTTGCTCTTAAAGGCAAGGCGGCAAAGATATTGGCGATCTTTATAGCTGCTCCAGCGATATGGCTATTTGCAACACAGGAACCGACATTGACCACGCATCCAGCATCGAAATCGCCTGGATACTTCTCATAAATGGTCTTTCCATCAGCATCCTTCCACATTCCTACTGCCATAGCAGTGCAGCCAGAGACGACCACAATGTATTTCCTGCGGGCAAATTCATCCACCATTTCTGCAAGGTCTCGTATATCAGGGAAATTAGAGCAGCCCACGAAGGCCACCACTCCAGGAATGGTGCCCAAGGTGATGGGCGCACCCACTGTTCTAATCTCCGTGTCCATAATTGGACCACGTCCTGCCCTGATCTTCCAGGTCTCTTTGCTTGCCCCCACCTGCATGATCTTCATGATGGGAAGATTTCGAGGACATTCCTCCTCGCATTTGCCACAGCCAACGCATAAATTGAATATTTCTCTGATCGTGTCGTAATTCCCCTTGGCGACTTGGCTTACACCGCTTCCGATGTCGAAAAGATTGGGGCATGCCTGTTCACAAATTCCACACATACTGCATTTTTGTGACAACTCCGTAGCCTCTTGCTCTGTTATCCATTCCTTTCTTCTCTGAGGGGCAATGGCCATGGCCACTTTTACAGCCACTTCAGCTGCCTTCTTCCCATCAAGGATGGCAAAATGCTTCTTCTCCTCCACCATCTTCTTTACGATCTCATCCGTATTCATATCCGTGGCGTCTTCCAGGCCATACATGACCTTGTCGAGCGTGGCGATAAGGGCTGAGCCAGCCTTCGTTGCCTCTTGCGGCATATCGGTCCGGATACACTGTTCGTCGGTCATGATGACATCCGCAATGCCACTTCTTACGTAGAAGAGCTGGCGGGAGTAGGGACCAATCACTTTGGCCCTATCCGAATACCGGGTGGTCTCCAAGGCAGTGCAACAGACTCCGCATACCTCCACCTTGTCATAAAGGTTGTTATCTCGAAGGTAATCTATCACAACGGTTGAGGTCGCAGGGTTATGTCCGACAAAACAGATGATAGGTTTTGTTTTGTCCACGGAATTCCAGCCAAGGTCTACCAGAGGCGTATCGGCAACGGAAGTAGGATAATTAAACCCAACAATCTGGGCGATATCACCCACTTCCATTCCCACATGGTCAAGCATGCCGGCATGTAAGGATTTTGATTCAAAATCCAGACAACTTCCCTCCTGCCCCATGGCCGTGGAATCAAGAAGATGCGTAATCTCTTTGTAGACATACTCAATCGCTATTTTCAGATCACCCAGTGTTTCTGGTTTTAATCCGAGAACCGTCCTGATAATCGGTGCCTCGAGTTCTACGGAATTGCCTAAATTGATTTTTTTATCTGGACCATGCTTCTCAATTAAGACGTCCAGGATATGTCCTGCATGGGAAGCGTGGGCTGAAGCCCCCATCAGGCAGGCCAAAAGAACAAACCTCGCCTGTTGCGCGCCGATATCGATCCCACATGCCCCCCTCCGGTCCTCGGTAAGATCACATTTGCCATAGGTACAGAAGCAACAAAGGTCGCAGAACGGGGCATAAAAAGGTTTGTAAGTTTGTAGAAGTTTCATATCCCAGCTTCTGAGATCAGACATCTCAGGCATAGGTGTATGCCCGATTGGCTCCCAGGGAATCTCTGCCTTGATTTTTTCATGGACCTCTTTTAATTTTTTTGTTAACTCCTTTATTTCTGCCATTCCCATTACCTCCCTATAGTCTCTTTAATTAATTTGAGTGTCTCAGGATGCCTGAGGATAAGGATACTCGCTCCAGCCAGATAAAGGGATAGAGCGGTCATTCCCTCCCAAAGCAATCCTTGTGTTTTATTCTCTTTTGCCTGTTTTGTCTTCCAGCATTCATCGCCGAGATTGGCGATGATGGGCATCATGGTCATACTATCCTTCGTGATGACCCCAATTTGTTTCACCCGTTCGATGAGAGAGAAGCTATATTCGATACCATAACCAAGGGCTGAAGATAATGGATCGATGACGACCCTCTCCGGGGGCAAAAATTTGCAGAGTTTAACGTTCAGTTCCTTGAGAAGGTTAATGTCAAGGGGACTCTGAGCAATTGCAACGTGCCCATTGTCTAAAATCGCTTTGCCCACCACCTCATAGTTTTCTTTCTGAACGGGCCCGATCAGAAGATTCTCACCAGCACATACCTGGGCCACCTTGGACAGAACCTCTGCATCCTTCTTGTCGTCCCCTGAACCATATACGATTAAGGGCTTTTTAATTTCGGCCACCATCCGCTTTACCAATTGAGCTGCCCCATCCGCAGAGGAGTCCTTCTCAGCAGGATCAGTACTGACGAGTGTCAGGCAGATGGCATCGACACCGAAGGTTTCACATTTTTTGGCCCACTTGATCGGGTCGGAGATGACATCTCCAAAGGGCTCGATGAGGTGCGGTGTTTTATCCGTGGGTTCCATATCGAGCACTTCTAAGACAAATTTGGGTGGGTTGGGTAATGAACCCTCGTCGAAGAAATGAAGGGGAAGGATATTCTCCCCCCCGACCTTCATGGTCTTATCCCCTTTTCCAATGATTACTTCTCTTACTACTCCTTTATAAGATTCTTTAGGTGCCTTATATTCCATTTCTCACCTCCTACATAAATTATTAAACAAATAAATTTAATTTCAATATTGACAAATAAAATTTTATAGTCATCAAATTTCCAGCCAGGCGTCTGAATAAAGTGTTTGAGCCATGAGCACCCTTGCTGTTTTCACATAGGCAACCTCTTTCTGAGGCAAAGGAGAGAGGTCGATCTCCTCACCATCCATTGTTCTGTATATTAGGCCGGCGATGGTGGGGAGTTCTCCTTTCATAAAGGCCATCAATTCCTCATCGAGCGGATCAGCAATCGCTGAATAGAGTCCGTTCCTCCCAAGCATCACAAGATAAGTACGGTTAAGGATCGGTCTTAAGTGAGCAGGGACTCCATTGGATATATTGGAAAGTCCCACCGTCGATTTTACACCGGGTAGGACGTCCGTAAGGATCTTGATAAATTCCAGATTTCCCACAGCGATGTTTTGACCTTCACCCGCTGTGCTCACAGGAAGAATGATGGGATCGACCCAGATATCCTCATTGGGTATCCCAAGTTCATTGGCATAGGAGACAGTCTCCATAATGCTCTCTATCTTCGTTTCAATCTCAGGAGGCATTCCCTTGTCGGTCATGACCGAAATCACCACACTGCAGTTATATTTTTTGGCCAGGGGAAGCATTTGCGCTTTGGAGTCGGTTTTGCCTGAAGCAGAATTGATGAGAGCCCTCTTCTTACAATACTTCAACCCCGCCTCCATCGCCACCGGGTTCATGGTATCGATGGATAGAGGTAGATCGGTCACCTCCTGGACATTGGTGACCAACCATTTCATGGTCTCCTCAGTATCTTTTTTCATGGGTCCTACATTCACATCGATATAATCAGCCCCTGATTGGGTTTGCTCCTTTGTAAGACCCTGAATCACTTTTGCATTCCTCTCTCTAATCGCCACCGACACGTCCTTCGCAATAACATGGATATTCTCGCCTATGATTATCATGACGCTCCTCCTATTTCATTTGCTATATTTTTCTTATTCTTTGAAACAAAAGCCCCCACAGGACAGATCTCTGCCAACTCGATCCTGTCCCCACATCCAGATAATCCCACTGGTTCATCATCAAACGTTGTGACCCATCTTTGAAAGCCACGGTAAGCAAAACCGATCGCTCTGGTACCGAGTTTTTCCTGGCATAACCAGACGCATTTACCACAGAGGACGCATTTATTCGGTTCGTATATCAATACTGAGCTTGTCTCATCGATGGGTCGATCCCTCAAAAATTTCTTAAATTTCTTAGTGTTCAATTTGATACGCAAGTGCTTTGCAATTTTTTGCAACTCACAGGAGCCACTCTTAAGGCAATGGGCACAATCGACTGGATGGTTACTCAAAATGAGTTCAAAAGCGGTTCGGGCAAGCCTTAAAGCTTTTGCCCCCTTTGTGTTGATGGCCATTCCCTCTTTTACTTTTGTCGTACAGGCGGTAACAGGACGGTCCTCCCCCTCCACTTCAACATAGCATAGCCGGCAGGCTCCGTAGGGTTCTGCCATCTCTCTCGTTATACAGAGATTGGGGATATAGATACCATGACCCAGGGCTACCCATAGTAATGTTTCACCTCCGAAACATTCAATTTCTTTTCCATCAAGGGAAAAACGTATCTTTTTCATACCCCCACACGTTCAGGATCGCGATTCAAGAATTTATTTTTTTATTCTCCGAACTCCCTGCCTGCGGCAGGCAGGCGGACTCTAAACTCCGAACGATCAACTGATTCCGGCATACACTTTGGCAGCCTTCACCGTATTCATCATCAGCATCGTGATCGTCATCGGTCCCACTCCACCGGGAACAGGGGTAATGGCGCTTGCTTTTTCCTTGACGCTATCAAAATCGACATCCCCAGCGAGCTTTGCCTTCCCCTCCGGAGTCATTCCAATCCGGTTGACACCCACATCGATGACCACGGCTCCTTCCTTGACCATGTCCGCTGTGATGGCTTTGGGTTTTCCGGCAGCCACGATGAGGATGTCCGCTCTTTTGGTATGGAAGGTCATGTCTTTGGTACCCGTGTGGCAGATGGTCACCGTGGCGTTAGCCCCTTTCTGCTTTTGAAGGAGAATATTGGCAATGGGTTTTCCCACAATATTTGATCTTCCTACGACAACGACCTCCGCACCATCAATCTTCGCACCGGTTCGAATGATCAGCTGCTGGATACCAGCAGGGGTGCAGGGAAGATAATCTGCTTCACCGATCATCAATTTCCCAACGTTGACAGGGTGGAACCCATCGACATCCTTTTTCGGATCAATGGCGTAAAGGATCTTTGTTTCATTGATGTGCTTGGGCAGCGGGAGCTGGACCAGGATACCGTGGATCTTTGGATCCTTATTATATTTATCGATCAATTTAAGCAGTTCCTCTTCCGCAAGGGTGGCAGGTTGGTTATCCTGAATGGAGAAGAATCCCAATTCCTTGGAGGTCTTCTGTTTTGCTGTGACATAGCTCACCGAAGCAGGGTTTTCCCCTACCAGGATGGTCACCAATCCTGGAACGACATTGTATTTCTCTTTTAATTGAACCACTTCTTGTTTCAACTCTTCTCGAATTTGTTGAGCGACCTCATTCCCATTGATCAATTTTGCTGTCATTTCTTGCCTCCTCCTTCTCCATTAAGAACGTGACGGTGCCACGTGAGTTGAAAATAAATGGTGGAGAATAGAAGGTTGCTCCTTCTGTTTTCCACCCACCTGAGGGAACATATCTCTAGGATTTACATCCAGTAATCATGAGGAGATTCTTTTCTCCATCTACCTGGATCTTTACCTCACTTGAATATGAAGTCGCATTATCCATTTAATTATAACCCAGTCCCACCTCCATTTCGATAGAGGCGGGACTGGGAAATTACTTTAAACGACGGAGTCAGGCATGACCTCTCTTCTTTTAGAAGAGTCCCATCACTTTTCCGGTATTCACATCCACATCGACCCTTCTGAAGGCAGGGTCAGAACCGGTTCCAGGCATCAGGCTGATGGCCCCTGTCATCGGGCAGAGAAATCCTGCACCGCCAAAGATCAGGACATCCCGAACCGGAAGGATCCAACCTTTGGGCACTCCCTTGCGGGTTGGATCATGGGTTAGACTCAGGTGGGTCTTAACCATCATGGTATTAAAATTTTTCAATGCAGGATCAGACTCAAACCTTTTGGCTTTGGCTTCGGCCTCAGGAGTCCAGGAGACACCATCGGCACCATACACTTCTTTTGCAACCATCTCGACTCGTTGTCGAAGTGGCATTTCGAGAGGATAAAGGAATTTGAAATTGGGTTTTTCTTTACAGGCATCCATGACCACATCGGCAAGTTCAAGGGCTCCGTCCCCACCTTTGAGCCAGTGCTCAGAAAGGGCAACGCGGGCACCCGCCTGTTCTGCAATCTTGCGGACCATCGCAATTTCATCCTTGGTGTCGGTATGGAAGGCATTGATACAAACAACAGGGTTGATCCCTGATTTTCTGATGACCCCGATGAGGTGCGTCATGTTGGCAAGCCCTTTCTCAAGAAGAGGTAGGTTTTCCTTTGTGTATTCGTCGGGAATGGGCCGTCCGGGAGCGACGGTGGGTCCGCCACCATGCATCTTCGATGCCCTGATGGTTGTCGTAAGAACTGAAACATGAGGGGTGAGACCACTCAATCGGCATTTCACATTCCAGAACTTCTCAAAACCAATATCCGCAGCAAAACCGCTCTCGGTGATGTGGTAATCAAACATCTTTAAACCGATGCGGTCGCCAATGATAGAGGATTGACCCACAGCGATGTTGGCAAAGGGACCGGCATGGACCAGGCAGGGCTGATATTCTGTGGTCATCATCAATGTGGGATTAATCGTATTTCTCATCCATGCAGTCATTGCACCCGCCACTTCAAGGTCTGTGGTGGTGACGGGTTTGCCTTTTTTATCATAGGCTACGACGATCTTACCAAGCCTCTCACGTAAATCTTTAAGATCTCGAACAATGGAGAGGATGGCCATCAGTTCAGAGCTTACGGCAATCCCGAATTTGGATTGCATCGTAAAGCCATCCATCTTGCCCCCAAGGCCAATGACAATGTTCCTTAAAGACTGGGCGCAAAAATCCATGATCCAGCCCATCTCAATATTGTTGGGATCAATGTCGAGCCGTTTGAGTTTCCGCTTGGCCAGTTCGGCATCGTCATAGTTTCGTTCGTGTTGCATCCGGGAAGTCAAAGCAACCATGGCCAGGTTATGGGCATTCATAATGTCGTTAATGTCCCCTGTAAGACCAAGAGAGAATTCTGTCATCGGAATAAGGAGGGCTTTCCCACCACCGGCTGCCGTTCCTTTGACATTCATTGTGGGGCCGCCTGAAGGCTGGCGGATACAACCGCCAACATTTTTTCCCCTTTTCCCCATCCCCTGCATCAAGCCCATACTTGTTGTGGTTTTACCTTCTCCCAACGGAGTAGGTGTAATGGCTGTAACTTCAATATATTTTCCATCTGGTCTATCTTTTAGTCGCTCCATCATCTTCATGAAATCGAGTTTACATAATGTCCCCATAGGGATGATTTCTTCCTTTTTTAGTCCCAATTTATCCTGCCACTCTTGAACAGTGGGCATGGTTTCTTCGGCTATTTCAGCAACCTGCCAATCCGGAAGCTTTCTTGGATCAGCGTCATTATATTTTTTTGTAATATTAAATCCCATATTTATTACTCCCCCTTTCTTTTTTGGTCGATTTGGTTTTAATTTCTCTTCAAAAAACAGCTAATCATTCAAATATAAGAAAATTTTTGCTTTTTAATTTAAGAATCCCCCCTTTCTTTGCAGATAATTTTCAAGAGGTTGTTCCGGGTGCTTCAAAAAGCAGATTTTTTAACTATATTTTCTATGTGACAATAGTCACAATGTCGTTTGGGATACTAAACGAATAGGGTTTTTTTGTCAAGGGAAATTTTTTACTATTTAGAGAAAGATTAAGATGTGATTAAACAATTTGAAATTATTAAACTTTTTGACTTTCCGGAAGTAACCATAAAGTCTCATAAGAATGGATACCAAATACAGTTAAATTTGGGTTTTTATGGGAGTTGATTTTTAACATATTTTGCTTCAAAATCCCTTGTATTTACTAATGAAATTCCTAAGGATATAGGTTCTATTCAGTAGTGATTAGTTAAGAAGCCCAAAGATGATGATAGAAAGTATTCCACCGGAAATAAGAATATAAAGAAGGTCAATTTTTTTAAGAAGGGCGATGAAAGCTGCTGCTGCGAAAAGGATACTTGGTATATCCACAAAGGCTTCTTTTCCAAAATTATAGAGGACTAGGCCAAGCATCCCAATAAATGATCCAAGAATTCCTTGTTCCATGGTCTTTACGATTTTTACTCGCCTTAACCGGTCATAATGAGGGATAAGAAGAATGAGAATAAAAAAAGAGGAAGAAAAGATTCCAATCGTTGCCACAAATGCTCCCAAAAATCCTGAGAGTTTGTATCCAATAAAAGTCGCTGTGATCATAATGGGGCCGGGAGTGATCTGGCCCAGAGCAATCCCATCGAGGAATTCTTTTGTGGTGAGCCAATGAAAATGATCCACCACTTCATATTGAATCAGAGGGATCATGGTGAACCCACCTCCGAAGGCAAGAGCTCCAATCTTGGATAGGATAAGAGACAGATAAGTGAGTTGAGGATTGATTACATAACAAAGAGCTAATCCCACGCAAATGAAGATCGCGAACATCCCAAGAATGAGATAGTCTCCTCCTTTTTTTGTTGTTGAATTTACCTTTTCACCATGGGATGGAGATTCGAGTTCCCTTCCTTTTGGACGAAGGAGAAGGGCAAAAACTCCAGCCAGAGCAAAAACCAGAATGACATTCCATCGAAAGAAGAAGCCAAAGAATGATAAAAATGAGATCAACGCTACTTTCCAGTCTCTGAGGATGGATCGCCCCAAGGTGATACAGGCATTGAGCACGATGGCTACCACAATCGCTCCCAGTCCTTTAAAAAGGGCTTCGATGAACCAGAGGGTCTGCATTTTAAAATAAATGACTGAAAGGATAACGAGGATGAGAAAAGCCGGGAGAATAAAAGCCACTGCAGAAAGGAGGGCTCCCAAAATCCCCCTGAGCCGATATCCAATGTAAGTGACCAACTGGACCATGGAGGCACCTGGGATCAATTGGCAGAGGGCCACTCCTTGCAGAAATTCTTGTTCCTTGATCCAGCCGTAATCTGCGACAACCGCCTGCTTGATCTGTCCAGTCATGGCAGGACCGCCATAGGCTGTGGCCCCCAGTTTGAGAAACTTTATAAAAAGAAGGCTCAAAGGAAACATTTGTTTTTCAAGGAAGGATAAATCGGATTTACTTTCCCTCAAGAAGAAATTTTTTCAGTCCTCTTTTGTCGAATTGGGAGAGGCCTAATTGTTTCATTCCCCTGCCAGTTTTCCAGTAGTCTGTCCGATTGATGACAGAGGCGAGTTGTATCACGGCGTCGTGAGTAGGGGTGGGGACTTTGAGAAGGTCCCCTAGTGTGGAGAGGAGGACCATTCCATAAGGAACATCTTCGGTCACAAAGCGGTCTTTTAAATGCTCAGGCCCTTTCATCTTGATTCCCGCATAAATCCCATCTTTTCCAAAGGCGGCATCCATGCTGGTATTGAGGATCCGGTAACGGCATTCTTCTTCAGTCTCTCCTAGATTGTAATCCTTAAATTCAAGATTGTCCCAATGGTGAAGTTTATAACCCAGGGCTTTGCAAATGGAGAGCCTTTCATGATTGAGGGATTCATAGGTTCTTGCCACAGAAGGGGTCATTCCCTCGGCATAGAGATAGAATTCACCTTTTGAATGTTCAATTCGTGTGGCACTGAGCAGGGTCGCCACTGGATGGACAATGGGATTCGGATTGTTGATGGCTGCTTCCAGAACATCCTTGGCAGGCATGATCATCGGGTAAAATTGCTTCAGTTTTGGAATCACCTCCCCTGTCTTTTTTGATGGAAAGACACCTATGGGGAGAATAATTGTGTGGATGAGCACCGAGACATGGCCAGGACCTTTTAGTCGGGCGCCATAGGGAAGGGTGCAACTCTCAGCAAACGTAACTTCCCGCTTCACTTTTTTCTGCTTGAAGACGTTTACAAATTCAAGGCTTCCTCCTGAACCGGGCATCAGCACAATGATTTGCCCATCTTGGACAAAAGGGGCACAGACTTCAGCCATGGCTTTATGTCCGAATGCAGGGGTGATCACAAAGATGACCTCCGCATCTTTAATGGCCTGTTGGATGTCGGTCGTGGCAAGGTTTAATTTAGCTGTGCCATCGATTGAAACCCCTTCGATTCGAATCTCTTTTGTGCGGAGGACCCTTTCGAAGGAATCTGCAAATTGAGAGAGTTCAAAGAAGTTAACTTTAAATCCGGCGAGAGAGAGATTTGCAGCCACAGCATGACCCCCATTCCCTCCGCCTGATACCGCTACCAGATCTTTCTCCATAACTGATCCCCTCGAGATGTTCTTGATTTTCCTTAAATTTCTCTTTCTGAATGCTTAATTTTCAACTCATCACTCATCACTCATTATTAAAGTTACTCCATCTCTGAGAAAAAAACAAGAAGGTTTCCATTCAAATTTTTTTCTTAAAAATGGTGAGTGGGTTGAAAATCAATCAGTAAAATATTATATAATAGAATTAAGGATTCTATTGACGGAAATAAAAAAGTGATTAAAATAAAAGATAATTCATTCAAAGGAGGAAGATTTATGAAAATGAAAAATTTCTTTGCGATCTTCTTGGTGTTGGGTGTGGTTTTAGGAACCAATGGCTTGGTTATGGCCGCGGAGGCTAATCTCAGAGATTATAATGCAGTAATCGTTCAGGATCTTGAAGTCCCCTCTGGTTCGCCAGCTCCTGAATCTTCAGGAATGCAGATGGCCGAGAAAGCAGTTTACCAGATTAAGAGGTACAATCAAGATAATAAGCTCTTTGACACAATCGTTAAAGAAGGGGGAAAGGCGAGTAAAGAGATCCCTTCCGGGAAAAAGGTCCTCATTATAAAGGGAGAGGTAAAAGAGTATACACCTCCCACAGTGGGGAGGCGTATAGGACGCTCCTTTATACCAGGTGGTGAGTGGACGGGTACGGCAACTTTTGCTGCCCGATATCAGTTTATTGATAAGGAAAGCGGTAAGGTTATTTATGAGACCGATCTGAGGACATCGTCTACAGGTTCAAATGATTCAGTGGACTATGCCATGGATAGAAACGGCGAGGCCTTGGCCAAGACGATTACAAAATTGAAAGGGAAATAATCAACTGGAAATAGATTGAAAGAAAGCTTCTTAAACCCCATTCCCTTATAAGGAATGGGGTTTTTTGTGTCCTATTGACCCATCCATTCAAATTTAGTAATGTCTTATTCTCGTATGAATCCTTAAAAGGGGCGGGTATCAGTGATATTCGGAAAAAGCAAGAAGATAAAAATTCTCATTGTTGAAGATGAAGAGGATGTGGCCAAGGCCTTGAAAGTTCGATTAAAAGCCAGTGGTTATAATGCCATGATAGCCATCGATAGCATTCAAGGCGTGACCATGGCACATAAGGATAACCCGGACTTAATTATCCTTGATATTATGATCCCTGGAGGGGGCGGATTTGCTGTGGCAGAACGCCTGAAGCAAGCCGCCGATACCCGTGATATTCCCATCATTTACCTGACTGGGATTCCAGGAACTGAAGAAAAAGCTTATCAAACCGGCGCCGCTTTTTACCTCAAGAAGCCATATGACCCCGAGGAATTATTGGATGTAATAAAAAAGGCATTGAAAAAATAATAAGCAAACCGGGATTTATTCAGGGAGGTGAATGATAAAAAAACCTTTTGTCTTATTTATGATTTTCTTTTTTCTCTTTGGATGTGCTAGCACCACTCTCATCAAATCCAATCCACCAGGGGCTAAATTAAGCTTAGATGTGGAGTTCATGGGAGAAACCCCACTTTTTTACACGGACAAAGCAGTGGCTGGGACAACGAAAGTGGTTACTCTGAAAAAGGAAGGTTATAAAGAATTCCATGGTTACATAAAACGGGAAAAGCTTTCGATTCCTATTCTGATAGGAGGAATTTTGCTCATTGTACCGTTGGTCTAGGTTCTGGAATATCCATCTCAATACAATTTCGAAATGGAGAAGTTGCAATAAGGGGTCGCTTTGATAGACTAATTCTCAAAGCTGCATTCAATCATTATCGATTTTAATGATTTACCCCGTAGAAAGCCACACCATTTATGGTGGGGATAAAGAAAAAAAGTTCATTCCTTATTGAGGGTGGGGTTCAAAGCCTCGCCCTTTCTAACGGGGTTTACTTCTTGTTCTGATTGATTCGATGCTTTATCTAATATGGGGTCCTGGAATTCTGGTAAAATCTGGGGTTGGGCACTCTTCTTTATATTTTCCTCCAATTTTTTCCAGGCAGATTTACTTTGTGTGCTCTTCCCTCCGACCCTCTCCATCATAAGATGATGGAAACCAAAATTAAAGTACGCGATCACACCAAGGATAATGTAAAGGGCGACTGCTATAAGAATTTTCCATCTTACCATTTGTCCCTTGCCTCTTTGGTCATTGAGATGGGAATAAATTCTGCAACTACCATGCCATCCTATTTAAATTGTCCTAATACATTGAAATTAATTATATTTGAAGAATCTTTTTTTTAACTGGAGTGCTTACACAGACATAAATTGTCATAAAAGTTTCTTAAATTCATAACGCCTCAAGGATTATTTAAGCGGAATTTGATCGACAAGGTGGTTGTACAAGGACAATCCCGCATCAATTTTTATCACGGTTCCCGTGGTATATTGTGAAAAATAATCTGATGCTAAGTAAACGGCCGCCCTTCCAATAAAACAAGGATTGATTGAGCTATTATATAAGGGCGTGTATTGATGGGGAATAGTTTTTCCGTCCTTATCTTCCTTCACATAACCAGGAGCTATGCCATTAATTCTTATCTTGTAGGGGGCCAACTCTAACGCTAATTCTTTAATAATCATCCCCAGAGCTGCCTTCGAGGAACTATAGCCTGCGCTGCGTCTGACGATCCATTGATGGATAGAAGTAATGAAAATAATGGAACCATGGATTTGATTGTCAATCATCATTTGGGAGATGTGTTTGGTGAGGTAAAGAGGACCAAAGATATTGGTGTTATACATCCTCCTCCATTCATCTAAATCAAGCTTTTTTATCGTGGTATCCATGTCGATACCAACATTGTTGACTAAGATGTCAATGGTCATCCGGTCTTTTGATAAGGATACAAGCAAACCGTTAATGTCTTGGGTGCTGGTAATATCGGAGAGGAAACCGTGAGACGTAGCGTGGTATTTATGCAATTCTTTTTCCAAGCTTTCACACTTTGCTTTATCTATCTCAGTAAAAAAAATACATGCACCCTGTTTCGCCATTTCTATAGCAATAGTTCTGCCAATCGTTCCACCGGCTCCGGTGACCAATACATTTTTCCCTGACAATAGGTTGTTCAACATCTTTATTCTCCTTAATTCATCATTCCAGGTCACACCTCCTCTGAACTCTTCGGCCGGAAAATGGGGGAAGGGATCAAGAGGACCCGGTGCTTCAGTGCTCCCAAAAAGGTGGCTGTCATAAAAACCACATTAGCAATATAGTGAACAAAGGATAATTGGCATTTCTTCCAGAGGCCGAGGCCGACTTTTCGATCATCATGCAGATAACGCCAGATGAAAAAAAAGCTCAATGCCAAAGGAAAGGCCGAAAGGGGAAAATTCCCCGTTAATGCAAAGATAAGTGCGATACCGAGCAGGAGGTGTGCCAAATGGAAATCGGTAAGGAACATACAGATAAGAAAGGGAAAGGATCCAGACTCAAGATCAAACGAAATCTTATGGTCATGCGAATTAATCCAGTAGAGATAGAGTCCCCGAATACCTGTCTTGGCATAGGGGTAGCCCACATGATAGCCCCAACCCCACATCTGCCTGACAAAGGCGGGAAAGTTTTTTCTTGCTTTATGGCGTACAAAGTTTCCCTTTTCACGCACCGCAACCCAATCCCTGCTCTGGGCAAGACGAAAGCAGATGTCCACATCTTCTGATTTAGTCGCTTGGGGATCATACCTGCCAAGATCCTTGGCACATGCTTTGCGAATAGATAGGTTGTTATTCGAAAAATGGAAAAAACCCATTTTGTAATGTTTGATGCGACCAAAACTGGAATCAAACGGGTTACTGGGAAGTTCTACAATCATAATCAAATCATCCTTTTCACTTATGTCGTATTGTGGTGAAACAGACTGTAGTAGGTATCGATCATGGACGGACTCATGGCTGGTTCGTGCTTCACCCATCCGCCCACCATCCCGATATTATCCGCACGGAGGAACCCCCGCTCCACGGTATCAAGCCACGCCGGTTCAACAATGCAATCATCGTCAGTAAAGGCGATAATTTCATTCTTAGCCTTTTCGATGACCAAGTTCCGTGCTCTTGGAATGCTGGCTTCAGACAAAAAATAATAGCTGATGGGAAGTACATTTTTGAAATCTTCCACAACCCTTCGGGTTTGATCGGTCGAACCGTTATCAACAATCAACACCTCATCAGGCGGTCGGATCTGATTGGTGAGAGAGGTGAGCATCTCTTTGAGATCTTCTGATCGGTTTCTGGTAATGATCCCCACGGTTATCCCTAAATATTTCCAATGCTCGTCAAGCGAAATTTGAGAGGCGCCAGAAAGCATTTGGGCCATAAATTGGTGGAGGCAGCGATAGAGATTATTTGCACAACGCTTCTGAGTGATTTCTCCGGTCAAATTCCGATAGTAGTCCAGCAAAGCATTGAGAAAATGTTCGCATGAAGGGTACTTTTGACCCAAAAAGTTTATTAAGAGATCTGGATTCCTGATATCCACTCCATCGGAATGCAATAAAAAAACCCGCATACGATGGAGAGCATCACGTAATGCCACCAGGTCGTCCTCCAGATATAGACAAGGGTAGGGCATCTTTTTTATCCAGCCCTCATTTTTTCGGTATAATCTCGCGAGGGCCAGAAACATTCGCTCACTCGACGTCTTTTGCTCTTGGTAAACTGACACAGGCATCTCGAAACTTTCTGAACTATTTAAAATCTGTGCATGGATATTGGCGAAAACGAATGGGTTCAGCGGCACCACCTCTACATAGCTTTGAAGTTTACATATGATAAAAAAGAATCCTTGGGCTCGAACAAAAAGGCTCTCCGATTCCTTGCCGTATTTCAAAAGCGATTTGACCACGATGCGGAGTTCTTGATAAGTTCTCTTATGGATCTCGATCATCCTGATCGGTTTATCCATGGGAAAATAGTTTAGGCGCGGAGCGATCCCAAAGAGCGAAGAGGGCAGGGCACTCACATCCACCTCTGCCGCCTTACAGATCTGAGCCAATGCTTTGGATGGTTTCATATCAGCGTTTAACGCTTTCCCGGTAGAGGCCCCATGTTGTCCACCATCCGAAACGGCATACGTGATACGAATAAAATCCATATTCTTCCGGATGCTGTTGAAAATCTCCTGGATCAGATCAAGCAGGAGCTGAAGCAGTTCATCCGGTGCGCTCTTGCGGATAAAAAGGAAAATCTCATTATCCTTCAGGAAATTCATCTTCTCGTTGTGCCGCATCCGCTCTGCAAGCTCGACTAGACCGAGTGTATCAGTGAGATCAATCAACTTTGAAAAGATTCTTTTCCAAAACAACAGATTGCTCGTATGCACCTCACCTTTCGTGATAACCATTCGGAGCAGCGTATCCATCTCGGTAACCACTTCACTTATACTAATAGGATCAGCAATAAACTCTTTCGGAAAAGACTTGCCATAAAGGTGAAATAGGCGCCCCTGCTTCCATCGGAGACGAAATGACTCGGGCACTGGGAAACCGGAATAGACTTCCGACAGAAAGATCAGGTTCTCAGCCTTTTCAGCCCAGTTTCCCAGAAAAGGGAAAAGACGTCTCATCCAGTTGTAGGTTTCGGTAATCTTATGAGGGGCCTCGTCGGCTCGGGTGTAATGTTCGTCAACGATGAGAATGAGGTCGATGTCAGAAAGGCCATAAAGACATTCCCCATCAAAAAACGATCCACAGCCATAGATCGAATGAACGGCCGGATGATTCTTGAGCTTGGTGATCAACCGTTTAAGGCCAAATGCATAAGCT
>JADDYB010000159.1_pt1 | contig 20311 bp, 26 predicted proteins | sample 8641941 | NCBI WGS metagenome assembly JADDYB01 (sample SAMN16275377, study PRJNA637457) | freshwater sediment metagenome | isolation source: Lake Kineret sediment | place: Israel: Lake Kineret | collected 2013
CGGCGGCATAACAACTAACCCAATCCCGCTGGTCGTAATAGTATTCAGTTAAATCCAACCAGCATTCACGGCTGTCATACTCTGCACAGGCGCGCAAAAGCCATGCTTCACGCTCCTGAGGGAGTAATTTAGCCAAGTAACGCATACTGAAGGCACGCTCCGGAGCCCATTTACTGCGTTCCATGGACAGGTGACGCTTAAATAATGCGATGGCCTGGTCATTTAGCCCATTGAAATACAGTTCCCGAGCACAATAATAAGTATTGCGGTCATCCTCTGGGTCCTCTTCAACGGACATCATCAGCAATGGTAGATAGTGGGCCCGAGACTTCAGGTTGTCAGCGTGGTGGTGTATCTCTAGGCCGATGTGCCCTTGGACTTCGGTAACAGTCGCAGGGGTAATCACTTCGTGCACAGGATGACGCCACACATAACCATGTCTTGTGTGTATCTTGTCGCCTGAGTACACAAGCCCTTCTGAACCATCTTCTTGCCAGTTCCAGACATACTTGTACCGAGGCCGGGTTACTTTTGGGTCAACACCCTCCAAATGGGCGCGCCAACCATCAACAAGCACCTCGTCAAGGTCTAAGTTAATAACAAAGTCAATGTCATCGGGAACAAGGGCCAACAAGTCATTACGAGCAGTATCAAACCGCCAAGTCTCATACTTGCGCTCATGGACAGTGATACCCAATTGTCTACAACGCTCTACCGTGGTGTCCGTTGAGCCAGTATCCAGCACAATCAGCATGTCAGCATCTTTGGCTGAATTAAACCAGCGGTCAACATGCTTGGACTCGTTCTTGGCAATGGAGATGACGGCAATCTTCATGACTTAGCCTTTCTTCCACCACGCCAACGGCCTTTAGCCATCTTGTCAGCCATGTTGTCTGCCTGAGTGCCTACTCTTAGATGGTCAGGGTTGACACATCTAGGCTGGTCACAAATGTGCATAACAATCTTGCCCGCAGGAATCGGCCCAACAAACAACTGATAGGCAGCACGATGAGCCTGCCACTTACTCTTATAGGTCATAGCGAATTGCCCGTAACCGTTCTTATCTAACTGAGCCGTCCACAGATGACAGGCATCTTCCATACCGGCAATGACCATAATCTTGTCTTGAAAACGCTGTTTGGCATCCATCAGGCACCAGCCTTACGATGGCGGCGCGAAACAATCATTTCCTTCAACGCCTTAATAGATTTGATATTCATAGGCATCCACATAAGAAGGAGACCTACAAGGACTAACTTATCATTCATAACCGTACCTCCGTGGTATTTAGTGAACCCTTATGGGTTATAACTATTCTACCATAGATAGTAAAGCCGTTTTGAAAGAATCACAGTTTCTTAGACAATTTATCCCAACGGTTCCCCCAAATCGCCCGCAACAAACAAGTATCTAATAATCATACACAGGTATGCATAACAATACAGAGAGAGGGAAAGGAAGAACCTACCAACTGGTAGAGAATACCGTCTGTGCTGGGGAATTACGCAAGTAGAGCCTTGCGAAAAGGATACAAGTTGAATATTAGTGGTTATTATCAGGTACGGGACCTTCCATGTTAGGCATGCTTAACACGCTCTGACCAGGGGAAATGTCATAATATGACCTGTGTCTGTACAGCAAAGAACCCCACCCAATGTCAGTAAGGTGAGGTTCAGTGCCCCTTCGGAGGAGGTCTAGTTAGATTGTATGTTTATGCATGGGTGTGCATAATTATGCAAAGCAGTCCCAGTCAAGGAACCAGTCTTCTTCTTCCTGGCACATCACTCGGTCAGCAATCAATGACCGCTCGTGCTCTAGGTCCATTGCCTCATTGACAGTCATCACGCCGTTGCGTACAGCGTAATGTAAGTCGTTGTGGTTCTTGATGTCAGCGTAGGTCTTCATTGTTGCTCCTCATGTCTTTGACCATTCCCATATCATCCAGATGATGACTCCCATTACCAGCAGAAATGTTATACCGGTCATCAGAAGGGTGCATCCTCGTCGTAGGCTTCCATTCCCAGCCACCATGGCTCATCAAAGTAACCACGGTTATCCTGGTCCTGGTTTATCAGGAAATACATTTCGTCTCGTTCTTCTTCGGTCATACTTCCATTGTAGCAGACACTTTGGGTTCTTGCTGCAACTTCTCCACTTTTCTTTGCCAAGTTCTTTTGGGGCGGCGAACCATTCCTTCAATGTCAGGTACATTGGCCCGAACCTCATAGTGCACCACCTTATGCAGATACCGGTAGTCACACTCAAATATGATACTCAGGTCCTTGAGACTGTGTGTGTATCCGGCCCACAAAGCCCGAACCTCCGCAACATCCTCATCAGTTAGAACTATCCCGTGAAAAGCCATACCACCAGTATAGCATGTGTTTATTGGAATGGGCGCAAGTAATCAACTATTCTTTGTGCTGCCTCAATGGAATCCTTGATGTGACCTAGGTAGGTGTTACACTTACTACAGAGCAGACCTCTAACAACGCCAGTCTTATGGCAATGGTCAACGCATAGTCTCCTCTTACCAGGAAGTCGCCCGCAAATAAAACACTTACCCTCTTGCTTAGCAACTAATGCATAGTAACCCTCAGGAGATAACTTGTACTTACGCTGTAGGGAAGATACATACGCCTTCTCCTTGGCAGAAGAACAGTATGCACAGTGCTTTGAGCCAGAGCCATAGGTTCTAGTCCTACCACAAGCACAACGCTTCACTAGTACACCACAGGGGTAGGGGGCAGTAGGGGGGTACCGTACCTATCAGAGTAAGATACTATGATACTGACTAGGGAGCCATCAATCATTTTACTAACCTCAACTGAAACTACTATAAATCATCATCATAAAGTCCTCTCAGACCCCTCTAGAATGCCTTGTGAGCCGTTGTAACTAACAAAATGCATCAACACCCCCACCCCTTGTTTTAAAGGTACCGGCTGTTTGGATTTCACTGAAACTGTGACTCTAGACCGTTGATAATAAAATCAGTGTATTTTGTCTCCAACCAGTTGTACCAGTGTTCCTCTTCAGCAATAACTGCTAGTAGTTCTTCTTCTATTCCGCCCTCTTGTTCAAATCTATCCATAATGGCGTATAGTTCGTGTAACCGGTTTACGATGTCATTGATGTTGTCCATGGTAGACAGTTTAGCATACTTTATGCCGCAAACTGGCAAGTCGCTGAATTAATTTAACTAGTTCGTTCTCTTCTTCCTTGCCCCGTGGTATTACTCGTTGTAGGTAATACAAGGTTAGTTCTATTTCTGTGGAAGTCATAATATTATTTTCTCCGTTGAGGAATTACATTCCGAAATTTGACAGTGTGTGCTAATAGGCATCTTTCTTACCTAAGTCCGTTCTCCGGGGCTGCGCCCCTCCGAGCCGGGTTCGTCGCCTTCGGCTCCTCACGGATGGGGTCTTCTTATCTTCTCAGGTTCTCTTCCCGCGAGCGAAGCGAGCACTTACTGGAGGGCGTCAGCCCGGAAGTAAGTATTACGACCAGTCTCTTGGACACTAACTTAGAAAAAGAAAAAACCGGAAAAAAAGAAAAAGAAGTAGGTTGTAATCTTCGTACAGGTAGTACTTGGATAAACCCCCCCACTTTTATCAGTCAATGCTGAAAGGAAGTCGGAGCGATGATAATCATCACACGGGACGGATAACCTTGTTCTTTTTCAGTGCTTACGGCACCAAGCGTGTCAGGATTTATACATGCCTTCTTAGGGGCATGACCTAACGTCACCATCTCACGGTCCATTTCCGTGGCTACAAACCCCACGGAGTGGATTCTCACCACTTCCCCAAGTCGTCGTGTCTTGGTCGCACATTCGTTTAGGTTGTCTTACAACTATAGCACAAATCTTACGCCGGTAAAACAGGTGCGGTCCCACTGAGACTAACCCCATAATCCCAGTGGAACCCACCGTTCCCCGCAGAACAATAGTAACACACCGGTAGACGATTCACCGGACGCACAAGAACTTGTAACACAACCGTAACATAGGAATGTAAGAAATGTGCCTTTAGGTAGGGACTCTTTGAAGAAGGAACATTATGCCTCGTACGGAACTTACACGCCTTCAAGAAGAATATCTGGACTGGTTGGTTCTACCGCCTGATTTGCGAATCCCGGCCACCAACGGTGCTTGGGCCGAGGAACACGGCGTTTCACCTAATACCTTGACAAACTGGAAAAAGATTCCAATCTTTGAACAACGGTGGAAGGACGCCATTAAAGGTCAGGCTGTTAATCCTGAGCGTACCCAGATGCTTCTTGACTCATTATTTAAAAAGGGCATTAACGGTGATGTTAAGTCTGCCCAGTTGTACCTGCAGGCCACGGGTCAAATGCCCGAGAAAAACACCAATATTAATATCAAAACCGAATCAGCGAGAGATTTATCTGATGGCGAACTAGAGGCTTTGATTGCCGAATACGCCCAAAAAGAGAAAAAGGCTCGTGATGACGAGCAAAAGGATTTAACCAAATGAGCATGAGAAACGTCTGGTCAGCGCCGGGAAGTCAAACATTTCAGGGCAGCAACCAGCCTCTTTTTGTTCAAACAGGTAACACCCTAAAGACCGGCTTCTTTGTCGGGCAGTACCAACTTCAGATTCAACACCAACAGGAAAATGCCGTTGACGGTGGTTTTGCCGCCTCAACGCAGTTTCACTACCTACTTAACTCAGAACTTAATGATAATGGTGCTGTCCTGACGGGCCCTATCTTTATCTTTGATGCCAATGACGGCGCAGCCGGAACGGCAAACTGGGTGCTACCACGACGCAAAAGAATGGCATTGAGGTAATACATGGCAACCATCCTTCAGCAAAGGCGCGACACTGCTGCTAACTGGACTGCGGCTAACCCCATTCTCCTGAATGGCGAGTTTGGCTTTGAGTCAGACACTCTTCTTATTAAAATTGGTGACGGCGTTACCGACTGGATTAACTTGCCGTACTTTACCCAGGGCGCTACTGGCGCTACCGGTCCGACTGGCGCTACAGGCCCAACTGGTGCTACGGGCGCTACAGGGGCTACTGGAGCAACCGGCGCTACTGGACCCACTGGCGCTACTGGTGTTGCCGGACCAACAGGACCTACGGGCGCAACTGGCGCAACAGGTGATACAGGACCCACAGGTGCTACAGGCGCTACCGGCGCTCAGGGCGATACTGGACCCACAGGAGCAACTGGCGGTTTAGGTCCTACTGGAGCACAAGGGCCAACTGGACCTACTGGGCCCACGGGAGCAATTGGTCCTACAGGACCTACAGGATGGACTGGACCTACGGGTTGGACTGGTCCTCAAGGTATCCAAGGAGATACAGGACCGACTGGTGCCACTGGCGCGACTGGTCCTCAGGGCATTCAAGGTGTTACTGGCCCAACTGGAGATACCGGACCTACGGGAGCAACTGGACCCATTGGTGATACTGGGCCAACAGGTGCTTTAGGGCCCACTGGTCCGACCGGATTGACTGGTGATACGGGACCGACAGGCCCTACTGGTGACACTGGTCCCATTGGTCCGCTTGGACCTACTGGCGCAACGGGAGACACGGGCCCTACAGGTCCTACTGGTGCTCCTGGCGTTGGTGGAACCATTGCTCGTTATGGTGCATTTTATTCAAACGTAGACCAAAATGCTGCAGTAATCAACACTGCTTATGCAATGACGGTCAATAACACCATTGTTTCGTATGACATTTCAATTGTTTCTGGTTCTCAGATTACATTTGCGCAAGCAGGAACTTACGATATTCAGTTCTCCGCTCAGTTGCATAACAATGGTGGTGGCGGTCCTGGTAGCACGGTACAAATCTGGTTCCGTCTAAACGGTACTGATATTCCCGAATCGGCTACTCGTGTAGCAGTTCCTTCCAACGGACCTTATGTCGTTGCTGCTTGGGACTTCATGGATACTTTTGCTGCTGGTGATTACCTGCAAATCATGTGGTCAACGGATAACATAAACATTGGTCTTGACCACAACACTGCTACTTCACCTGCTCCTGATATTCCTTCAGTGATTATTACAGCCTTCCAGACCGCTTATTCAGGTCCTACAGGTCCTACAGGAGCGACGGGTCCTACTGGTGCTACGGGCCCGACTGGCGACACAGGTCCTATTGGCCCTATCGGTCCTCAGGGTCCTACTGGAGAAACTGGTCCTACTGGTCCTACAGGTCTAACTGGCGACACGGGTCCTACTGGTCCCATTGGTGATACTGGACCAACAGGTCCAACGGGTGCTACAGGGCCCGTTGCAGGCTCTGCAAACCAAGTCGTATACAAAGATGGTTCAAACGTTGCGACAGGTAGTGCAAACCTCACATTTGACGGAAGTACTCTGACTCCTTCAAATCTAAGTACAACTGGCAATATAACGGCTGCCGTAGGCGGATTCACTGCTCTAAAAGTTGAATCAATCAATACTCGTGTTGGTGTTGGTACTCCGTCGCCATTATATAACTTAGATGTTAGAAACGAAATGCGTGCGCTTTCTTATATTGAAACATGGAATACCACAGGAACAGCAGCAAACACTAGCGTAAACCTTGTTGTAACTACTGCGTCTAATGTTTACACTAACCTTGATTCAACAGCAAACTGGACATTAAATATTTCCGCAAGTGGCTACAACATAAGTGACAGATTGACTATTGGTGACACTTTTACTGTTATGCATCTTTCCAATCAGGGAGCAACTGGCTTTTGGATGAGTGGCGGTATTGTTATTGATGGTGTACCAACATCGGTTGCTAACATTAAATGGCAAGGTGGCGTAGCACCAACTTCGGGCAATACAAACACTACAGATGTTTATGTTTTTACTTGTTTGAAAATAGGTTCTTTTAGTTGGACAGTATTTGGTTCTTTAACCAAGTTTGGTACATAACTATGCCTAGGTCAGGATTCAGCGCAAAAAGTGCAGGGTTTACTGGTAACTCATTTATTACTTCAGGAGGCACCGTATGGAATACTGGTGTTTCTGGGTATGAGGGCAGATATTTCACCTCTAACGGAACGTTCACAGTATTGAATGGTACTAGGGATGTAGAAATTCTTGTCATTTCTGGTGGTTCAGGAGGTGGAGGAGGAGCGTTCATGTCTTATGGTATATATTCAGGAGGTGGAGGTGGCGCTGCTGGTAATAGGGCTACAAATACTGTCACTTGTACTCTTGGAATTGCCAATGTTAGGTCGCTTGCTATAACCGTTGGAGCAGGTGGAGCAGGTGGCGCTAGAGGAATTAGTTACAACCCTAGTTTGCCTGCTCAGGGAAGTCAAGGAGGTACTGGTGGGACTTCTTCAGTGTTAGGGTCAACTGGTACTAATTTTGGTACAGCAACTGGCCCTACTGGTGGTGGTGGTGGTTTTTCATACTACTTTGGCTCAAAGTATGGTGGCACTGGTGCTAGTAACTCCAACTTTTCTGGTACTGCTGGATATAATGCTGGTTCTAACTTTAACGGTGGTGGAGGTGGAGCAGGCGCTGGAAGTGCCGCATCAGCGATTGTTACTTACTACATAGGTGCGTTAGGCGGAGGTGCTACAACAATAAACAATGTAACTTTTGGGTATGGCGCACAAGGTGGTAATTACAACAGTCGTAATAGTTCAACTCTTGTTGATGGGTCTGGCGGGGCAGGTGGTAGTGGTGCTGATGATGCAACATTTGGCCCAGGCTTTACTGGATATCGTGGTGCTGTGTACCTGAGGTGGAAAGTATGAGTCATTGGGCGCAAATAGACGAAAACAATATTGTTGTTGATGTTCTAGTTGGCAACAACGATGAACCCGACGAAGGGTATCAATGGTTACTAGACAACCTTGGTGGGCGTTGGGTGCAAACATCTATCAATACTTACGGTGGTGTTCATAGTAATAATAAAGAACCAATGCGTAAAAACTATGCTGGCATTGGTTTTACTTACGACGAAACACTAGATGCTTTTATTCCGCCTAAGCCAGAACAATTCCCATCATTTATCGTTGACCCCGAAACAGGATTATGGACAACCCCCATTCCAATGCCAGAGAGTGATGGTCCATGGGGATGGAACGAAGAAACTCAAGAATGGTTTATTATTGATATTCCAGTATTAGAAAATCAAGAATTACCCCCAACAACAGTAGAAGAATGAACGAAGGACTGAAATGAATGGCAGTATTACAAGAACTCATTGATGAACATAAGTTTCGCCAATGTCGTGGCCCAGCCGAGAATCCTACAACGGATGATTTGGTTGAAGCCTTCAGTTTCTTTTGCGCTAACTATGTGTACATCAAACACCCATCGCAAGGTAAGATTCAGTTAAATCTACGTGAAGCCCAGAAAGAAGCAGTGCGGGCGTGGATTGATAAGCGCTACACCATTGTTCTTAAGTCCCGTCAGATTGGTTTCTCTACCCTGGCCGCAGCCTTTGCCTTCTGGACTGCCTTCTTCTGGCCCGACCGCTTTGTGGTCATGTTGTCAAAGACCGAGCGTGAAGCCAGCAAACTGCTGTCAAAAACCAAGTATCTGTATAAGTTCCTGCCGGATTGGCTGAAGAAGCGTGGTCCTGAACTTATCCAGAACAACGTTCTCAAGATGGTGTTTGACAATGACAGCCTGATTGAGTCGTTGCCATCAGCGAACGACCCCGCTCGTGGTGAATCGGTGTACTTGGTCATCATTGACGAGATGGCATTCTTGCCCAACCCGGAAGAGGCGTGGGCAGCCATTGAACCAATTGCTGACGTAGGCGGTCGTGTTATCTGTCTGAGTACCGCCAAGGGTGAAGGCAATATCTTCTATAACCTGTGGATGGGTAGTCAATCTGGGACCAACCGATTTACTGGCATCTTCTTCCCATGGTCAGCCAATGAAGACCGTGGTATGGATTGGTATGAGGCGCAAGCCAAAGAACTACCCGACTGGCAGTTGCATCAAGAGTATCCAAGTAACCCAGATGAGGCGTTTATTCGCTCAGGACGGCCTGTATTTGACATTGATGCACTTCACCGCCAAGTCATTGAAAAACCTCAACGAGGCTATTTAAAGCAGTTGCATTCCGGCGTCAATACTTATATTTACGAACAGGACGGTGGTGCGCTCAAGATATGGCAGTTGCCGGTATTTGGTGCAACATACACTATTGGTGCTGACGTAGCCGAAGGTCTCGCCCGTGGTGACTTCTCCTCGGCCCATGTTATTGACGCTAAGACCGGATTGGTTGCTGCTCATTGGCACGGGCATATTGACCCAGATAAATTTGGTGAAATATTATACGGTTTAGGGTATTTCTATAACGCAGCACTTATTGGTGTTGAGTCCAATAACCACGGTCTTACCACTCTGACCAGCCTGTATAAAGCAAACTATCCTAATATTTACCGTCAACGCCGATTAAACCAGCGTAACGCCGAAGCATCTGACACGCTCGGTTGGAGAACCACCAGCCTGTCAAAGCCCCTGGCAGTGGACGAATTAAACGCCAACATCCGTGATGGTGTCCTAGAGATTCGCTGCGAAAATACCATTGCCGAACTAAAAACATTCGTCCGTGACGACAACGGGTCTACTCATGGCTCACCTCATGACGACTGCGTGATGTCTTTGGCTATTGCTAACCAGATGCTTAAGTTCGTTTGGCACGCAGAATACCGGCCAAAGGTTGAAAAAGCACCGTTCAGTATTGACTGGTTTGCCACCAAGGTACCGAAGAAACAGGTGGAAAAGTTTATTATCGGTTCCCATAACGTGGCAATGTAAGAAATCCGCTATCTAATAGGAGATTTATATGAGAACTTGTACTTGTGGAAAGCCGATTGCCTCCGAAAACGACCTCAAGAGGGGTCTTTGCTTTGCTTGCCATATTAAGGGTATCACGTTAGGCGTGCCTAACACATTCAAGGCTGCTCAGACAATCCGTGAACAACAGCGCTTCTACGAAGACTCCAACGCATTTAAGCAAGGAAAGATTACCAAAGTTCCCGAGCGGGCAGAACTTATCTGATGGAACCGGTCTGGGTCACGCTGGCGGTAGCCATTATCTTGGGACCGCTGGTAGCAGTTATCCAGAACCTACGTAAAGAGAACTCAGAACAGCACGCAGAATCACGTGAACTACTACAACAGGTTATTAAGACTGTTGACAAAGTAGACGACAAACTAGAAAAGCATATTGACTGGCACCTTGACAAGGAGATTAAAAATGCCCAAAGATAAACAAAGTATTCGTAACACTCCTATGGCAAAAGCCTACATGGCTGCTGGCGGTAAGGTTGACGAAGAGGGTATTCCCTATGCTGATGCCTCAGGTAAACAAGACACTGCTACATATCTAGAGCCCACACCAAGCGGAAAGGGCATCCCGTTCATTGACGAGTGGCGTAACAAGATTTTTGGTGATTCCTCGTGGCTACCCAAGAAGCCGGGTCAGGTTGTCATTGTTCCTGGTGAGTTGATTTACACTCCAGGAAATACTGCTGGTTTTAGGTTGCCTCCCGGCTACCAAATTGGTCCCGGAAAGACGCCCGCCTTTACTCCACCCAATCAGCCAAAGGTTCCTTCCGTTGGAATCATCGTTATTCCCGGTGGTCCGGCTGACCCCAACAAGAAAAAGACTTCACCTCGTCCAAATCCGGACAGGATTGACAATAAACCACCCCGTACTGGGATGCTTCCAGGAGAAGAACTTCCAAGGAGTTTGTGACATGGCATCAACGAAGAAGGCGCAAGCCAAAGTTGAAAAAGTTATGAAGGAATACAAGGAGGGCACGTTGCACTCTGGTAGCAAGAAGGGTCCTGTTGTTAAAAGCCGTGAGCAAGCAGTTGCTATTGCTCTCAGTGAAGCCGAGAAAGCAAAGAAGAAGAAGTAATGAAAGATGACCCCGTAAGACCTGTTAGCAGAGCGACCGAATCATTTTTTACTAGGATGCTCAACGACGCACGAATGATGTCGGCTGAGGATTACTACAATCGTTTGCCGTCCATGAAGCAGGCAGTATTGGCAGATATGGCGATGGGGATTCAGCGCAGCGCTGATGCCGAAGAGGGCATCCGTGAGCAGAGAATGGCAAGAGCACCAAGAGTGTTCCCAGCCGCAATGCTTAATGAACAATTAGGCGAAACAATAACCGGTCTTATGGCCGGTAGTAACGAACCCATAGATTTGTTTGTTACCCCGTATGAGTTAAATCCTGATGTCAATGAGCGACCCAGATTTATTGTTGGTGAACTTAATCAAGACTCAATATCCCGTAGGAGTCCGTCTGGCTATTCAGTGCCCAATGCCCAAAATTACCTAGATGAAGCATTGAGTAGACTAACGCCGGGTCAAGCAATAATCATTACTGCTGGCATGGGAGACTACTACACACCAGAATTCTCAAGTGCTCCACGGAAAGTTGTTGTCGTTAAGGGTGAAGATGGGATTCTTTATCAACGAGAAATTACTCCTGAAACGTACGCTGCTTTCAAAGAAGCAATGAGGTCTGGCTATCCCGCTGGTGCAGAACAATTGATAATTGACGAGATTGCGTCACGTTCACAAATGCCAAGAGTTCGTCAAGATGAAGTGTGGTCATCGTTTGATGCTCCATTGAGACAATTAAATTACTACGATGACCTCACCATAGATAAGGACTACAAAAATGGGGCCGGTGTCGCTGGTTATGTTTTCGTTGGTGCACCACAAGCAATTACCGCAGGCAAAAGGGTGATTCCAAAAGAAAATGATTATGCTAGGGCTTTGATGGAGTACGCAAAAGACTCAGGGACAAACGTTTCTATACCAAGGAGTCGTACTGATGAGGGGATGTATGTGCTTCAGCACGAATATGGACATGTGTTTGACCACAGCCGACCAAACCCCCCAAGCAATAGTGATGAATTCTTAAGAACAAGAACTGCAGATGCCAAAGCAAATGCTAAATATATTAATAATTTCAATCCAGATTCGGATATTTCGTACCGCTTTGGAACAATCACACTGGGTCAGCCATCTAGTACACAATACGCAGAAGGTAGTGCTATAGAAGACTTTGCGGAAAAAGAAGCGCTATGGGTTTCCAGCAAAAGGTATGGGCGACTTGGTGTTGACGATAATGGCAACCCCGTAACTTTTGAAGACTTGTTCCCTAACACAGCAAAGTACTTTGAAAATCTATTCAGGAGAGAAAGATGATGAACGACAAGACTTACGAAGACAGCCCCATGGGCAAAGCATTTACTATCAGCATCAATCTTGGTGGCGAAGAAGCCGAGGGTGAAGAATCAGCAATGGTTGATAACCCCGTAGTTAAACTTGCGCCAGCCGAAGAGGATTATGTTAAGGCCATGCTAGAGATTGTCTCCGAATATGGCAAACTTTCAGACAATGACGGCAATGGCATCTGGGTTGGATACGTTCCCGCATCACAGAACAAAGATGCTAAAATAGGTGTTAAGTGTTCCAATTGTGCGTTTTACTGCCCCGAGATGGGGGACTGCCACATCGTTGCACAGAAGATTGAGCCTAATGGTTACTGCCGACTGGCAGCCATCGGGGAAGGACTCGTAGGAGAAGGAAGAAAATAAATGGCACGTAAATCAAATAGCGAGTTGCTCGCTGAGTATCGTTCACGGTACGACTCATCAAGGCGTTGGGTCAGGGACGAATATGCCCCTGTTTGGAACCGAATGGTTAACCTGTACCGTGGTAAGCAGTATCGCACCAACGCACCGTACGACCGAATGTTGGTTAACATTGCGTTTGCTACTATCAATACCCTATATCCATCTGTTTCCATCGGTCGCCCCAAGATTGTAGTTAATCCTCGTGGGCCCGAAGATGCCAATAAGTCAGTTATCGCTGAAGCAATTGTTAACTATTGGTGGGAACACTACGAGTGCCAAGAAGAGTTTCAGTTGGCGGTTCGTGACTTCTTGATTATTGGACATGGTTGGGTCAAGTCTGGCTATCGCTATGTTGAAGAAGATGTAGTGATTGAGGAAACCGATGACGAGGCAGCCTCAAAAGACAAGCCCGTAAACTTTGCTGAAACAGACATCGTTGTTACGGAAGACCGTCCATTCATTGAGCGAATTGACCCGTTCAATATGTTTGTTGACCCCGAGGGCACGACAATGAAGGATATTCGTTGGATTGCTCAGCGTGTCCGTCGTCCTGTCAAGGATGTAAAGAACGACAAGCGTTATGACTATGGCGCACGCCAGGAAGTCTCTGGCACCACGGTGTCACAGTACAATGATGGGCGTCAGTACAAGCCAGTGGACAACGGCTACGAAACCGAGATGTTTGCTGACATCATTGAGTTTTATGACCTAGACAAAAAGACCATGTGTGTCTTTGCTGCTGATGGTGGAGATAAGTTCTTGGTTAAACCCCAAGAGATTCCCTTTGCTTTCGGTCATCCGTTTACGATGTTGCGCAACTATGACATTCCTGGCTTCTTCTACCCAATGGGCGAACTAGAAGCCATTGAGCCTCTGCAGTACGAACTCAATGAAACCCGCACTCAGATGATGAACCACCGTAAGCGTTATAGCCGCAAGTACTTGTTCAAGGAAAATGCCTTTGACGACTTTGGTCGTAACGCATTGGCATCCGACGAAGACAACGCCATGGTCCCTGTTAAGGGTGATGAAAACCTAGGCAATGTGGTTGCACCGATGCCTGCTCTCATTAACCCACCCGACTTCTACAATCAGTCATCACTTATTGTTAGTGACATTGACCGTGTGTCGGGTATTTCGGACTATCAGCGTGGTGTTCTGCCTGAGATTCGTCGTACGGCTACCGAAGCCAGTATCCTTCAAGGTGCAGCCGATTCTCGTGCGGCTGAGAAACTAACCCTTATTGAGAAGGGTGTTGCCAAGGTTGCTGCTCGCCTCATTATGTTGGCACAGCAGTTCATGACCGAAGAGCAGACTGTTCGTATTAGCGACAAGCGTGGCGCTTGGGCGTGGGTGAACTTTGACAAGGATTACATTGACGGTGAGTTTGACTTCAACGTTGAGGCGGGTTCAACTGTTCCTCAGAACGAGGGATTCCGTCGTCAGCGCGCCCTGCAGATTGTTGATGCCATGGCACCGTTTGCTCAAGCGGGTGTGGTCAAACTGGATGCTTTGGCAAAACTGGTGCTTGACCAGGGCTTTGGCGTCAAGGATATTGAGAAATATCTAAATCCAGCCGAACCGGCACCGAATGAGCCTCCCATGAATCCTGCAGAATCAGCAGTTCCCGCTGCTGGAATGCCGTTGCCTCCTGAGTTGCCAGCCGGAGAACCTCCTATTATGCCAACCCCGGACCAAATAGCCATGGGAGCAGAAGGACTTCCGCCAGAACTGGCTGGTTTGCCTCCCGAGATTCTTGAACAAGTTCTTGCTGGTGGACAACTTCCGCCTGAACTGATGGCACAATTGGCAGGCGCACAGCCGCCAGCACCAATGCAGTTGCCTCCCGAATTGGAACAAATCCCTGGTAGCGAGCAGATTCCGCCCGACATTCTGATGTCATTGCCGCCTGAAATCCTGTCAGAAATCATCAATCGTGGTGGTTTCACGCCAGAGGTAATGCAGATTTTGATGGAGTCAGGCATCTTGCCAATGGCCTAAATGTAAGAAAAGTGCATATAGATAGGAATAACCAGCGAAGGACGGAATCCTATCATGAATGAACAATTAGATAATGCAACCGATATTGACGTAGACCAGCCCCTTGATGGACAAGTTGAGTTTGCGGATGAGGAAGCAGTTGAGTCCGATTGGATGGACGACGAAGCCAATTATCCAGAATACATTGATGTAAACGAATACGGCGATAAGCGCGTAGTCATCAAGGTAGATGGTGAGGAAGTAGAAGTTCCACTCAAGGAGGCTCTTGCTGGATACCAGCGCCAAGCGGATTATACCCGTAAGACGCAGGAACTCAGCAAGCAGAAGCAAGGGATTCAAACGGCAGCAGCCCTGGCGGAAGCCCTGGAACGTGACCCGTTTGGCACCTTGTCCCTGCTACAGCAACACTACGGTGTTAGCCAGCCGAATGTCCAAGCCGTTGAGGAAGACGTTTGGGTTGACCCCGTAGTCAAGGAACTTGAAGAAATCAAAGCATGGAAGCGTGAACTGGAATACCAGCAAACACTCAGCCAGGTGGAGAAAGAAATCACCGACCTTGAACGCAAGTACGGCGAAGACTTTGACCGAGAAGAAGTTATCGCACGAGCACTAGCCACTGGTTCTCAGAACCTGGAAGAAACCTTCAAACTAATTCAGTTTGACAAGGTGTACGCCGAGCGGTCAGAAGCAACGAAGAAGGTTGCCGAAACCACCAAGCGAACCCAGGCAAAGAAAGCAGCAGGAGTAGTGTCCGGCTCAACTTCCGCTCGTGGAGGAGGCGTCGCACCTGCACCCAAACCTACATCCGTGCTGGATGCCTGGACAGCCGCAGAAAAGGCGCTAGGTCTCTAGTAACAAACCCAAACAAAACATCTTAAGGAGATGATTCATTATGCCTGGTAACCCAGATTTCAACGCAATTCTGTCTACAACGCTTCAGAACTACCGTCCTACGCTTGTTGACAACATTTTCAAGGCCAATGTGCTTCTAGACCACCTCAACAGCCGTGGTCGTGTAGTAGTGGAAGATGGCGGTACTTCAATTGTGGAGCCCCTCATGTACGCTGCTAACGGTACTGCTGGCGTCTACTCGGGATTTGACACAATCTCGCTTACTCCTCAGGACGGAATCAGCGCTGCTGAGTACGCCTGGAAGCAGATGGCAGCCTCTATCGCTATCAGCGGTATTGAAGAGGCCAAGAACCGTGGCAAGGAGCAGGTTATCAAGTTGCTCAACGCCAAAATCATGCAGGCTGAAGAGAGCCTCAAGGAATTGATGAACACCCAGTTGTTCACCGGTTCTGGCGCTTCCAACAACTTCTTCGGCATTGAGACCATCGTTGGCACCGTTAACAACACCGTTGGTGGCATTGACGCCAGCACCGAGACTTGGTGGAACCCCGAGGTTGACTCCTCAACCACCACCTTGACCACTGAGGCAATGGCTGCCGTGTACAACGATGCTTCAAAGGGCAACGACGTACCCGACATCATCGTCACCACCCAACTCCAGTACCAGAAGTACGAGGAATTGCTTACTCCTCAGGTCCGGTACCAGGATGTGGCTAAGGCCAACGCTGGCTTCCAGAACCTGATGTTCAAGCAGACCCCTGTCGTCTTTGACAAGATTGCCCCTGTTGGCGACATGTACTTCCTGAACACCAAGTACCTCAAGTTGACTGGAATGAATGGTCACTGGTTTGAGACCACCGACTTCCAGAACGGTACCGTTAACGGCAAGGACGCTCGTTACGCCATCGTTTTGGCCTACGGTGCGCTCACCTGCAGCAACCGCAGCCGTCAGGGAGCATTCACCGCTCTAACCTGATAGGTCAGGGTTTTCACCCGACAAGCACAGTTGTCCTTGGCATCGGCTCCGCTAATCCTTCGGGCGGGGTTGGTGCCAAGGATTCTGTCTTTATGGGACTTTGTAAGAAAAACGCCTATATATAGAAGGAGCACGTATGTCAAACATTCAGCCAGTTTACGCACCAGTACAAAATAGTCAGGTGCTCGCCGGAACGCAGTCAGTTTATGGTGCTGTTGGTTCTAAAGATACTTCAGTAGCACCTGCCTTTGTTAATCCTGGCACAATGCTTGCGCCCCCTAGTGGCGTACCATATAAGGCAGCACCAACCAGATGCTGTTGGGATAACTACAAATGTAAAGCACCCAAGTCAAAGGGAACACCGTTGTGTTTTGGACACCTTCAACACTTCCTCAAGCATGGCGAAGGTCTGGTTAAGGGCGACGAAGCCCAGAGATTGCTGCAGTACAAGGCTCAATTCCAGGAGATGGAAAAGGAGCGCCTTGCTGCTAAGGCAGCCGAGAAAGAAGCGCATTGGGCTGAGCACGGCCCAAAGGATGAGGTAACAGATGAGTCTTAATATCAACCAGATTCGGGATTTAGTTGGAGACATTACCGACTTAGAAATTGGCAACGACCCTTCTGATGATATTACCCAAGACCTTGTTGATACTTTTATTGAAGAAGCCTTCCAGCGTATTGTTAGCCTAAATACTAAATGGCCGTGGTATCAGACCACCTATACGATTAACACGACTGCCTCAGAGCGTCGCTACGCCACTGGCTTTACTCAAGTACACACTACCGCTACAGGAACTAACGTAGGTTCTGACTTCAGCGATATTCGTGAGATTATTTCAGTCACCAACGAAAGTAATGGTGGCAACCAACTCATTTACATTGATGACTTCCTGGCCCAGCAATACTGGAATGGCACCGCTGATGTGCCCGGTTATCCCCTTTACTTCTCAATGTGGGCTGGCGGATTACAGATTTGGCCCAAGCCGGATGGCATCTATACTTTGAATATCCGTGGTTTCCGTCAACCCAGTTACGCTTGGCTTACCGACTCTGGTCTTACCGTTGACATCAACGATGAGTTTCATATCATGATTATTAACTTTGCTGCCTCTCGGTGCTACCAGTACCAGGAAGACCCAGAGATGGCTGCCGTGTACATGAATCACTTTGACCAAGGTGTCACTTTGGCACGCCAGAACATCACGCATCCCAGCAACAACCAACCAATGGTTCTTTCTGGCGGATTGCAAATCTACCCTTGGAACAACGGCTGGCCCGCATTTAAGAGTGGCAATCTTCTTTGGTGGAGATAATCCATGGCTCGTAACATTGTCTTTAGTTTAAAAAGCGACTTTACGGGCGGACTTAACTTTCGTGCTGACCAATTCCAGTTAGCAGAAAATGAATCTCCGTACCTAATGAACATGGAAATTGACCCTCGTGGTGGCATGTTCTCTCGTGCTGGTATGCAGTTCAAGCACACTAACCCTGTTGGTGTTTCTCAAACAACATGGAATCCCAAGAGTCTTTTCTTCTATGACGAAACCGGTGGTCGTCTTATCATGCTTTCCACGGGAGAGAATGGCGACCCTGGTGAAGTTCACTGGTCACTAGGTAGCAACTTTACGCGCTTAAACTTATCATCAGGTGTACTCAATGTTAGTAACCCAAACGGTGCATCGTTTACTCAATGGGAAGACACCCTTTATTTTGTTGCAGGGTATAATAATGTCAATGCCTACAAGTGGGTTTACCCCAACGCCAATGCTGATACCTTAATTCCTTCTGGTCCCACATGGCAGCAATATGAACTCCCTACTCCTGGCTACTTCCCTCGTGCCAGTATTGTTCGTGCTCACGCAAACAAGATGTTCGTTGCCGATACTTATGAGGACGGCTATCATTATCCAAACCGTTTGCGTTGGTCACACGAAGGTTTGCCGGAGTCATGGAACCAAGACGACTACATTGACATCAATGCTGGTGGAGAAGGTATCCGTGGTTTAGCAATTGTTGATGGACAACTTCTAATCTTTAAGCCCAATGCCGTGTTCCTGTTAATGGGTTACGATGTTGACAACTTCCAGTTAGTTGAAATCTCAACTATCCACGGCATTGAGTATCCTCAGCAAGTTGCCGAAGGTGATGGCGGTGCCTACTTCTTTGACTTCCCCAAGGGATTGTTCTTCTATAATCGCAATGGCTTACAGGATGTCTTTCTTAGACTTGCACCAATCATTGTTAATGATGAAATTAATACGGGTTCACTTGACAAGATAACTTGCTCGTTTGTTAATCAACGACTGTGGCTCTCAATGCCATATAACCCAGCGCCTGATACATCTCCGCCAGCATACTCTTGTATCAACTTTCTCTTTGACCAAAGCATCGGTAAGTATGGTGCTTACACAATGTTCCAAACGGCAGATGGTTTTGGACTTGTTAGCGGATGCGATTTTCGTGATTCCTCAGACGACAACTGGCATTTGATGGTGCATCCGACCGAAAAGTTCGTCATGTACGTAGATGAATTTGCTGCAGGTGGGTTACCCGCCTTTGTTGAAGATGATGTGTACGTTAACGGCGGAATTGCTAGTCAGTTGTTCCCAACTTCATATATCACGAGTTGGTTTTATGATGACCGTTATGTGCAGGATAAGACCTTTGTTGGACCGAACTATGTCATGAAAGAAGTTGAAGCGGAAACAACCATTGACGTGAATATTTACTACGACTTTAATAGTTCAACCTCGTTTAGGTCACAGACAATTACATTGAACCCAGTAACTACTGGTGCACTTTACGGGACTGGCACATATGGTGCTTCAACATATGGCACAAGTACCGTTGGACCGACCTTGTATAAGGCAGGACGCCTTGGGCGTTGTAAGGCTATTCAACTTGAGTTTAATGGCCCCATTACGGCATATGCCACACCAGGACGCGCATGGGGAGTTAACTCCATCGCCTACAAATTCAAACGACGCAACATTAAAGGATGATTTATGTCTGTTTTTAACATTCCCTCTCCAGCATTCGTCAACGGCACAACCATTACGTCGGATTCTCATAACGACAACTGGGACGGCATCAAGACGTTCGTTGACAACCTTGCCAATGGTACTGGCCTAGACGCTGGTGCTATTACAGAAAGCAAGATTGCTAACACTGCTGTCAGTAATGCCAAACTAGCAACAAATGCTGTAGCAACAAGTAATATTCAAAACAGTGCGGTAACACAAGCCAAACTTGCTGCTGCTGTACAATCATTGCTTGTTCCTGCTGGCACGGTTGTTGCTACCGTTAAGTCTACGGCTGACACCGGTTGGTTGCTCCTTGACGGAACGCTTACACCCAGCGGGATGGACGTTCTATATCCGTCACTGTGGGCAGTTATTCCAGTGTCGTGGAAGGTTGGAACAGCAATCCAACTCCCCAACATGGCTAACCGGATGCTTGAAGGTCACGGAACCACAACTCTTGGGGCAACGGGTGGTAGTAACACCGCATCAATTGCGGAAGCAAACCTACCTTCGCACTTCCACACGGTTAACCCGCCATCAACAACCGTTACGAGCGCAACCGAAGTTGTTACTACATCGTCACCAAACCCAGCAGAAGTCGTATATAACCCCAATAGTTATGGCGCTCCCGGAACTGATTATCGTGCCGTTGACCAGGCATATCCGCCCGGACCCGTCACATTCGGAATGTCGTTGCGTGATGCCAGTGATGGCAATAGCCACACACACCAAGTGACCATGGACATTGCAGAATTTAACTCTGGTCCAGTTGGTTCAGGTACAGCACTAACTGTCACTAACGCCCACTTGGCAGTTAACTTCCAGATAAAGGCACACTGATAT
>JADDYB010000160.1_pt1 | contig 20289 bp, 17 predicted proteins | sample 8641941 | NCBI WGS metagenome assembly JADDYB01 (sample SAMN16275377, study PRJNA637457) | freshwater sediment metagenome | isolation source: Lake Kineret sediment | place: Israel: Lake Kineret | collected 2013
TAATCCTGCCTCGCTCACTTCAGTTTCGTTGTAGCAAATCTTGACCTGCGTGCTAAAATAGTCGTCGTAAGCGGCAGTTATGTTGACGTATTGACTGAAACGCATTACACCCTCAGGCAAGAGTATATCGCAATCTTCTGAAATTGATGAAGCAACAGCATCTTCGGATGTCATTTCAAAAGAGAAATCCAACTGCAGCAGAATTCTCGAGTTTATCACTGTGATGCAAGCAGGATCGGTGATTAACATGTTTACAGTCGAGTTTATAATCGTCACATTTGCGCCAGAATAAGCATAAAGAGTTGATACTGTGCAGTTGACTAAGGTTAAAGTCGGACTTTGCTGATAAAGAATGGAGCCAGCACAATACACTGCTTCCAGATTTGAATCGTACATCAAACATCTTGAATTTGCCACAACCTTCAAGTTGTACGGGCACCAGCCAATCAAATCTTTAGTCAAAGCTGAGTTTGACAAAGTCAGATTAGAGTCCATGCATGCATCTATCCACCAATGATCCACGCTGGAATTCACTAAGGTCACGTTGCTTCCGCGCTCAGGAATGTAGAGGTTAAAGAACTCATTGAATCCTTCTTTTAAAGCGAGATCAAGCGAGGCATCCGTAAATCGTATGTTAAACGAGTTTATGCTGCTGTTTGTTGCCGTAATGCTTCCAGTAAAATCCTCGTACACACATAAATATGGAATGCTGGAGTTCAGTATTGACACTTGTGCATTTCCAGAAATGTCCAGGTCAATGTTCTCTGAATTCAAAAACTCAATCAGGGAATCTCCGAAAGAGGAAATCCGCCATTCATTTATTGTAGAGTTTTCAATAATCAAAGGTGGGGCAGCATAATCGAGTTCCAAGTAGTCTGTATGGCCCAAGGGAAGCGTTATCGTTCCTGACCACAGTGGGTCAACTACGAATTCGAAACAATCCAAAACCGAATCTAGCAATGCGCCCTCAAGCCAATTACATATTATGTCCCATCCCTCAACAGTGGAGCCAGACATGGTGAAGTTTGAGCAATAAAGCTGATTGTACAGCGTCAGAGATTCAACAAATCCTGAATGGATTGTCAAGTCTCCTTCGTAGTAGACGTTAAGATAGGCGTAAGTTACGTTGGAGTTGAAAACGCAGAGTGTTGAGTTTGGAAAACTGAAGTCAAAATATAGAGAACACGTGGAATTCTCTAAACTCACGTTGCCTCCTGAAACAAAAGAAATAGATAATGTTGAGTTACGGATTTGCAAAGTGCTGTAACGATACGCGTTACAACTTGTTTTAGGCAAAGACGAGTCCGACAGAAGAACGTTTGAATTGGCAAAGCAGACTATTCGGTTGTTTCCCACTATTCTTGAATTCGACACTGAAAAGTTGCCGTAAGCAAAGATAGATTTGCATTTCTTTGACGTGTAACGCATGCATATTGTCGAATTCTCAACATTCAACGTTCCATTAACATAAATCTCTCCGTTCTCAACTGTAAAATTGCAGTTCCTAATGACAACCAAGTCGGTCTCATTCACGACGAAATCGCCACTCCAAACATATTCACCTGCATCAATCAACATGCAAGCGTGTGGCGAAACACGCATTACTGAAAGCGCAGTCACCTTGAGTTGATTTTGCAGGTCATCTGCCTCAATCCAACTTAATGTTTGAGTGGATGTTGAGTTGTCATTCTCAGTGTGGATCCATCCTGAAACTCCAGCTGGATCGTAGAAAATTGGATTAGAGATAATCAGTGCACTCGAGTTAACAGGCAAAGCGTCGGAAATCCCTGCATCAAGCTCCCAGAACCAGTAATAGGAACCCCCAACTCCAGCAGGATCACGAAAGGTTTCTTGATCTGAGCCGCCAGGCGATTCTAAAGCGGCAGGCACACCCAAGTCCTGAGCAGCAGCCAATATCGTTTCGTCTAAGTCAAACCCATTAGCAGCATCTGTTTCTGTAACATAGAGATCATCGCTTCCGATACAATCCAAGTTGAGGACTGCAACAATATTCGCCATTTCACCCTTGTGCTGTCTGACATAGTTTGCCGAGCCTACAAGACCAAGCTCTTCACCTGTAAACGCAACAAACAGAAGCGTGTAGCTAGGTCTATACAGTCCTTCTCCAACAGCTTCAGCGAAAACCCTAGCAAGCTCTACAACCCCTGCAGTGCCAGCGCCATTATCACCAAATCCCCCACACATCACCGTGTCATAATGTCCTGAAATAATCACGAGCTTCTCAGGATCACCATAACCTACGATTCTTCCAACCACGTTATAATTGTCTCCGTTGCTAATGACCGATCTGATAGAAACATCAACGGACACATCCACCGCGGTTTCTCTATTCCTAATCCACACGCTATCCCCATAACTTACAGATCCTACTGGAATCTCCAAGTCCCAGTAATAATTCGGAACAGCACCAAGCGGTTTACCGGCAGATGAGCCGAACGAGCGGGGAACAGAAGATCTCCAATCATACCAATATAAGTAGATCACAGCTGCAGGCGGCTGCTGCCTTAGCTTGTCAATGTATATCTCACGCCAAGTATAGGGCATGAGAACTTCTTTGCCAATTGCAAGAACTTTTCCACTCGTGTTTATGGAGTTCCACGCAGTCATGTTAATCGGGTTCCATCCTATTTCGTCTTGGTTAGCAGCTTCAGGCAAAGGCAGAACCACTAAGTCGGCAAAAACTCCGGACATGGGAGTTGGCCAACTGTAGTGTTCACACTGGAAAGAGCTAATCACAGTCTGGTCAGAAGTTGTGCCTTGATCTCCGTCCTCGTCAATGACCAAACTGGGTTTGCTCAATAGATCCCATGTCGTAAACTCGAAAGCCTCAAGCCAAGTTTCCAATCCGAAGCTTTCAAACTGTTCTTTAATCCAGTTTGCAGACTCATTTGCTCCTGTAGAGCCGCTTGCACGGAAAGCGCAATGATTGAAAGCTGTGTTCTCCAGTGCCAAAGCATAATCGTAAGTCCTTGAACCGTTGACAAGCGCAACAATCTGCTGCTCCGAAAAACTCAGACCCCCGCTTTGATTCTGTAAAGGCGAATATGTTGACGGACTGATTCTTTGTCCAAGAAATGCGCACATGGAAGAAGTTGAAATCAGAAAGATGATTGTGAGGGCAATAAGGGATCGTGCCAACTGCTTCTCCTCCACCCGTCGTACATGGTTTTTCTAAAAGATAAGGTTTCTGAGAATAAGCCACAACAGTGACTACAGATGACACTTCAAAGAGAATTGTGCAACTCTTCAGCTTCGCTCAAAATTATCATATGAATAGCCATTCTGGAACATCGAGGCACAGTAAGTTTTTATTGCCAATGCTGTATTTTCTCTGCAGAGACCCCGCCGTCCATGTAAGGGGCTGTCGGCTAGTTTGGTCTAGGCTTGGAGACTTGGGCTCTCTAGACCCCGGTTCAAATCCGGGCAGCCCCATTATTGAACCTAGACATGTTCTGGTTCAAAACCATAGAAACCTGCGCTGAATCTCATACAAATCGTGTGGCATATAGACCAGAACTTTCACTGGCATGACAGCCTTGTCCTGAGTGCACGTGTGCATACACTAGACAAAGCCTTTGAGGTTTAGTCTGGTGTCTTGCTGCTTTAGCAGTTCGATGTTGCCTTTCTTGCTTTCGGCTTCTATGCCGAGCAAATGCTTAGCCACCACTACGTGCGTGTGACCGATGATGGCGTTCAGTCCGACAACAATTGCCAGCAGAAACCAAGACATAGGTTCCAATCCAAGAGTCATGTTCGAAGCGTCACCAATGGCTCCTAACGCGGCGAATAAAAAGCAAGCATACTGGCAAATGCCACTGAAGGTATCACATTTGCGAATCTCAGCCTTAATCTGTTCACGGTTCTTGAAGGGTTCATTTTCTGTTATTATGGGCATCTTTAACCTCACCTCCTTTCTCTTGCCTACAATGAAGTTGTACTAAAGATATGAGAAAGTCTGGATTGGATAAAACTTTAGCCTAACCCCAAACCTGTGCTGCTTGGTTCAAGTTTTCTTAGGTTTTCTCTTTATCAGCAGTAGTTTCTCTACATCCTCGGCATCCTTGGCTTGAAACAGTCTAATCCATAACCAGCGTCCATCGTGCAATTGCTTCGTGTTCTCTATTAACTTGCACATTTTGGAACTTAATTTATCCCGCATCGAAAGAGCTTTTTCAGATTCCTCTCTGCCAAGGACTATGAGGATTCTAACAGCATCCTTCTCGGGTGTAAGCGTGATCAGAGTTCTGCCACTTTTGCGGTAACGAACGTCCCACCCATGCTTTTTGTCGAAAATCATTTCGGGCACGATGTCGTAGTTTTCTTTGAGAAACCGTCTTAGCTTCACCCAAGCCCCTTTTGCTGACTCTCCTATGAAGTCCTCTATTTCTTGTTCAATAGGTGTGTGTGCTCCATCCATCATTCGTTGATGCTCTGTTGTCATGAAATCAGCTCATTTCACAGCAACAGATCATTCTAATTCAGCTATAACTTTTCCGCACGTCGTAATTTGGTTTGGCTGACTGGATAAAACTTACATTAACCCACAAGTTAACCTAACTTCCAAAGGGTCCTGCCCGCCCTATTGACATTAAGACTGTTACTCGATATAAATAAAAACGCAGGCCACCAACGTTATCCAGCGCGTGTTTGGTTTTGCGGAAAAGATATAGCTGAAACGAGACAAGACTATCAACAGATCGTCAGGGAACTACTATTCTGATGGAGAAAACATGGTGAACATATGCAGACAAATAGAGGAGCACTTGCTCTCTCTTCATTCTTTAGTAAACGATGTAAAGGACATCGGTCATGCCATACTCTGTTCCAACCGAAGAATTCCTTTCACAAACTACAATCATGCCTTTAGAGTCAACGTTACAGAATCTGAAGTAGACAAACTGATTGCAGATGTTGTTAGATATTACAAGTCCATGGGGGTCAAGCCCTGCTTTGTGGTTTCTCCAGCGACTCGTCCACGAACCTTTGCCAACTCTCTTCTACGGGCATATTTTAGACCTGTGTTGGAGGAAGATGCTATGGTTTACAGAGGGGAGAGTAGGAATTTCACAGCGGATCCTGATGTAAACATTGTTGCCAATGATAGGAGTCTGCTTGATGTTTGGACTGATGTTTCTATGAAAGGGTTCGGAGTACCTGTTGTTTTGCGTGACGCTCTGCTGGATATGTATGGAAAAGCGAGTCAATACAAAGGAACCAAATCTTACTTGGGATACTTCCAAGGCAAGCCTGCAGGAGTCTGTGGACTCGTGTCATTCAACGATGTAGGAGGCATTTTCACCGTGGGAACAGCCCCAGAACATAGGAGGAAAGGAGTAGCCACGGCACTTTTGCATGAGGCAATAGCCGATTCGCTGAGAATTGGAAATAATCTGCTATATCTGATTACTTTGAAAGGAAGCGATGCTGAAAAACTCTACTTGAGCCTTGGTTTTCAGATTGCCTACACTCACAGGCGTTATGAACTTCAGTTGAAAAGGCAATAGCGAGTAGTAGCGGTCAATAATCATAATAGTCCGAGTAGCAGATAGCTTCTGCGAGGTTTCTCAAATGACCCATGAAGAGGAAGACTATTCTGACTATTCAAGACATATTAACACCTCAATCAGTGGGTTGACCCTGATCAGTGGCTTCACTTTCACTGCCATCACTTTGCTGCTGACTAGGCTGGATAATCCTTCATCGCTTCATTCCCAGCTTATGCTTCTGTTTCTTGTGATCCTCTTTTACTTGAATGGCTTCATAGCTGAGCATCTGGGTGTTGAGACTCTTTACTACTGCAAAAGAGTGCCGCCGCAAACTCGAAAAATCGCCATTCGCACAGCCTTGATGTTTCTTTCCTTTGTTCTGTTCGGGCTGGCGATTCCTTTCATGTTCCTTCTCTTCGATCTTGTGTATCTGTCGGTCGTGACAATGGTCATCTGGTTTTTTGTTGTTCTCGTCGATTTGGTTCTCGTTTACAAGCCACTTCGGGAATACCGCAAGAGACACACGGGCTAGGCTCCCAATAAGCAAAGCAGTATACTCGATTCCGACTACCTCTAATTGTAGGTGCTCTTTCTCCCTGCTATGCCCTAAGCCTAGTATGGTGCCTTCCTATTGATGCCTGTTCTTTCCATTAGCATCGTGTTGATTGGATAAAACTTTACCGCAAACCAAGACTATTTGTTGATTTCCATCAACCATTGTGGAGCTCTGAAATCGGTCACGACAATCCAATGGCCTTCCTCCCAGTCAGGATATGGCTTGATGTCCAGAACAGGAGTGTCATCAATGGCGTCGAGCCCGCGCACCCAGAGGACGTTCTGCTCACGTTTCACAAGCTCAACCAAGGTCAAGCCAATGGGATTCGGATGAATTGGAGCCCTAGTGGCGAAAATGCCCATGTTCTTTCCTCCTCCAGGATGGACGAGCATTTTTTCTTTGTCCAAAATCTTGTCCATCCAGAAGATAACGTAAATGTGAGACCACTCTTCAATGCCATCTAGACCTTTGGCAAACTTATTCTTGAAAACTATTCTTGAAACAAGGCTTCTATCTCTCTCATACTCGTCAGATGATGACCGCTTGACAAAACCTATTGGAGCCATTTCGATTTTTCGCAAGGACAACACACTCGAGCGATACTCATGCTTCTGACAAGAGAATATTAGTGTTTGGCTCGTTAGGGTAAAGTTTTATCGTCAGAACATGCTATTCCATACGTAGAAACATATGCATGTAGAGGACGAGTGAACCCATTGGTGAAGATGAATTTCATCAGCAGATGCGGCATCTATTGCGGAGCCTGCTACATCTATTGCGCTTCCAGAGATGACGGAAGATTTCTGGACTACATTTCGAAATTGACTATGACTCCTAAAGAACAGATTAAATGCGCTGGATGCTTGGGTCCTGAAGAAGAGCTTTGGAAGGACTGCAGAGAATGTGGAGTCCGAGCTTGCTTGAAGGAGAAAGGCTTCCAATTCTGCTATGAGTGCGCAAAGCTGGAAGAAGGGGACTGTGAGGGATACGAGAGAAAGAGGAAGGCATGTTCGGAAAGAGGAGAAGACATTAGAGAATCAATGAGACGCATTCAGTCTGGAGAGATTGGTGCATGGCTGAAAGAGCAGGACGCCAAATGGCGCTGTCCAACATGTAACAAGAGCATTTCATGGTATGAAGAAACGTGTCACCATTGCGGCAACCCTCTAAAATCTAAATAGTGCAGTACGTCGTCGTCAGTTTGATTTGTTGTTGTTGGATAAAACTTTACCCACGCCAACCAATTCAGGTAGCTGATGAATCAAAAGACTAATTCCGCTCTTACTCGTATCTTCAAGCTGAGGCTCAATAGAGTGCGCACACATGATGTCCCTTTTTCTCTTGTGGCAACAGTCTTGACTGCGTTAATAATCGCATTAGTTGTTTTCTACATTCTTCAAGATTGGCTACTGGTTACTGTCATCTTGTCACTGCTTATGGTTCTTGCTCTATTATTGAGGACCATCTTGGTTATTGACAGTTTCAGGCGAAAAAGACCAAAATTCAATAATGGTCACTAAATGGCGCAACATAGTCTCTCTCTTGTAGTGCGTGTGTTCGGGATAAAACTTTGTCCCAACAACCACTAAACCAAGAGTCTGGGCGTCGACCTGACTTGGATTTCATGATAGCACAGGAGAGGTTCGAACTCGCGCTTTCGGTAAGCATATTCAGGCTGGCTAAGCCTGTGGGAACTAAACCCATTTGGGTTTGGGAACGAGCAGTCCCACTAATGCTTTGGGCTTATGGTCTTACGCATTCAGCTTTGGGTCTGTATGCTTTTTTTCTTGTTCTTTTCCGTCTGTGATAATCGCATTCATGAAAGCGAACTAGCATGAAACCGTCGTCTTGGTATTGGCACCCGCATGGCAAAGTGATTGTTTCCGTCATTATTTTTCCTTCTTCACATGATATGCGCCAAGACAAAGCTAAGTTTTTTGTTATGCATGTTTGAGAACCTTTTCGCTGGCATGCAAGATTGTTTATGTCTTTTCTAGTAGTTTTCTATTCAGTTTCTTCTAATCAGACTGTCGAGTTCCACTGGAGAAACGTCTTAGCAACAACAGTTTTCAAGTTATGAATCGCTTGTAAACTGGGTGCCCCCTAAAGTGCAGAGTTGTCTCTGAACGTTCCACAGTCCCGCTTGGAAGCCTCATACAAATCGAGTTCACGACTGCCCCATTGGGAATGAAGCGAACACCATCCAACAGTTCACCCTTCGTCACTCCTGAAGCCGCAAAAACCAGTTCATTACCCTTAGCCAACTCGTCTTGGCTGTAGGTCTTTTCAACGTCAACACCCGCTGCTTTCAACCGCTCCATTCTTTTCAGGTCATCTTTCTTGTCCTTCCAAACCTTCACAAGCATCGTGCCACCCATGCATTTCACAGCCGTAGCAGCAATCGTGGCTTCAGGCCCTGCGCCAGCACCTATCAGAAGATCAACGCCTGAATTTGGGATACTCGTGGCAACGGCTCCTGCAATGTCGCCGTCAGGAATCAAGATGATTCTCACGCCTAGTTCTCTGAGGCTTTTCAGAATCTCGTTGTGTCGCTCGCGCTCCAGCATTATCACGGTGAAGTTTTCAAGCGGCAAACTTTTCTTTCCAGCAACTGTTCGCACAATTTCTTTAATCGTCATGTCTAAGGAAATCTCGCCGATCGAGTGATAATCGGTTGCCACTTTGAAATAGTATCCGTCGTCAGGAAGCACTTGCAAACAGCCTGCAGGCGCGCACGCGAGAGCAGAAATAGCGTCTTTTCTGCCTTTAGAAGCAGCAGTGGTGCCGTCAACAGGATCAACGACAAACTCCACTTTTGGACCTTTGCCCGTGCCAACTTTTTCTCTGTGCATGAAGGCTGGCGCGTTGTCTTTAGGTCCCTCGCATGCGATTACTTCTCCCTCAATGTCTGTCTGAGCCAAAATGGCACGTGAAAACTCCACAGCCTTCTCATCTACCAAGTCAGAGTTGCCTTGACCTATGTGTAATGCGGCTCCCACCGCTCCTGCAATTGTAATTCGGGTTAATGATGGTGCCAAGGCTCTAAGGGAGACCATAACATAACACCTTTCAAGTTACTTGTAACTCCTCAGTGGCTTTCCTAATAGCTCATTGTTTATTTCTTTTATGCCTAAACCATGCTGCTTCGGAAAGGTCCGCATTGAATTCTTCACCTTGGTTCCGCCTTTCTTAACAAGTTTGTCTTTGAGCAAAATGTCACAGTCTAGATCAGCAAACTGTATGTTCTTCACGGCGGCTGCCAGATGAGTTCCTGCTGCTATGCCTATCTCAGACTCACCCATGCAGCCAATCATGCATGGTATTCCAGCAGCCTCTGCAACATGGGCAATTTTTTCGCCCTTCAACATGCCTCCACACTTCATTAGTTTGATGTTTATGAAATCCACAGCTTCCGCCTGTATCAGCCGCAGTGCATCGCTTGTTGAATGAACGCTCTCATCAGCCATCACTGGTATGGGTGAATTCTTTCTAACTTCCCTCAAACCTTTAACGTCTTCCGCTGCAGTAGGTTGTTCGGCAAACTGAATGTCAAACTTTTCTATTTTGTTGAGAACTTCTATGGCTTGCCTTGTTGTCCACCCTTGGTTTGCATCAATCCTCAACTGCACGGTCTCAGGGACTGCTTCACGAATCATTTTTATTCGTTCAACATCTTCAGCGGTGTCTATTCCAACTTTTACTTTCAGAACCTTGAACCCTTTCTTGACCGCATGCACAGCATCTCCAGCCATTTCCTTTGGAGATTTGATGCCTAATGTCACGTCTGTTAAGACTTCAGTGCGATAGCCGCCCATCAACATAAAAAGTTGTTTACCTGCAGTTTTTCCCAAAATGTCATGCAGTGCCATGTCAATGGATGCTTTTGCAGCGGCGTCTCCTTCAACGATAGAATCCATAAACTCGATGTCTTCCTCAATTCTTAGAGGACATTTGCCTATCAACTTGGGCGCAATCTTGTCAAGAGCCCTAACGACTGTTTCAGCCGTTTCGCCAGTGACTCTTTCTGAAGGTGAGGATTCTCCCCATCCGACCACGTTGTAGTCTGTAGTCATTCGGACGATAATATTGGTGGTTTCGGTGCTCACTTTTGGAGCGATTCTGAAAGGTTCCATGTAGGCAAGAGTAACGCGGTAGACATCAATCTGCTGAATTCCCAGTCTGCAACACCCGAAACAACTTTGCTTCGCTTTATGGAAAAGCTTTACGGAAGCTCCTCAGATTCTGCTTTTCCACGCTTTCTCAACCCTCTGAACCTCAGCTTCGTCGTCAGGATTTTCTCAGTTGCAAACAACCGCGAAGCAACGTACATTATACCTATCGTAAATACAGAAACGTACGCTATGCCCAAAACAGCAGTCCAATAGTCACCCATCACTACAGCTTTAGACGCGATGGTTGGATGGCTGAAAGGTATCGCGTAGAGGACGATCTTCAAGGCAAAAGGTAAGGCATTAACATCCACGTACATCAGAATCATCGAGGGAACAATCAGGAACGGGTAAATGTAGCCAACGAGCGACTGCGCACTGCGCACGTCTTCTGCGAAGGCTGACAGAATCACCGCTAAAGCCAGGGCTGAAAGCAAAGTGACGAAAAGCGAGACTCCTAGAATCAGATAGCCCAAAACTGAGGGCGCAAGCCCCAAAGAAACCAAATCCACGTTTGCACCTGCTGGAATTACCGCGGTGAAAGAACTCAGGTAATAGTTGAATCCAATCATGTAGGTCAAAGCCCCAACTCCTGCAATGACAATTGAACCTGACAATTTTCCCATAAGGATTGCAAAACGGTCTACAGGCAAAGTCAATAGCGTCTCCAAGGTCTTTTCTTCTTTTTCCATTGCCACTGAAGTTGCAGCTATCTGCATGGAGAAGGTAAGCAGAATCATTATGGTGATTGGCAATGCGATTGCTTGCGAAATCATCAGAGTTGAAAGCTGCTGCGGGTCAACGCCGTCATGAATCTCACCTTTGATTATGGATGATTTTTCAGTGTAAACAACGTTCGGCGCATATTGTCTGTTGAAGTCTTGCATGAATAAGTCAATCAGTGAAGAACTTACTCCTTCAAACAAGCCAGCGCCTGAAAAGACACTGTAAAGCTTTATGAAAGTGGTCACATTAGGATTTCTGTTTTCAATGTGCTCGGTCATGTTGGCACTGAAGCCTGCTGGAATCTCGATAAGCTGCGTGGTGTTGCATTTTGTCAGCTCACCATTGTCTACTGCTTCTTTAGGCAAGGTGTAGTTGGATATGAAGACTCTCGCAAAAGAAGTTAAGTTGTTTGTTAAGAATTGGGAGTAGTTTCCTCCGTCCTTGTTTAAAACCACCACTGAGGCTTTCTGAACTTGTTCTTGGGCAGCTTGCATAGAAAAACTCATTATGCTACCCAAGATTGGAAACATTATCAATGGGACAATTATCATTCCCAAAAGAATCTTGGGGTCTCTTATCAACTCCTTAAGCTCTTTGACAAGTATGTTGCTGAAGCCTTTAAGCAAACCCAACCACCTTCGCAAAAACCTCTTCAAGGTTACTGCTTTCAAACTTTTCTTTCAGTTCTTGCGGTTTTCCCTCTGCAACGACTTTGCCCTTGTTAAGCAAGGCTACTTTGTCGCATAAATGCTCAACTTCAAGCATGTTGTGGCTTGAAAGCAGCACGGTCACCCCATGTTCCCGCACATATTCCTTTATGATCTCCCTAACGTGATACGCGTGTAAAACATCCAAACCGCTTCCAGGTTCATCGAGGATTGCGAGTTTGGGTTTGGTCATTAACGCTCTGGCAACCAGAAGGCGACGTTTCATTCCTTTACTGTACGTCTTAGCCTTGTCCCTCAGTCTTTCGCCTAACCCCGAAATCTTGGCTGCATCCTCAATCGTTCTTCGAGTTTCATCTGCACTTTCAGCTTTAAACTTAGCCATAAACTGCAGATATTCCCAGCCTGAAAGGTTACGATAGGCGCCAGCCTCTTCGGGAAGATAAGTGATTATCTTTCGCACCTCAGCGGCTTTTTGCGTGACATCTAATCCGAAGACTTTTGCGGAGCCTGAGGTGGGCAGAAGCAGAGTTGAGATGATGCGTAACGCTGTGGTTTTTCCAGCACCGTTAGGTCCAATGAAGCCGAAGATTGTGCGGGTTTCGACTTTCATGTTCAGGTTGTCTAAGGCATGGATTTTTCCGAAGTCTTTGCTCAAACCGTCTATTTCGATTGCAGTATCCAAGGTGAATCACGTAGGATTGCTGAGGTAAAAATTGGGTGTCGTCGATTTAACGCTTTTCCAAGATGGAGTCACGTTTGACGTGGAACGCGTCTCTGAAGATGATTGCGAAATGTGTTTTCAGCTTACTTGTAGACAATAATTTTATAAAATCTTGGAGCGAGATAAGTGGCTTTGTGATTTAAGATGAATGTGGAAAAGATAGCAAGGTGGGCATTTCTCAGCTTTGTTTTCTTGGCGTTTGCAATGGGACTAGTTGTTGGCGTAATGAAGGAAAGCGGTAATGCCTATGCCTCATCAACTGAAGCCTACATCACTCTGATTCTGCTGATATTGGGCGTGATAGTTGGGTTTGTCAGCATAACAGTGAAAGAAGCCATGCCATTTTTGATAGCGGCGATAGCTCTCGTGGTAACAGGGAACGCTACCGTATGGGGTTCACTGCACCTAATTCTCCCGATACTCAAAACATGGGTCATCACAATCCTAAATTTCATAGCTGCATTCGCTGCCCCAGCGGCTGTCATAAACGCAATCAAGGCTGTTTTAGCTATGGCTAAAGATAAATAGGACCCTTTCCCACTTTCTTTTTTCATCATTTTCTCGACGCATCATTCCTTGCTGATTGCTTCCCAGATTCCGAAGCCGCCAACTGTGTCAGGTCGTTCAACAGGATTATACCATCTTTTTCTAACGCCTATTTTGGCTCTCATTTTCCAGCCAAAAGATTTCGGTTCAGCACATATTCTGTTCAAGATGATTTCGACTTTTTCCACTATGGTTTTCCGATCTTTCATCAAAATCTGTTTAGGACTTATTCCAGCCTCTGGACCAAAGTTTTCCAGTTCAGAGAGGAATTTCTGAATTTTCTTAAGGTTAGTTGTGGCTGTGTACCAAAACCCCCAGTCTTCAGAAAGGAGTTTCGCCACGTAATCTACGTCGATGCTTTCTTTCTCGTTTTTCTCTCCTACGTTGTGAGTCTTCAGCAGTAACAAGCAGTCTTTGAGGTCTTTTTCGCTGAATGCTTCCCAGATTTGGATTTTCTCAAGCAGGAAGTCTGTTATAGTAACAGTTGGATAATCCAGTTCTAGTCTTCCTTTGAAGTCTATTGGGTGGTTTGCCACGAGTAGTTTGTCAAAGAAGACGTCAACGGGAAACCATCCTTTCGGGTGATAGTAGATTTGTCTTTCAGAAGCTGCTGACGAAAGAGTTGCTCTCCGCTTTGCATAGCCATTTTCAGCAAAGAATGCTTTCACTTTTTCCCTCTGACCACTGTAAGCCATCAAGTCTATGTCGCTGTATTCTTGGCTCTTCGCTTCTGTCGTGCCAACTCTTCCAAGTTTTAATGCGAAGTCCCGGGACTCAATACAATGTATCGCTATGCCCAGGCCGCCGATAACCCTCAATGTCAAGCCTTTTCTGTTTGCTTCTTCAACCAGCCTTTCCGCTTCTTGAATGAAAACCTCAGTAGGAACTACGCCGTTCCATTCTACTGGCAGCTCACGCTTAACCTCTCTATCCACCATCCAACTCATAGGCAGCTAACCTTTATCCTTCAATCCTCTGCAGCCTCACAAACTTGTCACCTTTAAACTCGATGAAAAACGCTCTAAGAATGCCCTCAGCATACTCGCTTCCAGGGTTAACACAGTACGTTCTGCCTATCTTAATAGACCCTGAAGACTCATGAATGTGCCCGTGCAGTCCAAGGTAAGGCTGGTACTTCTCTATCATTTTCTTCACGGCTTTCGAGCCCACTGGAACCATTACAACGCGTCCGCCTTGAATGATGGGATTTAAGTCCTTGTCAACAAGCGGCGCTTCATCCAGTTTTGACTCGAAAGGCGGAGCGTGAAAGTTAAAGATTGCAGACTCAGTGTTCTTCAACTTGGAAATATAATTCTCCAACCGCTGCTCCAGTTTGTCCTCTTCCTCTTCTCGCGCAGTCTTCCAAGGGCTAGGGTTAACCCACCCACAGCTTACCATTTCGTGTGAATCGTCGATTTCCATCACTTTACTTTCGCCGTTAATCACGCTCTTGTGGCTTTCAATAAGCTTGTCAACCAAGGTGCGGTCGTCGTTTCCTGGGCACACAACGACCCTTGTCTCGCTGGGAACTTTTTCTGGAATCAGGTCCAGCCAGCATTTCAGCGTCGAAGTCATAACTTCCTCAAAAACGTCATCTACCTTTTTTGGATTCTCACTCATTTCTTTGTATTCTGCTTCGTTTGTCTGATATGGGTAGTATCCTATTCCCCGGATATCTTTGAACGCTTTGCCCAAACCGCTTGAGTTGGTAGTGTTAATCTTGCCCATCAGGTAATAGGAGAATTTTCCGTCTTTTCCTTCCACGACGGGAACAATCATTTTTCCAGTCAAATCCCCGCCGCATATAGCTACATCTGCTTTCAGCATTGCTGAAGCGTTCAGAAACTTCCGCCAAGCTCCTTCAGACCCATGCATGTCAGTTGCAAACAGAATCTTTGTCGTCTCCCGCTTTTTCTTGCCTAACAGAAAACTCAAAGTCGAATTCACCATCAACTAATGTATTTTTACGTTGTAGACTTATTTAAGACATGCTGCTTTATGAAAAGGCTTAAATTCCATAAGCATTAACACATGTTAAATTGGGTGTTAATAAGAAAATGGCATCCAGTAAACCTGGTCTTTTTGCAAGAGAAGCTACTGGTCTAGTGAGAGAAATCGGCTTTACATTGGGCGTAATAATTATCCTCAGCCATGTCGTCGGCTTAGGCTGGCAGAAACGCGCCTTCCAATTCAGCGGTCCAATGCCACTACCAACAGACATGATGCCTCTCGGTCTACCAGCAATCTTCTGGGCATTCCTAGTCTGCGGCTTAATAGTCCTTATCACAGGCTACACCGTCGGCTGGGTAACGTCGACAATGCCACGCTCAGGAGGCGGCTACGTGACAATATCCAGAGTGATCCACCCGTTCGCAGGATACATTGGCGGCTGGATGATGTTCCTCGCTGAAGCCTTCTCATACGGGCTGATTGGAGTTGCAGTGTTCGAAGGCATTGGCATATTCTTCGGCATCGCATTGGCACCAAACGTTTCCGTAGCTTGGGCAAACGACCCAACTGTACTGTTCCTAGGCGGTCTGGTAATCGTCTGGATATTCGCATTGCTTGGGCTTCTTGGAACAAAACTCTACGGCAGACTCCTTCAAGTGATGTTCTTCATCCCAGCAATCATCACGATAGTGTTCTTCATCCTCTGGATCGCAGGCGCCATGAACCCCAGCCTTATAGCAGACGGCATGAACACTGCTATGGGTGCTGGACCAAGCACTTTCACGAATCTCGCCATAGACACTGGCATGGCAGACAACATACCGACCTTCTTTGACGCACTCTGGTATGCTCTTCCAGGAGCCTTCTGGGCTTACATGGGCTGGTACGCTACAACGTTCTTGGCTGGCGAGGTGAAGGAAGCAAACAAGAAGTTGCCAATGGTGCTTGTTGTTGCTGGGCTGCTTGTGATAGTTGTCTACCTTGCGGCTTCGTCTCTTTCGGCATTAGCCACAATGAATGTGGGAACATTCACTGACGTTAACGGACATCAGTGGAGCCTGTTCCAATCGTACGGCTGGCTAAGCTACGGCGGAGTCAGTTCCGAAACCATAAGCGCGCAGATTCCCAATTTCCAAGGAGCGTGGAGCACAGGCATTGCATCAATCATATCCAGAGGCATGGGTCTAGACTGGCTCTCGCTGATTGTGGCGCTTGGAGCCGTCTTCTGGGTAGCTAACGACATACCGCCATTCCTTCTAGTTGCTTCACGAACGTTCTTCGCCATGTCCTTCGACCGTATGCTGCCTGAAAGCTTCGCTTACGTCAGCGAAAGATGGCATGCTCCCGTATGGGCGATAATCATCACCGCAGTCGTTGCTATACCTGCATGCATCGCCGAATCGAACATCGGAGGCTGGGCTGGCTACTTGGGATTCGCAGGTGTCGTAGGCACAGACATATTCGACGCCTTCTTCCTAACGCTGTTCTGCTTGTCAGCCATGCTGCTACCGCTGAGGAGAAAGGAAATCTTTGAACGTTCAGCAGTCAAACACTCGTCAGGCCTCGTCGTAACGCTTGGGTTGCTGTCCACTGTAGGAGCAGGATTCTGCCTTTACATATTCTTGAGTCAATCTATGGGCTGGCTGATTCCGGGAAGCGGCTTCCTTGGAAGTTTCGGCGATTACACGAAGGACTTGTCAAGTTTCGCGGGCTTCTTCGGTCTCATAATAATAGGCATCCTCGCCTATCTCTACTACAGCTACAAGAACAAATCGCGCGGCGTCGACATGAGAACACTTTTCCTAAGCATTCCGCCCGAATAGACTTAAAAAACAACCCCACCTTTTTTATTTCTAATATTAAAAGTCGGTGTTGACATGAACGAGCTGAGCTTGACTGTTGACTTAATTGAAGAACAAATAGTAAGGGGAAATCTGCGGTGGCTGGCTAACTTTAGCGAAATCCGCAGAGACTTTTACATGGAAGACCTAAAGATTTCCTTGTACGCTTCAGGAGGGTTAGAAGAAAAAGGATTCCTTCTTTCAAGACTGTTTTCGTCGTTCGTAACCCCAAAGTACAAGGTTCACTTGTTGGCTTGCGCCTTTCCAGAGCTTGATGAAAAATACTTGAGGAAACTGATAACTGCCAGCAAGAAAAAGTTTGGAGAAGACGACTGGATTTTCCTCGTGCTGATTCAAGAAAAGCCGATAGAGCGGACAGAAAGAAAGCTTATTGAGGATTTTGGCGAGCAGAGAATAGGTGTTGCAATCTGCAGCTCATCTTCCCGAGAAGAAGTTGTTTCTGACAACGTGCTTGGAAAGGGACTGAAGAGGCAGTTGAAGCTTACTGAACCGAGGTTTGAAGCTTTCGACTTGCCAGACTACGTGAAAAGTTTCACGATCGTGTTCACTTTGTTCACGGTCATATTGTTGACTCTGCATTTGTTCTTCACGGTGCCCGTGTTTACCATTTCAATTCTGCCCATAACGCTTGTGCTGATGTTTTTGTTTTCAATAATCGGTGGGCATCTACTGTACAAATCTCAATACCGCACAACGCTGTTAATGACGGCTGAAGGATTTGAACTGCACAAGGGAAACTCAAAAGTTAAGAAAAGCTGGGCAGACTTCAAAGACCTAGCAGTCCACATCACGTCCGGACGTGAAACTTACGTTCGGCTTTACGGTGAAAAAGAAACGTTTGACCTACCGCTGTCAAGAATTGGAATTTCAAGGAAAGAAGCATACAACGCCATCAGACAGTCAATCAGACGAAAAAGAAACGGCTCATCCGACTAGCGGAGTTTCAACTGCGGTGTTCCACCAAGGCTTGTCCCACTTCTTATCAACCTTAGGCAGATAGCCAAGCAACTCGTTTACCCTACCAGTAACTGTTGCAACTTCACTTTGCTTCAGCCACTTACCTAAAAGCTCAGTTCTGTCAGCCAAGTTTCGCAGGTTAAGAGTGGCAGTTAAAGCCAACTTTTTGTCCTTCTCCAGAGCTTTCCGCATCTTCTCAGGGTTAATTTCTCCTTTTCCTGTGCCCAAAGAATGATCTATGAAGATTGCGCAAACGTCTTTCAAGTCTTTCTCTTCCATGCCGAGAACAACTTTGCCAGCTGAATACCAAGTGTAAGGCAAAACTCGGAATTCTTGTCCATGTTCTTCAAGCAAATGCAGGTCAGCCCTCGGATAATCCATGATAAACTGTGATTTTGACAGTATCAGACATTCTAATCCAACCGTGTACAAGTTTTCCCTGCAATTTCCAAAGGAGTCTTTAACCTCTATTTTGTGGCGCAGATCTATAGAATCGCAGAAAATGTCTAGAACAGTGACTGTTGGAAGACCTTCTTCAGTGATGTTGTTGATTGTTCTCACTCGGTACCTTTCGCCTTGTCTCATTGCGTTAAAAATTTTGTCGCTCTTGGTTTTGAAAAACTTGAACTGCGTTCCAAACGCCTTGTCCATGTTCATGAGAAGCTTGCAGAAGTTCGAACCTTGGTTTTTTGGAACTATGAAATCCACATCTTTTATGCTGCGTGTCAACGCCCCCTTCTCATTTGAATGTTTGCAGCATATTTTCATGGCAGCGCCGCCGAACAACAAAGCTGAGATGGGTTTGTTACTGATTTCTTTCTCGAACGCTTGTGGGTATCGCTTGTGCAGCTCATTTGCTTTTTGGGAAGCCCAAATTGTCACAATTGCGCTTCGCATTGGGAAATATCCTAAATCAATGTGCGAAGGCAAGCCTAATTCTTGAATCATCACGTCAAAATCTACAAGAGACGTTAAGGGTAAGTCGACTTCATGTTTTGTTCCGTCAAACTCTTCGTAGAGTATCGCCTTACCTGAAACACCCGCTGCGCTTGTATCGTTTTTGTCTTTCAAACCCTTTTCCTCAGCAACGTCATTTCGCCAAGCCGATTGCACATTGATAGACTAACGAAAATTGACGCGACAACTATTTAAATCTAAACAACTAACGAAACAAGATAATTCTGAATGCACATCTTGTTCCTATGTGGAGAGAACGAGGGCAGAAAGGAGGTCAAATCCACCTGTGCTCCTACAGTTCGTTTCTGCACATCAATCTCCTTTAGAAAAATGAAACAGACGCTCATTAACTGCTTCCACAGGTCAGTGTTTTCGACTTACCCTTCTACTGGCTTGGAAGAGTAGGATAACACCTGTCGACGCAGCTGCAATGCCTAGAATCTGTGCTTGCTCAAGACTTTCTCTCAAAAGGACTGCAGAGAACAGTGCGGCGGACAGTGGTTCTATCACTGAGAGGATGCTTCCTTTTGAAGCCTTAACATACTTCAAAGCGTGGGAATACAGTAGGTAAGCTAGAAGAGACGGCACCCAAGCTATTGCAAGAACCAGCAACCAGAACTGCAGAGGAAAAGCCACTATCTGAGGAAGAGAAAAAGAAATAGCAGGTGCTAAGGCTAAGGCACCCACGCCGTCGCCGTAGACTGTCAGAGTCCAACTTGAATACTTGTTTCTCAACTTCTTAGTCATCATGAAATAAAGGACAAACAACAGACTGGAAAGCAATCCGAAAACTGTTCCAGGCAGATTAATGTTTAATAAAGTGACATCATAGATTTTCGAAACAAGTGCAACTCCCAGAAATGTCAACACGATTGCTAACAATTCTCGAAAAGAAGCCTTTTCCTTGAGAAAAAACCAAGCAGAGAGCGTCACAAAAGCAGGATAGGTGTAGAAAAGCACTGCTGCCACTGTGGCTGTTGTAAGATCAACAGCATAGAAATAAGCAACTCTTTGAAGAGCAACGGCAAACAGTCCGAAAACCAAAAAGGCAAAAACGTCGGTTTTCTGAATTTTCAAAGAGTCCCTTCTAATCAACATGAGAACAGTCAACAAGGTTGAAAAACTGATGACAAGCCTCAAAGCAATCAATGTTTCTGGAAGAATCCCGTATGCAAAAGACAGTTTTGCCAAGACGCCCATGGTTCCCCACAGAATCGACGCTGCAACAATTAGAACGTAGCCATGACTCTCCTTCAAAGGTTTCCCAAGAGCACTCATAAACTATACTGCCTGATCTTGCTTCTCTTTAAAGCTTCACCGAGAATTATAAAATCTTCGCAATAGAAGTGTTTACATAGATATACTTACCGTGCTTAATCAGATTTCGTAAACTGAAGGAAAAAATTGCGATCTATTTATTTCTAAGTTCCAAACATATCTAGTTCTGGAAACGTGTCTGCTGCTCTTTCATTGTCGTAATGCTTCACATGCGGGCTTTTGCAGTAGACAAACTGCAATAAGACACGCAACAATAGATACATAGCGTCCAACCAAATAGAAGACATGTTTACTTACCAAGTAAATAGGGTAAGGCGTTGGAGAGTGAAGTATATATGTCAGTTTGTAATCCTAGAAAATCTGACATTTTATGAGGAGAGAATTCCATGGGT
>JADDYB010000161.1_pt1 | contig 20281 bp, 23 predicted proteins | sample 8641941 | NCBI WGS metagenome assembly JADDYB01 (sample SAMN16275377, study PRJNA637457) | freshwater sediment metagenome | isolation source: Lake Kineret sediment | place: Israel: Lake Kineret | collected 2013
GCTATTTTAAAAGAACATTTCGCCGCCGAGGGTTTAAGAGAAGCATTAGCGGGCATAACACTTAGTTTTTCTTTAGAACACGTGCCAAGACTAGTTCATGACCAAGTTACTATTGGAAGAGACGTCTATAGCGCCCAATCATGGAGATACGTGACGATGCATATTGAAGAAGGAGATGTTAGTAGAATTCATCTACCTGAGTGTTTGAAAAACACCAAACTCGAAAAACAATTTTTTGATTTAGCCGCCCTCTCAATTTCTGCCTATAATCGGATGGTCGAAATTGGTATTCCTCCGGAAGATGCCCGCTATGTTTATCTTTGGTCGTTTGACTCTAATATTGTTGTTACCCTTCAAGGTCCAAAACTGGTCGATTTTGCCATCGACAATTTAAATTCTCCTTATCAAATAATCAGATCAACTACCGATGAAGTCATTAAAACATTCGGCGAAGAATTTCCAGAAACAGCTGGTAATCTAAGACAGGTAGCGATGAGAGAGGGTATTAGTATCGAAGACAGAATGAGAATTGAGGAGATGCGGGCCACTTCTTTACATGGATATGGTGATGAGATTGTTATCCATCCTTTGAGTATCGATCCAACCAAAAGGGCAGCGGTGGCCGCTAGAACTTGCTATCAAGAACTACCTCCATCAGAATTTGCAGACAGTTTAGCAAAAGAAACACAAGAGAGAATTTTAAGTCAAACTATTTCCTCAGGACACACTTCTGTCGTTGAACACCCCCATTTTCTAATTCAGTCTGCCATGAGTGAAGCAAGTTTACAGCAGATTAGGCGCCAGCGAATTCCGGTTCAAAGAGCCCTGGCGGTGTGGTTAGTTGCTCAAGAATATCCAGTTGTTCTTCCCCCTTCAACTCAATTAAATGAAGAGGCGCAAGAGTTATATCTTAATGTTTGGAAAGCCTCAAGGGATTTTATAAACGAAGGCATTAAACTCGGTCTTCCTGCTCCCGAATTAGATCACGCTGTTATCGTGGGTATTAAAGTGCCATTATTTTTAGTAACCAACGTTACCGACTTACTTCACATCGGTAGAAGGAGGCTTTGTCAGAGAGCTCAATGGGAAAGTCGTGATTGGATGTATCAAGTGGCCGAAGTCCTAATAAAAAATTGGCCAGTATTATTTGAAAGTCTTGGACCGAATTGCTATCAGGGAAAATGTCAAGAAAAAAAATGTTGCGGTCACCCAGAGATTTATCGCGATTGGAGAAAAACTATTTCCTAAGTATTTTTCCTAGTTGACAAATAGTTTTTTTTCATGGTATCCCTTTTAGGGAGTAGAGATCTCCTTCACCTTTTCTTTCTGCCCGGAAGGGAGTTTGATTAAAGATGGTTGCTGATGCCGAGTTCTCAAGAGGAAAATTTGGTTTACTTGAGGCAGAGACATTTGTCAATAGAAAAGAATTTTTAACTGAATTTTCAGATTTTGTTGCGGGAATGAATAGGGCAGAAGAATATTTAAAAGCGGGCGGAGAAGGGAAAAGGGTAGTTGATTGGGCGGACTCCTTGTTAGAAAATCTATATTTTACTCCTCAAGAAAGAGAGCTTTTTGAAAGAACCTTTAATTTATTTTCAATTAAACATTCATTACCTCCTTTTTCAGATTTTCCTGAAGCAGCTAATTTTTTAAGAGGAAAAGGTCGTCAAGAGCGTTCGATTGAAATCGGAGGACCAATCGCCGTAAGTAAAACTCAGTTGGGAAAATTTTTGGCTGACCAGATTGGAGCACGGTGGTTTGCTGAGGGGTTTGAACCGGCTACCAATCCTTTTTGTGAGTCGTCATACTCTGATGATGACTTTTTACTTCGCTCTCAATTGAATTTCCTTCTCTCGAGTATTGAGGCAGGACTTAACGGAAAGTTTTTTCAGGGTCGGTGGGTTCGCGATTCTTCATCTTGGTCAGACATCCATGTTTTTATGGAGTGGAAGTATCGACTGGGCCAGGTCAATCTGGAAGAGTACAAAACCTACATGAAATTGGTTAACCTTCTTGACCCCCTAATTACCAAGCCTGATCTTTTGATTATGTTAATGCCCAATTCTCTTGACAGCTTATGGACAGGATTTCAGAAAAGGATTGAAGCAGAACCAGAAGTGCGCCAAATGGAACGAGCGATAACCAAAGAAGACCTTAATGTTCAAATCAAAGCCACAAGGGAGGCAATAGAAGTTTTGGAAGAAAAAGGGATTAATGTTTTGGCGATTGAGGTAGATCCAGTTGAGATCTATCAACGACCAGATCTGAGGTATGCCACGGTTTACCGGATAAGAGAAAATTTGGGAATTTTAAAAGAATTTTTAATTCGTGATCCCCGTGTAGTTGCTCAAGAAATAGTGAAGATTTTTGCCTCAGATCAAGAACCCCAGGTAGTGATTATTCACGGTAAGAGCATGTTTACCGGAAAAACCAGCGCCTGCAATGAAGTCGCCGAGATAATTGGACCTGAAAAGGTGCTTGCTTTTCAGCCCTTAGCAGCAATTCGTTATGGAGATGAACATATGAATTACATGATCGATCGTGATGGGAGAAAAACACCAGGAATAACAATTAAGAGCAATCGATTATCAGATATCGTTGAATTAATTGACAAGGAGGGAATTACACCAACAGATAAGTCTATTATTTTTATTGATGAGTTGATGCTTTTTGTAGAGTCCGATAAGGAAGAGGCGCTGAAGACAATCGAAGAGCTTCGTTCACGCGGTTTTCGTGTGGTCACCAATGGTCTGACTTATACTTTTCAAGAATTACCCTTTACCTTTATGCATGAATTATTAGAGGAGACTTTAAGAAATCAAAATTGGCACTCTTTCGAAATGGGCACGAGGTGTAAGTATTGCGAAAAACCAGCTCGGGGGGCGAGACGACTTAAATCTGACAGCTCAACCGCTGAATTTTCTGATCAGGCTTATGAGGCAGGAGAACATTATGAACCGGTCTGTTGCGAAGAACACCCAAGCTGTGTTAATCAACCAATTAACTTCCAAAGATTACCCTTACCAACAAAAGTTATTTGAACTTAATTATTTTTCCCCATTGACAAAGAAGATTTTTTCATGGTATTTCTTATACAGGGCAGGAAATCCTCCTGAATTTCTTTATGAAACTTAATCCTTATCCTGGGTTATTTATTGATATTGAAGGCCTCGATGGTGCTGGTTGTGCCACTCAAGTGAGAAGAATTGGTCAGGCTTTGATAAAAGAAAAGGTGAAGGTTTACTTAACTAAGGAGCCGACCAAAGGCCCGATTGGGAAATTAGTCAAAGCCGCTTTAAAAGGCGAATTCAACAGTCTTCCTCCGGCTTCAATTCAACTCCTCTTTGCCGCTGACCGGGGCAGGCATTTAAATGATGAAATTATTCCCCGATTGGAAAAAGACGAGTTGGTGATTACCGACCGTTATTTATGGTCTTCGGTCGCTTTTGGCTCGATTAATCTTTCCAAAGAATGGCTTATTAATCTTAATCAGGAGTTTTTTCTGCCTGATGTCTCGATTTTAATTGATGTTAGTCCAGAAGAATGTTTGCGAAGAACCAGAAAGGAAAAGATAGGAATTGAACTTTTTAAAGAAAGAGAAGAATTGGAGAGCGCTTGGGAAACCTATCACTTCCTGGTCAACAAATATCCTTTTTATCTTTATGTCGTCAATGGCGAACGGCCCCCAGACGAAATTACCGAGGATATTTTGAAATTGATTAAAAGAAGAGGGAAGTTCAGGAAGGTGAAGTAGTGAGTGTGGTAAAATCAGAAAGGAATGAAAAAGGGAAAATTCATTGTTTTAGAAGGGACCGATGGAAGCGGCAAAGCAACACAATTAAAGCTTTTAGTAGACTTCTTGAAAACTCAGGGCTACAAAGTGAAACAAGTTGATTTTCCTCAATATTACACTTCATTTTTCGGGAAGTTAGTCGGCCGTTTTTTAAAGGGAGAATTTGGAGGTATTGACGAAGTAAGTCCCTATTTAGCCAGTTTAACTTATGCCGGAGATCGATTTGAGGCTAAGGAGCGAATTAGGAAGTGGCTTGATCAAGGTAAGTTTGTTGTTTCTAATCGTTATGTTGGCTCGAATATGGCCCATCAAACAGCTAAATTGCCTAGGGGCGAGCAAATATTTTTTTTGCGCTTCTTAGAAAAAATGGAATATGAGGTTTTTAAGGTTCCAAAAGAGGATATTGTTATATTTCCCTATTTGCCAGTAAGTATTGGGCAAAGGTTGGTCGATAATAAAGGAAAAAGAAAATATATCGGTGGAAAAAAACGCGACATCCATGAGGCAGATCTTTCTCATCAAAAGAAGGCCTCTGAGGTGTACTTACGGTTAGTGAAAAAATATCCTCATTGGGCGAAGATTGACTGTTGTGATCGAAAGGGAAATTTGCGGAAGCCAGAAGAAATCCATAAACTGGTTTGTCGGGTTCTCAGAAAAAGGAAGATAATTTAGGTTAATTCTGCTATAATATTCCCAATGGATATGGTTGTCGAGTGCGTTCCGAACTTCTCGGAAGGCAGGCGCCCCGAAATCATCAAAAAAATTGCAGCCGCTGCCAGTCGCTACAAAAGAGTTAAAGTTTTGGATATTGAGTGGGACCGAGACCATAATCGCTCCTTAGTCACTTTAGTGGGCGATCCCAAACAAATGCTTGATGCGGTTTTCCGGATGATTCGGGTGGCGACTCGGTTAATTGACATGGAGAAGCATCAAGGTGAACATCCCCGAATTGGCGCCACTGATGTCGTGCCCTTTATCCCCGTATCCGGTTTGACCATGGATCAGTGCGTCCGAATGGCAAAAACCCTCGGTCGCTGGGTATCGAGAGAATTAAGAATCCCGGTTTATTTATATGAAGCGGCGGCGAATCGGCGCGATCGGGTTAATTTGGCTGATGTTCGTCAGGGTCAATATGAAGGTTTGAAAGAAGAAATTGGCTCCAACCCTAAACGCAAGCCTGACTTTGGTTCGGCGAAGATGCATCCGACCGCCGGGGCAATTGTCATCGGCGCGAGAAATTTTTTGATTGCTTACAACGTTAATTTGGATACAAAAAATGTCAAAATTGCTAAAGAGATTGCGAGAGTGGTCAGAGAAAAAGATGGTGGTTTTCCGGCCGTGAAAGCGATGGGGTTTGAAATTAAAGATAAAGGTTACACCCAAGTTTCGATGAATCTTTGTGATTATGAGAAGACGAACATGGGAGAGGTTTTTGAGAAGATTAGAGAAGAGGCGGAAAAGAAAAAAGTTAAAATTCTTAATTCAGAGATTTATGGTTTGGTTCCCCTAGAAGCGATGGTGAATCTTGTGCAACACACCCTTCAATCACCTGATTTTAAATCTTCCCAGATTTTAGAAACCAAGATTTGGGAGTAAACTTTCAAAATGCAGATTAAAGAGCAAAAAATTAAAGATTTTCTTAATGATTTGGCGAGTAAACAGCCGACTCCTGGAGGTGGGGCGACGGCGGCCCTGGCAGGAGCGATGGCGGCTGCACTCGTGGGCATGGTGACAAGACTAAGTGCGGATAAGAAGGAAGATTTTAAAAAGATTGAAGAAAAAGCAGAGAAATTAAGGAAAGAACTTCTTTCTTTGGCGGATGAGGATTGTCAGGCGTTTGAAAGGGTGATGGAAGCCTACCGAACTAAAAAGGAAGAACCTGGAAGATTAAGAAAAATTCAGAAGGCTTTGGAAGAAGCGTCTCAAGTGCCATTAGAAACCGCCGAAAAATCAGTGGCGGTGGTAAGATTAGCCGGCTATTGCGTCCGAGAAGGCAATCAAAACGCAATTTCTGACGCCAGGGTGGCGATCGAGTTAGCGACCGCCGGGGTTTATGGTGCCTTAGAAAACGTCCGGATAAATTTAGAAAGTATTAAAGATTCAAAGTTTGGCGAAGAGATGAAAAAAAAGATGGATGACCTGCTTGAGTGTGAGGACTTGAAAGCAGGCTGAAAATTTGGTAGACTTATTCCAATTACGCACACTTGATTAACCTCCTGAGGCTACAAATCAGGTGGAGGAAAAAGGAGGATTTGTTTTTTCCATGGCAGTAAAAATTAATTTAAAAGACTTGCTTGAAGCCGGGTGTCATTTTGGTCACCAGTCAAGTCGGTGGAATCCTAAAATGAAGCCTTATATTTTTACCGCTCGAGATGGCGTCCATGTTTTCGATTTAGCGAAAACAAAGGAAAGTTTAGAAGCGGCAATGGACTATGTCAAAGAAATTACTCGAGAAGGGAAAATAATTGTTTTCGTGGGCACCAAGAGACAAGCGAAAGAGGTGATTAAGAAGGTGGCGCAGTCAGTGGGCATGCCATATGTTAGTGAGCGCTGGTTAGGAGGGACGTTTACTAATTGGGAGCAAATCAAAGGAAGAATCGGGCGGCTGAAAGATTTGAAGGAGAAAAGAGAAAAAGGAGAATTTAATAAATTCACTAAAAAGGAAAGGCTTTTGATTGACCGAGAAATTTCTCGCTTGGAAAAACTTTTTGGTGGGATTGATGAACTTGAGGATTTGCCCGAAGCCATCTTCGTGGTGGACACAAAAAGAGAACTGTCGGCGGTAAGGGAAGCTAATAAGAGAGACATTAAAGTTGTCGGTTTAGTTGATACCAATTCCGACCCAGATTTGGTAGACTATGTGATACCAGCCAATGATGATGCGGCTAAATCAATTGAATTAATTGTGAGGAAGATTGGCGAAGCGGTAAAAAGTCTGCCCAAGAAGAGTTCTAAGAAAAAAGAACTCCCCTCCGCTGAAGCTACAGGGGGCAAGGAAAAATGACGAAAGTAACGATTAAGGAAGTCAAAAAATTAAGGGAGAAGACCGGCGCACCGGTGATCGAGTGTCGGAATGCTCTTGGGGTTGCCAACGGTGATGAGAAAAAAGCGATTGAAATTCTTCGGAAAAAAGGACTAGAAAGAGCGGCGAAGAAAAAAGAGCGGGAGACTAAAGCCGGCGTTGTCGCTAGTTACATCCATGCCGACCAGACTAAGGGAGCGACGGTCATCCTCTCGACCGAGACTGATTTTGTCGCTCGCCATCCGGACTTTCAAAAATTAGCTCAAGAAATTGCCATGCAGGTGACGGCGATGGAGCCAAAAGACGTCAAAGAATTACTCAAACAGAATTGGATTCGAGATGACCAAAAAACCATCCAAGCCTTGATTGATGAATCAATTGCCAAGTTTGGGGAAAATATTAAAGTTGAGGAGTTTAAACGCTTCGCCGTCTAATTATGGAAGTCGATGACATCAAACCGAGAATGGAGAAATCTCTCGACTTTCTTCGTCAAGAAATGGCGAGTTTACGAACAGATCGAGCCGCACCCTCTATCTTAGAAAATTTAACTTGTGAGGTTTATGGCGGCAGTCAAAGATTGAAGTTAGTGGAATTAGGGACGATTACGGCGCCTGACCCAAGAACAATTACCTTCCAACCCTGGGATGCTTCGATTATTGGTGAAGTGCGGCAGTCAATTATGAAGACCGACATTGGTTTAACGCCGATTATTGATGGTGAAGTTATCAGGATGGCGGTGCCACCCTTGTCCCAGGAAAGACGGCAAGAATTCCTCAAACTTTTAAGTAAATTAATGGAAAACGTCCGTACCAGCATCCGGATGATTAGAAGGGATAAGATGCTTGAGATTAAGAGGGCTTTTGAAGAAAAGACAATCGGTGAAGATGAAAAATTCCGCGCCGAACAGGAGCTTCAAAAAATCACCGACGAATTCACCGAGAAAGTTGAAGAAATGGGAAAGAAAAAAGAAGAAGAATTAACAACGGTTTAATTATTTAAAGTGATATTAACCACGATTGTTTTCATTTTTATTTTAAGTATCCTCGTTTTTGTTCACGAGTTTGGTCATTTCGTTGTTGCCAAAAAAGCGGGGATGAAAATCGAGGAGTTCGGTTTTGGTTATCCACCAAGAATTTGGGCCAAGAAAGTTGGCGAAACGATTTATTCCATTAATGCCTTACCAGTTGGCGGTTTCGTCAAGATTTTAGGAGAAGAATTGGGAGAGGCAGTGTCAAAAGAGGATGAGAAAAAGACTTTTTACTGCAAATCGAAAAAGGCACGAACCGCGGTTCTTCTGGCGGGCGTTTTGATGAACTTTTTTTTAGCCGTGGTCGCATTTTCCATCATCTATACCCAGATAGGAATTCCGACAAAAACGGACCAGGTGGCGATTATTGGCGTCGCTGAAAATTCACCGGCGGGCTTGGCAGGAATCAAAGAAAATGATGTCGTCATTAAAGTTGATGGCCAAGAAATTAAAGATAATGAAGCCTTTATTCGGTTGACCAATGAAGAAGCGGGTGAAGAAATGTTAATTGAAGTCGAAAGAGAGGAAGAAAAGTTAACTTTTTCTGTTACTCCTCGAAAGAATCCTCCCGAAGGCGAGGGTGCTTTAGGGGTCGTGATTTCCCAAATGGAGATGAAATTCTATCCTTTTTGGCAGATGCCGATTCGGGGTTCGATTGAGGGTTTTAAAGAAGCATTTGCCTGGATTCGTTTGGTCTTAGAATTTGTGGCGGGAATGGTGGGTCGCTTGTTTGCTGGTGAGGTTCCCAGGGACGTGGCTGGTCCGGTCGGCATCTTTCAGATTACCGGTCGGGCGGTCGAGGGCGGCTCTCTGGCGATTCTTCAGTTTTTAGGTATTCTTTCGGTGAATTTAATGGTTCTCAATATTCTCCCTTTTCCGGCTTTGGATGGAGGAAGGTTGGTCTTTATCGGCTATGAGGCGGTGACCGGCCGAAGGCCAAAAGCCTCGATCGAGCGCTGGATTAATACGTTCGGGATGATTGCCTTATTGCTTTTGCTTTTTTTGGTCACTGTTAACGATGTGGCTCGGATAATTGAAACTAGTAGTTTCCTCTCTCGCCTTGCTCCTTTGAGGAACCTTTTTCCCTTCTAACCAGAATCGAGCCTGATTTGCTTATTCAAACCAGGGTGAAGTATAATCTTTTCAATGCGTTATTCGAAATTGTTTGGAAAAGCCCTACGACGGGCACTTCGAGAAACAGAGGCGATTAGTCATAAGCTTCTAATTAGGGGTGGGTTTATAGACCGCCAGATAGCGGCGGGGATTTATTCCTTTCTACCTCTTGGTTGGCGAGTCCATGAAAAAATCGCCAAGATTATTCGAGAAGAGATGAATGCTATTGGTGGACAGGAAATTTTTTTACCCACTCTCCAACCGAAAGAACTTTGGGAAAGATCGGATCGCTGGGACAAGATGGAGCCGCCTCTCTTAAAATTAAAAGACCGACACCAAAAGGAATTTGCTTTAGGGCCAACCCATGAGGAGGTCATGACCGATTTAGCCGCTCGCCTGGTCAAGTCCTATCGCGATTTACCTCTTTATCTTTATCAGATTCAGAATAAGTTTCGTAATGAAATGCGCTCCACTGGCGGACTACTTCGGGTGAGAGAGTTCATGATGAAGGACCTCTATTCTTTCCATGAGAACGAAGAGGACCTAGATGATTATTATCAAAAAGTTTATCAAGCTTATTTGAAGATTTTTAAGCGTTGCGGTTTTGAAGCTTTGGCAGTTGAAGCCGAGAGTGGCGCTATTGGTGGCGAATATTGTCACGAATTTATGATGGCTTGTTCGACTGGAGAAAACAAAATTGTTGCTTGCGAAAAATGTCATTGGGCGGCGAACTTTGATGTTGTTGGCGAAAAGGAAAAATGTCCTCAATGTGGCAGTAAAACTAAGGTTGTTAGAGGAATTGAAAATGGCCACATTTTTAAACTGGGAACAGATTATTCAAAAAAGATGGAAGCCTACTTTGTTGACCGCCTAGGTAAGAAAAAACCAATTGTCATGGGATGTTATGGTATTGGTTTGGGAAGACTGATGGCGACGGTGGTTGAAGCTAGTCATGATACAAAAGGCATCATCTGGCCTAAGAACGTGGCGCCGTTTGATGTTAATTTGGTTTTAGTTGATGTTTCGAGGAAAAAATTTGCTGATGAGGTTTATGAGAAACTTCAGCAGTCAGGAATTGAGGTTCTTTATGATGATCGGGAAGATGTTTCGGCAGGAGTGAAGTTTGCCGACGCGGATTTAATCGGTATTCCCGTTCGCCTGGTAGTTTCTGAAAAAGCTGGCGGTAAACTTGAATGGAAGAATCGTGACAAAGAAAAAATAAACCTTTTAAGTCTTGAAGAAACTATTAACCGTTTGGCTAAAGAAAGCACTTAGCAAAAATCAAAATTCTAATTAAACTATAAGCTTGCTTTTAGGTTCAAAAATGAACCGACAAAATCGATTTCTAGCCTAGGCAGAAATTATGATAAGACTGTTTGAAGAAGAACCGAAAAATCTCACCGAGAAAATATTGCGTCTTTTAGCCGCGGGGGCGGTTCTACCAGCAATTTTAATTATGCCAGGTATGGGTCGGCTGTTCGTTGGCAAGAAGAGCACTTGGCACAAATTTGATCAAAAGAAGCTTAAGCCTAGGGTAAAAAATCTTCTCAAAAGAAAATTAGTGGCCGTCAGAGAGGAGAACGACGAGATGGTGATAAAGTTGACAGATAAGGGAAAAACGACTCTTTTAAGGTTTGACCTTGATAAGATGAAGATTAAAAAACCTTTTTCTTGGGATGGTAAATGGCGTTTAATTATTTTTGACATTCCCAATGAAAAGAAGCAAGCGAGGGAGTTATTTAGAGCAAAGTTAAAACAGCTTGAGTTTTATCCGCTACAAAAAAGCGTCTTTTTAATCCCTTATCCCTGTCTGGCCGAAATTGAATTTTTACGCCAAGTATTAGAAATAGGGGAGCATGTCCGAATCCTAGTAGTGGAGAAACTTGAAGGCGAAAAGCTCTTCAAGCAACACTTCGGGTTATAATCTCCTTAAAAATTGGATAAACTAAGGTTTTCAGAACGATTATCGAGAGGTGAAAAAATATTATAAGCCTCAACTTAGCTTCGATATTAGGTATTAGATTTACAATTTCGGCGTAGGCAGAAATTATGTCGGGTGTAAAAATGTAATAACTCCGATAGCATTGACCACCTTGACTTAGAATGATATAGTAATAAGAACGTCAAAAAACAGTGGTCAGGCCCGCCAAATTTAGGCGGGTAAAAAGTGCCCTTGGATGAAAAAAAGACGACCCAAAATAGTGGTTATTGGCGGCGGCACAGGGACCTATCAAGTTTTGGTAGGCCTGAAAAAATATCCGGTTGATTTGACCGCGGTGGTGGCAACTTCTGACTCTGGTGGCTCTTCTGGTCGTCTTCGCCAAGAGCTGGGTATTTTACCTCCTGGTGATATTCGTCGGGCTCTCGTCGCTTTGTCCAATTTACCGATTTCTAAAAAGACTTTAGCCGAGCTTTTTGAATTTCGTTTTAATAACGGCCCTTCGGCAAGCCCTTCGACCACGAGCTCAGGACCGAGTGGCTCAGGGCTAGCCGGCCATTCAGTCGGTAATCTCCTTTTGGCGGCTTTAACTCAAATTACTGGTCGGCCGGATTTAGCCATTGCCGAGGCGGAGAGAATCATGGACGTCTCTGGTCATGTTTTACCGGTGACTCTTGATGACATTCATCTTCACGGCGTTTTAAAAGACGGCACGGTCGTTCATGGAGAGACGGATATTGACGTCAGGCGGATTAGACCCGAAGTGCCTTTACAAGAGGTCTTTCTTAGTCCTGAAGGAAGAGTCTTTTCCAAAACAAGGAAAGCGATTTTGAAGGCAGACCTGATTATTTTAGGGCCGGGTGATCTTTTTACCAGTCTCATTCCTAATTTACTGGTCAAAGGGGTAAACCAGGCGATTGAAAAGTCTCAAGGAAAATTAGTTTTTGTGGTCGGTTTGATGACTAAGCATGGCGAAACTGATGATTATCAAGTCTCTGATTTTGTCAGAGAGATTAAAAATTATCTTGGCCCGGCTTCAAAGAAGCTAGAAACCATCATTGTTAATAATAAATTGAGATTACCCATTTCCACTTCTCGTTGGTATGCTAAATACAAATCAAAACCAGTTAGACTGAACGGAAAGAAGCTAGCCAAAATCAAAATTGTTTCCCGGGCATTGGTTGATGGCGGGAAATTAATCCGCCATGATCCTGACAAGTTGGCCCAAGTTCTTGTTAAACTTTTGGAAAAAGGTTAAACTTCTTTTTGATGAATAAAATCATTGTCACCCACTTTAATCCTGACCTCGATGCGGCGGTCGCGGTTTGGTTAATCAAAAGGTTTCTTCATGGTTGGAAAGAAGCAGAAGTGAAATTCTTACCCCCCGGAAAGTACACGATTGACGATCGACCGGTTGATTCTGACCCCAATGTTCTTTATGTGGATATGGGTTCGGGGAAATTTGATCATCACCAGACAAATGATTTTATCTGTGCCGCCAGTTTAGTTTGGGAGGAGATTAAAAAAGAAACCGGCAGGGAAGACGAGGCGATTGAGCGCTTGGTGGAGATTGTTAACCAAGTAGATCACGCTCATGACTTAATCTGGCCGGAAGCGGATAATGACCGTTACGAGCTAATGCTCCATATGGTTTTAGAAGGTTTTAAGCGGGTAGGGAGTGAGGAGGAAACCAGTCAAAGGATTATTGATTTTGGGATGAAGGCTTTAGATGGGGGACTAAAAATTCTTCAGGAAAAGGTCAAGGCAGAAAAGGAATTAGAAAAGGGAGAAAAGTTCGAGACGCGTTGGGGAAAGGCAATCGCTTTGGAAACAAGAAATGATGGGGTGCTCTTTTTGGGCGAGAAAAAAGGTTATTGTTTAGTCGCTCGGCTGGATACAAAAAATAGTCACCTTAAAATTTATGCCCGCTGGGATAAAAAAGTTGACCTGACTAAAGCTTACGAGGAGTTTAAGAAGAAAGACCCCGAACCCAAATGGTTCTTACATATTTCTAAAGCGATTCTCATGAATGGCACCTTAAGCCAGCCTGATTACAAAGCGACTAAACTTTCTCTAGAAGAGATTATTGAAATTTTAAAGAAAGCTTAATTTCTTCGAAAACCATTTTTTGGTCCTTGTCAAAAGTTTTTGGAAAAACTATAATGGCAATTGTGATGTTTGATGAATGATTGCCTTTTTTGCAAAATAAGTAAAGGTGAAATTCCAACTGACTTTGTTTATCAAGATGAAGATTTTGTTGCTTTCAAAGATACTAACCCAAAGGCTCCGGTTCATATTTTAATCGTCACCAAAAAGCACCTCTCCAGTCTTAATGAAGCGGAGGAAGAAGATAAAGCGCTTTTAGGGAAAGGCTTACTCATGGCTAAAGAGATTGCCCAGAAGCAAGGAGTTGCCAAAAGCGGTTATCGAATCGGAATTAATTGCGGCAAGGAAGCAGGACAGGAAGTTTTTCATTTACACATTCATCTTATGGGTGGATGGAAAAAGGAAAAAGCCATTCAACAGAAAGGAGAGTGATATGAATCAATGGCGACCGTTGTTAGGAAGAGATCGGGACAATCCGACGATTCTCTTATTGCCCAGTTCAGGAAAAAAATTTTGAATGAAGATATTATTGGTGAGATTAAGCAAAGAGAATATTACACCAAACCTTCAAGAAAAAAATACGAACGGGAAAAAATTCTCAAGAAACTAAAAAAAAGAAAGTGGCAACCAAGGACGACCAGATGAGTGAGCTTTTGGAAAAAATCAAGAACGACTTAAATCAGGCCTTAAAAGCCAAAAAAGCCGATGAGGTGGCGGTTTTGCGTTTCCTTCTTGCTGATCTCCACAATCGAGAAATCGCCCTTCGACAGCCTTCGACCCGAGCTCAGGCCGAGGGTGCTCAGGGTAAAATAACAGACGAAGAAGTAATTGCCGTTATCAGGAAACAAGTGAAGCAGGGGAAAGAGGCGATTGCAGAATTTCAGCAAGGAAAACGAGAGGATTTGGCCCAGAAAGAGAGCAATGAAATCGAGATTTTGAGTAAATACTTGCCCCAGATGATGGCGGCTGAAGAGATTGAAAAAATTATTCAATCTTCAATCGAAAAAACCGGGGCCAAATCCGCCCAAGATTTCGGCAAGGTCATGGGAGAGGTTATGAAGGAGTTAGGGGGGAAAGCGGAGGGGGCGGAAGTGGCAAAATTGGTTAAGGCTAAGTTAGCTTAAAATCCTGCTCAGTATTTTTTTGATTCTTTTGGAGTTTTAATTTTGAGATTTATTTGGAATTTGTAATTTGAAATTTGGAATTTTTTTAAAGTTGATATGGTTTGATAATGTTAAGATGTGCTTGACAAATTTTCATGATTTCCGTTTTAATTACTTCAGAATCACATTATCAATTTGAGCGAGCCAAAATAAGGCAGGCAATTATCCGCCTTCTCAAAAACGAAAAACTTAATGATGTTGAGGTCAGCTTAGCGGTGGTTGGCAGCCGCAAAATTAAGCAGCTGAATCTACAGTATCGTAAAGTAGACGAAGTGACCGATGTTTTGTCTTTTTCTTTGGAAGAGGCGCGAGGGCCAAACGGCCAACTTAGATTGGGAGACATTGTTCTCTGTTATCCAGTCGCTCGAGAACAAGCGAGAATAGAAAATAAATTGGTAGTTGATAAAATGATTGAATTAGTAGAACATGGCTTGAAGCATCTTTTAGGTGAGCATCATGACGAGTGATTTTACCGCTAAATATCGACCGCAGAAGATTGAAGAACTTGATTTAATTAGTATTCGAGAAGGTTTAGGAAAAGTTTTAAAATCAGGTAAAATTCCTCATGCTTTTTTGTTTGCTGGGCCCAGAGGAATTGGAAAGACGTCCGCAGCGCGAATCATTGCCAAGGCAATCAATTGTCTAAAACAAACAACAAACAACAAAGAACAAAAAGTTCACCCCGAGAGTTTATCTCGAGGGGAGCCTTGTAACCAGTGTGATCAGTGTTTGTCAATCACCGCTGGAAACAATATCGATGTTCTAGAAATTGATGCCGCTTCTAATCGGGGGATTGATGATATCCGCGAATTAAGGGAAAAAATTAAACTCGCTCCTGCCAGAGCTCAGTATAAAGTTTATATTATTGATGAAGTTCACATGTTAACCACCGAGGCTTTTAATGCCTTGCTGAAAACTTTAGAAGAGCCGCCAGAACACGCCATTTTCATCCTTTGTACGACCGCGCCCGAGAAGTTACCCGAGACCATTATTTCCCGTTGTCTGCGGTTTAATTTCAAGCGACCGACGATTAAGGAAATTACAGAAAAATTAGAAAAGATTGTTAAAGAAGAAGAACTGAAGGTAGAGAAACAGGCGCTCATGGAAATTGCTCGGGGAGTGGATGGTAGTTTTCGAGACGCCAACAAAGTTCTTGAACAAGCTTCTTTTGAGTCGAAAGAAATTAATTTAGAGACGGTCAGGGAAGTTTTAGGCCAGGCGGTTGGTTTTGAGCCGAAAAAATTAATTGGTTTCTTAGCCAACCGAAAGATTAAGGAAGCGGTGGAGGAAATTAATCGATTGACAGAAGCAGGCGCGAATCTAAGATTTTATCTTGGGCAGCTGCTGGATGAATTGAGGGCTCTCCTCTTGAGAAATTATGGTCTTGAGATTGATGGTCAAGAAACCGAGGAGATTGATTTGAGTAATGGAGAGATTAAAGAGCTGATTCATTTATTCTCCAGAGCGGCCATCGAGCTGAAGGAAGCGGTTATTCCCCAACTGCCATTAGAAATGGCAGTGATTGAATGGGGAGAGCTAGAAAATGAAAAATTGAAAATGAAAAATGAAAAATGGGAGGAAAATGTCGTTATTGAAAAAAAGGTTGAGGTAGTGATTCCGGCAGAACCTCAGAAAAAATATTCTCCCCGCAAGATTGATTTATCAGAAGTTGAGCAAAAATGGCAGGAGGTGCTGACCTGTGTTAGACCCCAAAATCATTCGGTTGAAGCTTTATTAAGAGCGACTCGACCAAAATCAATTGCCGGCGAGGTCTTAACGATTGAAGTTTTTTATAAATTTCATAAAGACCGATTGGAGCAGGAAAAATGTCGCCGGATTGTTGAGGAGGCGGCTTCAACCGTTTTCCAGAGTTTAGTCAAAATAAAGTTTCTTTTAGGGGAAAGACCAAAAGTAGAGAAAAAAGTTGCACCCATTATGAAACAGACTCAAGAACCAGCCGTTGTGGCTACTCCGGGGAATGGTGAAACCACCGACCAAGACATCATAGAAGTCGCCAAGGAAATATTTTCAGGAAGCATTGAATAGTTGACTCTTCATTGGAAATAGTTTATTCTTCTTTAGAATATGTTTGATAAAGTAAAACAATTAGGTGAGCTGAAAAAGATGCGTGATCAGGCGATTCAGATGCAAAAAGCCTTGGCTCAAGAGAAGATTGAAGTGGAAGAACAAGGAATTAAAATCGTGATGACGGGCGATCAGCGGGTAGAAAAGATTGAAATTGATGGCGAAGAACAAAATTCCCTCAAGGATGTTCTGAACAAAGCGATCAAGAAATCCCAAGAAGTTGCTGCCCGCAAGCTTCAGGAAATGAGCGGCGGATTAGGTGGCTTATTGGGTCAATGAAAGCGAAAATTGGGATTATTGGTGGTTCAGGTTTTTACAAACTCCTCCAGAAACAGCACTTAATTACAGTTAGAACTCCTTACGGTAGGCCTTCAGACAAAATTGCCATTGGCGAGATTGGCAAGAAAAAGGTGGCTTTTCTTGCTCGTCATGGAAACAAGCATCAGTATCCGCCCCAGAGTGTTCCCTACAAAGCTAATCTTTGGGCTTTGAAAAAAATGGGTGTGGAAAGGATAATTGCCGTCACCGCTTGCGGCTCCCTTCAAAAGAAAATTAAGAGAGGTGATTTTGTTGTTCTCGACCAGTTTGTTGACCGGACCCGTGGTCGGGGAGACAGTTATTATGACGGTCCGGAAACGATTCATGTTTCCCTGGCTCATCCTTACTGTCAAGAAATTTCAAAGATTGCTTTTCAAGAGGGGAAAAGGTTAAAATTGCGAATTCATCCCAAAGGAACCTTGGTAATTATTGAAGGCCCGAGATATTCTACTTATGCGGAGTCCATCTGGTTTACCAAAATGGGTTGGGACGTGATTAATATGACTGGCTATCCCGAGGCAGTTTTAGCGCGAGAGTTAGAACTGTGTTATTCGGCCATTGCTTTGGCGACTGATTATGATGTGGGAGTGGTGGTTAAAGAGAAAATTGCGCCAGTAACTACTAAGGAGGTAATGGAGGTTTTTAAAGAGAACAACGAAAAAGCCCAAAAAATAGTCAAAGCAATTATTCAAAAAATTCCCCAGAAAAGAAGCTGTGATTGTGGTGAAGCCCTGAAATTTGCTAAAGTTAATTAATTATCATGTATTAATGCATGATAAAAAGGTCAATGACCAAATTAATAAATTTAAGAGACAGAATTTTTGATATCTCTGATTTTCCCGAAAAAGGAGTGGTTTTTCGAGATCTGACACCGTTATTATTAGACCCAGAATATTTTGCAGAGACAATCAGACAGATGGTTGAGGCGGCCAAAAAATTGAAGCCCGATGTTATTGTTGGTATTGACTCTCGAGGTTTTATTTTTGGACCGATAATTGCTTATCAGTTAGGGCTGGGATTCGTTCCGGCCAGAAAAGTTAATAAATTACTACCGAGAAAGACAGTTGAAGAAACTTATGTTTTGGAATATGGCACTGACGGAGTGAAGATGCATGCTGACTCGGTTAAGCCGGGTGACAGAGTAGTGATTATTGATGATTTGATAGCCACTGGCGGGACGGCGAAAGCGACAGCGAAGTTGGTTGAGAAGCTGGGAGGAAAGGTAGTGGCCTTTCAATTTCTTAATGAACTTTCTTATCTCAAGCCCCGCCAAAAACTTAAAGGTTACAGAGTGATTTCCTTAATTAAGTTTAGAAAGTGATCTTCTTCTGGTATAATTTTTCTTAATGATTCTGGCCAAGCCGATTAAAAGACTAATTGAGGCTTTTGAAAGATTGCCGGGAGTGGGACCGAAGACGGCCGCTCGGCTGACTTTTTACTTACTTCATGTGCCCCAATCAGAACTGGATGAATTTGCAGAAGCAACTAAAAACTTAAAACTAAAAACTGTTTTATGTTCAATTTGCCTTAATGTCGCCGAGAAGGATCCTTGTCCGATTTGCAGCGACACTAGTCGAGACAAAGGTCTGATTTGTGTGGTCGAACAGCCTTTGGACGTTTTGGCTTTGGAAAAAGCAGGGGATTATAAAGGCGTTTATCATGTTTTGCATGGCGCGATTAATCCCTTACAAAACATTGGTCCGGATGAATTACATATGAAAGAACTTTTCGAGAGAGTAAAAGGGCAGGAGAGCGCGGGAGTAAAAGAGGTGATTTTAGCGATGAATCCCAATATGGAAGGAGAAGCGACAGCGATGTATATCGCGAAGCAACTGAAAACTGAAAACTTAAAACTTAAAATTACCCGGTTAGGGCAGGGGTTGCCAACGGGAGGAGACATTGAGTATGCTGATGAGGTGACCCTCTCAAGAGCGATGGAAGGGAGAAGGGAATACTAATGAAACCGGCCCAAAAGATTGCGGTTGATACTTTTGAGAAAATCAAAGAAGAAACTAAGAAGGTGGCTGAAGAAGTCAGCCCCACCAAGTTTATTGAAGATGTGGTTGAGCAAACTGGGATTAAGCCGCAAGAAGCAGGCATTGAACAGCCGCAGACTGGTCAAACGATTAAGACTCAAAAACCTCAAGCCGATGACGCGGCGAGAAAGGCCCAACAAAAAGCGATTACTACTCAAAGAATGCGGCAATTGGAGGAAGAAATCGAAGTAATTCGAAAGAAGAGAGAACAAGAGGAGGCAGAAGCAAGAAAAGAAACGCCTGAAAAGAATGTTGAGGCGGGAAGAAAAATCACCCAGCTGGAAGAGAAGAAAGAGAAGGAGTTGCCTCCGCCAGTTGTGGCGGCCAAGCACAAGACCGGTACGGTTGAAAGAAGGATTAAAGGACCAAGCGGATGAAACTTTACAACACTTTATCTAGAAAAACCGAGGAGTTTAAGCCCATCAAAGAAGAAGTGGGGATTTATTCTTGTGGACCAACGGTTTATTGGAATCAGCATATCGGTCACATGTATGCCTATACCCAATGGGATGCTCTTGTCCGGACCTTCAAGTATTTGGGATTCAAAACCAAATGGGTAATGAACATCACTGATGTGGGTCATCTGACTTCAGATGAGGATACCGGCGAAGACAAGATGGAGAAAGGAGCTAAGAGAGAGGGTCTTACGGTCTGGAATTTGGCGGAGAAATATATCAACCAATTCTTAGAAAGCGTGGAATTGCTGAATATCCAAAAGCCCGATGTTCTCTGTCGAGCGACCGAGCATATTCAGGAACAGATTGATTTAATCAAAAAAATTGAGGCTAACGGTTTTACTTATCAAACCAAAACCGGTCTTGTTTTTGACACCTCGAAGTTTCCCGACTATGCTAAGTTTTCTCGTTTGGACCTTAAAAAACAGCAGGCCGGAGCTCGGGTCGAGGTTGACCCCGAGAAAAAACAACCTTGGGATTTTCTGCTTTGGGTAACTAACCAACCCGAGCACATCATGCAATGGGATAGTCCTTGGGGAAAAGGTTTTCCGGGTTGGCATGTTGAATGTACGGCCATGTCAGTTAAATATCTCGGCGAAAAATTTGATATTCACACTGGCGGCATCGAGCATATTCCGGTTCATCATACTAATGAAATTGCCCAAGCTTATGGTGCCTTTGGGCAACAGACAGCGAACTTTTGGCTTCATAATGGCTGGTTGATTTTAAAAGATGAGAAAATGAGCAAGAGTCTTGGTAATCTGATTTTAGTCACCGATTTAGTTAAAAAAGGTTATGACCCCTTAGCCCTCAGATATCTCATTTTGACTTCTCATTATCGTCAGGGCTTGAAGTTTACCGAAGAAGCTCTAAAAGGCGCGGCGGTTTCTTTAGATAAATTAAGAGAACTGGTCGCTTCTTGGCGAGCCGAGGAAGGGAGGAAAACTTTAACCGAAGAAGACGAAAGGAAAATAGCTCAATATAAGAATAAGTTCTTGGCGGCGATTAATCAGGATTTAAATCTTCCTCAGGCTCTGGCCGTGGTTTGGCAGTTGGCGAAGTCGAGTGTCTCCAGTCAAGAAAAATTAGATTTGATTTTGGATTTTGATCAAGTACTGGGACTGAGACTCTCAGAAATTTTAATAACCAAATTCCAAATTCCAAAAGAAGTTAAAAAATTAGCAGAAGAAAGAGAAAAGCTGCGAAAAGAGGGGAAATGGGAAG